>Ga0302324_100028507_pt1 | contig 10611 bp, 11 predicted proteins | sample Palsa_T0_1_FD_201949 | JGI IMG/M metagenome (GOLD analysis project Ga0302324, IMG submission 201949) | Peat permafrost microbial communities from Stordalen Mire near Abisko, Sweden - Palsa_T0_1 | ecosystem: Environmental > Terrestrial > Soil > Palsa > Peat permafrost | place: Sweden: Abisko... | reverse complement strand
TGGCACGACTTCAACCCAAACGGCCACCTACATCGCCGGCATCTATGGGACCTCCGTGACAGGCAACGCAGTGGTCGTCTCCTCGACCGGCCAGCTTGGCGTCACGGTCTCCGCGGAGAGATTCAAGACTGCAATTTCTCCCATGGGATCGACCTCCGAGAAGCTGCGCGAGCTGCGACCCGTCACGTTTCACCTGAAGACCGATCCCAAGGGCGCACTGCAGTACGGTCTCATCGCCGAGGAAGTGGCGCAGGTGTATCCGGAGTTGGTCATCCGCGATGGGTCGGGCCGGATTGACGGGGTCCGTTATGACGAGCTCGCGCCGATGCTGGTCAATGAGGTCCAAAAACAGGCTGCCGAGATCCGTACACTCAAACTGCAGCAGAAAACGGTGGGCGCGATGCAGCGGCAGCTTGCGGACCTGCGCGCGGCGCTCCTCAAGCTGCAAACGAGGGATGAAGTGGCGCAGCGCTGATTCTTCAGCTTGCCTGATATTCGCGCGTCGGCGAGAACGTAAGCTCGGGCCAGCGCTCGACGGTCAGCTCCAGATTCACGCGCGACGGGGCGAGATAGACGAGCGCGCCCGTGTGGTCGATCGCGAGATTGTCGTGTGCCTTCACACGAAACTCCTCGAGTCTGCGCGCGTCGGCGGCGCCGATCCAGCGCGCCGTGTGGACATTGATCATGTCAAACACGCACTGCACGCCGTACTCATCCTGCAGGCGAAAAGCAACCACCTCGAACTGTAGCGGGCCGACGGCACCCAAGATGAGATCATTGTTGCGCAGGGGCTTAAAGAGCTGTGTCGCGCCCTCCTCGCACAGTTGCACCAGGCCCTTGGCGAGCGCCTTCATGCGCAGCGGGTCCTTCAGGACTGCACGGCGAAAGAGCTCCGGCGCGAAATTCGGGATCCCGGTGAAGGTCAGACGCTCGCCTGCGCTGAAGGTATCGCCGATATTGATGGTGCCGTGATTGTGCAGGCCGATGATGTCGCCGGCGTAGGCTTCCTTCGCCTGCACGCGATCGGCGGCCATGAAGGTGAGCGCATCGGCCACGCGCACTTCCTTGTCGAGCCGCACGTGGTGCAGGCGCATGCCGCGCTGGTATTGGCCGGAGCACAGGCGCATGAAGGCGATGCGATCCCGATGCCCGGGATCCATATTCGCCTGAATCTTGAAGACGAACCCGGTGAGTGATTCCTCAAGCGGGTCCACGGTGCGCTCGGTAGTATCCCGCGCCAACGGGCCCGGGGCGTGCTCGGCAAATGCCGCAAGCAGCTCTTCAACCCCGAAGTTATTGATGGCGGAGCCGAAGAACACGGGCGTCTGCCGGCCGGCAAGATAGGCCTCTATGTCCCAGGCTTGAGTGGCGCCCTTCACAAGCTCGATCTCGGCGAGAAGCTCGCCCGCCGCATCGCCCAGGAACTCGCGCGCCTCGGGGCTTGCGAGGCCGTCGATCCTGCGGTTCTCGCCCATGCGGCCGCGCTCACCCGCCGCATACGCGTAGATGCGATCCTCGAGGAGGTGATAGATGCCCTTGAGCTCGCGTCCCATGCCGATGGGCCAGGTGACCGGGGTGGTCGCGATTTTGAGCACCTCCTCGATCTCGTCCAGCAGTTCGATCGGCGGCCGGCCGTCGCGGTCGAGTTTATTGATGAAGGTCATGATCGGCGTGTCGCGCATGCGGCACACCTCCATCAGTTTGATGGTGCGTTGCTCGACGCCCTTCGCGCAGTCGATGACCATGAGCGCGGAATCGACCGCGGTCAGCGTGCGGTAGGTGTCCTCCGAGAAGTCCTCATGTCCGGGCGTATCGAGAAGATTCACGATGCAGCCGTCGTAGGGAAATTGCATGACCGACGAGGTAACTGAGATGCCGCGCTGCTGCTCGAGGCGCATCCAATCGGAGGTGGCGTGGCGCGCGGCCTTGCGCCCCTTCACCGTGCCGGCCATTTGAATGGCACCGCCGAAGAGGAGGAGCTTCTCGGTCAGAGTCGTCTTGCCGGCATCCGGATGCGAGATGATCGCAAAAGTCCGTCGCCGACGGATCTCGGCCGCAACATCGCTCATGGGTGTGAGTCAGTCGTTGCCGGTACGGCGGCCGCGCAGGGCGAGCTTGAAAACGGCTGCATCCTCACGGCCGTCGGGCGCCTGGTAATAGCCGCGACGGATACCAATGTGCTCGAACTTGAATGCCTGATAGAGCCGGATGGCCGCGGTGTTCGACGGCCGCACTTCAAGATAGGCCATGTCCACAGCCGCCGTGGCGGCGCACTCAAGCAGATCCTCGAGGAGAAGCGCGCCAATGCCGCGGCAGCGCAGCTCCGGACACACGCACACATTCAGGATGTGGGCTTCCCCGGCGCCCGTACTGACGATGCCGTATCCCGCCACGATATCCAGATGCAAGGCGACGCGGCAGACATAGCCGACCCTCAGGCAATCACGGAAAATGCCCTCGCTCCAAGGGAACCGGTATGAGGCGGACTCAATGGCGACGACCGGCGCCACGTCGTCCTCCCCCATGGGGCGGATCTCAACTTCGGGCAGTGCTGCAAAGTGCTCAGGAGCAGTGGCCATCAGCTTCCCGCCGCGAAAGTGCTTTTGAAGTAGTCGCGCGCAAACTTCAAATCCTCCCAGGCTTTGCGCTTTTCGGCGGGCGTGCGCAGGAGATAGGCCGGATGATACGTCACGATGAGCGCGGTGGAGAGAGGACCGAAGCGGTGCACGCGGCCGCGAAGCCTGCCGAGCGGCACGTCGGTTGCGAGCAGGTTCTGCGCGGCGATCCGGCCGACGGCCAGGATGAGCTTTGGCTTGATCGCGGCGATCTGACGCATGAGATAGGGAAGGCAGGCGGCAACTTCCTCGGGCTTCGGGTCGCGGTTACCAGGCGGCCGGCATTTCAACATGTTGGCGACAAATACATTGGTATCACGCGACAGGCCGATGGCCTGCAGCATGGCATCCAGGAGCTTGCCCGCCGCACCGACGAAGGGCTTGCCCTGCCGGTCCTCCTCGGCGCCGGGCGCTTCGCCTATCACGAGCCAGTCGGCGTGCGCATTGCCGACGCCGAACACGGTCTGCGTACGGGTCGCAGCGAGGCCGCATTTAACGCAGCCCGAGACTTCGGCCTGCAGCGGCTGCCAATCTGGGCTGGTAGCGCTATCGGGCGCACTGCCGGCCGGTGCCGCAACTGCCTGGCGCCGGCGCGGCACCCAGGTATCGATGCCAAGGGCGTCGAGATATTGCGCACGACTCCCCTGCATCACACCACTCCGGTCGGCGGAACTGCGCGGTTTTTGCGCCGGATGCGCCGTCCCACCCACAGCAGCGGCGCGGACAGCGCGTAAGTGGAAAATATCGACAGCAGCATGGTTGCCGGATCGGCCGCGATCAATACAAAAAAGAGCGGCACGATCAGCATATAGGCAAATTTGATGCGCCGATCGAGGTTGAACTGCTTGAAGCTCGGATAGCTGAAGCTGCTGACCATCAAAGCTCCGGCGGAGGCCGTGATGACAAATGCCGCGATCAGCCCCGGCAGACCCGGCTCGTGCCAGCCGCTCGAGAACCAGATGAATGCCGCAACGACCGCCGCTCCCGAGGGACTGGGCAGACCTTCGAAGTAGCGCTTGTCGGCTCCCGCGGAACGGGCATTGAAGCGCGCAAGACGCAACGCCACCGCCACAGCATAAAAGAAGGCGGCGAGCCAGCCGAAGCGACCCCAGGCGCGCCCGTACTCTGCAATGCGCACGACACCCCATTGGTAGGCGACGATCGCCGGCGCCACTCCGAACGCCACCATATCGGCGAGACTGTCGTACTCCTTGCCGAAGGCGCTCTCAGTGTGAGTCGCGCGCGCGATGCGGCCGTCGAGAGTATCGAAGAGCATCGCGACGAACACAGCGATGCCGGCGGGCGCGAAGTTCTTGTCGATGGCGGCGACGATGGCGTAGAAGCCCGAAAAGAGGCATCCGGTCGTCAACAGGTTCGGTAGCAGATATATGCCCTTCCTGCGCGGCCGTACGACCACGATTTCGGTTTCGATCTGTTCTTCCATCGGCTGGCGCGCGGCACTCCTTCGGGAGAGCACATATTAACAGCAGCGCTCCTGCTAAGATTCCGGGCCCCAGGATTCGCTTGCCGCATCGATGAGACTGTCCCAGTACCCGATCAACACCCTGAAGGAGACCCCCGCCGAGGCCGACATCGTCAGCCACCAGCTCATGCTGCGCGCCGGAATGATCCGGCGCCTCGGAATCGGGCTGTACACGTGGCTGCCGATGGGTTTGCGTACCTTGAAGAAGGTCGAGACGATCGTGCGTGAGGAGATGAACCGGGCGGGCGCGCTCGAGGTCCTCATGCCCATCATCCATCCGGCCGAACTGTGGCAGGAGTCAGGCCGCTGGCAGAAGTACGGCGCGGATCTGTTGCGCCTGAAGGACCGCCATCAGCGCGACTATTGTGTCGCGCCGACGCACGAGGAAGTTGTCACCGATATCGCGCGGCGCGAGATCAAGAGCTACCGGCAGCTGCCCGTCAACTTCTATCAGATCCAGACCAAGTTCCGCGACGAGATCCGGCCGCGCTTCGGGGTCATGCGCGCGCGCGAGTTCATCATGAAGGACGCCTACTCTTTCCACATCGATGAGGCCTCGCTCGCCGCAGGCTATCGCATCATGTTTGATGCCTATACCCGCATCTTCACGCGCATGGATCTCACCTTCCGCTGCGTGCAGGCGGACTCCGGCGCCATCGGCGGCAAGACCTCGCACGAGTTCCAGGTGCTCGCCGAATCGGGCGAGGATGCCATCGCATTCTCGGACGCGGATGACTATGCGGCCAATCTTGAACTTGCCGTCGCCGTGGCACCCGAGAAGCCGCGCGCGGTCGGCAGCGAAATCCTGCGCAAAGTCGCAACTCCCGGTGTGCGCACCATGGCAGAGCTCGCGCGCTTTCTCGGTATCGAGCCGGCGCGCTGCGTGAAGACCCTGATTGTCGAGGGCGACAATGACACGCTCGTCGCCCTGGCGCTGCGCGGCGACCACGAGCTGAACGCTACGAAGGCGCAGAAACTGCCGGGGGTTGCAAGCCCGCTGCGCATGGCGAGCGCCGAGCGCATCCTGGCGCTCGCGGGCACCGAACCCGGCTACATTGGCCCCGTAGGCTGGGCCCATCGGCTGTACGCCGATCATAGCGCCCTTGCCCTTGCTGACTTCGTGTGCGGCGCCAACGAAAAGGACGCTCATCTCACGGGCGTCAACTGGGAACGCGACGTTGCGGGGGCCATCGCCGCCGATTTGAGAAATGTCGTCACAGGCGACCCGAGTCCGTCCGGGCGCGGGACGCTGAAGATCGTGCGCGGCATCGAAGTCGGACACATCTTTCAGCTCGGCCAGCTCTACAGCGAAGCGCTCAAGGCCACGGTCCTCGATGAAGGCGGCCGCAGTGTGACGCCGTACATGGGTTGCTATGGAATTGGCGTGACGCGAGTCGTCGCCGCCGCCATTGAACAGAATCACGATGAGCGCGGCATCATCTGGCCCGAGCCCATCGCGCCGTTTCAAGTGGTTCTGGTGGCGCTTGGTTCGCAGAAGTCTGACCGTGTGCGGGAGGTTTCCGATCGGCTCTATGACGAGCTTTCTGCCGATGGCATCGAAGTGCTCTTCGACGACCGGGATGCCCGTGCCGGCGTCAAATTTGCGGATGCGGAGCTCTTGGGCATTCCGCACCGCGTGGTCGTGGGCGAGCGCGGCCTCGAGGCCGGCCGTCTCGAGTACCGCGGCCGGCGCGACACGGCAAACCAGGATTTTGCCCTCAATGATGCGCTCGCATTCATTCGCTCGCGTCTGCGCCGCTAACGCAGCGCTGGCTGCCTGCCTGCTCGGCAGTCCCGTGGCGCACGCAGATCAGCAGCGCGATCCGGAATTGCGCGCCGTCATCGAGCGGGCGATTACCCAGGCCGAATGTTTCGCCGACCGTTACGATTCAGCCGTCTGGTACAAGATGATGGAGCCCAAGCTGCGCAAGCTCGTACCGAGCGAGGCGGAGCGCATGGACATGCTCAAAGTCATCTATTGCGAGACGCACCGGCCGGGCGAGACGCGCCTGCCCGCAGGCCTCATCATGGGCTTGATGTCGGTGGAGAGCGGTTTCAACCGCTATGCCGTCTCCTCGGCAGGCGCCGTCGGGCTCATGCAGGTCATGCCTTTCTGGCCGGAGCGCCTGGGGATGCGTCGCTACGAGCTCACCCACATCGAACCCAATATCCACATGGGCTGCGCGATTCTGCGATTCTATTTGAAGTACGAGCGCAACGATGTCGCCCGGGCGCTCGCGCGCTACAACGGCAGTATCGGTCACCGCGATTATCCGGACCTCGTCATCAGTCAATGGTCGAGGTGGAATGGCGCCGACGATTTGGGCGTCACCCAGGATACCCGGCCGGCCCCCGCGGCCGCCGCCGGCAGCATCCGCACCACCCCCTCGCGTCGCGAGTCAGCCCCGCCCTCATAAGTGCCGTCGGCCTTGCGCAGGATGCCATGCAGCCCTGAGCCTTCTGCGTGTCCCGTCGCAAGCGTAATGCCGCGCTCGCGCAGCCCGGCGAGTACCTCGGGCGAAAACCGGCCGAGTTCGCCCACGAAATCGCTGCCGTGAGCGATCAGGTTCGGCAGCTCAATGGCCGCCTGCATCGATAGGCCCCAGGCGAGAACGCCTACCACGGTCTTGGCGTTGTATTCCAGGATCGAGGAGCCACCCGGCGAGCCGAGTGCCGCGACGAAGTGGCCATCGTGATCAAGGACGATGATCGGCGCCATGGAGGAGCGCGGCCGCTTGCCTCCCTGGACGGCGTTCGCGACGGCCCCATGCTCATCGGTCGGCAGGTCGGAGAAATCGGTGAGCTGATTGTTGAGGACGAAACCTTCCACGGTGCGTCCGGAGCCAAAGACCGACTCCACCGTCGTCGTCATCGTGGCCACATTGCCGGCAGCATCCCTGACGACGAAGTGACTCGTCCCGGCCGCTTCGCGCGTCGCATCCGGGGCGCGCAGGACGGCGGCAAAGGTGCCGGGCGGCGGCGCGGGACCTGCGCGCTCGCCGATCAGCCGTGCGCGCTCGGCGAGGTAACCGGGATCCAGGAGCCTCTCAACGGGCACGGTAATGAACGCAGGATCAGCGACGTAGCGGTCGCGATCGGCGTACATGAGCCGGCTCGCCTGCGCGAACAGGAACCACGCCTGCGGATCGGCGGGGCCGCGCCCGGCGATGTCGGTGTGATCGAGCATGCTCAAAAGCTGAAGCAGCGAGACGCCGCTCGATGGCGGCGGCGGTACACATACGGAGTACTCGCGATAAGGCCTGCAGAGCGGCTTCTCCCAATCCGCACGATAGGAAGAGAGATCCTTCAGGGTCATCGTGCCGGGCAGCGGCTCCTCGTGCGTGCGCCGCACGATCTCGGCGGCGATGCTGCCCGAGTACAGGGCGCTTGGCCCCTCAGCCGCGAGCCGCCGCAGCGTCGCGGCATACTTCGGATTGCGAAACACGTCGCCTTCGCGCAAGGCCTGTCCATCGGGCCGCACAAAAAGCGCCCGGATGTCGCTCGTCGGCGGAAAAACAAAATCCGGCGACAGATAGCCTGCCAGGCGCGCGCTCACTTTGAAGCCGTCGCTGGCCGCACGCACGGCTGGGGCGAAGAGTTCGCGCCACGGACGCACACCGTAGCGCTCGTGCACGGCGAAGAGGAGCGCCACGGCTCCCGGCACGCCGGTGGAACGGCCCGTACGCACCGCCTGCAGGTACGGCAACGGCCTGCCCTGCGCATCCAGAAACATATCTGGAGTTGCCCCGGCGGGCGCTTTCTCGCGGCCGTCGATCACCGACACAACGCCGCTCTTGGCATCGTAGTACAGCATGAAGCCGCCGCCGCCGATCCCGGAGCTTTGCGGCTCAACGAGCCCCAGCATTGTCTGGATGGCAACCGCAGCGTCCGCCGCGCTGCCGCCCTTGCGCAGAATCTCCACCCCCGCATCCGCCGCGAGCGGATTGGCGGCGGCGACTATTGCGACAGCCGTCTTGGCCGCGTCAGGCGCGCGCGCCAGCTCCTGTGCCGGCAGCCGCGGCGCGACCGCCAGGAGCACGCTCGCCATGAACCCCACATGCCGCACGTCAAATTTCAGCATCGTCACTCCGAAGAAATCCTGCGCCCGCAAACGAAGACTATCCGGTTGTGAATCCCTGCGGCAGCGCCGCCGGATTGCACACCTCGTCAGCCACTTCCACCGCGGTCACCTTTGATGCGGAAGAGCCGATCCACAGCCACTCGATAAACTGCTGCACAGACTTTGCATTGCCGCAGGCGAGCACCTGCACGCGACCGTCGGCGATGTTGCGGGCGTAGCCGCGCACGCCCAGTTCGCGCGCGCGCTGCGCGGCGCTGCCCCGATAGAAGACTCCCTGCACGCGGCCAGCGATCAAACACTTCTTGCAGATCACGAGACTTCTGTATCACGGTCGGGGCACAGATTAGAATTCTCCATGGCTGAGATACTAGTCGTCTACTACTCGAGGAGCGGCTCCACGGCGGAGCTTGCCCGTCACGTCGCCCGAGGGATCGAAGGCGTCCCGGGGGCTCTTGCCAAGCTGCGCACCGTGCCACCCGTCAGCGCGCAAAGCGAAGCCGCGGCGAAGCCCGTGCCCGACAGTGGTGCGCCGTACGCGACCCTTGATGACCTGCGGCACTGCGACGGCCTCCTCCTCGGAAGTCCCACGCGCTTCGGCAATATGGCGGCGCCTCTGAAATATTTTTTGGACGGCACTTCGAGCCTGTGGATCTCGGGTGCTCTCGCCGGCAAGCCCGCGGCAGTATTCACCTCGACGCAGACGATACATGGCGGCCAGGAGACGACGCTCGTATCGATGATGCTGCCCCTCCTGCATCATGGCATGGTCCTCGTCGGTATTCCCTATACCGAGCGTGCCTTGAACGAGACGCGCGCCGGCGGCACCCCGTACGGCGCATCGCACGTTGCGGTCAACGATGCCAGCACGGCTTTGACCGATGACGAAAAGGAGCTCGCGCAGAGACTTGGACGGCGCGTCGCGGAGCTTGCACTGCGCCTCACTCCTGCAGCACCGAGCGTATGAAGGGCACAGTGAGGCGGCGTTGCGCGATGATCGCGGCCTCATCGAGCGTGTCGAGCAATTCGTACAGAGTGCGCATGTCGCGTGGAAAGCGGCGCTGCAGATAGCGCGCAGTCTCCTCGGGAAGGTCAAGTCCGCGCACCTGGGCCCGCAGCTTCAGCGCCTCGCGCTGCTCGGCCTCGTCGAGCACGCGCAGCTGGAAGATCGCGCTTGCCGCGAAGCGCGACGCGAGATCCGGCAGAGCCCAAGTGATGAGCGCCGGCGGCGCGGCGGCCGCCGCGATCAGCCGCCCGCCGCGCTCCTCGATGGCGCAGAAAAGTCCAAACAATGCTCGTTCCCATTCGCCGTTGCCGGCGACGGCGTGCACATCATCCAGGCACAGGCATTCGATGTCGCGCAGGCCGTCGAGGACGCCACTGCCCAAGGGGCCAAGCTCGGCGAGCGGGAAATAGCCTGCGCGCCGCGATGCACCCGCGGCGGCACATGCCGCCTGCAATAGATGGGTTTTTCCGGCGCCAACGGGGCCGGCGAGCCAGGCAACGCCGTCGGCTGCACCGCTTGCGAGCGCACGCACATGCTCCAGCGCCTGCAAGTTGCGGCCCGCGAGAAAGCTTGCGAAGACGGCGCGATCCTGCAGCCTGACACCGAGCGGTAGTTGGCGCATGGCGGCGCGCGGCTCACTGCGGCTTTGGGCTAGCGCCTCGGGCGGCGCGCGCGAAATCCATCAAATAGTTCACGCCCGACAGCAGCGTCGTGATCAGAACCACAACCGCGAGCACCGCGAGAAACCGCTGCGGTGGCCCGTAGCCCGCCGCACTCGTGATCACGCCCAAAAGATAGGCGAGCTGCAGGAGCGTATTGATCTTACTGACGATGCTGGGACGTCCGCGCAGCGGGCCGATCCAAATACGCAGCACGATCGCGCCCAGTATGATCATGAGATCGCGCGTGACAGCCGTGAGCGTGAGCCACCACGGCACGAGCCCGAGACTCGTCGCCATCACGAACACGCTGATGAGCAGCAGCTTGTCGGCCACCGGGTCCAGGATCTTGCCCAATTCCGAAGTCCAGCCAAAGCGCTTGGCGAGAAACCCGTCGAGCCCATCGGATACCGCGGCCGCGGCGAACAAAAGCAGCGCAAAATCGTAGTTCGCATTGGCGAGCGCCGCGATGATCGGCCAGATGAGCGCGATGCGCGCAACGCAGATCAGATTTGGCAGATGCCGCACGGAGTGGCCCGTAAGCCCTAGGGACGATAGGTATACTGCAGCCGGGAACCCCCGGTTGCGCCTGAGACAAAATGGCCCGAGGCCGCGAGTGCCTTGTCGAGCGCCGCACCGCCGCCGCGCACGCGCACGCTGAACGTCACCATCGAGCCACTCGCCTCGGCAACATCCACGCTGCGTACACCCGGTGCGCCCTGCAGCAGCCGTCCCACCTGCGCATAGTCGGCAAGCGCGGTCACGCCCTC
>Ga0302324_100028502_pt1 | contig 10612 bp, 15 predicted proteins | sample Palsa_T0_1_FD_201949 | JGI IMG/M metagenome (GOLD analysis project Ga0302324, IMG submission 201949) | Peat permafrost microbial communities from Stordalen Mire near Abisko, Sweden - Palsa_T0_1 | ecosystem: Environmental > Terrestrial > Soil > Palsa > Peat permafrost | place: Sweden: Abisko... | reverse complement strand
GCCTGATGGGCGACCGCGCCGCGATCCGGGCTACACTATCCCTGAGGCCACCATGCTGACCGCCGAAAAAGTCCGTGCCGCGCTTGAAGAACTTTCCCCGACGCAAGCGAAGGTGGATCTAGCCGTCAGGACGGCTGTCGAGATCGCCCAGCCCTCTCGTGTCATCCTGTTTGGCTCCTGGCCGCGCGGCGAAGCCAAGTGGGACAGCGATCTGGACATGGCGGTGCTGCTCGACGACGCTCGCGAGTCCGAACTGGTTGCGATTCGCCGCGTTCTTCGCCGAAAACTGGCCGAGATTCCCGTGTCCATCGACCTGGTGTTGGCGACCGAGAGCTTCGCGGAACAATTTCGCAGCGCTGTCGGCTCGACCTATTACACGATTCTTCAGGATGGACACGTAGCGTACGAGAAACGTCCCCTACACGCGAGCGCAGATCTTTCTGATCAAGGCAGCTGAAGACGAGGCGGCTCTCCATGCAGACGGTAATCCAGATGCGGTTCTTGGCTTCCACGCGCAGCAGGCAATTGAGAAGCTGATCAAGGCCCTCTTGTCGCAGTTGGGAGTTCCGTTTGAGTTGACGCATAATCTGGAGAGACTTGAAACGGTGCTGATCGCAGCGGGAGAAACGTTACCCATAACCCCATTGCCACTTGGTGAGCTAACCGACTACGCCGTCGTTTTCCGCTACGACCCGCTGACGCAGCAAAGCGGCACGGACAGGGTCGATCTCATTACGACTGTTCGCGTTCTACGCGAGCACATCGTCGCCTGCATCGCCGCGCTTTCCAGGAGTCAGGGATCAGTGAAAGGTGCCGGTGCGCGGGCTGGTTCATACTGCTCAGACTGGGTTGTTGTCGCGGAATAATGTTGAACTCGTAAGGACAGGCAGACTTTCACCCCCCGATTGCGTGAGGGATATCCCGGAACGGGATCCTTATGGTGGCTCCTGTTGCCCAGTGATTCATTGTGGCGGCGGGGCCTCCAACGCACTTCAGGTAACCGCAGACACCTTAAGGGGGTCAACTTATGCGCGGACTCAAAACTCTACTCTGCACCTCTGCTTTGCTGGCGGGCATGGCTATGACGCCGGCGGCCAAGGCGCAGATCGTCGTTGGCGTCGGCATTGGCATTCAGCCGGTATGTTCGTACGGCTATTACGACTACGCGCCCTACGCCTGCTCGCCTTATGGCTTTTACGGGCCGGGATACTTTTACAACGGCATCTTCCTGGGCATGGGCCCATGGGCGGGCTGGGGATATGGCCACGGGTGGGGCGGTCATCGGTTCGTAGACGGGGGCGGCGGCAGCTATCGCGGCGGCGGCGGTTACGCGGCCAATCATAGCCACTTCGCCGGCGGCGCGGCAGTTCATGCGGGGGGTGGCGGAGAAGTCCGTACAGGCGGCGCGCGACCCTATGCCGGACACCCGGCAACGGCCGGACGTGCCGCTCCAGCCGGACATGCCGCTCCCGCACATGCGGCAGTCTCCCATGCAAGCGCACCGCGCGCGGCCTCAGGCGGAGGCGGGCATGCTGCTGGCGGCGGCGGTGGACGTGGCGGCGGTGAACACAAGTAACCTATGCAGGGAATCCGCTAAGCCGCGGAATCAGGCGGCAGGTTGTGTAATGCGCGGCGGGGCAAACCAGCCCCGCCGTTTTGCATTGGTCTCGGGCCACAGTTTCGTCTGGCAGGAACTCATTTTTGAGTTTGAGTTCGCCGCCCCATGGGCTTTAGCGGGAATCTGACCATCTCGGCGGCCTTTTTCAACAACTGGTAAGGGCCCTGCTCAACTTCATAATCGCCATCGCTCCCATCCCTGGAACTGCCGTTGTTCCCGGCATGCAAGGTGAGAACCTTGGGCGGCCGATCCTGGCTCAGGCACAGGTCGAGCATCTTTCGGTATTCATCGTCGGAGAGCGAATAGCAAAGCACGACCAGGTCGAAGGCCTGCTTGCGCATCGCTTCCTCCGCTTCCGGAACCCGGCCCGCTGCCTCCACTTGAAAATAGGTTCCCAGGATCAATGCACGCGTTTGCAGGAGCATATGATCCCGGCTTACCACAAGTATGTGCACACCATTGTTCATACGGACTCGCTTTTGGGAGAGCGCCCCAATAGAACCTCCTGCGCCAACTGTTGAGGCAGATTAATTGTCGCCGGGCCATCTGTTCTGTCCAATGGGCAACATAAAGGCGGAAAGAAGATTGGACAGCAATGGAATTCCTGACGTTTTGTCCAATAGAGAACATAAAGATTTAATTATCAATGGGATAATCAGTACAAAGATGAGTACGAAAACATCTTCCCAGAGAACGCAAGACTCGCGCTCAATGATCAGCGGCGTCCTTTGCAACCCCCGAGAGAAGGACGCCTCCATGAATGGCCAGGCTACCAACCTGTTGCTCGCAACACTCCCGCCTGCCTATCGAAATTCGCTCCTAAAGCGTTTGAAGCCGGTCTCGCTTCCCTTGAGGACGGTTCTCTATGAACCGGACGAGACGCCCAAATACGCACACTTCATGACCTCCGGCATCGCCTCCATTGTGAGTTCCATGGCCGACGGCGCCAGCGCCGAGGTAGGCATTTGGGGCAGCGAGGGCCTGGTGGAGAGCTTTCATCTTCTCGGCCGAGCCAAAATTCCCACCCGCTGCTTCATCCAAATGGACGCCACAGCGTGGCGTATGCCATACAAGGAGGTGCAGAAGGAATTCCTGGATAATGAGGGTTTCCGCGAGAATGTGCTGCAATGCGTGCAGAGTCAGGGGTTTATCCTGGGCCAACTGGCGGCTTGCAATCGCCTGCACGAGGCGGAAGAACGGCTGGCGCGCTGGCTCCTGATGGTGCGCGACCGCGTGGAAAGCGACTCCTATTTCCTTACGCAGGAGTTCCTGGCCAACATGCTGGGCGCACGGCGAACCACCGTAACCGCGGCGGCTGGAACTTTGCAGCGCAAGGGATTTATTCAATACAGCCGCGGACGCATCCGCATCGTCGATTCCCCAGGACTTGAAGATGCTGCCTGCGAGTGCTACAGAACGGTTCGCAATCTCTACATGAATTTTTATAGTGCGGCATTGACGACTTGATGGGATCGACAAGCCGCCCTCCACGCCCTGGCGACAGGTCCCTCAATCCTTTAGTCCCTTTGCGGCCTGGTCCACCAAGCTTTCCCCCTTTGTGTTACTTCCGTTTGTACGAATCTTCTAATGAAGCGCCGATAACCTGTTTGTCCCCATGAGAAAACTTTCATGGGGTGCTTGCGCCAAACGGGAGGCCCTCCATGCAAGTACGGCTTCTGCTTTCAGGCAAAGATACTTTGCTGATTGCGATTCCCTTCGTCCTTGTTTTGATGGTTACGATTCTTCGTTTGGATCAGATTAATGCCTCTCCAAAGGGAGCGGCGACGGGAAGACGGCTGGCGTACGGCGCGGACGAGCATGGAGAACCAATTCTGCGCGATCCGGACCGGAGACCGTCAGGAACGGCGCGGCGCAACGGAAACTCGAACGGGAAGAGCGGAATCGGCTGCCACCGCTCAGCCGGCGATCGGCATCCGGAAAGGGTTGCCGCCGGAAGGGAAGTTCCACGATCCGGCAAATAACGAATGGATGCCGCGCTCCCCGCAGAATCGATCGGGGGTCTGCAACCTTTGTGGAAAGACTTTTTTTGCCGGGAGCGCCAGGACGACCGGGAAATGCATCAGTTTTCCATCTATCTATTTGATTGAATGTAGCTTAATAACCAATTCGACCTTGCGTTACCATCCCAATCCCGCTCCCCAAAGACCGGAAAAAATAGTTGACCCAAAGGACGACTGGGTATACATTCATGAGTGCCATCCATTCAAAGGCGAGTTGCGCAGAGCGATTCTGCAAACCCATCTTGTCATTTCCCGCATCAAATTGAGCTGGGGCTCATCCGTTGATGCACCGGTGTGTTTTCAAGAATCCACCGGGATGGGAATGCCGGGAGCATGGCTTCCCGGGACGGCACTCTGTATCACTGACCTGGCACAGAAGGTTTTCCTGGCGCGCGAAGGTGCGTCAAGATTTTTGAACTGGACACCCACTTCCCGCGTCTAAGGATTGGGAATGAAAAACTGGGGCGGCCGGCGGGTTTGGCTCCCTGAACTGGACCGGCGGGTTGAAATGGAGTTTCCTTACGGCCAGGCACTTCAAGCAAGGAGAAAAGTATCATGCGTTCTGATTTAGTATTTGCGGCACTCTCACATGTGACCAATCGCTACCAGCTCTGTCAACTGGCAAGCAAGGCCACGCGCAAGCTGCACAAGCCGAACACACGGCTGCAAGACACCACCAATGAAGTTCTGGGCCGTTTTCAGACCGCCAATCCAGGGACGACGGTGGCTGCCGAAGCGGCCGCAGTCGAGCCCCAGGAGCGGCGTCGCGCGGCCTGAAGCGCCTCCATAAGGGTATAGTTGAATCAGGCAACGGTTTCAAGGCGGCTTGCCGGCCAGGTTAGCCGCGTTTCGTCGGCGTTTCGATTTTCCTCTCGATTTTGGGAAATGCTCAGGGCGCGGCCTGCGCCCGATGCATTCAGGAATTCCTACCCGCTTTTCCCCTGGAGCACATCCCCTTTCCGCATTTCCTCACTCCCACCCCTTCCTTACCGCAGGTGACCATGACCATCGCTGAACTCAAAGAAAAAAACATCACAGAACTCAGCCGCATTGCGCGCACGCTGGAGATCCCAGGCGCGAGCGGCCTTCGCAAACAGGACCTCATCTTCAAGATTCTTCAGGCACAAAGCGAGAAGGAGGGTCACATCTTCGCCGACGGCGTGCTGGAGATCCTTCCCGACGGCTACGGTTTCCTGCGCTCCCCGGATTACAACTACCTCCCCGGTCCCGACGACATTTACGTCTCCCCATCACAGATTCGCAAGTTCGATCTAAAAACCGGCGACTCGATCAGCGGCAATGTGCGCCCGCCGCACGAAGGAGAAAAATACTTTGCGCTGGTGAAGATTGAGGCCATCAACTTCGAGTCGCCCGAGGAGACGCGCAACAAGATTCTCTTCGACAACCTGACCCCGCTCTATCCCCAGGAACGAATCAAGATGGAGACCGTGCGCGAGGGCATCAGCGGCCGCGTGATGGACCTGTTGACCCCGGTGGGCAAGGGGCAGCGCGGTTTGATTGTCGCCCCGCCACGCACCGGCAAGACGATGCTGCTACAGTCCATCGCCAACTCCATCTCCACCAATCATCCTGAAGTGGTGCTGATCGTGCTGCTCATCGACGAGCGGCCGGAAGAAGTCACCGACATGCAGCGGTCGGTGAAAGGCGAGGTAATCAGTTCGACTTTTGATGAGCCCGCAGCGCGCCACGTGCAGGTGGCCGAGATGGTGATCGAAAAGGCCAAGCGGCTGGTCGAACACAAGCGCGACGTGGTGATTCTGCTAGATTCGATTACGCGCCTGGCGCGCGCTTACAACACCATAGTTCCGCCGTCGGGCAAGGTGCTCTCGGGCGGCGTGGATTCAAACGCGTTGCAGCGGCCCAAGCGCTTTTTCGGCGCAGCGAGAAACATCGAAGAAGGCGGTTCCTTAACCATCATTGCCACTGCGCTTGTGGACACCGGCTCACGCATGGACGAAGTCATCTTCGAAGAGTTCAAGGGCACAGGCAACATGGAAATCATTCTCGATCGCAAGCTCGTCGACAAGCGCGTCTTCCCGGCCATCGACATCCAACGCTCCGGGACACGCAAGGAAGAACTGCTCATCCCCAAGGAAGATTTGCAGCGCATCTGGATTCTGCGCAAGGTGCTCAACCCGCTGTCACCGGTCGAAGCCATGGAGTTGCTCGTCTCGCGTCTCGAAAAAGTGCGCAACAACGCGGAGTTCCTGGCCAACATGAATCAGCTTTAGCTTCACCCGAGCATTTTGGGTGCCCCATCCTTGGCGTACGCCGCGGCTGATCTTTATGCCAAGGGTGGGATCGCATGGAAACCGGACCGGCACAGCGTCCCTTTTCCGATTCACGGTCCGCTGCTAGAATAAAACAGTCGTGGGGCTGTAGCTCAGCTGGGAGAGCGCCTCGTTCGCAACGAGGAGGCCAGCGGTTCGATCCCGCTCAGCTCCACCATCTCCCTTCAAGAAGATTCCCTGGTCAGTTCTCCGGCTGCACGTCTTCGGCCACGGCCTTCCCCTGGCCTTAAGGTACGCATCGAGCGTTGCCGTCTGCCCCATCACGTATTTTGAAACGAACCGGAACAGCGGGTTATAGACCTCGCCGTCCTCAGTGATTTGCACGTTGGTCCCGACGCCCCCCGGCTCGAAAACAAAGCTCCACATCCCACCGTAGGGGAGGTTCTCCGTGGCGATGCGCCGCTGGATGGACTTAGGAGGCCTGATCTGCTGCAGCTCGTAGAGAATCGTCTCTCCACGCTTCGAGGTTTCCCGTTGAAACTGCTTGCCGCCGGGCTCGGTAATCAGTTCGCATGACTTCAGGTCCGGCCGCCAGTCCTGATTCCCGATCACCAGAGCGAAAAGCCGCTCGGGGCTGGCCTTGAATGTGGCTTGGCGCGTGACCACGTGACGCCTGGGTAGCATGGCTCCGACTGCCACAACCCCCATTACCAGCAACACCAGCACTCCTACAACGATGAGCGCGATTTTCATCGATCTCTTTCTCGCTTTCTTCGCTTGAGCAGAACCCCAGCGGCCTGCGCCAGTGCTTCCATTCCGGCAAGAGCGCGCTCCGCTTCGGCCGGCTGCATCAGCTTGAACATTTGCCGCACGAGCTGGGGATTCAGCACCGTATTCTCTTCCTTGATCCGCTGACCGGCCGGCGTCAACGTCAGCCCGGCGGAGCGCTTGTCCTCCGTTGCAGGCTTGCGGGCAATGTACCCGGCCCGTTCCAGCCGCGCAACGGTTGTGCTCATGGTCGACCTGCCAACTCCCATATGTTCGGCCAGCCTGGAGAGGGTTGCAGGACGCGTCAAATGCAAATGATCCAGAACGCTCGCCTGTTTCTCGGTGAGCGGGTTACCGGCCTCGTCGCTGCGCGCGTGATCGCGATGACAAGCCAGGTAAATCCTGGGATACGCAGCCAACAGCCGTTCGACATTGCTCTCCAACATACCGGCTAGCATGGCTTTAATGGTTTGATTCGTCAAACCATTTCTTGGTCCCATCGAGCTCGTTCGTATGCAGACAATCCTGCTCTAATCAAAGCAACTGTATACTTGGAGCACTCCCTCGGAGGCAAGCGCGTGACCCAGTTCAGCACAATCGCGCAACCACAGGAGCCCGATGCGGTGTTGCGACCCCTGTGCGTGGATCTGGATGGGACGCTGGTCAAGTCGGATACGCTGGTCGATTCCCTGCTGACGCTGGTAAGAATGCATCCTGCCGCGGTATTGAAGCTTCCTGCACGCCTGCTGCATGGCAAAGCGGCCTTCAAGGCATTCGTCACTGAGTCAATTTCGTTGGATGTCGCTCATCTTCCGTATAACCGCGGACTTCTGCAGTACCTCAACCAGGAGCACGCGAGGGGCCGCGACATCTTTCTGGCGACGGGCGCGGATGAGCGCCTGGCCCGCCGCGTAGCCGATCATCTGGGAATCTTCAGCGGTGTGCTGGGATCGGACGGCGCCACCAATCTGACCGGGGCGAGGAAGCTCGACGGCTTGCGCAACAGACTCGGATCCGGCGGCTTCGATTACATTGGCAACGATGCGCCCGATCTGCCGCTGCTGGAGAATGCGGCTGAGGCAATGGTGGCCAATCCGAGCCTGTGGCTACGCATGAGGTTGTACAGGCGCGGCATTCAGCCCACTCATGTTTTCAGGGAAGGCAGACCGGTTCTGCAATCGCTGGTAAAGGCTCTGCGCCCGCACCAATGGGCTAAAAACCTGCTCATCTTCGTTCCCGTGCTTTGTTCCCATGCGTTGACGGCAGGCAAACTGCTCACGGCGCTGGCGGCCTTCGCCTGCTTCTCGCTTGCCGCTTCCGCTGGCTACCTGATCAACGACCTGGTGGATGTGGAAGCAGACCGGCGACACCCGCACAAGCGCATGAGGCCCTTTGCAGCAGGTGACCTGCCGGCGCTTACCGGAATCGTGGTCGCCGTCATTTTTCTCCTCCTCGGCCTCCTCGGGGTAGAACTGGTTCCGGGAAGATTCTTCGCGTGGCTGCTGATCTACCAGGCGACCACGCTGGCCTACTCGTTTTACCTCAAGCGGATCGCTCTGGTGGATGTGCTGGTGCTTTCGGGTTTGTACAGTCTGCGCATGCTGGCAGGCGCTTCGGCAACGCAGACGCCCATCTCTCACTGGCTGGCCGGATTTTCGATGTTCCTGTTTCTCTCGCTGGCCATCGTCAAGCGCTTTGCTGAGTTGGAAAATCTGCGCGCCACAAACGTACTGCCGAAAAATGGCCGCGGCTACCTGATCGCGGACCTTGACCAGTTGCGCAGCTTTGGCACGGCCAGCGCCTACGCCGCCGTGGTGATCTTCGCCATTTACATCACCAACCCCGACGTGGTGAAGCTCTACCATCAGCCGCGCCTGCTGTGGCTGAGCGTTCCATTGATTATCTTGTGGATCAACCGCGTGTGGCTGCTGGCTTCGCGCGGCGAGTTGAACGAAGATCCGGTGGCCTTCGCGCTGACCGACCCCATGAGCCTGGCGATCGGAGCCGGGGTGGTGATTTTGGCGCTGCTTGCGATTTAGCCTTTCGATATCGTTCCTGGCATTCTGCTATCATTGATATCAAATTGCCGAGGAGGCGATCCCGTGGCTGCTGTTACCGTTCGCAACCTTCCCGAAGAGACACACCGCGCCCTCAAGGTGCGCGCTGCGAAAAACGGGCGCAGCACCGAGGCCGAGATTCGCCGGATTCTGGAAGACGCCGTGTCTCCTAATACGGCAAACGGACTTGGCTCGCAGCTCGCTGCGATCGGGCGTCGCTTTGGCGGCATTGAGCTCAACATCACTCGCGATTCCAGACCAGCTGAGCCCGCGGATTTCTCGTGATCGTTCTTGACACGAACGTGATTTCGGAGCCGGTGAAGCCGCTGCCGGATCCGCTCGTGGTGGCGTGGCTGGACCGCCAGCCCAAGGAAGCGCTCTATCTGTGCGCGCCCGTCCTTATGGAGGTGCTGCTGGGCGTTGCGCTTCTTCCCGGCGGCAAACGAAAGAGAGGCATGGCGACGGCGATCCAGGCGTTGCTCGCAAACTACTTCGCTGACCGATTTCTCGCCTTTGAACGCCAAGCCGCCGTGACATATGCCTCGCTTTCAAGCCGGGCCTCGGCACGTGGCTATTCCATTTCGGTCGGCGATTGCCAAATCGCCGCCATTGCGGCCGTTCATGGCTTCGCCGTCGCCACGCGCGACACAGCGCCATTCCGCGCTGCGGGCGTTCCGATTATAGATCCATGGAACAGTTGATCGTTCTGTATCCAGAGACTGCTCGCCCTAGTTGAACAAGTCTTTCATCTTGTCCAACAGGCCCGGAGAAGTCGGCTTGTTGTCCACCGTCAGCGACTCGGCAAGTTTGTTTACCAGTTCGCGCTGCTGGCGGCTGAGTTTGCGCGGCACCTGCACCAGCACCTTCACGATCAGGTCGCCGTTGCCCTTGTTGTTGAGGTAGGGAACGCCGCGGCCGCGGACGCGGACCTCGCGACCGCTCTGCGAGCCTTCGGGAATCTTCAGGTTGACGGGGCCGTCGATGCCCTCGATTTCGAATTCGTCACCCAACGCCGCTTGCGGAAAGCTGATGGGGATGACGCAATGCAGATCGTTGCCTTGGCGCTCGAAGAAGTCGTGCGGCCGCACCGATAGCACCACGTAGAGGTCGCCTCTGGGACCTCCGGAGCGGCCCGCGTCGCCCTCGCCCGTGTAGCGGATGCGCGTGCCTTCCTCCACTCCGGGCGGCACTTTGACGTTGAGCTTGAACTCGCTGCTGATGCGCGTTTGTCCACGGCACGTAGTGCAAGGGTCGCCGATTACCTGGCCGGTGCCGCCGCAGGCCGAGCAAGTGCGTGCGACAGAAAAGAAGCCCTGCTGATAGCGGAGCTGGCCGCGGCCCTGGCACTGGCCGCAGACGCTGGGCCCGCGGCTGGATGCGGTGCCGCGTCCCTGGCACGTGTTGCAGGTTTCAAGGCGGCGGATCTTCACCTCGTGCTCGGTGCCAAAGCATGCGTCTTCAAAATCGATGGTCAGGTCGAAGCGCAGGTCGTCGCCGCGCTGCTGGCGCGAGCCGCGCTGCTGGCCGCCACCAGCGTTGAACATTTCGCCGAACAAATCGCCGAAGATGTCCCCAATATCCACGCCGCCGGCGAACGGGCCGCCGTTGAAGCCGCCCTGGCCGCCCAGTCCCGCATGGCCGTAGCGGTCGTAGGCCGCCCGCTTGTCGGCGTCGCAGAGCACCTGGTAGGCCTCGCTGGCCTCTTTGAACTTCTCTTCCGCGGCGTGGTCGCCGGGGTTGCGGTCAGGATGGTACTTGAGCGCCTGCTTGCGGTAGGCGCTCTTCAACTCCTGGTCGCTCACATCCCGGGAAACACCGAGGACCTCGTAGTAGTCTGCTTTGCTCACGTTTGTATTAGAACTCATTTGTGCTTATTTAGACTCTAGCAGCCGATTT
>Ga0302324_100028501_pt1 | contig 10612 bp, 10 predicted proteins | sample Palsa_T0_1_FD_201949 | JGI IMG/M metagenome (GOLD analysis project Ga0302324, IMG submission 201949) | Peat permafrost microbial communities from Stordalen Mire near Abisko, Sweden - Palsa_T0_1 | ecosystem: Environmental > Terrestrial > Soil > Palsa > Peat permafrost | place: Sweden: Abisko... | reverse complement strand
TTACTTCCGCAATTCGGCGCAAGGCTACACGGTGCTCGATTTCCTGAGCGCGCGCAGCCAGCGGCAGACCGAGGCGGCGGAGCACATCCGCAAGGCGATTGGCGCTTACGACGTGCAAGCGATTGACACGTTGATCGGCGACATCAATCCGCCCGCGGAATTGATGACGACGCAGACGGATCGCAAGATCGCGGAAGAGGAACGCCAGACGTACGAGGTGCAACGCGCCGCGCAAGAGCAGCGCCAGCAACTCGTGCGGCAAACGGCCCTGGCCGAGATCCAGCAACAGGTCGTCGGCGCAGAGCAAGGCGTCAACATCGCCGAATTGAAGGCGAGCGCGACTGTCAAGCAGGCGGCGGGCGACGCGGAATCGACGCGCCTGCGCGCGCTGGGTGAAGCGGAAGCGATTCGCGCGACTGGTGGCGCGAAGGCGGAAGCGTATCGGCAGGGCGTCGATTCGCTCGGGGCGCAGAGTTACACCGTGATGCAATTGATGCAGATCGTCGGCGATCGCAACGTGCGCATCGTGCCGGACGTGACCGTGACCGGCGCCACGGCGGGTAACGGATTGGTGGATGGTTTGCTCGGCATCATGCTGCGCAACCAAACCAACGGCCACGCTGAGGCGAAGAAGAACTGAGGGAACTCCGTAGATTAGCAAAGCGGGGCGTGTCTTACGAGATGCGCCCCGCTATTTTGGTTTGCAGTTATTGACACCGCTCGTCATTATATGGCTCGGTCGCATTTCATTTTCTTGCATATTGCGGAAGGATGTCGCCCCTGACGGGGCTTAATATCAAAGCATCGTTTTCTACAGAGATGTTGCCCCTACTGCGGCTTGAGAAAGGTTGCCTTGAGCGGCAATGTTCGCTTGGACGTCAGAGTAGCGCCGTAGGCGCGGCATCTATGTAGCTCTGCGCCCCTTTCATCTCGGTTAGCCCCGCTAGGGGCGGCATGTGCTCTTGCGATAAATTGAGAAGCGCCCGGCTTACAGTTTATAAGCTCATCTTGGCAACCAATGGATTTTGATTTCTTTTTCGAGGGCTTTGAATTCGGGGTCGCCGGTGACGAGCTCGGTCTTGCGATCCTTGGCCAGCGCGGCGGCGAAGGCGTCGGCGAGGCTTAAATGGTGTCGGGATTTGAATTCGGCGGCAAGGTCGGCCAGTCGGCGGTCGCCGGGATGAAATTCAATGGGCGCGGCCTTAAGTTCATTGGCTATCGCGATCCACGCCGCTTCACCGTCACTGCGCCGGACAATATATTGCACCTCGGCGTAATTGACTTCGGTCATGTGAACGGGCTGATCGCGCTGACCTGCCTTTTCGAGAATAAGCGAGACCGCATCTGCGCCCGGTTCATCGAGCAGCAATTTGAGCAGGGCGTGACTATCAAGGACGGGCGCTCCGGGCATGTTTGGCTTCCTCCAATCGGATTTCGTCCCGCTTATGCTCCGCCCACTCTTTCGCAAACGGCGTCGCGCCGGGCTTCCTCTTTAGCATACCCCGCAACCGGCGCACGGTCACGGCGGTGACAGGCTTAAGCAAAATGCCTTCAGGCGTGGCTTCCACCAGGGCCTTCGTGCCGTCCTCGATCTGAAACTGCTTGCGCAGCCGGGCCGGAATGACGACTTGCCCTTTAGTCGTGAACCAGACGGCGTCGGTTTTCATTATTGATTTCACGGACGTAATCTGACACAAGTACAAAAATCCGTCAAATGTAACAAGTAGGATATTTATTGAATTTACAACATTGCGGGCACGGGGCGTCGCTGACGGTGGGCGAGGCGCGCTCTTTTCCGGGAGAGTGCGGAGGGGGAGGCGGGGAAATCACGGCTCGACGGTCTTTCACTCCCAGCAACAGAAATTTCGGATGGATTTCTCTTGTATTGGAATGGCCGGATGAATTAATCGTTGATCGTTCTTTGACATTTAGCGGATGGCTCGCCAAGTTTAGTCGAGCCATCCATACCGTAATCAACGCTGGGAACCTCGTGAGAATCGAGGACGGTTGCGCCACTGTGACGGGTTACAAACTCCCATCGCCACTGGTTCCAATTTTGCGGAACTGGGAAGGCGGGAGCAAGGTTCGAAACCCGAAAGCCAGGACATCAGCGCGGTTACGCTCGTCCGGTCCCGCCCGCGCGGGGCCACTTCTCCGACAAAGAGAAGGATGAGGCCAGCCCGCTGGAACTGTTTTTCAGCGGATTCGTCGAATGCCTTCATTCCCGCTTTTGCCGGACCTGAAGGCTTTTTTATTTCCACTGAGCCTTCCGCGTCCGCACTGGTCTCTCAATCACAACGCCACATTGAAAGATCAGTCATGAATAGAATAAAATTATTGACGCTGGCTGCGGCCGGCTTTGTCCTCGTCTCCACCTCCACCAACGGCAGCCCTTATGCCGCAGCGGTCCTCAGTTACAATCCGGGCACGGGTTATGTTCCCGGCTATACCAACACTTATACGGTGATCGGGCAACCTTCCGCAGCCGATTCCTACGGCGACGCCGTGGATCCGTTTGACGCGGCGTGGCAAACCAATCAAATCCTGTCCGTCGGTGCCGGAGGCTGGGTAACGGTGGAATTCGAGAATCCGGTTGTTCATTACCCCGCTGGCAATCGTGATTTTATCATTTTCGGCAATTCGTTTTTTGATGTGCCCGACAATACGAATGCGTTCAATCAGTGGTACACCGACGGCCATGTGATCAACGATGGCGGCGTGACGCAGGTCTCAGTCAGCCGCGATGGAACGAATTTTTTCACGCTCACTCCGGAGCAGGCGCCGTTGGCGGACTATCTCTATCCCACCGATGCGTCAGGCAATTTTCGATTGCCCGTAAACGCCGCTCTAACGTCCACGAACTTTGCCGGTTTGACGCTGGCGCAAATTCGCTTGCTCTACAATGGCTCTGCCGGTGGAGCAAGTTACAACATCGCCTGGGCCCAGGACACGAACGGGAACGCGGTTTTCTTGCCGGATATTCGTTACGTGCGCGTGGATGTGTTGGCCAATCACGCGCAGATTGCAGGTTTCGCCGCCGTGGAGGGAACCATTTTCATGGAAGATTTTTCCAACAATCCCGCCAACGATGGCTGGCAGATTTTCGGGACGACAAACCTTTTCGCTTGGGATGCAACCAATCACGATCTGCAAGTGGCCTGGGATTCGCGCCAGCCCAATAGTTACTTCTACCATCCGCTTGGCGCCACCATGTCGTCGAATGACGCTTTCAGCTTAAGCTTTGATCTATTATTGACTGATGCCAACACCAATTCCGACGGCACGAACACGCTCGAATTGGCCATTGGTTTCCTCAATCTGGCGGAGGCGGAGAACACCAATTATCTGCGCGGCAGCGGCGAGAATACCACGAATCTGGCGGAATTTGACTTTTATCCGGGCCTCTCCGGCGAACTGCCGTCGCTCGACGCGACGTTGGTTGATTCCAACGGTTTTTATTATTTCGCCTATGCCGACCTGCCATGGAACTTTGGCCAACTATATCACGTTATGATCAGCCATACCCCCGGCACGAGCGCGCTGACGGCACAAATCCTGACCAACGGAGCCGTTTACACGACTCTGCCGGGCGTTTACAACGAGGGCACTGGTGATTTTCGCCTCGATACCGCCGCCGTTATTAGCTACAGTGACGCTGATAGCGCCGGCTTTGGATATGGTCCAAGCTCGATTCTGGCGCATGGGACAGTGCAAAACTTATTCTTTACTGCGCTGCCAGTCATTACCTTGAGTGGGAGTTTGACGAACAATATGTGGCAGGTGCAGTTTTGGAGTCAGACCAATTGGAACTACACCCTGGAAACAAGTTTGGACCTGCAAACATGGTCACCGCTAGCGCCAAGCACGGCCGGCAACGGGGGCCAGATGACGCTTCAAGACACAAACGCGCCGTTGCAAAGCCGGTTTTTCCGCGTCAGCTCGAATCCGCAATAAGCATGAGCACAGAGGAACAGAAAGTTTGCCCGCGTTGCGGGGAGCGGTTTGAATGCCGCCTCTCCGCAACCTGCTGGTGCGCGGAATTGCCCACACTGAGTGAAGTCGATCCCCAAAGCGATTGCTTGTGTCGCTCATGTTTGGAGAAGGCGCGGAGCCAACCAAAGAAAGGATTTACTCTTGTTGAACTATTGGTCGTAATCGCGATCATGGCCACGCTGGCGGCGCTGTTGCTGCCCGTTCTGGTTCGGAGCAAGGAGTCCGCGAAATCCACCAAGTGCGTCAATAATCTGCGCCAATTCTCCCTGGCCGCGCACCTGTATTGGGACGACTCCAAGGGACAGACTTTTGCTTATTCGCAAGCTGCGACCAACAACGGCGAAATCTACTGGTTTGGATGGATTGCCAGCGGTCCCGAGGAAACGCGCGCCTTTGATCCGACGCAGGGTGCCCTCTATCCTTACATGGGGCAGGGCGTGGATCTCTGCCCGGCTTTCGCTTACGGCTCATCGGAGTTTAAACTCAAAGCCTCCGTTCCAACCTGCGATTATGGATATAATTTGACCTTGAGCCCGTTGCTGCAAGCTCCTGTCAATATGAAGAACATTCGCCAACCTTCCGCTTTAGCTTTGCTGGCGGATTCGGCCCAGGTGAATACGTTCGAAGCGCCCGCGTCACCCACACATCCGATGTTCGAAGAATGGTATTACATTAACGATGACCCGACCGAGCCCAATGGCCAATTTCGCCATAATCAGCGCGCCAACACGGTTTTTTGCGACGGACACGTCGCGGCGGAAATTATGGTCACAGGCACTTTGGACCAGCGCCTGCCTGATCAACGCATTGGCTGGCTGCCGGCGGCGATTCTTAATTCGCCAAAGTGAAAGGCCGCCTACTGAGGCCCGGCCATCAATTGCAGGGCGATCTGCTTGGAAATTTCGGAAGCCAAATCTATATCGGTACCAAAGTCTCCTCGCACTTGAACCGAAACCACGGTGATCTTGCCATCCAAATCTGACACTCTGACCCAAACGTTGCGCTGGTTGACTTTGGCCTGGAAGGTATTATCGACAACATTGTCCACCAGCAATTTTCCATTGCGGGTCAAAACGGTTCGCGTGGCGGCGGCCAGAAGCGGGACCGGCTTTTCATAACGGCTGGTGATGGTATCTTTGCTAAGAGGCCATCCAGCGGTTGAATGGCCGGTTTCAGTGCCAACACACCCGGAAGCCAAAGCCAGCACGGCGGCGGAAAGAGCGAGCGAACATAATGCTTTAATTCTCATGCGACCCTTATCCAACCACGACGGCTTTGAACGTCAAGCACGAAACATTTTCTTATTTTCCTTCTAACCTGGCGCAGTTTGGTTAAAAGAACCTCATGAAGCGATGGGCCGTGATCGTTGCGATTCTGTACACCCTTATGCTGGCCGTCTTGTCGCTGCCCGCTGTCATGATCGCGTTTGCGCCGCAGGAAATGGCGAAACTCAAGGACGTTATCGAGTTTTATGGCGCATGGCAGTGGTGGCTTTGGCTGGGAGTCATGGGCCTGGCGCAATGGGCCATGCTGGCCGTTCCCGTACGCGTTGCCGGCCGTCGTCCCGTGACCAGACTCCCGCTGGCATTGACCATCCTGGCCGGCGGCTTGATGATGGGAGGATTGGTTTCAGGAGCTCTGTTTTCCCTTTTTGAATTTGCTTTAGCCCAGGAGGCGCTTGAAAGGCCTTTCAATAACTGGAGCACCTGGTTCGCCATTGGTTTGGGAATTGTGGAATGGTGCGTATGGGCCATGGTCTTTTTTCGGTTCAGCCGAACCGCTGAACCTGAAGAGCTGATATCGCGCCAGCGCAAATGGCTGCTCAAAGGCAGCATTCTGGAACTATTGATCGCCGTGCCAACGCACATTGTGGCTCGCAGCCGCGATTACTGTTGCGCCGGGTTTATGACTTTTATCGGATTGACCCTGGGGATATCGGTCATGTTGTTTTCTTTCGGCCCGGGCGTGTTTTTCCTTTTTGTGGCCCGCTGGCGGCAACTGCATCCCGTCGCCGAGAAGTAACCAGTTTTCTTTTTACGCGGATTTGGAGGAAGCGCGTCCTCTTAATTGCGAAAGTTCTCAAAATTCAGCGCCACCTCAAATTCATGGCCGCGCACCGCTGCGATCACCTCCTGCAAATCGTCTCGGCTCTTGCCAGTGACGCGAATCGCGTCGCCCTGGATTTGCGTGGTGACTTTAAGTTTGGTGTCGCGAATGAAAGCCGTGACCTCCTTGGCGGCGGCCTGTTCGATGCCTTGCTTTATTTTTACCACCTGGCGCGCATGGCCTAGCGGCGAAATATCGGGATCCTTCGACTCAATGCTTTTCATGCTGATTTGGCGCTTGGCCAATTTATTGATGACAATCTCGTGCAGGGCGGCGATTTTAAACTGATCGTTGGCGGAAAGTTTGATTTCATTTTTTTCGAGAACAATTTCCGCGTTGCTCCCTTTGAAATCGAAGCGGCTGGCCAGTTCCTTCTTGGCCTGGTTGACGGCATTCTCGATCTCCATCGGATTCACTTGCGAAACAATGTCAAATGACGGCATGGGAGAGTTTAAAAGTATAAGCCAGCGGCGGTCGACCCAAAAATTCACGATCATCAACCAAGTCTTTCAATTTCTCCGCCTCCGTGTTAGCAAGAAACTATGAAAGTGATCGCTGAAGATTTGCTGAGAACAGCAATCCAAAGGCTTGTCGCAGAATTCCAGCCCGAGGAAATCTTTCTTTTCGGCTCTCGCGCCTGGGGCGTCCCTCGGGGTGACAGCGACATTGATCTATTGGTTATTGTTCCTTCCAGCAACGAACGTCCGATACGCCGCGATCAGCGCGCGCAAAAATGCTTGGGTCGTCTTGATCTATCCGCTGATGTCCTTGTGCGCATGCGCCGCGAAGTTGAGCGCGTTCGCACTGTTGCCGGCAGTCTTACCGCCGAAGTTCTCCAAAACGGACGCAAGTTGTATGGATGACCCCCAACGGGATTTGGTTCGCTCCTGGCTCACAAAAGCAGCCAGCGATCTGAAAAGCGCCCGCCTCCTTGGCTTGGCAGAGGAGCCCCCGCTCGATACGGCCATATATCATTGCCAGCAGACTGCGGAAAAGGCACTCAAAGCTTACTTAGTCTCGCGAGGGTTGACTCCAGAAAAAACGCATGACGTACGGAAGTTGACTGTGCAAGCCTCGACCTTCGAAGCCAGATTCAACGCACTGATCAACCTGGCTGCCTTTCTGACGCCTTTCGCTTGGGAATTTCGTTATCCGGACGATCTGGTTGAAACATATCCCACTCCTGAAGAATTCAATGAAGCATTGCGGCATGCTCAGGCCATATACGATTTTGTGTTAAGTATAATTCCGACAGAAGCAAGGAATTGCTAGTTTGACTTCAGTAGTTCGCTTTTTGTTTCCGGAAACAAAATTCGCCTCAAATACTGCCCCGTATAACTCTCTGCCACTTGCGCGATCTTCTCCGGCGGGCCTTCGGCCACGATGCGTCCGCCGCCTGCGCCTCCTTCCGGCCCCAGGTCGATGACCCAATCCGCCGTTTTAATGACGTCCAGGTTGTGTTCAATAATCAGCAACGTATTGCCGGTGTTGCGCAATTTGAATAAAACGTCCAGCAGCTTGGCCACATCGTGGAAATGCAGGCCGGTGGTCGGTTCGTCCAAAATGTAAAGCGTGTGGCCCGTGGCTTTGCGGCTTAATTCGGCGGAGAGCTTCACGCGTTGCGCTTCGCCGCCGCTCAAGGTTGTGCCCGATTGCGCAAGGCGCACATAGCCCAGCCCCACCTCCGCCAGGGTCAGGCAGGGCTCATAAATTTTCGGCACGGCCCGGAAAAAATTCACCGCCTCGTCCACCGTCATGTCAAGCACATCGGCGATGTTCATGCCTTTGTAATGAATCTCCAGCGTCTCGCGATTGTAGCGCCGCCCGTTGCAGGTCTCGCACGTCACATAAATCGGCGGCAGGAAATGCATCTCGATCTTGATCAGGCCGTCGCCCTGGCATTTTTCGCAGCGGCCGCCCTTGACGTTGAAACTGAATCGCCCCGCTTCGTAGCCCCTGATTTTCGCCGGCGGCAATTTGGCGAACAAATCCCGAATCTGGTTGAACATGCCGGTGTAGGTGGCGGGATTGCTGCGCGGTGTGCGCCCGATTGGCGTTTGGTCAATAACAATAACTTTGTCCAACGATTCAAATCCGCGCAGGTCGCGATGTTTGCCGGGCTGCTCCTTGGAACCATAAAATTTGCGAAACAGCGCGCGCCGCAAAATGTCATCCACCAGCGTGCTTTTGCCCGAACCGCTCACGCCCGTCACCGCTGTCAAAGCGCCCAGCGGAATGCGGGCGTCGATATTTTTTAAATTGTTTTCCGTTGCGCCAAGGACTTCGAGCCAGCCGCGCTCGGCGCTGCCTTTGATCCGTTTTTTCGGGACGGCAATCTTCAAATCACCCTTGAGATATTGGCCGGTGAGCGAGCGCGGGCTGGCCTCGATCTCCGTCACCGAGCCTGCCGCGACCAATTCCCCCCCATGCACGCCCGCGCCCGGGCCAAGGTCCAGTACGTAGTCGGCGCGCCGGATAGTGTCTTCGTCGTGCTCGACCACCAGGACGGAATTGCCCAGGTCGCGCAAACCCTCCAATGAAGCCAGGAGGCGTTCATTGTCGCGCTGGTGCAGGCCGATGCTCGGCTCGTCAAGAATATAAAGCACGCCCACCAATCCGGCGCCGATCTGCGTGGCCAAACGGATGCGCTGGGCTTCGCCGCCGCTGAGGGTGCCGCTTTCTCGATTCAGGGTCAGATAACCGAGCCCCACATTTTTCAGGAAGCTTAGGCGAGAACGGATTTCCTTGATCAGCTCGGTCGCGATCTTCCGCTGAAAATCCGTCAGCACCAATCCGGCAAAAAATCCATCGGCCTCATCAACGGACAAAGCGCACACATCCATGATGGAATGACCGGGGATGGTGCGACCCGGCAAGGACGCTCCCAAGGTCACCGCCAGAATTTCCGGCTTAAGGCGGCGTCCTCCACAAGCATCGCAAGGCTGAGGATTCATGTAGGCCGTGAGTCGGTTCTTGGTGAATTCGCTTTCGCTCTCGGCATAAAGGCGTTGCAAATTCGGGATGATGCCCTCAAAGGTCTTGCGGGCGTGGCTGATTTTTCCGCCGCGGAAAAAAGTGAAGGGAATCTCCTCCTTATCAGCGCCCCGCAGCAATCTGCTTCTGAAATCCTCTGGCAAATCTTTCCACGGCGTTTCCAGGCTTTGGCCGAAATGTTGGGCCATGCCGCGCAGGAGCGATTTGTAATGAACGATGAGGCGCTTGGTCCCGCGCCGCCACGGCTGCACCGCCCCTTTTTCCAACGACTTTTCCGTGTCGGGGATAATCAAATGCTCGTCGAAAACCAATTTTTGCCCCAGGCCGTGGCAAACCGGACAGGCCCCCAGCGGCGAGTTAAAGGAAAAATGTTTCGGCGTTGGCGGATCAAAACTTTGGCCAGTGGACGGGCTAAAATTGCGATTTGAATAGACCGACTCCGCCCACATATTGCTCCCCGCCGCTGTTTCGCCCGATTGTTGCAGAAGCGTCAGCCGGCCATCGCCCCATTTAAGTGAAGTTTCGACGGAATCACTCAAACGCACCCGCACCTTGTCGTCGATGACCAAACGGTCCACCACGGCTTCGATAGTATGACGCTGCGTGGGATCGAGTTTGACGCGGACGTTGTTGCCCAACTCGACGGCCTCGCCATCGACGCGGGCGCGCACGAAGCCTTCACGAGCCAGGCGCTCAATGACATCGCGGAATTCTCCCTTTTGCTTGACTACAACCGGAGCCAGCAGGACGATGCGCGTCTTGGGAGGCAAGGCCAGGATTTTATCCACAATATCACTGGCCGTCTGCCGAGTGATGGGTTGCCCGCTGACCGGGCAATGCGGCTGGCCGACGTTGGCAAAGAGCAAGCGCAGGTAATCGTAAATCTCCGTCGTCGTGGCAATGATGGAACGTGGATTGGTGCCAGAACCGCGCTGTTCGATGGCGATGGACGGGGAAAGTCCTTCGATGAAATCGACGTCGGGCTTTTCCATTTGATCCAGGAATTGGCGGGCATAGGCGGAGAGCGACTCGACATATTTGCGCTGCCCCTCGGCGTAAATAGTGTCGAAAGCAAGGGATGATTTGCCCGAGCCACTCATCCCCGTGATCACGACCAATTTATCGCGTGGAATGGAGAGGCTGAGGTTCTTTAAATTGTGCTGGCGCGCGCCGCCAATTCTAATGAATTCCTTGGACATGGGTCAAAATATTGCAATCAGTGCATCCCGCCAAAATACGCCGAACGGTATGAAATGCAAAGGGGAAGAGCGCTGCTATTTGAAGACGGGCAATTAAGAGTAGGTGGAGTTTCGCGGGACAACGCAGTGGCTTATTTTAGGGAAGCGCGGTCGTCTCGACCGCCGTTTTCGGCGTCTCGCCGAAAACATCCTGTCGGTGGAGCGAGACTCTGTCGAGCTGTGACTCTTCTGCCGGGGAAATCGAGTCAGAGCTCGACGGAGTCTCGCTCTACCGTTGGGGAAAAATAAACTATTTTTTCGCAATTCTACGGTTTTCAAGT
>Ga0302324_100028499_pt1 | contig 10612 bp, 10 predicted proteins | sample Palsa_T0_1_FD_201949 | JGI IMG/M metagenome (GOLD analysis project Ga0302324, IMG submission 201949) | Peat permafrost microbial communities from Stordalen Mire near Abisko, Sweden - Palsa_T0_1 | ecosystem: Environmental > Terrestrial > Soil > Palsa > Peat permafrost | place: Sweden: Abisko... | reverse complement strand
AGTACGCGTTGCTGTGCGTGGGCGATATTGAACGCGAGCAGAACCGCCGCGGCCATCGGAAGCTTCCAACGGCGTGCCATCAAACTACCTTGACCGATGCCTGCGCGGTCGCGCGCTCGCCGGCATCGTCGATCCATTCGAAATCCAAAGTGCCCGATTCACGCGCGGTCACGAAGAAGCGCAAGTAGGGGTTGGCAGCGATACCGGGCCCCATGCGTACCGTGAACACGGGCTCGCCGTTGTAGCTGCACGTAAAGCGCATAATTACGTTGCGTGGGATCGCTTTGCCTGAGACGTCGGTGCGGTAGCCCGTTTCCATGGCGTGACGGATCGTGATGCGAACCTCGAATGGCTCGCCGCGCCTATTTTCGGGTGGAACGATGATGCGCGAATCAGCCATGGTCGCCACTCAACTCGCATCCAGGCAGCCGGCGATGGTCACCAGGATCTCGGTTGCGTCGGCGTAGAGAACACCATCGCTCATGGCGGCCACTGCCACGACGTACTGTGCTCCGGCGAGCCGAACGCGCGTTTCGACTTCGACCTTCACCGGAGGCGACGGAAACTCGAACACGGCTATTTCCGGCACCGGGTTTTTTTCCGAGAACAGGTGAATCGCCTGCAAGGTTGAACCCGCTTCAAACGGGCCGCTCAACGATAACCGCATGGGCACCGCCTGACCGTTGTCGGCAAGCTTGGGCATTTCGAGGTGGAGTCGTTCCCAGCGCGGCAATCTTCCGGCGAGAAACGACGCCAACGCCGGTATCGGTGGAACCTCGGCCTTTGCAGAAGGCAGGCGCCCCGCAAGCAGCAGTGCGCTCGCGCCTTGCAACAAGCGCCGCCTGGAAATCCGCGGCCGAAACTCGGATCTTTTGTTGCAAATCATTTCAAGGTGGCGAGATAGGCAATGACATCCTCGATTTGCTGCCCCGTCAGGATCGGTTCGCCGCGATATTCGGCGGCGACGCGATCGAGACCGTCGATCCGATAGTAGCTCGGCATGATGGTGGCCGCATGGAGGCGCAGATTATCGGCCACGCGCAGCCGCAGCTGCGCCACGGAAAGCCTGCGTCCGACGCCGTCCAAAGACGGTCCGAGATTGCCCGAAAAGCGGATCGCCGGATCGGATATTGCATGGCAGAGCGTGCAGTTTGCCACGTCCCGCGCGAGGATCAGCGCCCGTCCGCGGGCGGCGTCGCCGGGTGCGCCGGCAATCGGCTGCGGGACACCGTCTTCGACCACGTGCAGAGGGACCAGTATTGCGGGTGCACCGGTGCTGCCAGGGTCCGTTGCCGGCAAGCCCGCAGTGGCAACCAGGGTGCCGACCAGCATCAGCGCGCTGGGAACAAGGCGCTTGCCGATCGTTACGCGCGATTCGTCGCTGGCGCACCGCGCCTCTCGCGAGGAGCGTCGCTCTTCCATGCGCACATCTTAACCGCTAAGCGCTGCCTCCGAAACGTGGTTGCTGGCGGCCCTCGCCGGTTGTAAGCTTCCAAGGTCAGCCCAGCAGCGCTCCTGGCTTCGTCGTCAATGCCAATGCTGCGTGCACGAATCATCGCCAACCGATCCGCTGGAGGCAACGCATGGCGAAACTCAATATCAACGGCAAAGTCCTGGAAGTCAGCGTGGAGGCGGACACGCCGCTGTTGTGGGTCATCCGCGAACAAGTCGGACTTACCGGAACCAAGTACGGTTGCGGCATCGCGCAATGCGGTGCCTGTTCCGTGCACCTCAACGGCGGGTTGGTGCGCTCGTGCTCGATTCCAATCAGCGCTATCAAGGCGACGGACAAGATTGTCACCATCGAGGGTTTGTCGCCCTACAGTTCACATCCGGTGCAGAAGGCTTGGGCTTCGCTCGACGTTCCCCAGTGCGGGTATTGCCAGTCCGGACAGATCATGGCCGCCGCCGCGTTGCTCAAACACAACCCGCACCCGAGCGACAAGGATATCGACCTGGCGATGACCAATATCTGTCGCTGCGGCACCTATGCGCGCATCCGGGAAGCGGTACACGTCGCGGCCGGCGCCAAGAGCGGCGGAAACGCCGCTGCGTCTGCTGGCATCTTGTCCGAAGCGTAGACGGAGGAGATGCCATGACGAAAAGACATGCCCCCATGCAGACCAATCTGTCGCGGCGCAAGTTCGTGGTCGGCTCGGCGGCCGCCAGCGGCGGTCTGGCACTGGGACTGTATCTGCCGTACGGCGGGTTACCGGCGGCCGCGCAAGGCATGGGCGACGTTGGCGAGATCAACGCCTGGGTCCTCATCAAGCCCGACGAAACCTGTGTCATCCGCGTGGCGCGCTCGGAGATGGGGCAGGGCACGCTCACCGGCCTCGCGCAGCTCGTCGCCGAGGAACTCGAGTGCAATTGGAAGAATGTGACAACGGAGTCGCCCACCGCCGGCGAGAACCTGGCGCGCAAGCGCGTATGGGGCGAAATGGGAACCGGGGGCAGCCGCGGCATACGCACTTCGGAGGATTACGTCCGTCGCGGTGGCGCCGCAGCCCGCATCATGCTGCTGCAGGCAGCAGCTGACGGATGGCAGGTCACGGTCGACGAGGTTAGCGTTTCGGACGGCGTGATCACGCACGCGGCGTCGAAGCGCCAGACGACTTATGGCAAGGTCGCCGCGGCGGCGGCCCGACTTACTGCGCCCGACCCGAAGAGCATCATGCTCAAGGATCCCAAGGCGTGGACGATCGCGGGCAAGCCGCTAAAAAGGCTTGACACCGCCGACAAGCTCAACGGCAGCAAGATCTACGCGATCGATGTGAAGCTGCCCGGCATGCTCAACGCGTCGAGCAAGTCCTGCCCGGTATTTGGCGGCAAGCTCGTAAGCTACGACGATGCGAAGGTGTCGCACATGCCGGGCGTGCACCGGGTGGTCAAGGTGAACGACGCGACCGTGGCCGTCGTCGCCGACACCTGGTGGCATGCCAAGGTCGCTCTCGCGGCCCTGCCGGTTGTCTGGGACGAAGGCCCCGCCGCGGCGCAATCGAGCGCAACCATCGCCGAGCGTCTCAAGGAGGGACTCACCGCGGAGGGAGTATTCGTTTCGCGCAAGGAGGGCGACGCGCTCAAAGCGATCGCGGATTCACCGAAGAAGGTCGAGGCGGTCTACAGCACACCGTTCCTTGCCCATGCGACCTTGGAACCGATGAACGCGACGGCGAAGGTGTCCTCCAATCGCGCCGAAGTCTGGGTGCCAACGCAAAATCAGGAGGCATCGCTCGCCGCGCTGTCGGAGGAATCCGGGGTACCACTCGATCGTTGCGAGGTACATGCGCTGGATCTGGGCGGCGGCTTCGGGCGACGCGGCGGAACGCAGGATTACGTGCGCCAGGCGACCGCCATCGCCAAGCAATTTCCCGATGTGCCGATCAAGCTGATCTGGACCCGGGAAGAAGACACGACGCATGACTTCTATCGGCCGATTTCGCAATGCCGACTCGTTGCGGGGCTCGACACGAGTGGCAAGCCGGTTGGACTGCACGTGCGCGTGTCGGGGCAGTCGATCAACGCGTATCTGAATCCGTCGTCAGTCGCGGATGGCAAAGACGACCGGCAACTTCAAGGCTACTACGAGAAGGCAGGGGATGCGCAGCTCGGGTATACCTTCCCTAACTTCCTGCTCGAATATGCCATGCGCAACACGCACGTCCCGGTGGGGCCGTGGCGCGGCGTCAATACCAATCAGAATGCCGTGTACATGGAATGCTTCATCGACGAGATGGCACGCGCGGCCGGCACCGATCCTCTCGAGTTTCGACGCGCGCTCATGGGTGATCATCCGAAACATCTGGCCGTGCTCAATGCCGTGGCGGAGAAGGCGGAGTACGCCAAGCCATTGCCTGCCGGGGTCCACCGTGGCATCGCGCAGTTCATGGGTTATGGCAGCTACTCGGCCGCAGTGGCAGAGATTTCTGTAAGCCCCGAGGGCAAGCTCAAGGTGCACCGCATGGTGATCGCGATCAATTGTGGACATCCGGTCAATCCAGGACAAATCGCGGCGCAGGTCGAAGGCTCGGTCGCGTTTGGTCTCACGGCGTTGATGTACGGCGAGTCCACGGTGGACAAAGGACGCATCGTGGAACAGAACTTCAACAGTTACGAAATCATGCGCTTGGCGGAAATGCCAAAGGTTGAAACCATAATCGTCCCAACCTACGACTTCTGGGGCGGCGTAGGCGAACCGACAATCTGTGTGGTGTCGCCGGCGGTGATGAACGCGATCCACGCTGCAACGGGCAAGCCGGTACGCAGTCTGCCGCTGAAGAACGTCAAGCTTGTCTGAGCGGCGCTGGCGCGACGCGCAAGCGGCTCCGCTATCGTGCGGGGCCTTCTTGTTCCACCCGGAACTCGGGAAAGCGCTGTCGGGATCTTAAGGACGACGTGGCGTGGCGCTCTCAAGGCGCACCTTCATCAAGGGACTGGTCGCGGCTTCGGGTGCGGGCGCGATCGCCAGACGCGTCTCAGGCCAGCAAGCCGCAGGCCGCGTGGTGGTCGTCGGGGCCGGCTATGCAGGTGCCACGGCCGCAAAATACATTCGCCTGTTGGCGCCGGAAATCGAGGTGACGCTGGTCGAGCGCAACAGCGACTTTGTCTCCTGCCCGCTCAGTAATCTTGTACTGGGCGGCAGCAAGACCCTGCGCGACATTACCGTCAGTTACGACGGCCTGCAGAAATATGGCGTAAAGGTCGTCCGTGACGAGGCCGTAGCGGGCGATCCGACCCGCCACGCCGTCCACCTCGCCTCGGGTAGCACACTGGCCTACGATCGGCTAATCGTCGCACCCGGCATCGACTTCATGTATGAGGGGCTTCCCGGGCTGGCCAGCCCCGACGCCCGGACCCGAGTGCTCCATGCGTGGAAAGCGGGCACGGAAACAGCCATGCTGCGCAAGCAGCTGGAGGCCATGCCTGATGGCGGTGTGTATGCCATTCACATCCCGTTGGCGCCCTATCGCTGCACGCCGGCGCCTTATGAGCGCGCGTGCCAGGTTGCGTTCTACTTCAAGCGCAGCAAACCGAAATCCAAGGTGCTGGTACTCGATGCCAACGAGGACGTGCAGGCGGAAAGGGCGCTCTTCGTCGCGGCGTGGAACGATTCGTACAAGGGCATGATCGAGTACCGTCCCAACAGCGGCCTGGTCGATGTCGATGCCGCGACGCTAACGGCCAAGCTGGACTTCGAGGATGTCCAAGCCGACGTGCTCAACGTGGTGCCGCCGCAAAAGGCCGCCCTCTTCGCGGAACGGCTCGGCTTGATCACAGCCAACAAACGATGGTGTGGCGTGGACTGGCTAACAATGGAGTCGATCCGTATTCCGGGCGTGCACGTGCTGGGCGACGCGACGTTGGCCGCGCCGGCGATGCCCAAGGCTGGGCAAATGGCCAATCAGCATGCGAAGGTGTGTGCGGGCGCAGTGACCGCGTTAATCACGAATAGGCCGATCAACCAAGACCCGGTTCTGGCGAGCACGTGTTATAGCTTCGTCGACGACAGGAACGCGGGACATATCGCCGGCGAGTACACCTACGACGCCGGGCAGAAAACGATGGTACAAAAGCAACGCAGCAGCGAGCTATCGGAAAAGGCGAACGAGGTCGACGGCGCTCACGCGATGTCCTGGGCGAAGAACATCTGGGCCGATATGTTGGCCTGAGTCGTCAGTGGGCCGAGAGCGGAACATCGCGCGACGCCGATATGAGCGAAACCTTGACCTCAATAGGCTCGCGCCGGTCGCCATTCCACCAACCTTAAAATGGAGCAGTCGCGTACTGCCGCGGCTTCAACCGGTCCAGCGCACCGATCCTCGCCGCCAAAGGAGCACGATGCCCATAGCCGCGACGAGGAGCGCAAGGAGCCCCAGTTTCCAGTGCTCGAGTGCCGGTACCTGTGCGGGCGCGACCGTCGCCGCCGGCGTTACATGCTTGATGGTCATCGCAGCAGCATCTCCGTCGTCGGCCCCGAGCGTGAAGAAGAAGACCCCGTTGGGAGCGGGTGGACCCGACGTGAAGAGGTTGAAATCCCCACAGCAGCCGCTAGGGGTACCCCATGGCCCTCCGGGGGTTGTCTGCCCAACGAGATCTTGCGCGAAATTGAGCGTGGCGTTGCCCGTATCGAAGCTGATTTCGGTAAACGACCCGATGCCAAACGTGCCATTGCCAGTCGATGCGCCCGAAACGGTCACGGTGAGAGCCAGCACCGCCGGATTCGGCAGTAAAAAATCGTTGCTGCCGGGGTTGGCCAACAATGTACTTTCGAAGGTAACCGAGCCGACCGCCGTCGCCCCCTGTCCGGCATAAGTAAAATTGAAAGTGATCGGTGAGGCGGACGCCAGCGTTGCCGTCGCGGCGGCGAGGGCCACGCCCAGCATCACCGCGTGAACCGTTGTTGTGCGCATGCCCTGTCTCCCTAGGTTGACCTCAGCGAAGACCGGCCGTCGAGCGTTTCCCCACCCGGGTTTGGCTGAGCCAGTTGCCTTGTACCGTCTTTTTGCGCTGATTTCAAGCAGCCGCTCGCCAATGGTACGTATTGGCGGACCGCGCGGGTGAAATCAAGCTCGTCCCGGCGAATCTGTGCCGGGAAAGACACCGCGTGTCGATCGGGCATGGCGGATTTGGTGCACTGCTGTCAACCGCGCCGCCTCCCGCATATCATCAACCATGGGCGTTCCAATGACGCTCAATGCGCGATACCGCGCCTGAAAGAGTGAGATGGCCGTAACAACGCTGTTCGGTGCGAGGGGATCCGGATCCATCGCCGTGGAAGCGGCGATGACCCTGCTGAGAATTCCTTACGCGCTCGTCGAGGGCACAACGTGGGTGGACGAGTCGGCGAGGCAACGCGTCACCCCTTACAACCCGTTGCGGCAGGTCCCCACGCTGATACTACCGGACGGCGAAGTGATGACCGAAACCGCGGCGATCCTCGTCGACCTTGCCGATCGTCATCCGACCGCGGCACTGGCTCCTGCGGTTACCGATCCGCGGCGGCGGCAGTTCCTGCGCTGGATGGTTTATGTCTCCTCGGAAATCTACGCGTTGCACTGGATCAAACCCGACGTCACCCGCATCGGGGCACCGGTCGCGCATCGACAGGCTGTCATCGACGCAGTGCACGAGCGAATAGCGTTCTGCTGGCAAAGCATGGACGCGCAGCTGCAACCGGGTCGCTACCTTCTCGGCGAAAAGCTCACCGTGCTCGATCTCTATATCGCGGTAGTCTCGCGATTTGGCCCGCGGCGCACGCGGTTCTACGAGGCGGCTCCCAACATGGCGCCGGTAGTGCGTCGCGTTGACGCCGAGGAGCGACTCAGCGACTTCTGGCGCGCGCGTTTTCCGTTCGACGCGGGCTGGGAATGAGCTCAGCCAGAGAGCAGGATGACGCTGGATCTTGCAATCCGTGTCGATCGTTCGGATGGATAGCATCGCGCGCTGACTTGCCGTCGACAGGGGGCTGGGCTCGACGCTCCATCGCGTCGCGGGTTCGAACGTGCGCTTTTGCCGGTTATCGTTTCTTGACACTGTAAACAATAGATGCGAGTGTCGTTTGTGATGTCTGAACACGGGTTCGGGGCACGTTAATGGGGTTGTTTTTCTCCCGGCGTAAGGTGCTCACCCATGGCGCAGCCCTCGCTGCGTCGGTCGCGCAGCCCGCGCTCCTTGTCGCAAGCTTCGATGTACTGGCCCAGAGCGGCACGGGACCGACCGGCGCAACTGGAGCTACCGGCCCGACAGGACCCACGGGTGCGACCGGGCCGACAGGATCCACGGGTGCGACCGGGCCGACAGGATCCACGGGTGCGACCGGGCCGACAGGACCCACCGGCGCGACCGGTCCAACGGGGCCCACGGGGGCGACCGGGCCGACAGGACCCACCGGCGCGACCGGGCCAACGGGACCCACCGGGGCGACCGGTCCCACAGGGCCCACGGGTGCGACTGGCCCGACGGGCCCCACCGGCGCAACCGGGCCGACTGGACCCACCGGATCGACTGGCCCGACCGGACCCACCGGTGCGACCGGTCCCACAGGTCCCACCGGATCGACTGGCCCGACCGGGCCCACCGGTGCGACCGGTCCCACAGGTCCCACCGGATCGACTGGCCCGACCGGGCCCACCGGCGCGACCGGGCCCACCGGGCCCACAGGGTCGACCGGACCGACGGGTCCCACCGGCTCAACGGGTCACACGGGTCCAACCGGGCCGACGCGGCCGGCGCAACCGATTCCAGCCAATTCGACGTTGGGATTGACCGCACTCGCTGCCGCAATGAGCGCCATCGCGCTGCGCAAATTGCGCTGATCGCGATGGTGGACGCCGGAGCGCCTGGTCGCGTTATCGTCCCCCGCGAGGCAAGCGTGATCCCGGCGCTCCTCTGTCTTAACATGATCGTCAAGAACGAGTCGGCGATCATCGAGCGCTGCCTTCGCTCGATCGCGCCCGTTATCGCGTATTACGTGATCTGCGACACGGGATCGACGGACGATACCCGCGCCCGAATCGAGAAATTCTTCGCCGCTCTCGGAATACCTGGCGAGATCCACGATATTGCATTCAACGATTTTGCGCAGGCGCGCAACGAGGCGCTTGCCTGCGCCCGCGCGTCGCCAGGGGTATTCGACTATCTGCTATTCGCCGACGCCGACATGGAGCTCACGGTCACCGATCCGCGTTTTTGCACCGCGCTCACGGCGTCGGCCTATCAGCTCAAGCAGCACGGCGAGTGGTCGTACTGGAACACTCGACTCCTGAAGCGAACTGCGGCAGGGCGCTACATCGGCGCAACCCATGAATACCTCGAGCACGCCGCCGTGGTGGAACGCCTGACGGGGGTCTCGTTCGTCGACCACGCCTGCGGCGCCAATCGTGAGAACAAGCTCGCACGCGATATCGCGTTGTTGCGTGCGGCGGTCGAATCGAACCCCGGTGACGTGCGTGCGATGTTCTATCTTGCGCAAAGCTATCGCGACGGCGGCAACTACGCCGCGGCGCGCGAATGGTACGTAAGGCGCGTGGAGAGTGGCGGCTGGGACGAGGAGGTGTGGTGCGCCATGCTGATGCGTGCGAGGTGCGACCTTGCTCTCGGCGACGATGTCGGCTTCGTCGACGGCTGCCTATCCGCCTACAACTTTCGCCCGACACGGGCCGAACCGCTGGCTGAACTTGCCCGCTACTACCGCGAGCACGAGCAGCATGAAGTAGCCATGCTCTGGTGTGAAGTGGGGAAAGCCATTCCGTACCCTGATGGCGACATACTGTTTGTCGACGACCGTGTCTACAGCTACGGCTTCGTGCACGAGATGAGTATTGCGGGCTTCTATTCCAAGGATGGCTGCCGCCGGCGCGCAGCACACGAAGCCGTGCTCGAGCTGCAGTTGCGACGCGATATTCCAGCCGACGTACGCGCTGTCGCGCGGCGCAATGGAATGTTCTACGCGCCAACGGCAACGCTTTTTGGCATGGCCGACGCGGCGGCGCTCGAGTTGCCGATGGAGGCTCCCTACGTCGGCACGAACCCTTCGTTGTGGCTAGACAGCGTCGACCTCCGCTGCGTGATCCGTGGTGTGAATTACCGGCTGACTGAATCGTGGTATGTCCTGCCGGACGACGGTGTCATTCGCACGCGAAACTATCTGGCACGTCTCGGACGTGACGGTCGTATCCTGGACGCTGCCGAGATGGTCGCCGTAGCGTCGGTGGCTCCGCCGCTTGCGACGGGTGTGCGAGGATTCGAAGACTGTCGTCTGTTCCGCTGGCGCGATCGACTGCACTGCCTTGCGACGGTGCGCGACCGCAATGCGGCAATGCGTTGTGAGATCGCATTGCTCGACATCGACGGCACCGGAAGTATCTCCAGGGTACGAACGCTTACGGGCTACGGCGATGATCTTGACCAGAAAAACTGGATGCCCGCGGTCGATGGCGAGTGTCTGTTTCTCATCTACCTCTGTGATCCGACCATCGTGCTTAGGTACGATCCCGTTGCGGAACGGTTGCGCGAGCACGCGACGCATATCCCGACTGTGGCGCTCGAGCACTTGCGCGGTGGATCGCAGGCGATCCGGTTTGACGAAGGCTGGCTTTGTCTCACCCATGAAGTGATCGCAATCGACGCGACGCACCGCAGGTACCTGCACCGTTTCGTGCTGTTCGATCGGACGTTTCATGTCGTGGCGCTTACCGAACCGTTCCGTTTTGGCGACAACTCGGTCGAATTCGCGGCGGGCCTCGCTCATGACCGCGCGCGCGACGTATTGCTCGTCAGCTATGGCGTTCAGGACTGCAAGGCGATGGTGGCGACACTCGACGCAACGGCGGTACGGCAGGGATTGGTGCGCGTGCCCGGATGAGGCGGCCGCGCCCTTCGTCATGGCTAACGGCGATCATGCCGCCCAGGCTAGGAGGCGGTCTCAGGATCGCGCGACCGATGTTAACGCGCTGCGTGGAATTTGACGGATCATGACTGGCGCGGTGTTCGCCGCGCCACCCAGTATGTCGCGCCGTCCGCGCCGTAACGTTCTGAGTGAGGTTGCTCGCGGTCGAGGGTGAATTCGTCGCCGGGTCTTAAGTGTCGGACGTCGTCGCCGACGGTGAGCCAC
>Ga0302324_100028495_pt1 | contig 10612 bp, 8 predicted proteins | sample Palsa_T0_1_FD_201949 | JGI IMG/M metagenome (GOLD analysis project Ga0302324, IMG submission 201949) | Peat permafrost microbial communities from Stordalen Mire near Abisko, Sweden - Palsa_T0_1 | ecosystem: Environmental > Terrestrial > Soil > Palsa > Peat permafrost | place: Sweden: Abisko... | reverse complement strand
GCGGCTACCGGCTCTGGTTCGGGCTCCGCGGCCACCGGCTCGGTCTCGGGCTCGGCGGCTACCGGCTCGGGCTCGTCCGCCTCGGCGACCGGCTCGGGCTCGGGCTCGGGCTCGGGCTCGGATTGTTCAGCGCCAGCCGGTTCCACGGGCTCCGTGGAATCTTCGGGCGGCACGGCGGAATCGGCGGACGACGATTCGACGTCGTCGGGGTGCTCTGCGTCGCTCACTGCGAGATCTCCATCGGTTGCGGCTGCTGGGCGACGTGCGGATGGTCGGGCCCGGCGTAAACCTTGAGTTTGGTCAGCTGCTTGCGCGCGATGCGGTTGCGCGGCAGCATGCCCTTGACGGCGAGCCGGATGACCTCTTCCGGCCGGCGGTCGAGCATCTCCTGCAGCGAGCGGGACTTGAGGCCACCGGGATAGCCGGAGTGGCGGTAGTAGCGCTTGTCCGCCAGCTTATTGCCAGTGACCCGGATCTTCTCGGCGTTGACCACGACCACGAAGTCGCCGGTGTCGATGTGCGGCGTGTAGGTCGGCTTGCGCTTGCCGCGCAGCGTGTCCGCGATCTGGGTCGCGAGGCGGCCGAGCGTCTGCCCGGATGCGTCGACGACCAGCCACTGGCGGTCTCGGTCGGTAGGTTTGGCTACGTAGGTCTTCATGGCACGCACAAGCCGCGCGACCGTCGCGCGGCTTCAGCCCAATGATAGGGAATCCGAGATTGACGGGCCGCCCCGGTTAAACTTGCACTCTGGCCGTTGCCATCCTCCCCGCGGAGCTCCACCGCCTCTCGATCGACGAGTACCACCAGCTCGTCGCCAGCGGCGGCTTGGATGAAGAGTCCCGAGTCGAACTGATCGATGGGCTGCTCGTCGACACGAGCCCGAGGACCCCGCAGCACGAGAACGCGATCAGATGGCTGATCGACTGGCTGATTGACCGACTTGACCGCTCGGGATACCAACTACTGGGTCGTTGACCTCGAGCAACGCTGCGTCGTCGTCCACCGCGACCCGGGCGCGGACGGTTACCGAAGCGTCGTCAGCATCCCGTCCGGCGAGCCGGTGCAGGCGCGCTCGCTCGAGCTCGGCCTCCTGCCCACCGGCGAGCTGTTCGCGGCGGCGCTCCCCGCCTCGCGCTGATCAAGCCAGGAGCCCGCCGGCAGCCCATGGCGACGGCCGCCTCGTGAGGGCAGGACCCGACCTGACGGCCCCTTGCCCGGACTTCTCGTTAGGGGCCAAGTAGGGCGGCGGGGACGACGGCGATGCCGTCCTGGCGGCGGTAGGCGCTCCCGCCGGTTGTGACGATGACCTTGTCGAGCAGCTCATCTCCGATTTCCCGTTCCAGCCAGTCGAGGTGCCTGCCGTCGCGCTCCGCCGGAGTTGCGGCGAGCTTGACCTCGATAGCGATGACACGACCGGATTCGCCCTTGACGATGAGGTCGACTTCATGCTCGCCGCCGTAGGCGCGGAAGTGTCCGACGGTGGCCTCGGCCACTTGCGCGTAGACGCGTACCGACAATGTGACGAGCGATTCGAACAGCGCGCCGAGAAGCCCTCCGTCCTTGGGTGTGAGCGGCTCGGGGCCGGTTCCTCTGAGAAGGTCGCGGGAGCCGACACGTAGTAGGCGGGCAGCCAGCGCCGGGTCCGCGAGCTGGTGCTTGTCGGGAAGCGTGACGCGGTTCAGGTGGCTTCCGGTGGGCGTCCATGCCGAGACGGGGTCGAGCTGGAACAGTCTTTCGAGCACCTCGCGATAAGGCGCGGCCGCGTTCCGCGAGACGGCCGGCTCGTCGCGGCCGATGGCGGCACGGCGAATCTTCTCGTAAGACGCGGTACCCGAAGTTGCGGCCGCGTAGGCGCGCATCCAGCGCAACAGTCCCTCCGGGTTGCGCAGCGTGTACCCGAGTTCGGCGAAGTCGCGGTCAACTACGCGCTGCAGGTACCCGTCGAGCTGCGCGCGCAGAGCCCGACCCCCCAGGCCCCTGAGCCCAGGAAATCCGGAGCCCAGAATCTCCGCGGTGTAATCCTCAAGCCGACGCGAGGTCTGTCCGGCGACGACAGGTCTCCAACCCCGGAGGAGTTCGGCGAGGCTGACGGTAGCCTCTCCCGGCCATCGCTCGGACAGGGATAGGGGGCGCATGCGCAGACTGACGATGCGCCCGGCGCCCGAGTGCGTGCCGGTGTCCTTGGGCGACGCCGAGCCGGTTAGCAAGAAGCTGCCCGGAGGCGCGCCCGCGTCGACCGCCCGTCGGACGCGGTCCCATACCGGACGGACGTTTTGCCACTCGTCGAAAAGGATGGGCGTTGGCGCCATTAGGAGCCGGTCGAGGTCAGCCGCAGCTATCGCCTGCTGGTCGGGGTCGTCGAGGGGGTAGGTCGTTTGCGCTCGCTGCACGGCGGTTGCAGTCTTCCCCACGGCCTTGGCGCCCTCGACTGCAATCGCCTGCAGGCCCGCCATTAGGTCGTCGAGTTCATCGTCGAGGACGCGCCGCTGGTAGGCCGCCGGGGCGGTGATGAGTGCCATGAGGCTATAGGGTACAACTTCTCGACCTCAAATGAGGCAGATTCTCGGACACATATAAGACGATTTCTCGGATTTCTATGGGACAAGTTCTCTTGCCATCGATGAGCACTCCGAAGCAGAACGCCCCCTAGGGGACTGTCCGGTGGCGGCTGACCGCGGGCGCTCCGACTCTCGGCGGGCTCAGTTGCAGCTCGTGGTTACCAGCATCCCCGCGCCCGTTCTCGGCCGGCCCTCGCGCTAGGCGGCTCGCCACTACCCGTCCCCCCAGCACCCGGGAGTTCGGCGCCGGTAGCAACGCAGCCGCCCAAACCTAGACCGAACTCCCCCGGAATTCGCCTCTGGCGAATTCCGCAAGTTCGGCGCCGGTAGCAACGCAGCCGCCCAAACCTAGACCGAACTCCCCCGGAATTCGCCTCTGGCGAATTCCGCAAGTTCGGCGCCAATATCACTACCGCCGCTTCGAACCGCGACCGAACTCCCCCGGAATTCGCCTCCGGCGAATTCCGCTACTCCCACTCAATCGTCCCGGGCGGCTTGCTCGTGATGTCGAGCACGACCCGGTTGACCTCGCGAATCTCGTTGATCATCCGCGAGGCGATCTGCTCGAGCAGGTCGTAGGGAAGCCGCGCCCAGTCGGCGGTCATCGCGTCGTCGCTGGTGACCGCGCGGATCACGACCACGTTCCCGTACGTGCGGGTGTCGCCCTGGACGCCGACCGTGCGGACGTCGGGCAGCACGCAGAACGACTGCCACAGCTCGCGATACAGCCCAGCCTTGCGGATCTCGTCCTGGAGGATCGCGTCGGCCTCGCGCAGGGTGTTCAAGCGCTCCGCGGTAGCCTCGCCGCCGACGATCCGGATCGCCAGTCCGGGCCCTGGGAAGGGCTGGCGCCACACCAGGCGCTCGGGTAGGCCGAGCTCGGCACCCACGGCCCTGACCTCGTCCTTGAACAGCGCCCGTAACGGCTCGACGAGATCGAACTCAAGGTCGTCCGGCAGCCCCCCCACATTGTGGTGGGACTTGATCGTCGCGGCCCCGGTCCCGCCACCCGACTCGATCACGTCGGAGTAGAGCGTTCCCTGCACGAGGAAGCGGACGTCGGGAAGCAGCAGCGCCTCCTCTTCGAACACGCGAATGAACTCGGCTCCGATCCGCTTGCGCTTCTCCTCGGGATCGGAGACGCCCTTCAGGCGGGTGAGGAATCGATCGGCCGCGTCGACCGCCACCAGCGGCACGCCGAAGTGATCGCGGAACGCCGCAATCACCTGCTCTCCCTCGTTTTTGCGCATCAGCCCGTGATCGACGAACACGCAGGTGAGACGGTCGCCGATCGCCCGGTACACAAGCAGGGCGGCGACGCTCGAGTCGACCCCGCCGGAGAGCCCGCAGATCGCCCGTCCGTCGCCGATCTGGTCGCGGATCCGCTCGATCTGCTCCTCGATCACCGAGCGCGGGCTCCATGAGCGATCGCACCCGCAGATGTCGTGCAAGAAGGTGGTCAGCACGTGTTGCCCGTAGGGGGTGTGGACGACCTCGGGGTGGAACTGGATCCCATACACGCCGCGCTCAACCGATTCGAAGGCGGCCACCGGCGACGCCGTCGAGGACGCCAGCGCCGCGAAGCCGGGGGGCGGCGCGAACACCGTGTCGCGGTGAGACATCCAGCACGACTGCTCGTGGGGCGTTCCGGCCAGCAGCCGGCCGGGCTCCGCGACGGTGAGCTGGGAGCGTCCGAACTCACCTATCTCGGCTCCTTCCACCCGCCCGCCGAGCTCCCGCGCGAGCAGCTGCATCCCGTAACAGATCCCCAGCACGGGAACGCCTAGTTCGAGCAGCGACCGTTCGAGCTCGGGCGCCCCTGGCGCGTAGACCGAAGCAGGCCCGCCGGAGAGGATCACGCCCTTGGGCTCGCGGGCCTTCACCTCGTCCGCGCCCACGTGGTAGGGCAGGAGCTCTGAGAACACCCCGCATTCGCGCACGCGGCGGGCGATCAGCTGCGAGTACTGGCCGCCGTAGTCGAGGACGATGACCTGGTCGGTCGCGGCCCGAGGTACGGCGGGCCGTTCGAGCTCGCCGGCGGGCGTGGCGCTAGTCGACACCGACCGCCGCGGCCTTGCCGCTGGCGCCCATGCCGACGCCCTGCTCGCGCTGCAGGTACTTGCCTTCGGTCTGTAGTGACGGCGCGACCATCAGCTCCGCGCGGTTGAACTCGGCAATGTCGCGGTAACCGGTCGTGGCCATCGACGTACGCAGGCCGCCCATCAGGTTGAACGTCCCGTCGTTTTCCCTGGCCGGGCCCCGGATGATGTCCCGGAGCGAGCCGTTCTGAGTCGTCGCGACGCGAGTTCCGCGCGGGAGGGTCGGGTGGAAAGTCGCCATTCCCCAGTTGTAGCCGCGCCCTGGCGACTCGTAGGCCCGTGCGAGCGCCGAGCCGAGCATCACCGCGTCGGCACCGCAGGCGATCGCCTTCGCGATGTCACCGCCGTTGCGCATCCCACCGTCGGCGATCACCTTCACGTAGTCGCCGGTCTCGAGCATGTGCTGCGAGCGCGCCGCGGCGACGTCGGCGATCGCCGTGGCCTGGGGAACGCCGATGCCCAGCACCCCGCGGGTGGTGCAGATCGCGCCTGGGCCGACGCCCACCAGCACGCCGGCAGCGCCCGTTCGCATCAGGTGGAGCCCCGTGTGGTACGACGCGCATCCACCGACGATGACGGGCGTCGGAGCGAGCTCGCGGATAAATTCCTTCAGGTTCAGCGGCGGGCGGCTCTCGTCGAGCGACACGTGCTCGGCCGAGACCACGGTGCCCTGGATGACCAGGATGTCGAGCCCGGCGTCGAGTGCGACCTCGTAATACGACCGCACCTTCTGCGGCGTCAGCGAAGCGGCCGCCACGACCCCCTGAGCCTTGATCTCCTGAATCCGCTGCGCGATCAGCTCGGGCTTGACCGGCTCGCGGTAGATGTCCTGCATCTCCCGCGTGGCGATGTCGCGTGAGAACGATGCGATGCGCTCGAACTGCGCCTCGGCATCCTCGTAACGACTGAACAGGCCTTCGAGGTTGAGCACGGCGAGCCCGCCGAGCTTCCCGATGATCCCGGCGGTCTCCGGCGAGACGACGCCGTCGACTGCGGCCGCAAGCAGCGGCAGGTCGAAGCGATAGGGGCCGAGCGTCCACGAGATGTCGACGTCATCGGGGTCTCGCGTGCGCCGTGAAGGGACGATCGCGATGTCGTCGAACCCATACGCTCGACGGGCCTTCTTTCCGCGGCCAATCTCAATTTCCATTACGAAAGCGTAGGACCCGGCCCGGACGTCAGCGGCCGGTTGGTGGACGATCGGGCGGCGGTCATCGAGCCATCGATCCTAGCAGCGCCCCGAACGCACCCGGCCGCCTCGAACGCCGGCCGACCCGTGCGCTAGGAGATCTCGGAGGGTCGCGCTAAGAGATCTCGGCGGGTATCGCCAGACGCTCCACTTCGACTTCGGCGAGCAAGCGGTCAACCTTGGCGGGATCGAGCACGCCGGCGCCGAAATGCTGCGTCGACTCGGCCCCGCAAGCGACCGCGAAGCGCAGACACTCGGGTGCCGTCTGGCCGCTGTAGCGTGCAGCCACGTAGCCGGCCAGGAACGCATCTCCCGAGCCGATCGTCGATCGCGCCTCCTGGGCGTCCACCCGAGCCCGGTAGACCGCGTTGACTCCATCGTCGACGACGCGCGCGAAGCATCCGTCGGAGACCGTCATGATCGCCTCACGAGCGCCGAGCCGGGTCATCTCGACGACGGCCTGCACGCGATCCTCATCGCCGTTGAACTCGTGACCGGCGAGCTCCTCGGACTCGAGCTCGTTCGGCGTCACGACCGCCGGCTCCGCCTTCATCGCGAGCCGCAGCGGCTCCCCCTCGGTGTCGAGCATGGTCACCACGCCGAGCTTGCGCACCTCGCGGATCAGGCGCGCGTAGATCTCAGCTTCGATTCCCCGTGGCAGGCTGCCCGCGAATACGCAGATCGTCGCGCCCTTGGCGAGATAGAGCAGCTTGTCTCGGAACTGCTCGAGCTCGTGGGCGGAGACCGCCGGCCCGCGCTCGTTGATCTCGGTGTGCAGGCCTGTCGTCGGGTCGAGCACGGCGGTGTTGGTCCGCGATTCTTCGCGGATCCGGACGAAGTCGTTCAGGATCGATTCCTCGGTGAGCGCCTCGACCACCCGCGTCCCGGTCGCGCCGCCCGCCAGCCCGGTGGCGATCACCGGTTGACCGAGCTGCTTGATCGCGCGCGCGATATTCACTCCCTTGCCCCCGGGCATCGTCGTCTGGTCGACGGTCCGGTGCCGGCGGCCGAGGGTGAAGCTCGGCACCTCGAGGGTCTTGTCCAGGGCGGCGTTGAGCGTGACCGTGATGATCATGTGCCCTCCGGCCCCGAGTCGCGATGCAGTGAGGTATCGCGATTGCCCGCCGCCCGCCTCGCCGCACGCTCGGCCCGCCGGCGCTCGCGCTCGGCGGCAGTCGCCCGTTCGGCCGCGGCAGCCCGCTGCGCTACCGCGAGGCGCTCCGCCGCGGCGGAGCGTTCGGCCGCGGCAGGCTCGGCGGCCGCCGCGGCGGCGGCGGGGTCCGCGGTCAGCGCGTGGTCCACGGCCGCTGGGGGCGCCTGATCGGCCAGCACGGCAGGCAGCACCATGCCCGCGTCATGCGCAGGCGCACCGGCTTCGTGCGCGATGTCCGCGGGACGCCAGCCTCCACGGCGACGACGTGCGAGCACACTAACTCCCCCTATCAGCAACACAACCAGGACAAGCGTAGACGGTCGGAGGAGGAATCGGCCGACGAGTGTCAGGGCGCCGACCGCCGGCAGCGCCCGGGTCAGCTCGGCGGGCACGCGTACCAGCACCTTCCGACCGTCGGAGACGACCACCGATCCGACCACCGCGTGGTCCTTGAGCGGTCCGGCGACCTGTCGTGGGACGTCGACCCGCGTCGTCAGCCTCGTCGTGCGCGCCACCACCTCGGAGACGCTTCCAACCGCAACGACATCGACTCGTTGCCCAGGCATTTCGTTCACTGTCGGGCGGGCCACCACCCGACCCGACACCACGGGGTGCTCGAGGCTGAACCCCGAGAAGCCGTAGTTGAGCAGGGCCAGCGTGCTCGAGTCACGCGCCGCCTCGCTGTCGGTGCCCAGCACGGCGCTCACCAATGTCATCCCGTCGCGCGTCCCGGAGCCGACGAGCACATAGCCGGCATCCGCGGTGTGGCCGGTCTTGACACCGTTGATCCACGGAACCTCGGACAGCAGCGTGTTCGTGCTGACCACCTCACGTGGATGGTTTCCCGTACGCAATAACGCCCGCCGCAAGGTCACCACGTGCCTGAACCACGGGTAGCGCTCGAGCAGATAGACCGCAAGCTTGACCAGATCCGTCGCACTCGAGTAGTTACCCGGCGTATCGAGGCCGCTCGGCGTCGAGTAGTGCGTCTCCGACAGGCCCAGGTCGCGTGCGCTCGCGTTCATCATCCCGATGAAATGGGCGACCGAGTGGCCACCGACGTTGTAGGCCAGGTCCTCGGCGGCGTCGTCCGCGCTCGGGATCAGCAGCGCGAGCAGCAGGTCATGAACGCTCATCCGCTCCCCCGGCGAGAGGCCGATCTGCGAATCGGATGCAGCTGCCGAGTAATCAGGGGCGGTGAACATCTTGCTCAGACGGTGGACGTGCTCGAGCGTCAGCAGGGCGGTCATCAGCTTGGTCGTGCTCGCGATGGCAAGTTCCGCGTTGGCGTTGGAGGCGTAGAGGACCTGACCGGTCGTTTCGTCGATCAGGATCGCCGCCCGGGCACTCAGCCGCGGCCGCGTCGCGGGCGAGCCGATGGCGCTCCGAGCCGCGGTGGCGGAGGTCGGTGAGACGAGCGTGCGGGCGGGGGCGTTGACCAGATGCGAGGCGGCGAGCGCGGGCGCGACCCCCACGAGCAGGCAGCTGACGCCCACCACGACGGATGCGACGGCCACCAGGACGAGGCAGCGGTAGAGACCCGCGAAGCGACCGCATCGATCCACCCCGCCGGGCCGCTCGCGATCCACCACGCCGGGCCGCTCGCAGAGCTTCACGTCTGACCTGCGGCCGCTTCCCAACCCGTCATCTCCGAGCGATCATACCCCGGCCACCCGTCGGTCTTCGGCCTTCCCCCGAGCCGACTCTGCGATCACGTCGACAGTGACCAGGCCAGCTCCCGGAGCCGCGCGGCTTCGTTTCGCGCGGCGGCGGCGGGCTCGCCGCCGGACTGCTGGTAGGCGTTCACGATCCCTCGCGAGGCGGCGATCAGACCACCCGCGGGACCCGGTGCGAACGCCGGCGCGAGATCTTCAACACGGGCACCCTGCGCTCCTACGCCGGGCAGGAGGAAGATCGTCCGCGGCATGCGAGCCCGCAGCGCTTCAAGGCGCCCAGGCGCAGTCGCGCCTACGACCGCACCCACGTCGGACAGGCCGGCGGCGCCGATCCCCGGCGCGCCGAGCTCCGAGACGATGTCTGCGAGCCGATCGCTGACGGCGCACGAGCTCGCCAGCTGCAGCTCCTGAACATCGGCCGCCCCTGGGTTCGAGGTTCGCACCAGGATCAGCAGGCCGGCACCGCGGGCTCTCGCGGCGGCCACGAGCGGCTCGATCGAGTCGATGCCGAGCAGCGGGTTGACCGTGAGCGCGTCGACGCCGAGACCGGGAACCGGGCCGAACGGAGTCGGCGTCTCGCCGAAGAAGGCCTGCGCGTAGGCGGCGGCCGTGACCCCGATGTCGCCACGCTTGGCGTCGGCGATCACGAGCAGCCCGGCGGCGCGCGCGGTCTGGACGACCGAGGCCAGGGCCGCCCACCCGGGGCCACCGAGCCGCTCAAAGCACGCAACCTGGAGCTTGACGGCGACGCACTCCTGGCCCGCCGCCTCGATCGCGAGCTGGCAGTGAACCGCCACCGCACGCGCGGCCCGTTCTGCCGGCGGGGGCCCAGGCGGCCCCGCGGCGTCGAGCGCCTCGGGCCACAGTCGGGCCGGATCGGGGTCGAGCCCGAGGACGATCTGCGAGGCGCGCGCGGCGACGAGGACGGCAAGCCGGTCGCCGAAGCCGTCGGCTTCCGGCGTCGGCGAAGGCGGTGAACCCGCGGTCAACGGGGCCGCGCGCGCGACGGAGATGTCCGCGGGCGCGGCTACTTGACGGCCTTCTTGAGCGCCGCGCCGGCAGTGAACTTCGGGATCTTCGCGGCGGCGATGTGGATCTTCTCGCCGGTCGCTGGATTACGTCCCTCCCGCGCGCTGCGGCTGGCGACGGTGAACTTGCCGAAGCCGGAGAAGACGACCTCGCTGCCGCGCTTGAGCGCGTCCTCGACCGTCTCCAGGACCGCGTCGACGGCGTCTGCGGCATCCTTCTTGCTCAGCCCAGCACGCGCGGCGACCTGATCAACAAACTCGGATTTCGTCACTTGTCCCTCCTTTTCAAAGTCATCTGAACCTTCGACGCTAACAAGGCTGACGGACGATCATCGACGCAGAGCGCCCGGAGCCGATGGTCATTGTTGCCAGATGCCGGAGCGCCCTGCCGCGTCCGGTTCACCAAATTGCCGCAATTTCCGGAACTCGAAGCCCATGATTCAGCACGTCGCTCGCCCGATTACCGCCGCCGAGGTCGAACCGTGCCTCGACTTCTATCGCCTGCTCGGGTTCGTGGAGGTCCCCGTTCCGGACGGGATCGCGGGTCGCGCGGTGTGGCTCGAGCGAGCTGGAACTCAGGTCCACCTGCTGTTCGTCGACGACCCCCAGCCGGAGCTCGGCCACATCGCCGTGCTCGTCGACAACTACGAGGCCACGGTTCAGTCCTTGCGGGATGCCGGCCACGCGGTGCAGGCGCGGCGCGAGCACTGGGGCTCGCCCCGAGCCTACGTCCACGACCCCGCGGGGCATCTCGTCGAGATGATGGCGTTCCCCCCGGGCGGGGCGGGCGGGGGCGACTGAGGCGCGCCGGGGCGGGCGGGGCGGGCGGGGCGGGCGGGGCGGGCGGGGCGGGCGGGGCGGGCGGGCGGGCGGGGCGGGCGGGGCCGGCGGCGCGGGCGGGGCGGGCGG
>Ga0302324_100028491_pt1 | contig 10614 bp, 9 predicted proteins | sample Palsa_T0_1_FD_201949 | JGI IMG/M metagenome (GOLD analysis project Ga0302324, IMG submission 201949) | Peat permafrost microbial communities from Stordalen Mire near Abisko, Sweden - Palsa_T0_1 | ecosystem: Environmental > Terrestrial > Soil > Palsa > Peat permafrost | place: Sweden: Abisko... | reverse complement strand
AGCTGTGCTCCAGACTTTGCCGCGTCATGCGCTTCAAATCCGTGTACGGCAACCGGTAGGTTTCGACCGCACGCAAATATTCGTGGGTCATATCGGAGCGCGCCACCCCGTCGTCATCGGTCGCCAGCGCTACCGGCACGGCATACTTCATATAAATCGGCAAGGGATGGTCGTCTCCGCTCACGCCGAGAATCATATCGTTCGACGTCAGCGCGATTTCGACCAGCACATTGCGGCCGGCCAGTTCGTGCAGCAGTCCGATGGGGTCTTTCTCGTTCATGATGTCCACGCCGTGACCAATGCGTTCGGCGTGTCCGCGCTCCACCGAAGCGCGGATGTGATAGGCCAGATCCTCGGGCGGCACCAGCCCCAGGGCGAGTTCGCCCGCATGCAGGCTGATATGCACCTTGGGATATACGCCGTGCAGATAGTCGAGCATGGCCATGTGCTCGTTGAAATCGTAGATGGGCACGTACCAGTCTTCCGGCATCACCAGATTCAATCCGACAAAGCGCGGATCGCTCGAGGCCAGCTCGAACCCCAGCAGAATCTGCGCAAACACAATCTCATGCGGCAACCCGCGGAGAACCTGATAAAGATAGCGAACGGTGACGCTGCAGCCCGGTCCGGCCTCCGCCGTGCCGCATTTCATTTCCGCACGGGCGCGGTCGTTGTCCTCAGCTAATTTCTTGCTGGTCGCGGCAGCCACATCTTTCAATCCCGCGGCCAGCAGCTTTTCGCGCATCCTGGCGTAGTCGGATTCCCACTCCACCTTGCGAGCCAGTTCAGCCGCGCCGCCGCTATCGGCCGTGTGCATGAATTCAATGTACTGCTGATGCTCGCTGCCCGCGCGGTTCACCACCGTCGCCACCGCCTCCGCCACGTGCAGGTGCGACGCCAGGCCGAATTTATCGAAGGCGGCGAAGAAGTGGTCATGGCCCGAGTCATCGCCTGGTTTCCAGTTGCGCATCGACCAGGCATCGACCATCTGGCCGTAAAGCACATGATCGCCGTAGGAGCACTGCACCGCCGGTTTGGCCGTGTATTTGTCGCACGCATCGCAGGGCGGAGCGATCAGTTGTGAAGTGGTGCGGTCCACGCAGAGGCCGCTGGAGGCGGCGAAGTCGATCAGGTCTTCGGCATAAATCGAGCCGTCGAGGTGATTGTGCAGGTCGCCGCCCTTGGGCATCTCGTGGAGAAAGGCCAGCAGCAGCGGGGGTTGCTTGCGAATGGAATCCAGATAGCGGGCCGTGCGCTGCTCCGCGGTTTGCGCCGCGGCCATGGCGATGAGCAGAATGAAGAACCAGCAATGCCGCAGCGCGCCGGCGATGGTTGAGGGCAAGATCAGGCCTCCAAGGTTTTGGAAAGGCATTGTAAATCGATGGCGGGGTGCACGTCAGGAAAAAGCGTAGCGGTGCGGTTGGACCAAGATCACGCTTGCGGCTGAAGCGCTAGTGTAGTGCGCCGGAACTGTTATCTATCGGCTGCTGGTGCGGGGGAAGCAAAGCCTTTAACCGCAAAGTTCGCAAAGAACATCCGCGAAGAGCGCGAAGAACAGCCGTGCGCGCCCTTTCAAAGCCTGAAACTTACGCCGCGAGATTACGGGTCACGACACTAGCGCAGCCAAACGATCGCCGCCGCCACCAGGGCGACGATGACGATCGCGCCAACAATAATTTTGTTTGCGGCGAACCAGGATGACGAGGCCTGCGCCGAGGCGAAAACCGGCGCTGTAGTTTCGGGGCAGGCAGTTAGCGCCGTCGGGGACGAGTCTTCCAGAGCCTGGGTTTCTTCGGAGACCTCTGCGCCGGCAACCTGAGCGGCCAGGCCAGCATGCTCCGAGGTCTCATGCGGAGGAGCCAGACTCGAAGCGATGCCAGGAGGCGTTGTGAAGGGAGTTTGTTGGGCCGGCGCTGGAGTGGGTTGAGGCGTGGCCTGCGGCATGCGCTCGCCCCGCCATTGTTTGTCTTCGCACTCAACACAGAAAGCGCGCCCGGGAGAAACCGGAAATCCGCAGGCCAGGCATTTCTGCAACTGCCGAAGTACAGGGGGAACAGTTGTCGGCATAGCCTCGCTAACGGCGTGGTTCGCGCTCGGGGCGCTTACAGCCGCGGACCAGAACAACGGTCTCTTCGCATCCACAGCTTCATCTTCGGTTTGCGCACCCTGCGGCATCGCAGATTCAAGAGGCTCAGACTCCCGTGGCATTGGCTCCAGTGACTCAACCTCGACCTGCAGAAACTCTTGGATCTCGAGACGGGTCTGGAAAGCGGCGGCGTGTTGCACCGCAGTTTCCACCATCTTTCCCAGGCGTTCAAGCGCGGCGAGGTCGCGCTCGCTGAATGCACCGGGCTTGCCGGAAAACAGCTCGAATACGCCGATCACTTCCGCATCTCCCACAATCGGCATAATGACCACCGAGGCGATGCCCAGCTGCCGGCAGCCCTCGCGGTTCACCCTGGGGTCGTGTTCCGCATCATCGCAGCGCAAGGGCTGGCGCGTGCGCACGCTCTCCCCGGAGAGCCCGAACTCGGTGGAAAGAAGCGCCCCCAGTTCCGGCGCGTTGCAGCCCGCGCTGGCCCGGCAGAGCATGTCATGGGCGGCGCCACGGCGCAGCGCAATGGCCGCGCCGCTGGCTCCGGTGATGTATTGGGCGCGGTCGGCCAGCAACTGCAAGGCGGCATCGAGATCGCGCTCGGCCATGGCGATCAGCGATTTTCCGCCGTCCTCTCCGGGGAAGCGCAAAATGATATCTGTAGAGTTTTTGGACGAGGCGGATGCGGGATGGGAGGACTCGCGGTCGAGTGTGGGGGCTGGATCCATGGCGCAGAGGTTCGGATTGCGCGCTCAATGCGGCTCTCTCTGGAGTTTCTCTTGCCCGCCATGGAGTGTCAAGGAGTGGGGACACTCCAAGGTAATCAAAAGGTCACGGGCTACCTTAGCGCGAGCCAAGATACGGGAAGTTTTCGCCGGACTTCAAGATGGGGCGGAGCCCTTTGCGAGCTTTGCAAAAAACTTCGCGGCCTTCGGCAAAACGTTTTACCGCAAAGTTCGCGAAGAATGTCGCGAAGTTCGCAAAAGAACTGCCGGGCGAATGGTGTCTAGTGCGTGAAAGTAAAGTTCAGCCCGGTGGTGAACACCACGTCGTTCTTCTTGGCGCCTGTCGGCGGGTTCGAGACGTAAATGTCCCCAAACTGGTTCTGCCACCCCAGCCAATTGCTGATCTTGGTCACAGTACCGAAGTTGAAGGTTCCGCGGTACTGGCTGGTGTCCTCCAGGTCGGGGTAAAAGTACAGGCTCTCGGTCAGCACCGTGCTGGCGTGAATCTTGTGCATGAACTCCTGGCCCAGGGTGAGGGCGGCGAACCTGTTGGTGACGCCGTAAGAGACCAAAGTTGGCGGCACGGTCGGGGGCGAGACCTCGGGACCGTCGGAGTAAGTTTCGTGAGTGTAGTTGAGGCCGCCGAGCAAATCCAGGGTGGTGTTCGGCGTGTTCACGGCATGGTAGCCCAGGCCGCCCCCATACACGGAGCGCAGGTCGAGTTCCTGCAAGGCGTTGCTCATGAAGTCCGCGCCTACGAAGGCGAAAATCCTCGGATTGATGTTCCGCTCATAGCGGACGCCGCCCTGCACAAGATTGGCGACCGTGGTTGAACTGGGGGCCACCGCCAAATCGTTCTGGGTGTAGATCGAACTTACGCTTGCGGTGAACTTGTCGTTGAGCGTGGCATGCACCGCGTTGACCGCCAGCGCCAGGTTTTCGGTCTGGCTGTTGCCGCGAGCCAGCGAGAAGCCCACATTCGCGCCGCCATTCCAACCGTGCAGCAGGCCGGGATGCAGCGATTTATCATAGGCAGCCTGCTCGGCGTCATTGCGAATCAGAGCCACATTCGCCTCCGGAACTTCCACCGCGCCGCTTTTGGTGGCGACTTCAAGTTTTCCGTTGCTGCCGGTCACAGGGCCAACCACGGTTTTCTTGTCGGAGGTGCTGATGTGCAGGTCCTTTTCGGTGCTGATCTGGGTGATCGACGCAAACTGGATGGTCACGTCGCCGGCGAAGTCGGTGTGCAGCAGCAGTGTCTTGCCGTCGGATTTCACCACCGTTCCGGAGAGATGATCGCCGTTCTTCAGCGTGATCTGGTCGGCGAAAACGGCCGACGAAAATCCGGAGAACATAATCAGAGCCACGAAATATCTGCTACATAGCACGGGCTTGCCTCCACAGCGCAGAGTGAATTTGACACCTTTAGGACCCGGGGAACACTTGGAGCGGGATTGAAAACGACGGCAAAGCGGTGAAATTGAATCAGCGGACAGCTGCCCGCGAAGCTCCTGGGAGGGAACTCGGTCAGCCCTTGGATTCAGTGTTCTTGCTCTGCTCGTTCGAGGCCTGCGCCGGAGGATTCGGATTATCCTTCATGCCTTCTTTCAAAGCACGAATCCCCTCGCCCAGCCCCTTGCCGAGTTCAGGCAATTTCTTGGGACCGAAGACCAGCAGGGCGATAAAGAAAATCACCAGCAGGTGCATCGGTTGAAAAAGACCTTCCAACATCGGAACCTCCAAGGGAAACCACGACCAAAGTACTCTCTTACGGTACTGGACGGAAGGGGGGAAGTCAAACGGCTGGGGACCAGGTTTCAAGGCTTCAAAGTCTCGGGGTTTCAAGGAGAAAACGAAACCTCGAGGCTACAGGAAAGGTCTTATTCCACAGCTTCAACGCACAGGAATAGAATTGCTGGTAGGGCAAATCGTCGCGGGATGGCCAAGCGCTGGGCGCACCACAGTCAGGCCAACCAACGACGAAGGACCAACGATCGGGATCCACCGCTTGTCGCGACGACCGTGCCCACGGCCTTCGCCCGGGCAGAAAACGAGGGCACTATTATGCGTATGGGACGTTATGAAGCTTCCGAAGACAGCAACGTTGGCACCGCGGTGACTTTCCTGCTGATCGGCATCGGGGCGGGGGCGTTGACCGCTCTGCTGCTGGCGCCGAAGTCGGGCAAACAATTCCGGCGCGACCTGAAGCGCGGTTACGACGACGCTCGCGACACCATTCAGGATTGGGCCGAGGAAGCCAAAGACCGCGTGAACGACGCCAAGGGCCGTGTGCGCGACGTGGCCGAACGCGGCGCCGATCTGGCCGAAGAACTGCGCGACACGGCGCGGGAAAAGGTAGAACCGCTGCGGCGCGTCATCAACCGGGGATAGAAGAGTCCGGTCTTTGATTCTCACCCGAACACAGCCGCGAAAATTCCCTTCAGCCGCCGCAGGAATGATCGGTGCACGGCCTTGGCGGGCGCGGGATTCTCCGCTGCGGGCGGCGGCTGCACAGTCGTGTAGAGATGCGCCGGACTCCCGGAGCGCTCAACCACCGGCAGGTTGTAAACTTCCGGCGGCGACGACGCTGCTGAAGATGCCGCACGCTTCCTGGGAGTGAACACCAAGGGCGCGTCCACCTGGATATGCACGTCATCCGGCTGAGACGGCGGCAAGGGCTGGGTCTCCGGGCCGTTGGTGAGCGTTCGCGGCTCGTCGTTTTTTGCAGTGAGGCTCTCGGGGGCGTGCGATTCCGCTCCCCGTGCCGCGCCCTGCGAAAGATTCGCGCTCACCGGCAGTTGAGCTTCAGGCACCGGGGGCGACTCGGGCGCGCCCGCGCGCAATACATTCGAGGGTGGCGGACAGCCGCACTCCAGCGGCACGTCGCTACCCACTTTATCGATCTGGCCCAGGTGAAATATGGCCTGCTCGGCCGGCCTGACCTGGTAGATGCGGTCGCCCATCAACTCCGAAACAATGGCCGACGATGTGTTCCCGGTCAATCCGCGCACGCAGGTGTTGCCGTGCGAATCGGCGCTTATGGCGTAATGAAATTCTCCCGGCCCGGCAAACAGGATGCGGAAATCCGGCGTGAGCACCGAATCCGCCGACGCGCCCAGCGTGTAGTGCGCCTCCATCGCACCCGTGCTCATGCCCAGCATCAGATCGTGAGCATTCCTGGCTGGCGTCACCGAAAGGGTGGTTCCGGGACAGATGCGGACTTCGCCTCCGCGCGCCAGACTCAGCACGGCAGTGTCGGCCCCGGCCGTTACCGACGACCCCGCCGCCAGCCGACTGCCCGCCAGCACCACCGCGCCCGGGCCGCCAGTCACGGGAACTGCCGCCGGTGTGTTGCCCAGGCCCAGGGTCACAACCTGCGGCGGCTGAAAAGGCGATGTTTTACTCGCATTCGGATCCCCGGCGGGGTTCAATCGCACCATCAGCCGATTGCCGGAGGCGTCCCAGCTATAGCCGTAGGCCGCTGCCAGGTCGAGCACCACACGCACTACCGGCGGCGCGGTCTGATACTGCTCTGCACGGATAGCTAGAATGTTTTCCTTGAGTACGGGAATGCGTTTGCGCTTCATCCCGTCGCGCGCGTTGGGCAGGTCGATCACCAGCCGGGGCGGCGAATCCAGAGTCTGAAGCACGGGTACGACCGGGCGGGTAGAGAGAATTTCAACCGCGGGCGTACCGCGTTCGTGAACGACGCGCACGCTGCTGATCACAGCGACGGCCTGCGTCGCATATGAAGACGCTTTCGCCTTGCCCGGGGCGGCATCCTGGGAAGAGCCTCGCGTAGCGGCCAGCGTGGCCAGCAAGATTGCGAGAAAAAAATGGACACCGGATCGCGCCAAGACATCCCCTGGAAGCGAATGCGCTTCTAGAAGGAAACATATCACTAGCGCGGACTGCCGAGAAGCGGCGGATGGCGTCCGACTGAAGCGCGGGATGAAAACGCAGGCGTGAAATTGTAGAGAATTGAATCGGGAACTTAGGTTCGTAGCGCAGTTGAGCCAAGGCTTTCCCAAGCCGCTGCGCTGGGCAGACGCCCAGCGCCAGAGCCCTCAGGACTCCGGCACAAACTCATATTCTTCAATCACGGCAGCCACGGCCATCTTGCCCTCGGTGGCTTTATTCTCCACCCGCACCACGTGCCCTTTGCAATGCACGCGAATGCTCTCGGTGAGCGTGATCTCTGGCGGCAGGGTCAGCGTAAAGCCGAGCGGCGAACCCTCGGCGATGGGGGAATCCAGATACAGGCAAATGCCGCGGGCGCTGACGTCACGGATTTGGGCCGATTCGGTTTGCCCCTGGCCATCACCCCGCGAAACCGCGACCGGGATGCGAAGCGCGAAGCGGCGGGCCGCCCGTTTTTCCTGCTGGCCTTCGGTCATGAATCTCCCCCAAAATGAAGTGGTGCCAACTTATACGAAAGAATGAGGGTTAGGGGTGCTCTCCGTCAATACCACCCTTGGGGAATGGGGTAGCCCATTCCGGTAGCTGGAGCTGCACGGAAGCGCCCAGCCCTCCCTACATCGGCCTATTCAGGCAATGAGACTACATCTCGACGGTACCCACTCGGGCGCGTTACTCTTGCATTACTCGGTTGATTGTTATTCGATTGCGCGGAAGGCTCTGTGGTCTTTGTTCTCGACAACTACGATTCTTTTACCTACAACCTGGTTCAGTATCTCGGCGAACTCGGCGCCCTGGTTGAAGTGCGGCGCAACGATCAGGTCACGGTGACAGAAATCGAATCGCTGCGCCCGGAGCGAATCGTAATCTCTCCCGGACCCTGCACACCACAGGATGCGGGCATCAGCATCGAGTTAATCCGCCATTTCGCCGGCAAAGTGCCGCTGCTCGGGGTTTGCCTTGGACATCAGGCCATCGGCGCGGCGTTCGGGGGCAGGGTGGTCCGCGCTCCCCACCTGATGCACGGCAAAACCAGCGCCGTTATCCACGACAACAAGAGCATCTTCCGCGGCCTGCCCATGCCCATGACCGCAACCCGCTATCACTCGCTGATCGTGGAAGAAAAGGATTTGCCGCCAGAACTGGAAATCAGCGCCTGGACCACCGAGAAAGACGGCACGCGCACCATCATGGGCCTGCGCCATAGAGATTTCCCCGTCGAGGGCGTACAGTTTCATCCCGAGAGCGTTTTGACCGACGCGGGCAAAAAGCTGGTAGAAAATTTCCTCAGCTTGTGAGCATTGCGCCCGCGGTTCCCACGGCAAGACTGGAGGCGTTCCATGGCCGACTCACCTTCGCCCGCACCTTCTCTCAACGCAGACCGCAATCTTCGAGATTATCCCTTTGACGCAAGGTAGCGCATACGTGTACCTTTCTCGGACCGAGATTATCCCCTCGACTCCGTGGAGGTGTGCGTCTATATGCCAGAGTTTTCTGTCGAATTTTGGGCCGCTGCGGTGCTCGCGGTCATCACCATGGTACTCGGCCTTGGGGTCACACTAGCGATGGATGCCAAGACCAAAGGAGAATTCCGCTTTGCGGTCGGGTGTTTCGTGGTGTCGGCTGCGACGGTTGTGTATGGCATAGTGGAGTGGGACATGAAAACTGATTGGACGGCGCTCCCAAGAGTCTTGATTGCCTACCTGTTGATTGCTCTTGCGGTCGGACTCACGGGCGAAGCGATTAGATGGGCAAGAGGCAGGCATATTGCCGCCTCTGTTCGGGAGGAAGGCGGGACACCAACGAAATCGGAAGCTGCTGCATATTCAGCACCAGTTACTCCGCCACACATTCCGGTTTCGGTTCTGCCATCGGCAAAAAAAAAGGATAAATTCGCCACGGTGGTTCCGTTCAACCCGGCTAACAAAAATGTGACGATCCCGATGAACACAGCCCAAAGTAGCAGCCCCAGCGAAGGCTTCTACCGAGATTTGATGGGTCTCGCCGATAGGCCAGAGAAGCAGGCGAATGGAGCGCCGTGGCCAGTTGAGAGAGATTTTACCAGCGAAGACCTCCGCAGCATGTTTATTGGAAGGCTGTTGCAGTACTACATATTCCGCTCGATTGACGAACTAGAACGGGACAGTGAAGGAATTGAATGGACCAGAGAGGGGGGCAGCAAGCCATTGGTAAGGGTTGGGATTACTCCGCCAGATCGTACCCCATATCCGACAAAGTCGCTATTCGCGGAGTTATCAAAGTCGGAGTTCTTCGGTGCGCGTGATCAAATGATTTGGAAAGTTCGTTCTGTTGATCTCCCCGCGCATACACATTTTTCACTCCTTGAGCAACCTTCGTCTCCCAAAACAGGCGTGGCGCAATACGCCGTCAGATTTGAAAGGCCGGGCTACTTTCTAGTTGATTTCGTCGTTACTCAAACCCTCGGCCCAATAACCGTTACCGGAGTTACTGGAGCATCCGTTCCGCGGGGGTTTCAGCCAAGTCCAGGAGAACTACAAACCACGATGGGCTACCCCTTCATCGTGACCATGACTTATGAAATCCACCGCGCCAGTGAGGTGGAGTTTTCGACGGAAGATTACACGAAGTGGGCAGATGGCCTATTCGCTGCGCTAAAACAGCGAATGGCTTCTGACTAGCGACAAACAAAGGCTATGCGGCCTTTGTGAGTTGCTTGTATTCGATGTTGTCGGACTGGATGAGTTTGAGCATGGTGTCGCGGAAAAGGTACGGGTTCTTCCGGTTGTTGAAGCGCCACGTCATTTCGTCCAGATAGGAAGCAAGGTGCTTTGCACTGACTTGATGCCATGTTCCAATGATGCCACGCTTGAGCAGAGAGAACGCTGATTCAACGGTGTTTGTATGAAGATCGCCAACGGCAAATTCGTTGATGCTGTGCTTGACCGTCCAGTGCGGGCGGAGAACTCCTGCCTTCGCAATCGCCGCGGGATAGACGGGAAAGTCATCGGTCATAATCACGTCCACGTCTTGGGAAATGTTCTCGCGGATGTAGCGGGCCATCGTGCCGCTCTTAACATCGTCGGCATGAAAGAAGCGCAGATCGCCGCCGCGTTGCCGGATGCCGATCACAATCTCTTTCGGTGTGCCACGACCGCGCTTGTTCGGTTTGCTTCCGCCCCGCTTGGGCTTTCCTCCGATATAGGTTTCGTCCACTTCAACCGTGCCGTCCAATTTCTCCGGGCTGAGTTCCGCCATCGCGTAGCGGATTCTGTGGCAGAGATACCACGCCGTCTTGTAGCTCACGCGCAACATACGCTTAAGCTGGTTTGCGGAGACTCCCTTGCGACTCTCGCACATGATGTAGACGGCGAAGAACCATTTTGTCAGGGGCAGGTGTGTATCGTGAAAGATCGTTCCCGAAAGAGTGGAGAACTGGTAGCGGCATGAGTCACAGTCATAGACTTCGCGCTTGGTCAGGCGAGAAATCTTCGCGGACTTGCACGCTGGGCAGGCAATGCCTTGGGGCCAGCGCAGATCGGTCAGGTAAGCGCGGCATTGCTCATCGGTACCGTAGCTGTGTATCACTGAGAGCAGATCAGTTTGGCTTTTCATAGGGTCACCATGAAGAAATCAGCGCCGAAAAAGCGGGCAAGCGAGATGACAACCGAGGAAGTGGGGCAGGCTGTGTTCCATCCCAAGGTGCTGAAACACGCGAAACGGCACCTTAAGCGGCTAAACTCGCCCGAAATGCCCCGAAGGTCAACAAAGTGAATCACATACAGAACACTAGCAGAAATGGCACCTTGAGTCAAGTAGATAATCTCGGCAATCTTAAACTCCTGTTTGCCTACCGCGCGGCGATGGCATGCGCGGCCGTGATTGTGGCCATGTGTC
>Ga0302324_100028487_pt1 | contig 10615 bp, 9 predicted proteins | sample Palsa_T0_1_FD_201949 | JGI IMG/M metagenome (GOLD analysis project Ga0302324, IMG submission 201949) | Peat permafrost microbial communities from Stordalen Mire near Abisko, Sweden - Palsa_T0_1 | ecosystem: Environmental > Terrestrial > Soil > Palsa > Peat permafrost | place: Sweden: Abisko... | reverse complement strand
CATGAGTGGATGGCGACAGATGAGTGGATAGACTAGTGGACGACATCCCTGGCCCTGCGCAACCACCGACATCATTCAATCCGACTGTCGCCGCAAATGTCGTTGCGCCGACTGAGACATCGACCCGAAGCCGACTAGCGCATCAACGGATTTACAGGGGAGCCCGGTAGCCATGTTTGACGTGCACTCGCCCCGCACTGCCGCGCACACGTGGACGGACTTCTGGATTCATTTGGGCACGATTTCGATTGGGTTGCTGATCGCCATTGGGCTTGAGCAGAGCGTGGAAGCGCTACATCGGCTGCACGAGCGGCACCGGTTGGAACAAGACCTGCAGACGGAGGCGAAGAAGAACCTCATCCTGATGGACTTCGATAATCAGCACTTCGACGCCATGCTTGCATGGCTTATTCAGCTTCGTAGCCAGGTGGATGCGATGCGTGCGAGCGGCGGTAAGGCGAAGTTCACCTACCAGCCTGCGCCGAAGACGCGCGGTCTGTGGGCTCCGGACTCGCCTTACTGGAATACCGCAAAGGAGAGCGCGGAGATTGGGCTACTGCCGCGCGATGAGGCCGGGATGTACGACCTGGTATACGTGCAACAGGGATTTGTGAAGGAGATGCTATTGGCGTACCTAAATGAGCTTGATCAGCTACGTCAGTTTGAAAGCCGCTTCGCGGTCATCGAAAGTAAGGTATCCGCATCTGAGCTGGCTCACATGGCGCCCGCGGATCAAAGCCGCGTCGCGGTTGTCGATGTAGGACCTGTACCTGACGTCTCGCAGATGACACCGCAGGATCTGAGCGAGTACTCGATACTGCTAAACAACGTCCTGACCGAATTGTCCCGTTTCCATCGCACCACGAATATTGCTTACGGCGTAACCCGCGCCGTAACGCAGGGAGCCAGGTCCGATGAGGATCTATTTCGAATGTTGGGTGCGCGACCAGGCGATGACGTCGCGTCTCCGTCTGCAGCGTCTGCTGCACATTGAAATTGCGTGATTGGGGCGATGGGTAATGGATCGCAGTAACAAGCTGAAGTTTTGTTGGGACCTCCGCGAAAGCTCATGTGGCGCACTCGATGGAATGTAAAGTTTCAGGAAGGAATTGTGCGCGGGGCGAAAAACTACGATGAGGTACTGATGAACCTCGCCGGCACAAATGCTCCGGGATCCAACGGCAACGTATGCTCTGATTCGGATACGGTGAAGCTGGCATAGTTTCGCCCCGTTCATTAGGCTGTATCCGAACCTGAGGCTGGATGGTCAGGTGCACCGCGCTCTTTGACAAGCGACTGGCCAAGCAAAGAACCATGAAAAATATGCGCTGGGGTTGGATACTGGTTGGGGGCTTCCTTGCGGAAGTCTTGGTATTTCTAATCGTCATTCCCTGGAGCGTCCTCGCGGGACGGGAGAGTCTTGTCTACAGCGCGCCGCTCGCATCATTCGTCGCGACTTTCCCTTTCGGGTTATGGGTCGCACTAAAAGCCGGGCGGCGCTTCGTGCTCCATGGGCTCTTTGTCGGTGTTGTCGCGTCTGCAATCTATGTCGGCATAACCCTCGGTAGGCCCGAACCCATAGCATATGTCGTTGCGCATGTTCTGAAGGTGCTTGGCGGCATCACAGGCGGATACGTTGCGGCGACGGTGCAACGAGGTCGGCCCATCCAGCACACCTGATGCGAACAAATGAAAACTACTCCCAGAAACCATTCGGATCGAATTAAAGGAAGAATGAACCCACTCGTAAGTAAGGTTCATGGCAAGGAAAAACGCTGGAGCGCTGAATATGCCACGCTCCGCCAGCTCTGCCTTGCGTCGGGCCTCAATGAAGAACTGAAATGGGGCCAAGCTTGCTACGACCTGAGTGGTGGCAACGTGGTCTTGATCCATGGATTCAAGAATTATTGCGCTCTACTTTTCATGAAAGGCGCTTTGCTTAAGGACCCGAAGGATATCCTCGTTCAGCAAACCAGGAATGTGCAAGCCGCGAGGCAAATAAGGTTTACTTCACTTGCGGATATCAACAAGCGGAAAGCGGCAGTTAGAGCCTATATCAGGGACGCCATTTCGGTTCAGAAATCCGGCGCCAAAGTGAAGATGAGAAGCGTGGAGAAATTCGATGTGCCTGAGGAGCTTCAAAAGTGTTTGGATGAGGACCCTAAACTGGCCGAGGCCTTCCATGCGCTGACCCCCGGAAGACAGAAAGGTTATTTGTTGCATTTCGCTGGGGCGAAACAATCGGCGACTCGCACCGCGCGCGTGCAGAGACATGCGCCGAGGATTTTGAAGGGGCTGGGACTCGATGATTAAGCCCATCAAGCGCAAGAATCTCGCTCGAGGTAGATCAATCTGCCGCTAAGCGGCTATTCGCAAAGTCTGCTGCTGGACCCCACTGCCGCTCCAGGGACGACCGCTTAGGAGCAAGCCAATCCGGGGCTGTCGCCACCGGAGGCAGCTGCCTCATCCCCTACCCCTCAGTCGATCGGCGCAGCTATCTCGATCGAGGTGCCAGAGAAGAAGGGGACTTGGCCAGGATTGCCTTAGTAATTGATCGCGGACAGCAACATCGCGGTTGTGGTCGTGGTCGTGGATGCTAATGGCGCCCGTCAAGAGGTCGTAGGCCGAGGTAGTCTCCGTTGACAATTGGCAGATCGACGCGCCGTCTCCGGCACTGAAGTTGCGTGTCGTAGTCGCCGAATACGATGCTGCAACCGTATTGAGGGCAGTCGTAGTCGTGTCAATTTCGTAGATGTTCGGCCGCAGCACCGCGCCGCCGCACTCCGACGGTAGGCTCGAGGCCGGGCCGACGACGGTCCTGGACTGGAGGACCAGCGGCGAATTCGGCACACCGTTGTCCGGGTACCAGTCTGCCGCCGAATAGTTGGTATCGGTGGTCGTCGTCGAGGTGACGCTGCGCGTAACGGGAATCGTGTTCGCGCCGTTGGCAGTCACCGGAAGACCTACGGTCGTCGTTGTGCTCGAGGTGGCGCTCGTAAACGTTTCGCTTCCGCTACCATTGGAATCCTGCGTTCTAGACGAGGTGTTGCCGTTCACGTACGTCGATTGATACGAAAACGACCCATCGTCGTTCTCGCTTCGGGTAGTGGTATATCCGACATTGCTACCGTTCGACGGCGCCGAACCACTGGCATTGACATCGGTGAACGTGATGCTTTGCGTCTCTGACTGCGGCGTGGTCATTGTGGCGCCGGTCTGGAGCGGATAGGGAAAGCCTTCGCGCGGTGTCGTGAACGTCGAGGTTGTCGTCGACGTTTCGGTATAGGGCCCGTTACCCAGAGCGTTGGACGTTTCGTCATTCGAGACGGCCACGACCTTCTGGCCGACGGTTGTAACCGTCTGTGAATCGCCCGCGATCCGCAGATTCTCGTAGGTATCGACCGTTTGCGAGAGGGGGACCGTTCCGACACCCGGGTCCTGAACCACGCTGTAGGTATAGGCACTGTTTACGTCGAAAGTCGCCGGCGCGCCGTTCGCTGCCTGCTGCACGCTCTGCTTCTCGAGGAACGTATAGACAAGCGTATTGCTTTGCATGGTTGCGGTCGGATTGGCATAGACCACGGACCGGGTCACCGTGCCGCCGTATTGGCGCTGCATTCCGACCTCTAAGATGGGGGAAGATTGGTTCGACGAGCCGCCGCCTCCACAGGAGGAAACGAGCGCCGCGAGCGGCAAAAGGCGCAACGCCATTTGCCCTATCGATGCTGCCTGTACCTTCGGCCTCATATTCCAGTCTGGCGACAGAACAGCATGCTTCATGATTTCCTCCCGTTCTCTCAGGTCACCTAGTGATCGAGTAAATTGAGTGTCTCAGTCGAAAAAGCGCCTACTACGGATTCTCCTGAAACCTGGCTGTTGAGTTCATCGACTGCGGAAGCACCGTCTTTAAGCGGTAACAACGCACATAACGGCGTCCCGCTGACTGGATTACAACTTAAATTAGGGGTTTGGCAGGTACCGAGGTCTGCAGGATCACCGGCTTAAGCCAGTACAGCGACGGATATGCATTTAAAGCTCAAGCGAAGCAAGGTTCGCAGATCTAAGGGGCGAGCTGAGCGGCTCAGAAGCCTTCTTAAAGGCGACGGCTCCTGTCGGAGTCTCCTTACGATCGGAAGCGGTGTTGTCTGGCTGATCGCGGTATCTATTACGTGTAGGGTCTGATTTTCCCCGTCCAGCTGCGAGGTCTATTGCAATGACTTCTGAACACGCTACCGAGTCCTCCGAGTTGCCGGTCAACAGAGCCCGGCAAACGTTTGACGACAAGCAAGACGGCAATACTGCCGTTAATCATGAACCCTCCGAAGACGCTAAGTGCCATCAAGCCACGGTCATAGTGCGTGGTGAGACCGTTCGTGATCAGAACCCAAACCCACCTCCCAAGGATTCGTCGGCCAAGGATCAGGAGGAGTCGCCGGGCAAGGAAGTCTCCGAAGCTAAAATCAAAATGCAGGGTTGTCTTCCCGCCCTCAATGACGATGCGGACGTCGGGGTTCAGAAAGAACAGCTTGTCATCAGAGATGGCAAAGCAGACCTAGCGTTTACCGGAACGCTGCTCGCCTCAGTAGCTCCGCCTGCGGCAGGCCAGGAGCACTGGGAGGAGTATCGGATTTACGAGACGAATGGTGGGAATCATGTATTTTCAAAGGTGACCCGTAGCGTGTTCGCGGAGGAGAACGATCGTAACAAGGCGGAAGTATTTGAGCCTTCGCCGTCTTCGGTGCCGTCGCAGCTGCTCAGAAGCGCGCGCGACCTTACCCGCTCGCGGCCGCTCGGATGGACGGATGCAGCGGTCACCTTTTTTGGATATGGCCCGCTTGCCAAGGCCCTGTATCGAAAGCTCGGTGATCAGTTCGAGGAACAGATCAGTTAAACTAAAAAACTGGGATTGAGCAAGCGGTCGGTGAATTCCGCGATGACTGCCGGATGATTTGCTTTCACCGGGCACGGCAACAGAAAAAAGGGAGAACGACACAGCCTAACGGGCGAACGTCTGTTGGCCGTTTTGACGAAGTCCCGCCGCTCCATGTAGCGGTCTGCGTACTTGCGTAAGCAGTGGATTTTCATTGAGTCGAGATCCTGATTCGAGCTTCAGGTACTCCGCCGGCGCGCGCCTGATTCCCGCCGGGGGACTCTGCTCGCCTGGCGATGGCCGGGCCCCTCACTCTGGTTTCGCGATTGCCTTATCGGCATCCCGTGCCTAAGTAGTGCGGGGTCAGGCGCAGGCCCAGAACTTCTTCGGTAGTGCTCCCGCGATTGACCACGATGGCCGTAGCTTTGCTACGCCGGTAGCAACTCAATGCCTATCGCCCGACACGCTCGACGAACTGGCTCAGCGAGAGAAGGGAGTTTGAGCCCCGGAACCGCTGCCCTGGCCACAAGTGCAGATGCCAAGTGAATCGCATCAAGCGCGCGAATCGGCTCACCGGGGAAGGGCCCAATTAAGCGGACTTCCCGGATAGCGGGTTCACCAACTATTCGCCCTGTGTCCTGTAATTAGTAAAGATGCTGCGGGTGAAACGCTCAATATTTTCGCGGAGGGCTCGTGTTCGCGAGTTGTCTCCCGGCGGCATCGGAATCGGTCTTGAAAAGCGGGCCAGGGTCATACCTGGTCATCAGACAACTTGGTCCGGAAAACGAAGCCGTGCTATCGCTGGCCACCGGTTCCGGGGAATTAACTTGAACCCCGCAGGGGAGGAACTACCATGAAGTCGAAAATCGGAACACTGCAACTTGCGCTTACCACGTTTGGGGCCTTGTTGGTCGGCGCAACCAGCCTGGCTCAGCCAATGCCCCAAGTGATCGTCGAGGCACCGCACATCGAGAAAAGCACTCAAACCGGGCCCGCAGGGCAACGAAGGGAAACGCTATCAATTGTATATAAGGTGGACTACTCCGATCTCAATCTCGCCACGAACTCGGGAGCTGTCGAGCTGCAGAATCGCATCAAGGATTCCGCTAAACAGGCATGTCAGCAACTTGCTAAGCTTTTCCCCGATACTGCCGAAGGCGACACGCCCTGTGTGCAGGGTGCCATCAAGAGCGCGATGGTTCAGGCCAACAAGTTCATTGCTGCTGCTGAGGCTGCAAAGACCTAGGAGTGGCTAATCGAGACTCATCCGTCCGCGACGCTGCGGACGGATGAGCTCGCTAGGCGCCGGCGCTGGCTTGCCGCATTCACCTTGATATGACTTCTTCCGGCTGGGGCAGCTTGCTAGAGAAAAGACTCGAGGTCGGCACTGTAAAGCGTGCCCGAAGATAGGCCCACTGTGCCGCCGAAAGCGCCGATGGATTACAGCGGTGGCGTGGAAGCATCCACCGCGTATCTCGGAACGGGATAGCGCCAGAAAATGAGCGCGGCCGCAGCGACGAAGGCGAGCAGCATGAAAATGCTTCCGTCCGGAAAGGCCGTCCCGCCGGTTACCCAGGTCGGACCCTGGAAGTTCGAACTCAAAAACGGGTGCCACGGCCTATGGCCGCTATTTGGGACGCCGAAGAAGAACGATTCGCCCCAATCCAGACCGGCGTGCATACCGACGCTGAGCCAGAGATTGCCGCTCTGGCGCAGGGCCACGCACATCACGAGACCACCTAGCGCGGGCGAAACTACTCCTGTTAGCGTCTCGCCGGGGTTGTGGCCGTGAAGGGCACCAAATCCAACCGACAGCAGAATTGCGGCGGGCCAGAATCCGATGCCGGTCGTCAGCGTATATTGCGCGTAGCCACGCAAGAGAAACTCTTCGAAAAGGCCAACGCATAGCATGCTCGGCGCATACAGGAGCGCCGACATCGCCAGGGCGCGACCCGTGGTTCCAATGCCGATGATTTCGAAGCCGTGGAGTGCGAAGACGCACAGCAACACGAAGGCGATGATCGTGAATCCAGCGAGCATCCCCGCCCAAATCCGACTGCGAAGGACGTTGCGCCATGGAAGACCGTAGACATCGAACGGACGACGCTCGATCTTCGACATGATGAGCGTGGCCATGACCACCAAGATGAAGTTGATCGCTGCATTGGCTCCGTCGTAACTCGGAAAAATCAGCTCGTCGTCCGGGCTCGGAGCGTGGACGTGCAACATACCGTATACACATAGTTTGCCGTAGAGCAGCCCAACGATGATCGCGGTAAACACCAGGAGCCGCCATCCCGCGCGAATGCCGTTCGCGCCTACAAGAATCCTTGCTGGACTGGGATTCCCCATATGATCGGTATTCAAGCCAGTGCCGTAGGAATCCGGCGGTTCCGTTATGATACGATTTTCTCTCGCTTAGCTCGGTGTCACTAGGACTAGCCCTAAGGGGTGTTCTTGCCCCAGCGTCGCAAAGCTTCCTCGAAACGCGAGCGAAATTCCAAAGGCCATCGCCGCCTTTTTTTCTTGGCAAAAAACTTTGACGCTTTCACACTATCGCGGCGCCCTGAGCGCCCCCTGCATGAGTAATGCAGTGGTCGTCATCGGACGCCAATCTGGGGCGCGCGGTCGCTGCGCGAGCCCGCGACCCCTTCTTCTTGACTTTGCGGATGCCTGACTCTACTGCGACAATGTCGCATAACACCGCCGAGACGCGTGCACTCAGGTGGGAATGGGGAGACGCTTGACGAACCAGGAATCAACCCCCGAGGGCGGTGACCCGACGCTCGCGGAGGCAGCTGGATCTCCGATCGGCATTCCAGGCCCCGACCCGGCAGCGCTCGCTGCCCTTGCTTTTAGCGCCGCTACCGAAGAACCGGGCGTTGCCGAGGAGTTGAAAGAATACCTCCGCACGCGCAATGACGTTTCGCGCGACGAGCGTGCATTGCTGGCCGCTCAGCGAAAGCTCGTGGAGAAGCGAACTTCAAGGGCGGCGCTGGAAGAAGAGCACATCGAAGCGCAGAACCGCCACCTACACGTACAGCACGTACACGACTGGCTGCGGCTCGTTCTCGGACTCGGACTTGCGGCGTTGGGGATCGCCTTGCTAGCAGGGCTTGCCTGGACCTTGTATGGCGCACTGACCGACCGCGCGATCATCATCAATGCTTTCACGGTGGCCCCGAAACTCGAGGCACAAGGTCAGTCCGGTACGCTGGTGGCAGCGATGCTCATTGACGAGATTGGCCGACTTACCAAGTCATCGCGCTACGGCGGCGCCAAACGGTCGGTGGCCGACGGGCTCGAAGATGAGGTGCAAGTCGACGTTCCAGAGATGCATGTCTCGATCGGTGAACTGCGACGCCTGCTGCACGAAACTCTCGGACATCGCCTTCAGATCAGGGGCGAACTTCTAGAAGGTGCGACGGGGCTGATACTCACCGTGCGCGGCACTAATCTGCCGGCCAAGAGTTTTCCCGGCAAGACCGACGAGTTGCCCGAGCTCATCTCGCGCGCGGCTGAATACGTCTATGGCCACACCGACCCAGTACTCATGGCCTATTACCTCAATCGCTCCGGCCGTGCCGCAGAGGCCATCGCATTTATTCAAAGCGCATACGCGCCCGCCTCGACCGGGGATCGAGCAATCCTCCTGAACGTCTGGGGTAACGTGCTGGCAAGCCAGCGACACCTGCAAGAAGCGCTTCCTAAATTTGAAGCGGCAATCGAACTGGACCCGCATTTCTGGTTCCCTTACTACAACCTAATCACGTGGCAGATCGGGGCTGGGCGCGAGGAGCAAGCGCTGGAGGCGGGCCGCGAGTTCGAGCGCGCGAGTCGCCGAGGCCGATGGTTCGGTCCGCATGCGACGGAAGACAATTTTTCGGAACTGGACGCGCTGCGCGGTGACCACGCGAGTGCGATACGGGAAATGCGGCTGGATTTCGATGCCTCGGGAGGTCAGGGGACCGCGGGTTGGTCAATCGCTACCGAAATTTCGTGGGAGTATGCAAACCAGCATGATCCGGCGAATGCGGAACTCTTCTTAGCCACCAATCCGGACGCTATCGGCATAGAAGGCTCGATCATCGATCAGGGATCGCTCATCGCCGGCGCTGAAGATCGCGCGATGGTTGCCATGGATGTCGCGAACTACGCCGAGGCGGCGCGGCAGTGGGACGAGTGGGCGAGGTTACTCGCCGCCGCGCCGCCACAGGTCACGCAATACGAGCCTGTTTTTTATTTTCGCCATTGTTGGCCGGCGCTCGCTTATGAACTTGCTGGCCGGCGTGCCGACGCCGACGCTGCGCTAGCCCGAGTGGAGAGCTTCACGAATACCGACTGCTACAGCGTGCGCGGCGACATCTTGGATCATCGCGGAGATTTCGGGCAGGCACAGCGTATTTATGCTGCGGGCGTTCAGCACGCGCCATCCCTGCCGCAGGCGTATTTCAGCTGGGGAAACTCACTCCTGCGCCATCGCGACTATGCGGCTGCAATCGATAAGTTTTCGGCGGCTCATGAACGAGGACCCCAGTGGGCGGACCCGTTGGAAGCGTGGGGTGAAGCGCTCGCGGCCCAGAAGAATTATAAGGAGGCGATTGCCAAGTTAACCTCTGCCGCCGACTACGCTCCGCGATGGGGCGCGCTCTATGTGCGGTGGGGAAACGCTCTGGACGAACTCGGCGACCACGCGCGGGCGCGCTCCCAATACATGAAAGCTTCTCACCTTTCACTGTCGGAGAATGATCAGCGCGAGGTGGCTCGGCGCTTGGGCACTTCGCAGCCGTAGGCACTGCTGCAACGAGTTCGAAGGCGACACGACCGGCGAACGAAAAGCCCGCGACGACCGTGGCCTGTTCAAAGTCCTAGGCGAAGACACTCTCGAGGAGCGCACTTGCACGAATGACCACCGGCAATCCCGATCATCCGCGGTTTGATGATCTGGCCGATCCGCCACACCCACGCGTCCCCTGCCGGAGCAAAGCAGGGGCCGGCAGCAACTGGAGCTAAGAGATCTTCCGGCCGTTCCGAAGCGCACAATGGGCCTTGTAGAACTCTCTAGCCCGCATCGCTTAACTCTTCGCTCCGCTGCCTCCCTTCGGTGCGATGATTCTGGAGGAGCCATCCGGCGACTTGGAATCGATCCATCATCCCCGCCGCTTGCGATCCGGTAGCGCCGAACTACCGCCAAGTGCACCCCGCGGAGAGTACAAACTTCAGTCACGCCCTATGCAACGCTGGGAAGCCGCCTGGTTTCCAATAACGAGCGATTGATCAGTACGGCTGAATAAGGACGAGATTCTCGCTGTTGAACACGACGGCCGAGCCCGCGAAGGCGCTGGTGAAGGTGCAAAAATTCACAATTAAGTAAGCATTCGTCGGAGTGCCGCACAGATCCCCACTTGCCCAGGCGCTATTGCCACTGCTCAGCGATAGGACCTCGTTGATCCACGGCACGAACACAAGATTGGGTGACACCACTTGCACGGGGGCCGGCCCAGCCGGTCCTCGCACGGTCGACAGGGGTGGATTCGGCGGTATCGACGTCGTACCCAACAATACGCCCGTCGGGCTGTAGATACTGGCGGCACTGCCAGCGCTCGTGACCAGAAGTCGGCCGTTGTCGAGCCAGGCCGCCGCGTAACCCGGCAGCGCCGCCGCGAGCAAGGTGCCGTTCTGATAGATGCTGGTCGTGAGTGCAGGGATCTGCGTTACGGCAGCCAGTGTGCCATCGGGCGAGAG
>Ga0302324_100028481_pt1 | contig 10617 bp, 14 predicted proteins | sample Palsa_T0_1_FD_201949 | JGI IMG/M metagenome (GOLD analysis project Ga0302324, IMG submission 201949) | Peat permafrost microbial communities from Stordalen Mire near Abisko, Sweden - Palsa_T0_1 | ecosystem: Environmental > Terrestrial > Soil > Palsa > Peat permafrost | place: Sweden: Abisko... | reverse complement strand
GACGTACACCTGATATTCGCCGCGCGGCTCGTAAACGCCCAGCGAGCCTCGCAGGGTGATGTGCAAGCCGTCTTCGGGGCGGAATTTGAGCAGGCGGGCCTGATCGCGAAAGCAGACGCAGCGGATTTGCGAGCGGGCGTCCTTGAGCGTGAAGTAGAGGTGGCCGGATGGCGCCGGGCGGCAGTTCGATACCTCGCCCTCGATCCAGACGTCGCGGAAGGCCCCTTCGAGAAGGGCGCCGATCTGCTCGGTGAGTTCGCTGACCTTCCATACGCGCCGCTGGGGCTGGAGGTCGAAGAGAAGTGTCTGGCTCATCGTTTATTTTAGCGGCGGAACAGATTCACGATCCACATAATGAGGGTGAGGGCGAGGCTCAGCAGAATGCAGGTGACCACCGGGAAGTAGAAGCTGCCGTTGCGTCCCTGATAGGCGATGTCGCCGGGGAGGCGCCCGAGGCGAAAGGGCAGCCTGGCGCCGGAAACGAGAAAAATCCCGACGACGACCAGAACGATGCCTGCGGCAAGCAGCGCCTTGCCGAGTTCGCCGAGAGGGTTGGCGGCAGACATTATCCGCCCATCTTAGACCGCGAATGTGCGAATGCAAGAGTGTAGTTCGCGCCTAGGAGGCAGAGGAGGTTGAGGAGGCAGAACGGCGACCGTAACGGCTAACATCAGTGGCAAGCGCTATAGCAGCGCAAAGGCGAGAGGACGGCTGATTGTTTAAATCCCGGAACAGACCGGCGCGTTGGCGGCCGGCTTGCTTTGAACACGCGAAGCGCCTAAAATTGCTACTCAATTCATGTTTCTGAGCTGCTGCCAAAACAATTTTATCGAGCCCAGCGATTCCGGCTGGGCTTCGGTTTTTACGGATGCGTTGAGGCTGGGGCTGAGCCTCCGAACCGCCAACTGGAGAAATGATGATTGACGGACCTATTCAGGAGGGCTTGACCTTCGACGATGTGTTGCTGCTGCCGGGCAAATCGTCCGTGCTGCCCGCGCAGGCGGACACGCGCACCTGCCTCTCCCGCAAGATTTCGCTGAATATTCCGATCGTGGCCGCGGCGATGGATACCGTGACGGATTCGCGGCTGGCGATTGCCATTTCACGGCAGGGCGGGATCGGTTTCGTCCACCGCAACATGACCATCGACCGCCAGGCTGAAGAGGTGGACCGCGTGAAACGATCGGAAAGCGGCATGATCGTCGATCCGGTGACAATTGCCCCGGAGGTGACGGTTCGGCAGGCGCTGGACATGATGAACAAGTACAAGGTTTCCGGCGTGCCGGTGACGCGCGGCACGCGCCTGGTGGGAATTCTCACCAACCGCGACCTGCGTTTCGAACGCAACCTGGATCAGCGCGTCAGCGACGTGATGACGAAGGACAACCTGATCACCGTGCCGGTGGGCACCACGCTCGACGAAGCCGAACGTATCCTGCAGACGCACCGCATCGAAAAGCTTCTGGTGGTGGACAAGGATTTCAATCTGAAGGGTTTGATTACCGTCAAGGACATTCAGAAGAAAATCGAGTTCCCGAACGCCACTAAAGACGAACATGGGCGACTGCGCGTGGGCGCGGCCATCGGCGCAACCGGGGACTTTCTGGAGCGCGCTGCGGAATTGGCACGTGTGAAGGTGGATGCCGTTGCGATCGACACGGCCCATGGACACACCTCGCGCGTGATGGATGCCATTCGACAAGTGAAACAGAAATTTCCGGAACTGGAGCTGCTTGCCGGGAACGTTGCGACGGCCGAGGGCGCGCGGGATTTGATCGCGCTTGGCATCGACGGGCTGAAGGTGGGCATCGGCCCGGGGTCGATCTGCACAACGCGAATCGTTACCGGAGCAGGCGTGCCGCAGATCACGGCCATCCTCGACTGCTACCGCGCCGCGCAAGGCTCGGGCGTGCCGGTGATCGCCGACGGCGGCATAAAATTCTCGGGCGATATTACCAAGGCTATTGCGGCAGGGGCTTCCGCGGTGATGATCGGCGGGCTTTTTGCGGGGACCGAAGAGTCGCCCGGCGAGACCATTCTCTATCAGGGCCGAACATTCAAGTCCTATCGCGGCATGGGATCGCTGGGGGCGATGGAGGCAGGCTCGGCGGACCGCTATGCGCAGGAAGGCGCGGCGCGAGGCAAGTCCGTGCCGGAAGGCATCGAAGGGCAGGTTGCTTACAAGGGGCCGCTGTCGGGACTCGTCGAGCAGTTGGTGGGTGGACTGCGCAGCGGGATGGGTTACTGCGGCGCGGCGACTCTGAGAGAATTGCAGGAGCGCGGCAAATTCATCCGCATCTCGCAGGCGGGGCTGCGCGAAAGCCACGTCCACGATGTGATCATTACGCGGGAAGCGCCCAACTACCGGTTGGAATAATTGAGCCCTTCCGAGAAAGAGGTTCCGTCTCCGAACGCGCCGAATTCGCCGGGACCCCGGCGGCAAAGCTGGATCGCGCTCTGGTGGCCTGCGCTCCTGTGGGCCGCCTTAATTTCCTGTTTCTCGACGGGCGCCTTCACCGACGAAAAGACGGGCGCCGTGATCATTCCCATACTGCACTGGCTTCTGCCGAAGGCCTCCTACCCTACCCTGTTGCTGCTGCACCACATCATCCGCAAGACGGCTCATTTCGTGGAGTACTTCATCCTGAGCCTCTTAATCCTGAGGGCTATTCGCGCGGGGCGCCACGATACGCGCCTGCGGTGGGCGCTGGCGGCGATACTGATTGTGGCGGGCTATGCTTCGCTGGATGAGTTTCACCAGTCCTTCGTTCCGGGGCGAACTCCGAGGATTTCGGACGTGCTGCTGGACACGTCGGGCGGAACGGCCGCGCAGGCAATTGCCGGGCTGGTGCTTCTGTGGGGGCACGTGCGAGAGCGGCAGAAGCGGACTAATCAGAGCGCTTCTGCATAGGATCGTAACGTAAAACAGACGCGCAATAAGAAAGGCCTGCCTCAGTTGTCTGAAGCAGGCCTTTTGCAAAACGGGTTGTAAAACGGACTTGCTTAGGACTTCGCCGCCGCTTCTTTTTCTTCTGGCGCTTCTTCGGCCACTGCCTTCTTCGGTTTCCGTTCTTTCTTCTTCAGCTCGGAGCCGATGAATTCGAGGATGGCGAGTTCCGCGCCATCCCCTATGCGCCATCCCACGCGGATGATCCGGGTGTAACCGCCCGGACGATCCGCAAACCGCGGCGCCAGATCCGAGAAAAGCTTCTTGGTGGCGCCAGTGGTCATGAGAAACGCCGCAGCCTGCCGGCGGGAATGCAGAGAATCGCGCTTCCCGAGGGTGATCATGCGCTCGGCGATCGGCTTGGCAGCCTTGGCACGAAGCACGGTGGTCTGGATCCGCTCCTTTTCAATCAGGTTCGTCACCAGATTGCGCAGAACGGCCCGGCGATGCGCCGGCTGTTTTCCAAGTTTGAAGCCTGAGTTAAGGTGTCTCATGTTTATCCCGGCCTAGAAAGTGGCGGTCTCCTCGGAAACGGAAGGCGAGGTCTGGCTCGGGAGCGGCGGCCAGATGATGCGGCCGTGCTCGTCGAATTTCATGCCGAGACTGAGGCCCATCTTGTGCATGATGTCCTTGATCTCGTTCAGAGACTTGCGCCCGAAGTTCTTGGTCTTGAGCATCTCGGACTCGGTCTTCTGCACGAGCTCGCGCAGGTTCTGAATGTTCGCGTTCTTCAGGCAGTTGTAGGAACGCACGGAGAGTTCGAGCTCTTCCACCGAGCGGTCCAGGAATTCCAGGCGCGGATCGGCGTAGTTCTCGACGGCTTCCTCGGGAAGATCGGGGGTTTCCTCGAAATTGATGAAGATGCTCATGTGATCCTTCACCAGCTTCGAAGCCAGACCGATGGCGTCCTGCGGGGTGATGGCGGCGTTCGTCCAGACCTCGAGGGTGAGCTTCTCGTAATCGGTCATCTGACCGAGACGAGCGGCTTCCACCGCATAGTTGACCTTGCGGACCGGCGAATGGATCGAATCGATCGGAATGTAGCCGATCGGGAGGTCCTCGTCGAAGTTGCGGTCGGCCGAGACGTACCCGCGGCCGTTCTTTACGCGCAGCTCCAACTCGAGCTTTCCGCCTTCGCTCACCGTGGCGATGTAGATGTTCTTGTCGAGCACGGCGATGTTGGCGTCTTCTTCGATCTTCGCGGAGGTGACCGGGCCCGGCGTGTCGACAACCAGCGTGATGGTCTTGGACTGGTCGCTGTTCAGCTTGAGCGGCACCTGCTTGAGGTTGAGGATGATGTCGGTGGCGTCTTCGACAACGCCAGGAATCGGCGAAAATTCGTGCAGCACGCCCTCGATCTTGACGGCCGTGATGGCCGCGCCTTCGATGGAGCTCAACAAGGCGCGCCGCAGGGCGTTTCCTACCGTGGTTCCCCAGCCTCGCTCGAACGGCTGCGCGGAAAACTTTCCGTACTTATCGGTAAGTGTCTCCGGCTCGGCCGCCAGGCGCTTCGGCTTCTGAAATCCCTTCCACATATTTCTATTCCTCCCGGCCCGCCGGCGGCGGACCTCAACGACTATTCAACGTAAGAAACTCGGTTTCAAGAAACTACTTGGAATACAACTCGACGATCAACTGTTCGTTCATCGGGGGCGTCTGCACGTCGTCGCGCCGCGGCATAGCCACCACGCGCGCCTTCAGATTCTCGCGGTCGATATCGAGCCACGGAGCAGAGCCCTGGCTTTGCGTCAGGTTCTTCGCTTCGAGCACCATGGCGTTCTGATGCATGCTGTCTTTCAGGGTGATTTCGTCGCCCACCTGCACAAGATAGCTGGGGATGTTCACCTTCTGGCCCTTCACGCGAATGTGCCCGTGCAACACCAACTGGCGAGCCTGCGCGCGCGATCCGCCAATGCCCATGCGGTAGACCACGTTGTCCAGCCGGCGCTCGAGAGAAATGACGAGGTTCGAACCGGTTGGTCCCTTGGTGCGGACAGCCTTCTCGAAATAGGAGCGGAACTGGCGCTCGAGTAGGCCGTAGGTGCGCTTCACCTTCTGCTTTTCGCGCAACTGGATGCCGTAACCCACCATCTTGGGGCGGCGCGCCTGGCCATGCTGGCCGGGGACGAAGTTGCGCTTCTCGATGGCGCATTTTTCCGTATAGCACCGGAGGCCTTTCAGGAAGAGTTTCATCCCCTCCCGGCGGCACAGCCGGCAAACCGCTTCACGATGTCTTGCCAAGTGCTTCTCTCCTTTGCATCAACTTCTGCATCAATTGCTGAACGAATTTCAAATCAGACGCGGCGCCTCTTCGGGGGACGGCAGCCGTTATGCGGCACAGGCGTAACGTCCTTGATGGCGTTAATGTGCAAGCCGGACGAGGCGAGCGCGCGTACAGCCGATTCGCGGCCGGCGCCCGGTCCTTTTACGCGAACTTCCACCGATTTCATTCCGTACTGGTCGCGCGCCACGCCTGCGGCGGTCATAGCCGCTTGTTGCGCGGCGTAGGGCGTGCCCTTGCGCGATCCCTTGAAGCCGACGGAGCCGGCAGAGGACCAGCTCACGGCGCGGCCGTCGGGATCGGTCAGCGTCACGATGGTGTTGTTGAACGTCGCCTGAATGCAGACGATGCCGTGCGGAACGATGCGCTTTTCGCGCTTCTTGCGAAATTCCTTCTTCCGCTTGGAAGTTTTTGCGCCTGCTGCCGGAGCAGCGGCTGCGTCCTTCGGTTCTTTTGCCACGCTTTTTCCTCTCCTCGACCGGCGGCTTGCGCCGGCCGCCTGTTACTTGCGCGCTGCCGTCTTCTTCTTGGCCGCCACGGCGCCCTTGCGCGGACCCTTCCGCGTGCGAGCGTTCGTGTGCGTCCGCTGGCCGCGCACCGGAAGATTCCGGCGATGCCGCAGCCCGCGATAGCACTGAATTTCGATGAGCCGGCGGACGTTCATCTGCGTCTCTTTGCGCAGATCGCCTTCGACGCGCCCTTCGGACTCGATGGCCGCGCGGAGCCGGGTTGTCTCTTCCTCGGTAAGGTCCTTGATCTTCTTGGTCGGATCCACGTTGGACTTCGCCGCGAGCGACCGGGCGCGCTGCTGCCCGATGCCATAGATCGCCGTGAGGCCGACCCAGAGCCGCTTGTTGGGCGGCAGATCCACACCTGCTATACGTGCCATTTCGTTTTCTCCCTAACCCTGGCGCTGCCGGTGCTTGGGGTTGTCGCAAATCACGCGGACCACCCCGCGCCGATGAACAATCTTGCACTTCATACAGATTTTCTTGACCGATGCACGAACTTTCATCTGACTCCGTCCTTCCGCGCCGCCGCGGTTTGCGGCACTACTTGTACCGGTACACGATCCGCCCGCGCGTCAAATCGTAGGGTGAAAGCTCCACCGCCACGCGGTCGCCCGGCAAAATGCGGATGAAATTCTTTCTCATTTTTCCCGAGATGTGCGCGAGCACCTGATGCTTGTTTTCGAGCTCGACGCGAAACATCGCGTTGGGAAGAGGTTCGATCACGGTGGCCATCACTTCGATGGCGTCCTCTTTCCCGCTTCCCTCGCCCGGCTTCTTCTTTTCTGGTTCCGGCCTTTTCGCCATGCGCCCCTTCAAATTCGATCCTGCCCTGCTACCCGCTCCGGGCTTACCAGCACGGCCCGCTCACTTCCCTGGGCCGCGTCAGGATGAACGGCCCTTCCGCGGTTACGGCCACGGTGTGCTCGAAATGGGCCGAATCGCTGCCATCGGCGGTGACCGCCGTCCAGTTATCGTCCAGAACGCGGACGCCCGGACCGCCCGTATTTACCATGGGCTCGATGGCGAGGACCATTCCTTCCTGCAACCGCGGCCCCTGCTTCGGAGTGCCGTAGTTGGGGACTTGCGGATCTTCGTGCATCCGCGTCCCAATGCCGTGCCCTACAAACTCGCGGACCACCGAATAGCCGTTCTTCTCAACCCACTCCTGCACGGCGGCCGAAACATCGCCGAGGCGGTTGCCGGGCCTTACCTGCTCGATGGCGCGGTCGAGCGATTCGCGCGTCACTCGCAGCAGCTTTTGCCGCTCCGGCGAAATCTTTCCCACCGGCAAGGTGAGGGCCGCATCGCCAAAGTAACCGTCCAGCTCGACTCCGAAGTCCATGGAGAGGATGTCGCCCTCGCGCAGCTTCCGCGACGAGGAGGGAATCCCATGCACGACTTCCTGGTTGATCGAAGTGCAGACCGAACCCGGATAACCCCGGTAACCCTTAAACGCGGGGTGCGCGCGCTTTCCCACCGTGTACTCTTCGGCGAACTCGTCCAGTTCTTTCGTGGTGATCCCCGGCTTTACCATTTTTCGCATTTCTTCGAGAGCGCCCCAGACGATCAAGCCGGCCTGGTGCATCTTCTCGAGTTCCGCCGGTGATTTACAGATGACCATCTCTACTGGCCGCCGCACTCTCGACTATCTGTTCCACGCGATTGCTGACTTCTTCGATGCCCGCTTCGCCATCCACGGTTACGAGCACGCCGTGCTGCCGGTAATAATCGGAAACCGGCTTGGTTTGGCGGTCGTAAGCCACCAGGCGCGCTTTCACAACTTCCGGTGCATCATCCGCTCGCTGCGTGAGCTTGCCGCCATCCCGGTCGCAAACGCCGGGAACCTTGGGAGGGCGGTCGAAAAGATTGTAAATCTCTCCCCCCACGCTACAAGTCCACCGTCCGGACAGCCGCCGGATCAGCTTCTCCGGATCCACCCGTATATCGACGACGATGGGCTTGCCGAATCCCAGCTTGGCCAGAATCCCATCGAGCTGCTCGGATTGCGGCAGCGTCCTGGGAAACCCGTCAAAAACAAAACCTTTCGCGGTATCCGGCTGCGCCAGCCGCTCTTCCACCATCTTCAGCACGATGGGGTCGGGAACCAGCTGGCCGCGCTCCATGATCGGCTTGGCCAAGTGACCCGTCGGAGTATCGCGGCTTACCGCGTCGCGAAACATATCTCCGGTCGAAAGATGCGGCACTCCCAGCCGCCTGGCTATAAGCTTTGACTGGGTGCCTTTACCCGCACCCGGCGGCCCCAGCAAAATCAGCGCATGATTAAAGGGCATTCCCCCCGCCGGCCGACGGCATCAACCGCGGCGACTTCGAACCCGGCGCCCCTTGGCCACAAACCCTTCGTAATTCCGCATCACCAGTTGGGCTTCGAGCTGCTGAACCGTATCCATCGCCACGCCTACGACAATCAGCAGCGACGTGCCCCCGAAATAGAACTGCACGCCCAGCCCGTCCAGCACGAATCTCCACATGTGCTGGTCGAACCAGTTGCCCCCGAGCCATACCGGCAGATGCTGGAGGTGAATGCCGGAAATAAGCCACTCGGGCAGAAGGCAGACGATCGCGAGATACACGCCGCCCACCAGCGTCAGGCGCGACAAGATGCGGTTGATGTGCTCCGAAGTGTTTCGGCCGGGGCGAATTCCCGGAATAAAGCCGCCGTATTTCCGCATATTGTCGGCAAGCTCGGTGGGGTTAAAGATAATCCCCACGTAAAAGAACGCAAAAAAGATGATCAGCGTCACGTAGATCAGCGTGTACAGCGGCTCACCCCAGCTGATCGACTTCGCGAAACGGTCAAAGAACGGGCTTTTGTTCTGAAAAATCAGCGCGAGCGTCTGCGGGAACGTCAGCAAGGAGCTCGCAAAGATCGGCGGAATCACGCCGCCGGAATTCACACGCAGCGGCAGGTAGGTCATCTGGCCGCCCATCACGCGGCGCCCCATCACGCGCTTGGCATACTGCACCGGGATGCGCCGCTGGCCGCCTTCGACGAAGACTATGAAGGCGATGACACCCGCCATCAGGGCAATCAGCCCCAGCAGGGCGATCGGAGTGAACGAACCCCATTGCTGCGTCTGAGCCTTGTCCCACAGATCGCCTACGGCGCGGGGCAATCCTACAACGATTCCGGAAAAGATAATCAGCGACATCCCGTTGCCGATGCCGCGGTCACTGATCTGCTCACCCAGCCACATGATGAACGCGGAGCCGGTGGTCAAAGTGAGCATCGTCACCAGGATGAAGCGGACGCCGGGGCTGTAAACCATGGCCTGACCCGACAGATTCTGCCGCTGCAAGGTGAGAGCGATGGTGAACGACTGAAAGGCGCTCAGGATGATCGTCAGATAGCGCGTGTATTGAGTGATTTTGCGCCGGCCGAGCTCGCCTTCCTTTTGCAGCCGCTCGAGGTAAGGCCACACGACCACGAGCAGCTGGAGAATGATCGATGCCGTGATATACGGCATGATTCCCAGCGCAAAAATCGTCAGCCGGCGGAAGTTTCCGCCGCTGAACAGGTCGATAATCCCGAGAACCGAGCCGCGGCTCTGTTCGAAAAGGCGCTGCAGAAGGTCGGTGTTGATACCCGGGGTCGGGATAAAGGCGCCGAGGCGGTACACCCCCAGCAGCGCCAGCGTAAACAGAACACGATTACGCAGCTCCGGCGTGCTGAAAATGTTCCGAAATGCCTCGGCCAGCTTCTTCATTAGATGACTTCGACCTTGCCTCCGGCGCCGGTAATCTTCTCCTGCGCCGACTTGCTGAAGGCATGCGCCCGCACTGTGAGCGCGACCTTCAATTCACCGGTACCCAGAACCTTTACGCCCGTGCGCTTAGCGCGCACGATGCCCAGCCCCGTCAGCGACTCCGGGGTAACCGTGTCGCCCGACGCGAAAACGTTCAGGCTCTCGACGTTGACCACCGCGAACGACTTGGGGAACGGACTCGAGAATCCGCGCTTGGGCAGACGCCGGTGAAGCGGCATCTGGCCGCCTTCAAACCCGGGGCGCCGCGAATAGCCGCGGCGGGATTGCTGCCCCTTGTTGCCCGCGCCGGAGGTCTTGCCCATTTTCGAGCCCATACCGCGTCCCACGCGAACCTTGCGGTGGCGCGAGCCACGCGGCGGCTTCAAATTCGATAGTGTCGGTTCCATTCGTCCTGTTCCTGTCAACTTCGCGGTTCTGAACTGCGTGCTAGTTCTGAATTTCGACCAAATGATGCACTTTCGCGATCATGCCGCGGATGGCCGGCGTGTCGGGCTGTTCGATGATCTGCTGCATGCGCCGGAATCCCAGGCCGCGGATGGTCTGGCGCATATCGCGGGGGCAGCCGATAAAGCTGCGTACCCACTTGATTTTCAAGGTTCCGGATGTCTTTTTTGTCGGCGTCATGATTGATTCGCGGAGGCTTAGGAAACCGCCGCTTCCTCCGCTCCGCGTCCGCGCGACTCCGCCACCTTCACCGCATCCTTTAGATGCAGCAGCGCATCGAACGTCGCTTTGATGACGTTATGGGGGTTCGAAGTGCCGAGCGACTTGGTGAGCACGTTCTGGATTCCGGCAACCTCCATCACGGCGCGCACCGGGCCGCCCGCAATGACGCCGGTTCCTTCCGGCGCGGGCTTGAGCAGCACCCGCCCCGAGCCATAGTATCCGACAACCTGATGGGGGATGCTCGTGCCCTTCAGGTTGAGCTTGACCATGTTCTTCTTGGCCTGCTCGATGGCCTTGCGGATGGCCATGGGGACTTCGCGGGCCTTGCCCATCCCGAAACCGGCATGGCCGCCCTGGTCGCCCACAACCACAAGCGCGGAGAAGCTGAGGTTCTTGCCGCCCTTGACGACCTTCGTGACGCGGTTG
>Ga0302324_100028479_pt1 | contig 10617 bp, 7 predicted proteins | sample Palsa_T0_1_FD_201949 | JGI IMG/M metagenome (GOLD analysis project Ga0302324, IMG submission 201949) | Peat permafrost microbial communities from Stordalen Mire near Abisko, Sweden - Palsa_T0_1 | ecosystem: Environmental > Terrestrial > Soil > Palsa > Peat permafrost | place: Sweden: Abisko... | reverse complement strand
CCGCGTCCGCCAAAACCCCCGCCGCCGCCACCCACACCGCCGCCACCACCCACAGCACCGCTACCACCCACCTCTACCTCAACGAGGTCGTCTTCCCCGCCACCAGCCCAAAATCCGCCGTCCTCGCCACCGGTCATATCCAAAAAAATGTCTCCTTCTCCCTCATCAGCGAGCCCACCGGCCAGCCAGTTTTCACCGGCCAATTCAGCCACCCCCACCACCTCGAAGACTGGGCGCCCAATACTAAATATTATATCGCCGACTTCTCTGCTTTCCAAACCCCCGGCGCCTACCGGCTAAAGGCCACCACCGACGATACCACCATCACCTCAAACCCCTTTACCATCGGTGACGAAGACTGGGGCCGCCCCCTCATATCCGCCATCCTGCATTATTATAATAAACAACGCGCCAACACCCCCACCGAACTGGCAGCCGACAGCCGCTTGCTGCTCTTTGGCAGCGACCAGCGCGTAGACCTTCACGGCGGCTGGTGCGATGCCTCCGGAGACGTAAGCAAATACTTCTCCCACCTTGCCTATGCGAATTTCATGTCCCCCCAACAGACCCCCCTCGTCACCTGGTCGCTGATCAAGGCCGGGGAGGTGCTCAAAATGCACCTCGAAAAATGGGGCCTGACCGATTCCCTTCGCTCCGAAGCGCTCTGGGGCGCCGATTATATTATGCGCAACCTCTCCCCGCAAGGCTATTTCTATATGACCATCTTCAGCTATTTCAAAAAAGATCCGGAAGCCCGCCGCGTCGTCGGTCTCCATGCCAATAGCGTAACGACAGATGAATACCAATGCGCCTTCCGCGAAGGCGGCGGTATGGCTATTGCCGCGCTGGCCCGCATCTCCCGCTGGAATGTCAATGGCGATTATACCTCCCGGCAATATCTCGATGCCGCAGCCCGCGCCTACGCCCACCTGGTTATAAACAATACAAAATATGATGATGATGGAAAAGAAAATATAATCGACGATTACTGCGCCCTGATGGCCGCAACGGAATTGTGGATCGCTACCGGCAGCACCTGGTATGGAGACCAGGCCCGGCAGCGGGCAAGCAACCTCGCCGCCCGGCTGACACCCGCCGGCTATTTCAGGGCAGATGACGGACGCCGCCCCTTCTGGCACGCCTCCGATGCAGGCCTTCCAATCGTGGCCCTGATCCGCTATCTCGACAAGGAAACCGATACCGCCCGTCGCAGCCGGACATTGTCCGTCATCCGCCAGGCGCTGGAATACAATCTCCGCGTCACCGGCGAAGTCGATAACCCCTTCGGTTATGCGCGACAATCTTTCCTGTATAAAGACTCGCTGAAAGATGGATTTTTTATCCCCCACGATAATGAAACCGGCTGGTGGTGGCAAGGCGAAAACGCCCGCCTCGCCTCCCTCGCCACAGCCGCCCTCGCCGGCAGCCGCCTCCTCGCCGATCAATCCTTCACAGACTCCCTACATGGCTTCGCTGCCGACCAACTCTCATGGATCCTCGGCGGCAACCCCTATGCGATATGTTTTATGTATGGATTCGGAACCCGCAACACTCCCTACATGCAGTCAAACTATGGCCATGGCTCCGAAACAGGCGGCATCTCCAACGGCATTACCGGGAAGAAAGATAACGGTGATGGCAGCGGCATCGATTTCCGCACCAGCGACGACGGCAATGAATGGCGCTGGACCGAACAATGGATCCCCCACGCCGCCTGGTTCCTCCAGGCCATCACCGCCGAATATCAACCATAGCCAACCGCCGCCTGCCTCCCATAGTCCCAATCCGGCGCAGCCTTCCAAAATCCTGGGGATTATCCAATTTTGGGAAACCCCCTTCTCGAATCCCATTGAAAATCAAGCCCATACGCATGGCATGCCCCTTGCCTTTACCTATGAAACGAATAAAATGAAACGACTCTATGCAAAACTTACCGGCGGAACAGAAGAGGTAGACGACTACACCCCCTCCCTCACCGGATTACTGGCTGCCTTCCTTTGCGGAGTGCTGGTCACCATGATTGTTCACTGGATCCTGTTTTAAATAACGTATCCCCTGGCCTTGACCCGGTCCGCAATCCTTGCCGCCGCGTCCGCATCCAGCAGGATCTCGCAATTTGGATGCAGTTGAACCACAGAAGCCGGAATATCCGTTGTCACCGGCCCCAGGATCGCCCTCTCGATGATCTCCGCCTTATGCGCACCTTTCGCCACCAACACCAGCTTTCGGGTATGCATAATGTTTTTTATCCCCCGCGTTAACCCCCCCAGCACAATATGTTCCGGCACCCGCGTCTCCCGCCGGACCCTCGCCTCAAAATCAGGATCCATCGGACTAACCCAGGTTTCGCTTTCAAAAGGAGTCCCCGGCTGATTGATACCGATATGCCCATTGCCGCCAATACCCAATAGCTGCAGATCGGCGCCACCCCGCTCCGCCAACCGCCGCTCAAACAGCCGCGCCTCCGCCGCAAAATCATCCGATAGGGTAGGAGGCATGATAAAATTCCCTTCCGGAATCCCCAACGGCGCCACCAGTTGCTGGTGGATGATCGTATAACAGCTCCCCTCATATTCCCGCGGCAGATTGGTCAGCTCATCCACGTTGAACAGGACCACCCTTGACACATCAAAAGGATGCTGAGCATATAGTTCAGTGACGATCCGATGCATCCCGATCGTCGTCTGCCCCGTAGAAAGACCGATGACAGCATCCGGCTTTTCCAGGATCTGCCCGATGATCCGCCAGGCCGCCGTCTGATCGAATTCCTGCTCGTTGGCCGTTATCGTTATTTTCATACTTATTCTTTCAATTCCGTAAAAAATCGGTCCAATGCCTCCGCAGCACCACCCTCATCTTCCCCTTCTATCAGCAGCGAGATCGTATCGCCGCCTTTGGCGCCAATGGATAGCAAATTCAAAAGGCTGTTCAGCCGCGCCGTCTTCTCCCCCTTTCGCAAATGGACCTCCGCCTTGAACTGACGCGTCAGCCTGACCAGCGCCGCGGCCGGCCGGGCATGGATGCCTTCCGGGGCATGGATAATATAGTCTTTGGTGATCATAACGGTCCGGAAATTCCTTTTCCCATGAGATCGTCGCAAACAGCACGCGCCTTCTCCATACTATTGTGTAAAATAATATTTTTTATCACCGGGATCGAAACGGCATTCATCGAGAATTCCTCCAGCCCCATTCCCAGCAACAATAAAGTCGCCTCGGGGTCTCCCGCCATTTCCCCGCACATCCCCACCGGGATGCAATGACCCTGCGCCTCAAAGATCACATACCGGATCAACCGCAACAACCCGGGATGAAAAGGATCATACAACGCTTTGATCTTTTCATTCATTCGGTCCACCGCCAGCGTATACTGACACAGATCATTCGTGCCGATGCTAAAAAAATCAACCTCTTCCGCCAGCTGATCCGCGATCAGCGCCGCCGCAGGTACTTCGATCATAATGCCGACAGCAATCCGCGGATCGAAGGCCAACTGCCGCCCAACCAATTCCTTCCTGGCTTCATCGATCAGTTCTTTAGCCCGCAGCACCTCTTCCACACTGCTGATCATCGGCAACAGGATCCGGCAAAGCCCCAAAGCGCTGGCTCTCAATATAGCTTTTACCTGCGTGAGAAAGAGATCGGGCCGGTCAAGACTGATCCGGATAGCACGATAACCGAGAGAAGGATTCTCCTCCTTTGGCAGCGGCAGATAAGGGAGCGCCTTATCCCCGCCAATATCCAATGTCCGGATGGTAACCGGCCGCCCCGCCGCCCGGACTAAAATATTTTTATAAAAAATAAATTGCTCATCTTCCGTCGGCAAGCTATTACTATGCATAAACAGCAGCTCGGTCCGCAGCAACCCGACCCCCTGGGCGCCCTGCTCCAATGCTTGCTCCATATCTTCGATAGAACCGATATTGGCTAAAAGCCCGATCGCTGTCCCATCCGTCGTTAACGCCGCTTTATCCCTGATCTGCCGCAGCGACCGGCTTACCGCAAGCTGCTCTTTTCTTTTTTCCCGATACTGCTCTATTACGGCAGGCCCCGGATTGACCAGCACGACCCCCGATTCCCCATCCAGCACAAGCCAATCCCCATCGGCCACCGGCTCCAATTCAATGCCGCAGCCGGCTACCGCCGCCAACCCTCTCGATCGCGCAACAATGGCGACATGCGACATCGCTCCTCCTGCCCGGGTTGCAAAACCGACTACCCGGCTGCTGTCCCGGGAGATCAAATCCGATGGATTGAGATCGGCGGCAACCAGGATAACATCGAAATCCTGCAACAGATCATCCGTCACCTCTCCCCGCCCCAGGTTCTTCAACATCCGCCGCCCGATATCTTCCATATCGGTATCCTTTTCCTGAAAATATTCTCCCTCCATCTCCCTGAATTGCCGCATCCACTTCCGCATTACCTCCAGCACCGCATCACCGGCATTTTTTTTGTCTTCGACAATCCTTCCCAGCACATCGTCTTCCCATTGCGGATCTTCCAGGATCACTATTTGTACCCCCAGCATCTCCGCCATTGCTGCCGGTTGCCCATCCATCAGGACTTCCAATTCCTCGATGGACTTGCTGACAGCATTTTGATACTGTTCTACCTCCCGCCGAACCGACTCCTCATCCGCCAGCAGGACACCCGTAGCCGTTACCTCCCAGCGACGAATGAGCTGCGCGCGGCCGATGGCAATGCCCGGCGCTACCCCAATGCCTTGTAATTGAAATTGAGTCATATTATTATTATGCCAGTAAATGAAGCATGCTCCCCACAAATCCCAACAAAAGCAACCCCAGTATCAGATAACTTGTCTTTACCCCTCTTTTTATAAAATAATAAACAAGCAAGGTCAGACCCAACGGCAGCACGGAAGGTACGATACTATCCAATATCCCCTGCAACCCGTACCCATTCCCGTACCCGGCCCCGGCCCCAGCTCCAGGCCCGGACCCAGCTCCAGCCCCAGCCCCGGCCCCGGCCCCAGCTCCACCTCCAGCATCCCCACCAAAGCTCAGCGGCGTGTGGATCGCCATCAGCGTTGCCGGCATCGCCCCCACCACCATCAGCCCAAGAATACCCGCTCCCAATGTCAGCTTTTCCATCACATGCGTCCGCGCCAGCCGTTGCAGCCATCGGGTCCCGGCCCGGTAACCGATAAAGGTCAGCTGATAACGCAACAGCAAATGCGGTACATTGAACAAAAGGATAAACAGGATCGCGCCCGAAAGATGACCTTTCAGGGCCAGCGAAGTGCCAACCCCCGCCGCGATAACCTTTAGCGTCCCCCAGAATAAGGAGTCAAATACCCCCGCCAGCGGCCCCATCAGCCCCAGCTTCACCGAGTTGATCGACTCCGCATTGAAATCCGGATCACGGCTGTTCTGCTCTTCCATCGCCGCCGTCAGCCCGATGATCAGCGTGGAACCATACGTGCTGGTATTGAATAGCTGCAAATGCCGTTCAAGCGCCGCCGCCATGGCCTCCTTCGTCCGGTACAATTTTTTTAGCGCCGGTAATAGACTAAAGGCAAAGCCCGTATTCTGCCAGGTCTCGAAATTAAAATTGGCTTCCAATGCCATCGACCGGAGGAACATCCATCGCAGATCCCCCTTTGTCAATCGGGGCCGCTCCTCCCGCGTAACCTCTTCCTCCCGCCTCACCGCTTCCTCCCGCCCCACCGCTTCCCCATCCGTCAGTTCCGTCACCTCCTCCCCGGCATCTTCCTCACCTCCCGGCATCCCCGAAGTCACCAAAAACGCGATAATAACCCCCAGCCCCCCGACAGCGATCACCGGTAGCTTCAGCCAAGCGGCCAGCACAAACCCAAGGAAAAAATACGGCGCTACTTTTTTGTGAAACAATAAATTCATCAGCAGCCCAAATCCCACCGCCGGCAGCACATTCCCCGCCACCTGAAGCCCGGCATTCACCCACCCCGGAATATGATCCAGCAACGCTTTCATCGCCCCCGCACCCAACTGCAGCGACAGCCAGCCGATCAGCCCCATCAGCAACGGCTTCAACGCCCCCGATAACAGATGCAGCCGCTGCACTTTGCGGTAATTACCTTCTGAGGCATACGATACGAACAACTTATTAAACGTGCTGCGGAATACGAACAACGCACTTAACAACATCTCCGCCAAAATAGAGATTGGAACGGCCAGCGCCAACGCAATTGCCGCACCCTTACCCGACAGGATCGCAAACGTCGTCCCCAGCACACCCCCGGTGACAACATCCGGCGGTATCGCCGCCCCCACCTTGATATTACCCATAAAGATCAGCTCCAGCGAGGCGCCGATAAGGATGCCCTGGTGCAGATCACCAAGCACCAACCCCACCAACGGCCCAAGAACCAGCGGCCTGCTCAGCAGGGTCGTCCCCAGAAAATCCTCGCAATGGCCAAACACGATGACCAGCGTAATCAATAAATAAGATACCTGCACGTCAGATTAGATTTTTAACCAGTTGCTTTTTGTCCGTAGGCACCTGCCTTATTTCCAGCTCTATTCCTTTTTGTATAAGCTCCTGCGCTAAAGCGATATCGGGATCGGTCAGGGCAATCGCCTTGGAAATAGATTTCGAACCCGTTTTTGCCCGGATCCCCCCAAAATTCACCGACCGGATCTCCGGCAGAGCCTCACAAAGAACTGCGGCATCCTTTATCGAATCGACCAGCAATAAGATAGTAGCAGATTTATTTTTGGCATCGTTGATACAGGCCGGTGTCTCACGGATGGTCTTTATCAGCAGCCGGGCACTCGCTGGCTTTGCCAGCCCAAAGGTCATCCGCAGGAACTCATCCGTGGCGGCCCGGTCATTGGCGAGAACAATACAATCGACCCCCAGTGCAGGCGTCCAGGTAAACGCCACCTGGCCATGCATCAGCCGGTCATCGATCCGGATTAATTTAAGCATCTTCTCCCTCGTTATTTTTTTGCGTGATCAGTTTGTTGACATATACCATCTGCTCCCTGGCCCGGCCAATCGCCGCCTCCAGGATCTCCTCCACCGGGGTCGCCGGGTCTGCCAGCACTACCTCGATCAGCAGCGGCAGGTTAAATCCCGCTACAATATGAATAGCCGCTCCGCCCGCCCCGCCCGTTCCGCCCGCTCCTCGAGCACCACCCGCCCCGCTCACCCGTTGCGAAGCCGCCCGCAGCAGCTGATTGGTAATACTCCCCCCCAGCAGATCGGAAAAAACCACCCACTCCTCTTCCTCCCCGGCCACCCCTGCTTCCTCCCCGGTCACCCCTGCTTCCTCTCCGGCCCCTCGAAACAGGTCAGCCAGTTCCTCGTCCACCGGCTTGCTCTTATCTATATAAGCCTGAAGCAGATAAATATCCTCGGTCACTCCCGCAATCATATCCAGCGAAGACCGGAACCCTTCTGCCAAAGCTCCATGGGTAGCGATCAAAAATTTTCGTCGCTTGTTTTTCATATACAATAATCCGCTAATGACCGGTCAATTGCTATTTTTTCACCACTACATTACCACTACGAAAAGCCGAATAAGCCCATTTTTTCCCTATTTATAACGGTAGTGGCGAAGTAGGGCCCCGAAAAAAGCGGTCGATACGACAGACGATTAGATTTGTTACCACCAAAAACTGCTGCAAATGAAACAACTGCTGCTACTGCTATTCTTCACCCCCCTCGTCTTCCTGGCGAACGGCCGCAATCATGCGCCCGAAACCCGGCCCGACGCCGCCGCCGCCAGCTCCACCGCCGCCAGCCCCGCCGCCGCCAGCCCCCTGAGAGGCAACGCCCCCACCGCCGGCCCCATCAGGGGGATCGTCAAGGACGAGACCGGCCAACCGCTGGCGGGAGTCACCGTTACCATCAAAGGATCGGCCCGGGCCGGCCGCACCGACGCCGAAGGCCGCTTTTCCCTGGAAGCGGCAAAAGGAGAAATCCTCATATTCTCCTATGTCGGACACAATTCCAAAGAGATCACCATCACCGATAACGGTGAACTGGCCATCGAACTGGCCGGTAATAACAAAAACCTCAACGAAGTCGTGGTCACCGCCCTCGGGATCAAACGCTCGGAGAAATCGCTTACCTATTCCACCCAGCAGATCGGCGGCGCCGAGCTCACGACGGCAAAGACCGACAATCTCATGAATTCTCTCAACGGAAAGATCGCCGGGATGACGATCAACCCCAGCGCCTCGGGTATCGGCGGATCGGTCAAAGTGATCCTGCGCGGTAACCGGTCGACAAGCGGTAACAACCAACCGCTCTATGTCATCGACGGCGTGCCCATTTCCAACAACGGCAACCCCTTCGGCCAGCCCACCGCCAACACCTACGGCGGAAACCCCGAAGGCGGTGACGGGATCTCTAACCTCAACCCGGAAGATATAGAGAGCATCACTGTCCTGAAAGGCGCCTCCGCCGCCGCACTCTATGGCAGCCAGGCCGCCAACGGCGTCATCGTCATTACCACGAAAAAAGGCCGCGCCGGAAGGACCAGTATCAATGTCAATTCCTCGGCTTCCATGGACAAGAACGCTTACCTGCCCAAATTCCAAAGCGACTACGGCGAAACATCCGCCGGCGCCGTCGACAGCTGGGGCCCAAAGATCACCAGCGCCCCCGATAACATCAAACAGTTCTTCCAGACGGGCAGCAACCTCACCAACGCCGTAGCGCTCTCAGGTGGCTCGGAAATAGCACAGACCTATTTCTCCTATACCAACACCACGGCCCGTGGCGTCCAACCCGAGAACAAGCTGCAACGGAACAACTTCAACTTCCACGAAGTCGCCAAATTCCTCGACAACAAGCTCACCGTAGACGGGAACGTCAACTATATTACGCAGAAGCTCAACAATAGCCCCCCTATCGGCTTCAACTCCAATCCACTGACCGGGTTGTATTTTTTCCCCCGCGGGATGAATATCGCCCAGTATAAGAACTATCAGGTGCCACCGGCGATAGGCGGCAACGGCGCCCCGACCCAGAACTGGCCTTTCATCGAAGACGTTCAGCAAAACCCCTGGTGGATCATCAACCGCAATACCAACGAAGACGATCGCAACCGCATTATCGTCAACGTCAGCGCAAAATATGATTTCGCCCCCTGGTTCAGCCTCCAGGTACGCGGCAATGTCGACCGCACCGACGACGATGGCGATCAGAAATATTGGGCCGGTACCCTGCCCCCCAACGCAGCGCCGAATGGCAATGGTAGCTGGAACGGTTTCCAGCAAACCCTCCAGCAGGAATACGGCGATATCCTCGCCAACTTCAACGTCCCCGTCTCCGCCAACTTCAAGGTCGACGGAGTACTCGGCGCCAGCATCACCGACAACGTCACCAGCGGTATCAACTGGGGCCCCGGCCCCGGCCAGGGCTTTGGCCTTTTCTTTCCCAACCTCTTCACCATCCAGAATATCGAAGTGGCGCCCGCCGTGGCGCAAGGCGGTACCAGCGGCTCCTACGGCAGCAATGTGAAAACCGACCAGCCTTACCACAACCAGGTGCAATCCGTATTCGGCAATGCCAACCTCTCCTGGAAAGACATGATCTTCCTGACCCTGTCCGCCCGCAACGACTGGTCCTCGAACCTGGCTTTCACCCCGGACGATCATTACTTCTATCCCTCGGCCGGCCTCAACTTTATCCTCACGAAGATGCTGAACCTTCCCCAGGTCATCAGTTTTGCCAAGATAAGAGGCTCTTTTTCGCAGGTGGGCAATACCGCCACCCAATACCAGACCAATCCGGTCAATACCACGTCGGGCAACAATACGGTCCTCAGCACTACAGCGCCGTCCAGCCTCAAGCCTGAACAGACCAAAGCCTCAGAGGCTGGCTTCGATATGCGCTTCTTCAATGACAACCTCACCGCCAGCTTCACCTGGTATAAGACGAATACCTACGACCAGGATATCACTATCGTGCCCCTGGCCGCCAGCGGCTATTCCTATGGGAATGTCAACGCCGGCAACATCCAGAACAGAGGTATCGAACTGACGGTCGGCTACAACCTGATCAACCACGGCCCGATTACGTGGAACACCGCTGTCAATTATTCAAAGAATGTCAATAAGGTCATCGATATCGATTCCAAAGACGGCATTGACCTCGTAGATCTCACTCCCGGAAATAACAACTACGATACCTATGTCGCCAAAGGCGGCCAATACGGCGACATGTATGTGCAAACGCTTCAGAAAGACGCCTCGGGAAGGCTGGTCCTGACGCCGGACGGCAACGGCAACTATTTTCCGGTGCAAGGCAATGGCCAGCTGAACGGCTATTCGGATGTGGGTAACCCCGCTCCAAAATTCCAGCTGGGATGGAACAACGCGGTTACCTACGGGAATTTCAACCTGAATTTCCTCGTCGACGGCAAATTCGGCGGGCAGGTGATCTCCGTGATGCAGGGCATGCTGGACTCCTATGGCGTCTCTAAAGTCAGCGGTCAGGCTCGTGACAAAGGATACGTCAGCATCTACGGCGTGGACCAAACGACAAACAAGACGGTCACCCGGATCGACCCCAAAAACTGGTACACCTTCATCGGCGGCCGCAACGCCACGCTGGGCGAATACGTCTACAGCGCAACCGTCGTCCGCCTGCGGGAAGCTGC
>Ga0302324_100028478_pt1 | contig 10618 bp, 7 predicted proteins | sample Palsa_T0_1_FD_201949 | JGI IMG/M metagenome (GOLD analysis project Ga0302324, IMG submission 201949) | Peat permafrost microbial communities from Stordalen Mire near Abisko, Sweden - Palsa_T0_1 | ecosystem: Environmental > Terrestrial > Soil > Palsa > Peat permafrost | place: Sweden: Abisko... | reverse complement strand
CCATGTGATATTCCTGCACACTCGACGGCGGCAGACCAGGCTTGCGCAAGGCCGCGATGCAACGCGCCGTCCGCCAGTTCGCTCCGATTTCGTTCGCCGCCGTTTTTAGAACTCCTTCCGCGTTGCCCTGGTGGTAGAGCTTGCGCGTGATTTCAGCCACTTTTGTCAGACTGCTGACATCGGCAGCATGGCTCGCCGCGGCTGACGCCGCCAACGCCGTTGCCGCCGCTGCCGGATCGTTACTCACTACCGGCGCCGCCGGCGCCGGCGGCGCGGCCAGCGTGTTCGACTTCGCATAGTGCGGTTCGATGCCTGCCGCGATGTACAAGCGCTGCAGTTCCTGGTTGCGCTCTTCCTCGCGCGGAAACAGTTCCTGAATGTGCTGTAACCGCTCGATCGCCTTGGAGCGCATTCCGTACTGCACCAGTATCTCGGCCTGCAGCATAAGATCCTGGAGCGCGGCCGCCCCTAATGTCGGTTCTTCTATCCTGACGTGCTGATCCTCCTTCTTCACCGTGGCCGCGAACCGCGATGCGATTACCTTGAAGCGCTGATCGTCGATCTTGCCGCGCAATGCCTCCAGCCGTTTTTGATGCCCCGGCTCGTAGGGGTCCACTTCCGCCGCCCGGTCCAGACACTCGCCGGCTTTCTGGTAGTCGTGCTTGGCGCAATACAGGTCGAACAGCTTCAGCAGCGCCTGGGCATAGTCGGTTTCACGGTTCGACGCGTTAAACAGCTCCGCCAGAAATTCCAGCATCTCCGCCGACGCACGATGCGACGCCAGAAGCTCCTGCATGGTGGTAACGAACGATCGTCGCTCGCCACGCCGCCGCTGGAATGCTTCCAGTTTCCGCGCCAGCGCCACCGCCTCCACATCCAGTTCGGAGTCGATCATCTTTCCGATCAGGCTCACCACCTGATGCATGCGCGCCGGGTTCTGCTCGAACAACTGCCAGATCAAGGGCTCGCTATCCACACAGCGATCGGCCGATAGAAGCGCCTGGGCATATAAGTCGCGAAGCTCAACCGACGCCTCTTCGGTTTGGGACTGCACCAGCGGCTCGAAAATAAAAATTGCGGCGCCCGCCTCGCCTCGAGTCAACAGGCTCTTGCCGTAAGCGACCGCGATCTTCGAATCGGACGGGTTCTCGGCGTAGGCCCGCTCAAACCAAGCGCCGGCGCTTCCGCCCGCGGTTTCGATCAGTTCCGCCAGCCGCAGGAATGCCTGCGACGCCATCACGTGCTCGCCCAGTTCCGCGGACAATTCCGCCACCCGCAAGTAGTTGGTCTGCGATGGATCCAGCGTCACAACCCGCTGTAGAACGAGCAGCGCTTCTTCTTTCTTTCCCTCGCGCTCCAGGTCTTCCAGCGCATTTTCATATGTCCCGACCGCCACCTTTTTGTTGGTGTGCTCCAACAGCTGCCCAAAGCGCACTTTCTGTTCCCATGTCGGATTGGCGTAGCGCGCCAGCTTCTTATAGGTCAGGCTCGCCCGCGTCCCATCCCGGGCTGTTACCTGCCGATCAAACAGCTCTCCCAGCAGACGCACCGCTTGTGCACCTTTATTTAATGAGAGAGAGAGGTCGGCCGCCATCTGCCTTACATTGTCGTTTTGCGAGTCGCTTTCCAGGATTTGCAGGTATTCCGCCAGGGCGTCGGCCGTTTTACCCTTCTGCAAAAGCTTCTCAGCTTTCTCTACGCGGCGGGTTACTTCGGTACGATTAGGATTTTCCGGCATGGGCGGTCGTGCGGCAGAGGTTCCGTCTTAATTCTAAGATTGGTCCCAGGCACCAGCAACGCGGTTCGCCCGTTGTGCGATTACGAAAGTCATGCGACGCGCTCGGACCGTGTTTCCCCCTATAAAGACGATGAATAAACAACGGAGCGACGGGCGCCCCGCCCGTCCCACGGGAGTCTTTTCCGGCACTTGGCCCCGCTTCTGATATACAGTACGAGGCTTCATGCCCTCCCCTTCCTCGAACGCGGAGTCCGGGCTTCGCCACCACCTCACCGCCGGACAGATGACGATGGTCGCCGTCGGCGGCTCCATCGGCACCGGACTGCTCCTCGGCACGGCCGCCGCCATCGAACTCGCCGGACCCGCCGTTATCCTCAGCTTCGTCCTCGCTGCCCTTATCAGTTGGACCGTCACGCTTGCGCTTGGCGAACTCGCCAGCACTCATCCCGCCGCCGGTTCCTTTGGCGTCTATGGAGATCTCTACCTCAACCGCTATGCCGGATTTATTTCCCGCGCCGGATACTGGCTCGTTCTCGCCTTCTCCATCGGCGCCGAGATGGTCGCCTCGGCCACCTATATGCAGCTCTGGTTCCCCCACGTCTCCCCGGTCCTCTGGGTTTTTGTCTTTTCTTTTTTCCTGCTCTCCGTCAACTTTCTCGGTGTCCGCAGCTATGCGCGTTTCGAATTCTGGTTCTCCATGATTAAGGTCGCCGTGATCGCTTCCTTCATCCTGCTCGGCGCCGCACTGCTCCTCACCGGACGCGTTGCTCCCCAATACACCACCCACGGCGGTTTTTTTCCGCTCGGCATTGCCGCGCCGCTTCTAGCCATCACATTCGCCATCTATACCTTCGCCGGCGTGGAATCCGTAGCTATCGCCTCGGGCGAGTCCAGTTCCGCCGAGGCCGTCGGCCGCGCAACTCGCATGACTATTCTCACTCTCACCTTCCTTTATTTAGGAGCCGTCATCATCCTCGTCGGCGTCATGCCATGGAACCGCGCCGGGGTGACCGAGAGCCCGTTCGTTACCGTGTTCCGGTCCGTCAACATCCCGGGCGCCGCGCATTTCATGAACTTTGTCGTGCTGTCGGCCGCGCTCTCCGGAGCCAACGCCGCCCTATACTTCTGTTCCCGCATGCTCTTCTCGCTGGCTCGCACCGAATGGGCTCCTGCCGCGCTCGGACGGCTCAGCGCAAAAGGTATTCCAACGCTGGCCTTGCTCGCCTCTTCCTACGGAATCATCGTCGCCCTCGGGCTTGAACTCTGGGCCCCGGCGAAGGCCTTCGAATACATTCTCCGAGGCGCCTTGTTCGGCGTCATGCTCTGCTGGATCATTTCTCTAGCCGCCCACATCAACTTCCGCCGGCAACTCACCGCCGCGCAGACCGCCGACATTCCCGCCCGCTCACCTCTGGGTAAATGGGGATCCATCATCGGTCTCGTTGTAGTTCTGGCTGCGGTTGGCAAAACCTGGTGGGATTCCCGCGTTAACCTGATCGCGGGATTGACTCTCCTGATCGCACTAACCATCCTCTATTACTGGCTCCGCCCCAATCCGGTTCATCGCCGGAATGAAACGGACTGAATGAACACCCCCGCGAGGAGGAATCAATGCCCTTAACCCTGACGTGGCAAGACATTGCGATAAGACTGGCCCTCTCGATCGTAGCCGGAGGGCTGATTGGCCTCGATCGCGGCGAGCATGGGCGGCCAGCCGGGCTGCGCACCACTCTACTCGTCTGTCTGGCGGCCGCGATCGCTATGATTCAAACCAACCTGTTGCTGGGCACTACGGGGAAAACAACGGATTCGTTCGTAACCCTCGATCTGATGCGTTTGCCACTCGGAATCTTGACGGGCATGGGATTCATTGGGGGCGGCGCGATCCTCAGGCGAGATGGCTTCGTCCTCGGTGTAACCACAGCCGCCACATTGTGGTTCGTCACCGTGGTTGGCCTTTGCTTCGGCGGCGGGCAGATTATGCTCGGGATAACGGCGTTCGGGTTGGGCATGTTGGTGCTCGAAGGTCTGCGTTGGTTCGACTACCGTATGAGACTGGAGCAACATGGAACCCTGCATTTAACGACAGAACGCGACGAGCCGCAGCAAGAGGCAATCCGAGCCGTCGTCCAGAAGGCCGGATATAAGGTCAGTGTTGCCGCGGCTGCTTATTCCAATCAGACGATGCAGCGCGAGCTCGAGTTCAAGCTGCAGTGGCGAGGCCTGGCGCAAGCTGAGGTTGTGCCACCGTTCGTCAGAGATTTGTTACAGGATCCGCACGTGCTGACGGCTCAATGGAAAATCGTCTAGCAGGTTCTCCAGGAAATGAAAGAGATGGCTAGTGTAGGGACGGACGCATTCGTCAGTCCAAGCCGAGCGCAGCTCGGCCTGACCTCCAGCGCTCGCGTCTTACACGCCCGAGGCCACCGGCCCCCCGGCTGCAAGGTTCCAAAGCGGGAAATCGCACCTGTACTTTCGGTTGGCTTAAGTCGAGTTTTGTATTGATAACTCCAACTGTTTTGATATTCTCAAAATGTCTTCGGGACCCATCTGAACGGCGGGACGACTCCGGATTTTCCACCCTGTGCGACTCCCAGTCGCGACCAGTTCCCGGCCGCTCTGTTCCCCCGAAACGAAGGAGCAAACCGTGACATCCTCTCGAAAACTCGTCGTAATTTCAGGCAGTGAACGTAAGTCCGTCCGTGGTGCCCGCCTGATTCACAATTCGCATCCGGACCAAACCATTGAAGTCTCCGTGAGAATTCGCTCGAAAGCAGAAGCCAAGCGTGAAGAGTTGAAGCGAGCGCTGGAAAAACCCGGCTTCAAGCACATGTCGCGCGCCGATTTCGAAAAAGCCCATGGCGCCGATCCTGCCGATCTGGAGAAGATCAAAAAATTCGCGCAGGAATCTGGCCTGAAGGTAAACGAAACCGGCACCGAACTGGCGCGCCGCACCGTAATGCTGTCAGGAACGGTAAGCAATCTCGAAAATGCGTTCAATGTGGAACTGAAAGAGTACAGCCATCCCAAGGGAAATTTTCGCGGGCGCGTCGGGGCGATCAGCGTGCCAGCCGAGTATGCGGAAATCATCACTGGAGTGTTTGGGCTCGACAACCGGCCGCAGGCAGAACCGCATTTCAGACGCCTGCAGTCGACCGGCGAGCATAAGCATAAGACCCACACCCCCACCACCTCGTACGATCCCAATGTAGTGGCGGAAATCTACGACTACCCGACAGGAGACGGGACCGGTCAGTGTATCGGCCTCATAGAACTGGGGGGCGGCTTTCAGCTCGATGACATAAGCACTTATTTCAGCGGACTCGACATCAACCCTCCGCAAGTCATATCCGTGTCGGTCGACGGAGGCACCAATAGCCCGACCACTCCGGATAGTGCCGACGGCGAAGTGATGCTCGACATCGAAGTGGCAGGCTCAATTGCTCCGGCGGCGAAGATCGTCGTCTACTTTGCCCCGAACACGGATCAGGGTTTTCTGGACGCGATCACCACCGCCGTACACGACAGCACCAATCAACCTTCGGTCATCTCCATAAGCTGGGGCTCGGCCGAGTCGGATTGGACCGCCCAGGCCATGACCAACTTCGATGAGGCGTTCCAGGCGGCGGCCGCCATCGGTGTGACCGTTTGCGTCGCCTCGGGCGACAACGGTTCGTCCGATGGAGTCAATGATGGCAAAAACCACGTCGATTTTCCGGCGTCCAGTTCCTTCGCACTGGGATGCGGAGGCACGACACTGCAAGCTTCCAACGATGAGATCGTCGACGAAACCGTCTGGAATGACGATCCGAGCGGAGGGGCAACTGGCGGCGGGGTAAGCAATGTGTTTCCGCTTCCAACCTGGCAGGATGGCTTCGACGTTCCGGCGCCAACCGTGCAAGGCGGTGGTCGAGGCGTACCCGACGTCGCCGGCGATGCCGACCCGAATACCGGATATAACATTCGCGTCGACGGCGAGAATGCTGTGTTCGGTGGAACCAGCGCGGTTGCGCCTCTATGGGCCGGGCTGGTGGCGCGGTTCAATCAGAAGATCGGCAAACCGATCGGCTTCCTGAACCCGTTAATCTACGCGCAAGCCGTCGAAGCCGCAGGCTTCCATGACATAACGGAAGGCAACAACGGCGCTTTCAGCGCAGCCGTGGGATGGGATCCATGCACCGGCCTGGGCAGTCCCGATGGAGTCCCGTTAGAGACAGCGCTTACCGAAACTCCGACAGCACGGTCCGCTGCATCCGCGCACGCCGGCGGATCCAGGAGAACCGCCTGAGACCAACTGGGGGCGAGCCAAGCTCGCCCCCAATTTTTATCGTGTGGAGCGGACACTCCTGTCCGCTGCCTTTGACCTTCTCGTGTGGAGCGGACACCCTCGCCCGCTGCCTTTGCCCTTGACTCTTCTCGTCGGTGAACCCGCGCTGGCGCATGGGCGGGTGGCAAACGTCTCCGCCGGAACATAGCTCAAGCTCTCTTACCGCAGAACAAAATAATAGGGGTGCGCCACTTCTCGCCTTTGAGAAGTGGCCCCGCCCCAGCATCGCCATCGCTAGGCCTTCGCAAGCGCTTTTTTCATCGCACACGTGGCTCGCTTCCGTTTTTCAAAGTGAGCCACCACTCAGATCACAGATCGACAATCGCAGAACCCATTACAATGTCCTTCATGCCCGACGATCTTCTGCAAGACGATCTTCTGCGCTATCGCCCCGAGTTTCCCATCCTCGAGCGGACCAACTATCTGATCTCGAACTCCCTCGGAGCCATGCCGCGCGCCGTTTACGACGCGCTCCGCGCCTACGCCGATATCTGGGCAACTCGCGGCGTTCGCGCCTGGGAAGAACGCTGGTGGACGCTCGCTCTCGAAGTGGGCAACGAACTCGGCGCTCTGATGAATGCGCCGAAAGATTCCGTCTCTCTACACCAGAACGTCACCACCTGCCAGGCCGTGGTCGCATCGTGTTTCGATTTCGGAGGAAAGCAACAAGCCAAGCGCAACAAGATCGTTTACAGCGACATGAACTTTCCCTCCGTAATGTATTTCTGGGAAGCGCAACGGCAGTACGGCGCGCAGGTTCACATGGTCAAGACGGATGACGGCATCACCGTCCCCACCGATCGCCTGCTCGACGCCATCGACGAGCACACGCTGCTCGTCCCTATTTCGCACGTTATTTTTCGCAGCTCCTACATTAATGACGCCAAGGCCATCATCGACAAGGCCCACAAAGTTGGAGCCCACGTCGTCCTCGACACCTTCCAGTCGCTGGGCACGGTTCCCGTCGACATCCAGTCTCTCGACGCCGACTTCGCCTGCGGAGGCGTTCTCAAGTGGCTGTGCGGCGGTCCCGGTGTTGGCTATCTCTACGTGCGTCCCGATCTCGGCAAGAAACTGGAGCCAAAGATCACCGGATGGTTCGCGCACGAGAATTCTTTCGACTTCGCAACCGGCCCGATCCGCTACGCCGATCCTCCCTTCCGATTCATGAACGGAACCACTCATATTCCGGCGATCGAGGCGGCGCGCCCCGGCATAAAGATCATTCAGGAGGTTGGCGTGAAAAAAATCCGGGAGAAATCGAAACGTCAAACCGCCCGCCTGATCGACTTCGCCGACCAGCATGGATGGCGCGTCAATACTCCTCGCGATCCCGAGCAACGCGGAGGCACCGTTTCCATCGACCTGCCCGATGCCCAACAGGTAAGCCGCGAACTGCTCGCCCGCGACATCCTCGTGGACTGGCGTCCGAAAGCCGGAATTCGTTTCTCGCCTCACTTTTACAACACCGACGACGAAATCGATGCGGCCATGGCAGCCTTGACCGAGATTCTAAAAGCGCGCGCCGTGACCGCTTCGTAGCGACGAGGCCAGTAACAGTTACTTCCGTAAGCCCGTAGCAGCCCTTTCTTCGTGTCGTTCTTGAAATCCTTTCCTTATGCTCATATCACATCACTCGAGGCGATCAGGAACGCACTGTGCTCGTTTGCATTTCCGTTTTCAATCCGGTCAATCAACTAACCATACTTTCGTTGATCGCGATTGCCGGTGGTTTGTATTTCCTATTTCTCGGATTTCAGGTGCTCACCCGCAAGCGACTGCTGCTTGCCACGCCAACCTCCAGAATCTGCGGTGCCGCCACCGGAGTTGTCGAGGTAACCGGCCTGGCAACCGGTCCACACACCATAACGGCGCCCATCACCGGCAAGCCTTGCTTTCTCTACCACACCGCTGCCTGGCAGGAACGCAATGGGAAGAAGCAGGAATGGCAGAAAATCGCGGACGAAACTCTGCACGTGCCCTTCTTCATCGCCGACTCGACCGGACAACTGCTCATCGAGCCGATCGGCGCCGAGCTCGACCTGCTGCGTGAGTATTGCGAGGAATACGCCGCATCGTCGTTCTCTTCCTCTTCCTCCTCCAACCGGGAAGAAGTTCCGCCGCGCATCAGCGTCTTTCTGGCGCGCCACGGCATCGCTCCGGGACTTCGGGTGCGCATCGAAGAACACCTGATCAGGCCCGAAGACACGCTGTTTGTCGCCGGAACTCTCACGGAAAATCCCGGCGTCGAGGTGCGTCCCTTTTCACCGCGCAACGACGGGCAAGCGAATCAGGCGGACCGCGATAGCGCGCGCAACCTGGCGGAGATCGCCGGGCCGAAGATCATCCGACTTCAGAGTGGCGCGGCTCCCACCACGCAAGAAATGGGCCAGCAGGCAAAAATCACTGCCGCTCTGACCCGCGCCGGCATTTCCAAACCAGAGGCGTGGTCCGCAGCCGGAGTCCCCTACCAGGCTTTAGCTGTCGACGAGAACGCGACACCGGCAGCAGTAGGAGATCGAGCTCACGGTGAAGAACGTCCTGGCGAAGAGAGTTCGCACGAAGAAAAATCATCCGACTTCAATCTCCCTCCGCCCCTCGTGATGATGAAAGGTGCGAATGATTCTGCATTCGTAATTTCCTTCCGCAGCCAGAAGGAATCCGTCATCGCCCTTACCCGGAAATCGGCCGCCCTGATCTGGGGCGGCGCAGCCATCACATTGCTTGGCTTTTACATGCTGCTGGCATAGATCGCTGACATAGACGTGGAACTACAGATTCCTCGCTCCGCTCGGAATGACAATTCGTTAAGAATGTCCCCCCGGGCAGAGCCGGAATGACAATTCGTGAAGAATATCGTCCCCCGGGCAAAGCCGGTAGCTAACTGCTCAACGGCAAGTTTGGACTGCTAATTTAGAATATCGGTTGTGACCGAACCCGTCCGGATCGGGATTCTCGGCGATTTCAACCCCGAATTCCGCTCTCATCACGCGACCAACGATTCGCTACAGCACGCGGCTCGGAAGCTCCAGCTCAAAGTGGAATCGACCTGGCTTCCAACGCCGTCGCTGCTCGAACCGGGAGCCGCCGCCATGCTCGATTCCTTCGATGGCCTGTGGGCCTCGGCGGGCAGCCCCTTCAAGAGTTTCGACGGGATGCTGAAAGGCATCGAGTTCGCCCGCGTCCATGACCGGCCATTCCTCGGCACTTGCGCCGGCTTCCAGTACGCGCTCATCGAGTGTGCGCGCAACGTGCTCGGTATTCGCGACGCCACCACCGCCGAAGAAGACCCGACCGCCAAGAACATTGTCATCTATCCCGTGGCTTGCGCCGTTCCGAACCGCGATAAAAAGGCGCCTAAGCTCTCCGGAAAAATCAGTCGAATCCGGCTCCGTCCGGGCTCCTATCTCGCGGCCTATTACGGAAAAGAAATGATCGAGGAAGAATTCTTCTGCAACTACGAACTGAATCCTGAGTTCGAATGGATGGCGATGGAAGCGGGCTTCCCGATTGTGGCCCGCGGCTCCAAGGAAGAATGCCGGGCGATCGAATCCGCCGCGCACCTGTTTTACATCGCGACGTTATTCCAACCGCAACTTTCGTCCCGCGAAGACGACCCGCATCCGCTGATCATGGCCTTCGTACAGCACGTCGCCGACTTTCACCGCAAGCGACTCGACGATTCCATCCTCGCCTGAGGATTGCCTGACACAAGGCCGGTCTTTGCTCTTACACGCCGGGTTTTTACCCGCCGGCGCCGGAACCTAGAAGGCTATACAGCAGAATTGCAAGCACGATCAGGGTGAAGACCACGTACATGCGATCGCGTTCCAGAGCGAAGCCCACGACGGAGAATGCTACGCGGGCGATGGGGGTGGCGATCAAGAACAGCAATCCGAACTGGATTATGCCTCGGCCGCGACCGTTCAAGACGCTGCGGATAACTCCGGAGACGGTGCGGTATTCGGAAGGCTCGCCGCGAAAGACCCGGTAATCGGGGAGCTCATGCCCGTGGCGAGTGAGGTAAATACACCCTCCGCAGAGCACTACGGCTGCCGAGAACATGACTCCGGCACGAAGCAGGTTGCCTAAGATCACTTCCATGCGGTGATCGTCCCACTTATGCGGTTGCGGCTGTGGGGCGGGCGCCTGGGCGGCGGGCATCAGATCTTCCCCCACAATCCTTTGTAGAGCATCTGCAAACCCAAAACGAGAATGACCACGCTGAAGACCAGGCGTAGCGATTTGGTTTCGGCTTTGAACAGAATGCGCGTGCCGAGTAAGGAGCCGGCTAGAACTCCGAGCATGACGGGCATAGCCAGGCCGGGATCGACGTATCCACGGCTAAGGTAAATACCGGCGCTAGCGGCAGCGGTCACTCCGATCATGAAGTTGCTGGTGGTAGTGGAAACTTTAAACGGAATCCGCATGGCTTGATCCATGGCCAGTACTTTGACCGCTCCGGAGCCGATGCCGAGTAACCCGGAAAGCGCGCCAGCACCGAACATAAGGCTGAAACCTGTGGGAACGTGCTGGACGTTGTAACTGCGCTC
>Ga0302324_100028477_pt1 | contig 10618 bp, 4 predicted proteins | sample Palsa_T0_1_FD_201949 | JGI IMG/M metagenome (GOLD analysis project Ga0302324, IMG submission 201949) | Peat permafrost microbial communities from Stordalen Mire near Abisko, Sweden - Palsa_T0_1 | ecosystem: Environmental > Terrestrial > Soil > Palsa > Peat permafrost | place: Sweden: Abisko... | reverse complement strand
ACGGTTCCTTCGATTTGGTGGTAAGCTACTTAAGCTTCATCGATATCCCCGATCTTGCGCGCGCGGTAGGGATGATGGTTGACGCTCTCCGTCCTGGTGGGACGATCTTGGTAGCGAATCTTACGAGCTTCAACACGGCGGCTTTGCCGACGGGCTGGGTGCGCGATCGTGACGGTCACGAGCGGTTCTTCATCGACCGGTACCTCGAGGAGCGGCCCGTTTGGGTCGGATGGCGCGGCATTCGAATTCAGAATTGGCATCGGCCGCTGTCCGCGTACATGGCGACCTTTCTCGAGCATGAACTCGAGCTGCGATTCTTCTCGGAGCCGGCCCCGCGGGGCGGCGATCCCGAGATCGGCGAGCGCTATCGCCGCGTGCCGTGGTTCTACATCATGGAGTGGAGAAAACCCGGATAACGAGGCCCCTCCGTCCTTCGCTGTAGGCAAGGTCCATACCGCGCGGAATAACGGCGAAGTGAGCAGTGTAAGCAATCCGGCCGCAAGTGCCGATCTTCTCGAGGATCGCTTCGATGCGTGGGCCGATGCGTTCGCGGCGCAGTGGGTGCGCGAGAGTCCGTTGCTCGCGACCGTGTCGCAGTATTTCGAAGGCGCGGAACAGGACGCCGTCGATCGCCAGCTCGCACTCATCGGTGCGAGCGGCCAGACCATCGGTGCCGGAGCGGCACGCGCCCGCGCCGAGGTCGCGCGGCGCGGACTCGGGGAACTCGCGAGCTTCGATCCGAGCGAACTCGACGCGAAGCGGCGTGCCTCCGCGCGCCTCATCGAGCGCAGACTGCGCGACGTGATCGCGACGGCCGAGTTCGCGCAGAACAGGCTCGTGTTCGAACAATTCCACGGCTTGCACGTCGCGCTCGTCACGTTCATGACGACGCTGCATCCGGTGCGCAACGGCCGCGACGTTGAAAACTATCTCGCGCGGTTGGAACTCGTTGCCGGATGCCTCGATACCGGTATTCGGGAAGCGAGCGACGCAGCGGCGGCGGGCATCATACCGCCGGGGTATATTCTCGAACGCGCGATCGCGCAACTCGAGGGACTCACGAAAGGCGGAGCGCGCGAGCACGTTCTCGTGACGTCGCTCGAGCGACGCATGTCCGGCTTGGCGGATCTTTCGCCGGGCGCCCGCGACGTGGCGCTCGCACGCGCGGTTGCGCTGGTTCGGGAGAGCGTCGTGCCGGCGCTCGGACGCGTGCGAATGCTCTTGGAAGAACAGCTGTCGCGAGCGAGCGACGCTGCCGGCGCATCGCGGCTTCCGAACGGAAGCGCCTTTTACGCGCAGCAACTCGCGCTCTACACGGGTTCGACGAAGACGGCGGAAGAGATCCATGCGATCGGCTTACGCGAGGTCGCTCGCATCGAGGAAGAGATGCATGCGTTACTCGAACTCCTCGGCCAGGCGCCGGGCGCAATTCAGGAACGGATCGACCGGATGAACGCGTCGCTCGTAACGCACGAGGAGGTCGAGGGCGATCCGCGCGAAGCGATCGTGTTGAGGTTGCGCGCCATCGTGGACGATGCCGTACGGCGATCGGCCGCCGTGTTCTCGCTACGCCCGAGAGCTCCGGTCACGGTCGAACGTGAGCCGGCACATACCGAGGCGACGGCCGCCGCGCATTACACCGTGCCCGCGCCGGATGGCTCGAAGCCAGGCATCTACTGGGTTCCACTCGCCGACGTCGCCCCCGGTCAGCCGTGGCTCGGCATTGGAACGCGATCGACGGCCTATCATGAAGCCGTACCCGGGCATCATTTTCAACTGGCGATCGAGCAGGAGGCCGAGGACCTGCCGCGCTTTCGTAAGCGAATGGCGTTCGGGTTCGATGCGTCGTTCGGCGAAGGCTGGGCGCTCTATGCCGAGCACCTGGCCGCGGAATTCGATTGGTACGGCGACGATCTGGCGGGCCGCTGCGGCTTCTTGGAGATGCAGCTCTTTCGCGCGCGCCGTCTCGTCGCCGATACCGGGATCCACGCGTTCGGATGGACGCGTGAACGCGCGATCGAGTATGGATTGCCGGTATCCGAGGTCGAGCGCTACATCGTATGGCCGGGTCAGGCGTGCGCGTATATGCTCGGGCAAATGCGCATCCTCGAAATTCGCGAACGCGCTCGCGCGGCGCTGGGCGAGCGTTTCTCGCTGACTGCATTTCACGACGTGGTGCTCGGGAACGGTTCCCTTCCGCTCGACGTGCTCTCTGACGTTGTCGACGAATGGGTGGCCCGCTACATGCAATCGCTTTGAACGTTACAGCGGGCCGACGGTCATGTCGTTTTTGACTGAGACGACGCCTTTGACCCTTTTCGCAACCTTTGTCGCCTTGTTCTTCGCTTCTTGCGACTCGACTCGGCCGTAGATCGTTACAACGCCCTTGTGCACCGTGACGCTCAGGTCCACTCCGCCCTTGACCTCGGCATCGCTGGCAACGCTCAGTTGCACTTGGTCGCTAATGCGCTGGTCCGACGCCAGGTTTGCCTCCGCGAGCAGAGGCGAGAGCACTAAGGAGCAAAGAAGCACGCCGATCGGGACGGTAGTACGCTTCATCGAGTTCCTCCCTTGCGCGGCTCACGGGATGTTCGTGCGGCTTCCTGGTCGAGCGAAGAGGAGCGACGTGGCGTCGCAACGCCACCCCGCTCCTCTTCGCTCGAGGCTTCTCGTTAGAGGGCCGTGGCCAGAGCCTCGCCCTTTGGTGCGCCGATGCCTGCAGCTTGATTGTACTGCGTCGCGTTGCATGTGTAGGCGATGTTGTTGCCCGAGGTGCAAGGCGTGTAGTAGTCGCTATATCCCGTCGATGAGAATAGGCTGTACAGCGTCGGGTTCAGCCAGCCGAGTTTGGAGCCGTGCAGTTCGTCGGCTTCGATGAACAGCGCCACCGATGCCGGTGAAGACCACGACGTTCCGAGGTAGCTTCCGAAGGATCCACCCGTGTAGACGGCCACCGGATCGAAGGGTAGCGAGATGTCGGGTTGGTTACGACCCGAGGTGATCATGCCCGCGATCCCCTGTTGCCAGGTGGGTTCCGCGACCACGGTCGAGACGCCGCCGCCCCCGTAGCAGGTGCCGCTCGCGTCGCCGCACGAGGCATCGCCCGCGGTGATGGTCTCGAGGACGCCCGCCGCGGTGTAGGTAAAGTTCACGCCGCCGACCGACGTGAAGTACGGGTCGCCCGCCGGAGCGCTGACGCCCTTGGCATTATCGTCGGAACCGCACTCGTCGCTGCCCGTGTCGCCGGCGGATGCCGAGAATTCGACACCTACGGATGACCCTTGCTCGGCGATCGAGTTCGTAGCCGATTCGAACGACGGATCGCTCGATTCGCATCCTCCGAACGACGAGTTTACGGCTGCGGCCTTCCCGTCGCTGAGGACTTTGTTGTAACCGTCTTCGATGGCTTGATCGGTGAGCGATCCGATATCGTAGACGATGATGTTCGCACCCGGTGCGAGGCCCGAGATCGTCTGCGTGTCGAGGTCGGTTTCCGGATCGTCGCCGGAGCCGCCGCCGTCGACGGCTTCGTTCTTGATGGTGCCTGTCTGCGTCACCGCGGACGCCGTCAGATACTTCGCGACGTAGCTCGTGTTGACCGGATCATCGATGATGATCGCGGCGGTGTAGCCGGCGCCGTTACAGCCGTGCTGGACCGGGTAGTCGAAGGGCTTCGCGACGCCCGTCGCGAGCGTTCCGTCTGAGTTGCTGAGCGGGCCATTGTCGGCTGCGGTGCCCGTACAACCGCTAGCGGGTGTCGGTGTCGGAGCCGGTGTTGCGGTTGGAGTTGCGGTCGGTACGGGCGTAATCGTCGGCGTCGCCGTTGGTGCGACGCTACCTGTCGGCGTGGGTGTAGGCGTCGGCGTTGCCGTCGGAGCCGCGGTCGGCGTCGCCGTCGGAACCGGCGTCGGAGCCGGTGTCGGCGTTGGTGTCGACGTTCCGCCGCTGAGCGTCAAGGCCGTCGAGTCGACGAAGAACTCCGTCTCTTTCTTCCCGGTTTGGGTCGAGGTCCACAGAACGGTGGCATTCGCGCCCGCGAACGCCGAGAGGTTCACGGTCTTCTTATCGTATTGGTCGCCGGTCGGCGTCACGTTGGAGAACTGCTGTTCCTTCGTGCCGTTCACCGTCAAGATCAACTTGTCGATGGCGCCTAAGCCGCTCGGCTCGTCCGTGGCGACGAAGAGGTGGTACGTGAGCGTCGCGGTACAGCCGGCCGGGATCGTCACGGTCTGCTGTAGCGTATCCGTCTCGGGGGTGGCGTAGCCGTCGAGGAACGCGAACCAGTCGCCCGCATATGCATCCGCGGGATCGTCCGTGATAACGTCCGGGGTGGTAGCCCAGTCGACGTTACCGGATTCAAATCCGGGGTTGAGCAGCAACTGTCCGGAGCAGCCGGCGTCGGTCTTCACGAGGGTGCGTCGCGATGCCGGCGCTTCTTTGCCGGCGGGGGTACCGCCGGGAACCTTCGCCGTCATTTCGATGTGCTTCGGCGCGAGCGGGCCGCCCGTCTGATCGACGACCGTCCGGACCATCACGAGATTCGTGAGGGAGGCCGTGCGTACGAGCGATGCGATGCCTGCGGGGACGCTCGCGGGCCTCACGTTGGTGAAGCGCGTCCCGTATTTGCCCTGTTGCACGGTATGCATTTCGGTCGAGAAAAAGCGCTCGACCGTCGAACTCGGTGCGGTGGCGTCTACGATCGTTCGGTTCGGGAACCGCTGCGTGACCGTGAACCCTGCGCGCTCCAGCGTCTGCACGACGCTCTCTTCTTGCTGCACCGTCGGAGCGTATCGGGCATTGAATTCTTGCGCGGTCAGGAAGTGACGATACGATCCCGAGTGCGGATTGCTCACATCGTCGACAAACTTGTCAAGCTCGGCTTGATTGTTGTAACGCAACGTGAGCGTCACCGAGACGGGCTCGTTCGGCAGGCGTCGGCCGCTGTCCGTAAACGCGAGCCGGCCGTACATATGGGGAACGGAGATCAGCGGCGCGGAGATATCCGTTGTCGGGACGGATCTGCTCGTGGCATCGCTGCTGTCGCTGCTCCCTGATGTCGCCGCCGGAAGGAGCGATGACGGGTGTCCGCCGCACGCGGTGAGCGATAACGTCAAACCAAGGGTCGACGCTATCGCACGTGTTGGTAGTCGCATGTGCCTCCTGAAGCGCCCATAAAAGAGTTCTTCTCGAAATCGGCATCAACGATCGAACGGCGCATGGCAAGAAAGGGCGCACGAGGGGGAAACAGCGGGCTCGTTCGTGATGCGGGTTGCTCCTCCGAGGCTAGCAGCCGCGCGTAGTTGCGTCAAGTTCCGGAAAAGAAAAGCGGGGCGGCGTCGCAACGCCACCCCGCTTTTCTTTCCGGGCTTCTCGTTAGAGGGCCGTGGCCAGAGCCTCGCCCTTCGGGGTGCCGATACCGGCGGCTTGGTTGTACTCGGTCGCACTGCACGTGTAGGCGATGTTGTTGCCCGACGTGCAGGGCGTGTAGTAGTCGCTGTATCCCGTCGACGAGAACAGGCTGTACAGCGTCGGGTTCATCCACCCGAGCTTGGAGCCGTGCAGTTCGTCGGTTTCGATGAACAGCGCCACCGATGCCGGCGAAGACCATGAGGTTCCAAGGTATTCGGCAAACGCACCGCCCGTATAGACGGCCACGTAGTCGAAGGGTAGCGAGATGTCGGGTTGATTACGGCCCGAGGTGATCATGCCCGCGATCCCGCTCTGCCAGCTGGGTTCCGCGACCACGGTCGAGACGCCGCCGCCGCCGTAGCACGTGTCGTTCACTCCGCCGTTGCACGACGCATCGCCGGCAGTGACGGTTTCGAGGGCACCCGTCGAGGCGTTTTCGGTGAAGTTCACGCCGCCGATCGAGGTGAAGTACGGGTCGCCCGCCGGAGCGCTGACGCCCTTGGCGTTATCGTCGGAACCGCACTCGTCGCTGCCCGTGTCGCCCGCGGATGCCGAGAATTCGACACCTTCGGATGCGCCCTGCTCGGCGATCGAGTTCGTTGACGATTCGAACGTCGGGTCGCTCGATTCGCATCCGCCGAACGACGAGTTCACGGCAGACGCTTTAGCGTCACTCAAGACCTTGTTGTAGCCGTCTTCGATGGCTTGATCCGTGAGCGATCCGATATCGTAGACGATGATGTTCGCACCAGGTGCGAGGCCCGAGATCGTCTGCGCGTCGAGGTCGGTTTCGGGATCGTCGCCGGAGCCGCCGCCATCGACGGCTTCGTTCGTGATGGTGCCGGTCTGCGTCACTTGGGACGCCGACAAGTACGATGCGACGTAGCTCGTGTTTACCGGATCATCGATGATGATCGCGGCGGTATAACCGGCGCCGTTACAGCCGTGCTGCACCGGGAAGTCGAACGGCTTCGCGACGCCCGTCGCAAGCGTGCCGTCGGAGTTCGTGAGGGGACCGTTGTCGGCCGCGGTTCCCGTACAACCGCTGGCGGGCGTCGGCGTCGGCGCCGGTGTTGCGGTTGGAGTTGCCGTGGGCGCAGGCGTCGCCGTCGGGGTCGCCGTCGGCTTCGGCGTTGCGGTCGGCGTCGCCGTGGGTCCGGCCGTCGGCGTGGCCGTCGGTGCCGCGGTCGGTGTTGCCGTGGGTGCCGCGGTCGGCGTTGCCGTCGGCTTCGGCGTCGCAGTCGGCGCGGTCGTTGGGGTTGCCGTCGGAGCCGGCGTCGGCGTCGCGGTGCCGCCGCTAAGCGTCAGTGCCGTCGCATCGATGAAGAAGTTCGTCGCGCGGCTTCCCGTCTGCTTGGAGGTCCACAGGAGGGTTGCGTTGCCGCCGGCAAACGCCGACAGGTTCACGGTTTCCAGGACGTACTCGCCGCCCGTCGTCGTCTTGTTCGAGAACGACTGCTCCGTCGTACCGTTGACCGTCAAGGCCATGGTGTCGATGGCGCCCGCACTGCTGCGCTCGTTCGTTCCAATGTAGAGTTCGTAGGTGAGCGTGGCGGTACAGCCGGCCGGAATCGCTGCGGTCTGCTGCAGCGTATCGGTCTCTGCGTACGTGTAGCCGTCGAGCCACGCGAACCAACTGCCGGAATACGCGTCGTCCGCATCATCGGTGATCACGTCGGCCGTTGTGGACCAATCGACGTTCCCTGATTCGAATCCGGGGTTGAGCAACAGCTGACCGGAGCACCCGGCATCGGGCTTGATGCGGGTCCGTCGCGCGACGAGAGCCTCTTTTCCGGCGGCACTGTGGCCCGCGATCTTGTCTCCCGGGACGATCTGCTTGCCCTTGATGGGTCCGCCGGTCTGATCGGCGACGGTGCGGACCATCACGAGGTTCGTGAGGGAAGCCGTGCGTACGAGCGAGGCGATGCTGCCGGGTACGCTCGCCGGTTTCACATTGGTGAAGCGGGAGCCGTATTTACCCTGTTGCACCGTATGCATCTCGGTCGAGAAAAAGCGCTCGACCGTCGAACTCGGTGCGGTGGCGTCCACGATCGTGCGGTTCGGGAACCGCTGCGTCACCGTGAAGCCTTCGCGCTGCAGAGCCTGCACCACGCTCTCTTCTTGCTGGACCGTCGGGGCGTATTTTGCGTTAAATTCTTGCGGCGTCAGGAAACGACGATAGGATCCCGAGTGTGGATTGCTCACGTCGTCGACGAACTTGTCGAGTTCGGCCTGATTGTTGTAGCGCAGCGTGAGGCTGACCGAAACCGGTGCGTTCGGCGAGCGGCGGCCGGTGTCCGAGAATGCGAGCGCTCCGTACATGTGGGGAACGGAGATGAGCGGCGCTGAGACATCCGCTGCCGGGATGGCGCGGCTCGCCGCGTCGTTACTATCGCTACCGCCGGTGCTCGTCGCCGGTAGCATCGACGATGTGTGACCGCCGCACGCGGTGAGCGATAACGTCAAACCGAGCGCCGCTGCAATGGCGCGAGATGGTGTTCGCATGTGCCTCCTGAACGCGCCCCAAAAGAAGAGTTCTTCTTGGAATCGGCATCGACGATCGAACGGCGCGGTAGAGAGGAGGGGCGCGCGAAGGGGGAGCAGCGGGTTCGTCCGAGATGCGAGGATGGTAAGTGGCAAGGCTCACGTGGGCAGCATAGGCGCGCGACGTCGCTATGAACGGCGTCGCACGTTATGACAGAAGAAGAGGCCGAGAAATGGACGCATCTCCAACAATTCCCGTCTCTACCAAGGACTCTACAGAGGCTAACAGGCGTGGGTCCTTTCGTCAAGCGAAACGACGGTGATGCGTCCTCACATATGGAGGGGGGAATAGTTGAACGACGTTCAGACGTTCTCGAACGGTTCGCGCCCGCTGGGTGTGGCCAAAAGGAGCCGGGCCGCCGGTACGATACGTTAGCGTCTGATGCCGATGGCGACGACGGTGTATGCGAGTGCCGATCCACAGCGCGTGCGCAGCGTCGCCGTGCTGTTTATCGACGACGTTCCGCCGGGTAAGAACGTCCGGATCTCCTATAATCACGTTAACGGTACGTCCGACCCACTGACCCTGTCTCTCGTCGTCCTCAACGACGCCGCGGACCCGGGACTCATTCGCTATCTTGGCGGCTACGCGGGCCCCGATCTCGACGCGTCCGCGGTCGGCCACACGGCGACGGCGAACCTCTTCCGCGAACGCCTCGATCCGGGAGGGTTGCGTGAGGAGACGCTTCCGGCGCAGGCGCGCATCGCGCTCATCGCCCGCGGTTTCGGTCCGGAAGAATGTCTGTGCGGTGTCTTCGAGATCGAGAACGCGTCGGCCGGCGCGATGCGCGTCGCGGTCGTGGCGGGGCCGGTTGGGCTCGCGCCGTCGGATGCGGTCGGGACGCTGCCGCGCGCGCAACGGTCGGTCGCGAGCGCGGACGTCGATCGTTCGCCCGAAGCGAGCGACATCACGCAGCGGACGGCGGCGAACGTGGCTTCTCCGTTCTCGCTGCCGGCGATACCGCCCGTGCCCGGCCTGATCTACACGTTCGAAATCGCGCTCCAAAACGATACCGGGTCGGACGCAAATCTGGACGTGGTGTTCGAAACGACCGGCTTTTCCAGCGCCACAGTGACCGTCGGCGGGGCGCTCTATGAAGTCGCGCGTACGCCGCCGAACTCGCGTGTGGCCGTTACGACGATCGTCGTCCCGGCGGGCGCTTCCACCCTCGCCCTAGAGACGACGAGCGATCTCAATTCGCCGGCCCCCATCGTTTTCGGATTCGCACCCTCCGCGCACCCGCGTGCGATGACGGCGACCGCGGCGATGGTCGATTCTTCCGGCTCGTCGGCGCGCGGGGTTGCGGCCGTGGTCGGCTCACGACCGCCCGCCGCCGGTGCGTCGCGCATCGCGGAGCCCCTCGCGAGTGCGGTGCTCGGCGAGGCAACGTCGCTCACGCCGCACCACTACGACGTGATCGTGCAGGTCGATCCCCTTTCGCGCTCGCTCCCGGCGCTGGCCCGCGCCTCCGTCGCTTGGCTCCTCGCGAACGTCGGTATCCCCTATGCGCGCGGAACGCAGGATCCGACGCATCCGTATTTCTTCGCCTCGCTGACGGCCGCGCAAATCGTCGCTTTACTCGCGAGCGACGACGAACTCGCGCGCCGCTCGCGTCTGCGCCCGCTCATCGCGCGCATCTGGCAAGATCATGTCGTCACCGCACTGATCGTCGATTCGGTTCCGACGGTCCAGGCAGACGCCGCGCACACTTCGTTCAACGCCTTCGGCGAGGGCATCGTGTGGGCCGTGATCGATTCTGGCGTCGAGCGGCATCCACACTTCGAGAAGCACCAAAACCTCTTGCTCCCCGACGGCCTGTCGCATCGCGATTACCGCGGCACGGTACCCATCGACGTTGCGATCAACGGCCTCGTCGATGAATTCGGCCACGGAACGCACGTCGCCGGGATCATCGCGGGTGAATGGACGCGGCCGCAGGCGCCGATCGCGGCCATCCGCGTGCGCAACGAAGGCACGCATATGGTCTCGTACTCGGGGACCGTGCTGAACGCTCACGTGGGCGGCGTCGCGCCGAAGTGCAAAATCGTGTCGATGCGCGTGCTCGATGCCTTCGGCACCGGAAACACGCGGGGCGTGATCTCGGCGCTCGAAGACGTCCTCGCCATCAACGACTACGGGCGCAACATCCGCATTCACGGGGTCAATCTCAGCGTCGGCTATACGTTCGACGCGGATTGGGAAGCGTGCGGGGCGACCCCCATTTGCGCGGCCGTCGATCGGCTCGTCGCGAGCGGCGTGGTCGTGGTCGCCGCTGCGGGAAACTCCGGGGACGTGCTCCTTGGGAGCGCGCACGGCGGGCAGCGCCAGTCGGGTGCCGGCATCACGATCAACGATCCAGGCAACGCGGCGGGCGCGATCACCGTTGGATCGTGCTACAAGAAAGAGCCGCATACCCTCGGCATCGCAGCGTCATCGTCGAAGGGCCCGACCGGCGACGGACGCCCAAAGCCGGACGTGGTGGCGCCGGGCGAACGGATTCTTTCGTGTGCGGCAGCGTCGCGCGTCGCGGCGGCGGGTTGCGTTCCGCCGATCGATTACATCGAAGACAGCGGCACCAGTATGTCGGCGCCGCACGTTTCGGGAGCCGCGGCCGCCTATCTTTCGGTGCGCCGCGAGTTCGTCGGCCGTCCGGGGGAAATCAAA
>Ga0302324_100028476_pt1 | contig 10618 bp, 9 predicted proteins | sample Palsa_T0_1_FD_201949 | JGI IMG/M metagenome (GOLD analysis project Ga0302324, IMG submission 201949) | Peat permafrost microbial communities from Stordalen Mire near Abisko, Sweden - Palsa_T0_1 | ecosystem: Environmental > Terrestrial > Soil > Palsa > Peat permafrost | place: Sweden: Abisko... | reverse complement strand
GTTCGTCCGGAGGATGTCGACGTGTCCACTTCGGAGCAGCCCGGTTGGTCGCCCGGCCGCGTCTACGTGACCGAAGAGATGGGCAATGAGACCATCGTGGTTCTATCGGACGGCGCAAAGCGCATTACCACGCGTGCCGCCGCGGGCGCCCGGCTCGATTTCGATACTCCGGTCTGGTATCGCTTTCGTCCGGAGAAATTGCATCGCTTCGAAAAAGTGACGGGCGCGCGCCTGCCAGGCTGATCCGGCGCCACGCGATCCCTGACGGTCACCGATACGGATCCATCGTAAGATATATTTCGCGGGGTCATGTGAAGAGTTTTATCGTCCTCGGCGGCGAACCAGAATCGACGGAGCGAGGTTGATGGGCGTCGGCATCCGCGCCAGGGATTTGCGGAAAGTGTACACTTCTCCTCCTCCGCTCGCCGCCGCGGGAGCCGCGTTTGCCGGATTCGGTGGGCGGAAAAAGGGGCCCAGTACCCAGATCGCGGCGTTCGACGGCGTTTCGATCGAGGTGGCCCCGGGTGAGGTGTTCGGTCTGCTCGGCATCCTCACTACGCGCGTGAAGCCGACCAGCGGCGAGGCCTACATCGGGCCGTTCGACGTGTGGCGCGAGCAGGTGGCTGCCCAGCGGCTGATCGGAGTGGTGCAGCAAAAGCGAAATCTCGATTTTGCTCTCACGGCGCGCGAGATCCTGATGTTTCACAGCGAATTGCTCGAACAATTCCAACTTACGCCGCGCGCCGACGATCTCACGCGCGGGTTCTCCGGCGACATGATGCAACGTCTGTCGGTCGCTCGCGCGATGATGCATTATCCGCAGGTGCTGTTCCCCGACGAACCGTCCACCGGCCTCGACCCGCAGACGCGCCTGCTGGCGCCCATTCGCATCGAATGGCTCGCGATTGAGAAAATCTTCACCGGCGTTTTGCAGGCATCAATTTCCGTCATAATCGTGGCGCTGACGGCGATGGATCTCATCATGGTCATCGCCGGCCTGCGCGCTTTCACGCCAAAGCCGTGAGCTGAATGACGGGTGTCGACTTGTTCTGCCACAGCCTGGACGTGGATGCCTCCCGGCTCAACGCGTTGCAAGATCTACTGACCGCGGACGAACGTGGCCGGGCTGCTCGGTTCCACTTCGAAAAGCACCGCCGCCGCTTCATCGCCGCCCGCGGAATGTTGCGGGAACTTCTCGGACAGTACCTGGCGATGGATGCCGCCGCCATTGAATTCTCCTACAACCCGTTTGGAAAACCCGCCGTCGACGGCGTTTACTTCAATCTTTCGCATTCCGACAACCTGGCGCTGTACGCCGTCTCGCGTACGCGCGAAGTCGGGGTCGACATCGAACGCGTCAATCCAGCGTTTGCCGGCGAACAGATTCCCGAACAATACTTTTCGCCCGCTGAGGTGAAAATCCTTCGGTCACTTCCCAAGGACCGGCAGATCGAGGGGTTTTTCAATTGCTGGACCCGTAAGGAGGCGTACATCAAAGCGCGCGGCTTGGGGCTGTCGCTCGAACTCGACAGTTTCGACGTGACCTTAGCTCCTGGCGATCCGGCGGCATTCCTCAGGGGAGCGGGAGATTGGTCCATCGAAGCGCTGGAGCCGGCGCCCGGATTCGTCGGCGCCGTCGTCGCCGCCGGAACCGCAGTGAGGTGACGGGAATTCTTTGGCGGGCGGTTGTCGATTCCGATAAACTGGCCCGTCGTACAGGTGAGGAGAAAACTTCATGCAATTTCTACTGCTGATTTACGATCGGGAAGCGCGCTGGACCGGGCTCAGCCCGGCTGAGTATGCGGCCGAGACTCGCGAGTTTGGGGCCTTTGGCAAGGAATTCGCCGGGACCATCAAAGGCGGCAACGCGTTGCAGCCGACCACGACTGCCAAGACCGTTCGCGTGCGCGACGGCCAAAGCCTGGTCACGGACGGGCCGTTCGCGGAGACCAAGGAGCAACTCGGCGGATACTATCTGGTCGAGGCGCGCGATGCCGAAGAGGCGCTCGCCATCGGGGCGAAAATTCCGTGGGCGCGCTTCGGCTCGATCGAAGTTCGGCCCATCCTGACATTTTCTTAGCCAGACTGTCGATTACCGGGATCTGGAACGTCGTTTCATTGAACGCACCTTTATTAGGTCGTCCAAACACAAATTAAGGAGAAAACAACATGAGCTCAAATACAACCGGCACGGCCGTGGCCGCCGAACCCTTCCTGACGGCGGCGGAACGCGAGTTGGCGCATCGATATCTGCAACAGACGCACCACGGGATTGTCGGCGCCATTAAGGGATTGTCCGGCGATCAATGGAAATTCAGACCGGCGCCGGACCAGTGGTCCATCGCGGAAGTGGCGGAACATGTAATTTTCGTTAACGAGTTGATTTTGGGACCGGGGCGGGAGAAGCTCCGCAATGCTCCCGCGCCTCCGTTCGATCGCGATCTCAAGTTCGTGGATTCGATCATTCTCGGGCAGTTTCCCAGTCGGCTCGCAAAGTTTTCCGCTCCGGCTATGTCGCATCCCGTCGGCCGCTGCGCGTCACCGGCGGAGGCTCTGGACTTGCTGGGGAAGACTTACGCGGAACTCGACGAATACGTTGAATCGACGGATCTGCGGCAACATGCGACGGAAGCGCCTCCGATCAAGGCAATCACGAATGGAGCCTACGATACGCTGGACGGGTATCAATGGATTCTCGCGGTGGCCGCGCATTGCGAACGTCACACTAAACAGATGCTCGAAGTGCGAGCGGACCCGGCGTTCCCGGCAGCGTAATCCATGGCATCATTTCAAACATGATTCAAAATGGAGCCGGATCATGCGCTACATGATGCTGGTTTATTCCACCGAGCCGGCGGACGGTCTGAGTCCCGAGGAAGCCTGCGAGATTGGCGCGGCTCACCGGGCGGTGATGCAGGAGGCCACGCGAAAAGGCGTCCTTCACGGAGCCGAGCCGCTGGCTCCGACCACGACCGCCACGACCGTGAGAGCCCACCAGGGAAAGACCCTGGTAACCGACGGGCCGTTCGCGGAGACCAAGGAACACCTGGCCGGCTACTACATCCTCGAATGCGAAAATCTCGACGAAGCCATCGAGTGGGCCTCCAAAATTCCGACCCGGTGCCGCGGCGGCGAAGGCTGTATCGAGGTGCGGCCATTGCTCGGGCCGCCGAAGCTCGCTGTGTAGGGAATGGACGACATTCGTTCGGCTGCGGATTCGGTGTTCCGGCAGGAATCGGGACGGATCATCGCGAGCCTGATTCGAATGTCGGGCTCCTTCGATCGCGCCGAGGAGGCGATGCAGGAAGCGTTCGCGTCCGCACTCGCCTCCTGGCCGGTTAAAGGAATTCCGGAGAATCCGGCGGCCTGGATCATGACCGCGGCGAGTCGCAAGCTGATCGACGCGGCGCGCAAAGAGCGAATCCGGCGCGAAAAACAAGACTCGATCCAGTACGAGATCGCAGGCACGACTCGGTGGGCGCCCTCTGAATCAGCCATAGATTTCGGCGGCATGGATTTTCCCGAAATGGATTTTCCTGATGATCGTTTACGTTTGATTTTCACTTGCTGCCATCCGGCGATCAACCGGGAGGCGCAGGTCGCGCTCACTCTGCGGACCTTGGGAGGGTTGAGCACTCCGGAAATCGCCAAGGCGTTTCTGTTGCCGGAGCCGACGCTGGCGCAACGGCTGGTCCGCGCCAAGCGCAAGATTCAGGATGCGCGCATTCCCTACGAAGTGCCGCCGGCGGAACGCCTGCCGGAGCGGCTGGCCGCGGTGCAGTCGGTAATCTATCTCATTTTCAACGAAGGCTATGCCGCGACCTCGGGAACGCATTTGGTTCGCAACGATCTCTGCGCCGAGGCGATCCGTCTGGGCCGGGTCTTGTGCGAACTGCTGCCCACGGAGTCCGAAAACCTGGGGCTTCTCGCGTTGATGCTGCTGCACGACTCGCGTCGCAATGCGCGCGTGGCGAACGGCGAGCTAATCACGCTTGAAGAGCAGGACCGCTCGCTCTGGGATCGCGGCGCGATCTCGGAAGGATCCGCGTTGGTCGAAAAAGCACTGAAGCTCGGCCGGGTGGGTCCGTATCAGCTTCAGTCGGCGATCGCGGCCTTGCATGCGCAGGCCGGCGCTTCCGCGGAGACCGACTGGCCGCAGATCGGGGCCCTTTACGGCAAGCTCCTCGAACTCAATCCGTCGCCGGTGATCGAGCTCAATCAGGCGGTGGCTGTGGCGATGAGCGGCGAAATGGAAGAGGGGTTGAGGCGGATCGACGAGCTCGGTCTCTCCGGTTCGCTCGATCATTATTACTTGTTTCACGCGGCGCGTGCCGATCTTCTACGCCGCCTGAATCGGCCCGCGGAGGCTGCCGCGGCGTATCGGAAGGCCGCCGCGCTTGCGTCCAATCGCGTCGAGGCCGATTTTCTCGATCGCCGGCTGCGACAGATGGAACATCTTCAATCCCTCGAAGCGTAGAGTTCGCGGCCGGCCACATCGAGGAATTCTTACCGAAACAGAATCGAAAGCGATCATGCCGCATCGAACACGCAGTGGCACACAACTTTGGATCCCTGGTCTTTACTCCCGTTGTCAAGGCGCTACAGGAGAAGTATGGCAGTCGCCGCCAATACGCGCGGATGGAGGAAGGCGGTGCTTCACTGGACCGCCTCGGCCCCGACGAGTCCGAATTCATTGCCGGGCGCGATAGCTTTTACATGGCGACTTTGGGCGCGACGGGGTGGCCGTATGTGCAGCATCGGGGTGGTTCCAAGGGGTTTCTCAAGGTCATCGACGAGCAGACCATCGCCTTTGCCGACTTCCGCGGAAACAAGCAATACATAAGCGCCGGAAACATTAGCACCGACAATCGGGTAGCTCTGATCATGGTCGATTACCCGCGGCAGGCGCGTTTGAAGATTTTGGGTCGCGCTGAGATTTTCGAGGGCGACGCGGCGCGACCGTGGATCGAACAGCTCCGGGAGCCAGGCGCCAAGGCAGTCATCGAGCGTGTTTATGTGATTCGAGTCGAAGCGTTCGATTGGAACTGTCCTCAGCATATTACGCCGCGTTTCACGGAAGAACAGATTCGCGAAGCGCTGGCCCCGTTGGAGCGCCGGATGGAAGCGCTCGAGCGGGAAAATAAAGAGCTCCGTGAAGCGGCTCGATCGCGGAGTGCCGACGCCGCGCCCGTCTGACTCTGCGCTCGACGATTTAGGGTCGCTAAGTGCGGATGGGTGGTGGTCGTGGGGAAGGCGGTTGTCGTATCCTGAGACGCTGATGTCTGCCGGGAATGTGGGCGGACGGGAAGGCGACGGAACGGATTGCGGACCGCTCTTTGGTGTCTCGTACTCGCGGCTGAGTCGGCGTTCCCGCAGCAGTTACCCGCGCCTGCCAAAAGCTTCGGCAGCCACTGCACGATCTGTCACGGAGGCGACGGGAACGGCACGGAACGCGCGCCGGGCATCCTCGGATTCGTCGGTTCCCACTCCGATTCGGAAATCGCGGCGCTGGTGAGAGCGGGCCGCCCCGACCGCGGCATGCCCCGCTTCGATTTTTCGGACGACGAGATCCAGACCCTGTTGACGCATCTACACGGCCTGTCTACCGGAACCATTCGAGGCGTGGCTGGTCCGGGCCAACGCGGCGGAGGTCGAGGCGGCGCGCTATTCCAGCCGCGCCAGGCCGCTCTGAAACTCCAGGACGGGCGCGCTCTTGACGGGACGTTGACAAGTTTGACGGCGTTTAGCGCGACACTGCTGACAGGCGACGGCCGCTTCCACCTTCTGTCGCGCGAGGGCGACAGATACAGCGAACAACCGATCGAACCGAAACGGGATTGGACCAGCTACGACGGTAATTACTCCGCGAACCGCTACAGCACGCTCGAGCAGATCAACACCAACAACGTGAAGCGGCTGGCACCTGCCTGGGTGTTTCCAGTGCCCGGTGCGCCGCGTCTTGAAGTGACGCCCGTGGTGGTGGATGGCGTCATGTACATAACGGGGCCCAATGAAGCGTACGCGCTTGACGCCATCACGGGCCGCCAGATCTGGTCGTTCCGGACGGCGCGCACTCCCGGCCTGCTCAGTGAAGCGAGCGGAGGGGCGAATCGTGGAATCGCCCTTTCGGGAACCCGGGTGTTCATGGTCACCGACAATGCGCATCTGCTGGCGCTCGACCGGACCAGCGGGCGGAAACTGTGGGATGTCGCCATGGCCGATACGAAGGATGGCTACAGCGCCACGGCCGCTCCGTTGGCGATCGGAGAACTGGTGCTATCGGGCGTCGCCGGCGGCGAGGAAGGCGCGCGCGGTTTTGTGGACGCTTACGAGGCGGCTACCGGCAAGCGCGCCTGGCGCTTCTACAGCATTCCGAAGCCCGGCGAAAAAGGCTCGGAAACCTGGATCGGAAAAGCGCTCGAGCATGGTTGCGGCGCCACCTGGCTGACCGGTTCCTACGATCCCAGTCTCGCCACCGTGTATTGGGCCGTCGGCAATCCCTGCCCGGATTACGATGGCGACGAACGCAAGGGCGACAATCTGTACACGTCGAGTGTCGTGGCTCTCGACGTCAAGAGCGGGCAACTGAAGTGGCATTTCCAGTTCACGCCCCACGACGTGCACGACTGGGATGCGGTGGAGCCGATGCTGCTGGTGGACGAACCATGGGAGGGACGTCCGCGCAAACTCCTGCTGCATGCTGACCGCAACGGATTCTTCTTTGTCCTCGATCGGACCAATGGTGAGCTGCTGCTGGCTCAGCCGATTTCAAAAGTGAATTGGGCCACCGGATACGGCAAAGACGGCCGTCCGATCCTGACCGAACATTTCGATTCCACCCTCGACGGAGCGCTGGTGTGCCCTTCGGGCGGCGGAGGCGCGAACTGGCCGGCGGCCTCTTTCGATCCGATATCCAAACTCTTCTACGTCCGCGTGACCGACGGGTGCGCCATTTATAAGAAGAATCCCGCGCCCATTGAAATCGGCGAGCGGTTCTTTGGAGGTAGCGCGGCGGGACAACCCGGGAGCCAGAGCTTCATCCGCGCGGTCGACGTTCATAGCGGTCTTAAGGTGTGGGATTATCCGTTGGCTGGAGGCGGCGGAGGCTCCGGAACCCTCGCAACCGCGGGTGGGCTGCTGTTTTTTGGAGAAGCCGGCGGAACCTTCAACGCCGTGGAGTCGAAAACGGGAAAGCCGGTCTGGCATTTCGAGACGGGACAGGCATGGAGAGCTTCCCCCATGACTTATATGGTCGGCGGCAAACAGTACGTGGTCCTTGCAGGCGCGGGCGGGATTTTTGCATTTGCTCTAGTCAATTGAGTCGCGTTGATAGAGTTGTCGTCAAAAGCTACAGGATCCGCGCCTTACTCTGACCCTTGAGAACCAGTTCCGTGGCCAACAGGGCGCCAGCTTGATTCTGGGCCACGCTGGTGCGATTCACAATGTCTTCCACGAACTGCGGCCCAAACGGCAGCGCCAGATTCTTGCAGTCGATGTAGCGAGCCGACTTGCGGTCGACGATCAACAGGTGGTCTCCACTGGGCCGTCCGGTAGTGTCGGCGGTCACGTCGATGGTCTTCCGCATTTCGATATACCCCTCGGTTCCCAGAATGAAGGTCCGTTCGTCGCCAAACACTCCCAGACCGTCCGGAGTAAACCAATCCACGCGAAAATATCCGAAGCCTCCATTGCCGTGGACCAGCATGTCGCCGAAGTCCTGGAACTTCGGCCGATGGCTGTGATTCACGTTCGCCACCTGCGACATGGTGACCTCCGCCGAGGTGGATCCCGTGAAGTAGACGAACTCGTCGGCCTGGTGTGAGCCGAGGTCGCACAGAGTGCCGCCATAGCGCGCCGGGTCCCAGAACCATTCGGGGCGGGTGTCTGCATGGATCTGATGAGGAGCCAGTTGAAGCGTTTGCACCACGCGGCCAATCGCGCCGGCCTGGATCAGCGTTCCCGCGTGTCCGGTCACCCGTGACTCCATGCGTCCATACATGATGCCGAAGATCCGCTTGGTTTCCTCGATGGTCCGCCGCACTTCGGCAAGCTGCTCGAGCGTGGTGATGCCAGGCTTGTCGACCAGGAAGTCTTTGCCATGGCGCATGACCCGTACGCCGAGCGGCCCGCGCAGATCCGGGATGGCAGCGGAACAGACGAGCTGGATCGACGGGTCGTTCAGGATTTCATCCTCGCTACGAGCCACCTTCACGCCGCCGTAGCGCTTCTGAAATCCGGCGAGGGCCTCGGGGATCGTCGAGTGCACCGAAACCAGTTCCCCGCCGCTGCGCCGTATCGTGTCCGTGATGCCGTTGATGTGGTTGTGGTCCAGTCCGATGACCGCGAACTTAATGGTGTGTTTGGGCGCGTTGTCCTGGCTAGCGCCGGTGGCCACCTCGTGGGTCGCTTGGCCGGCCGGCTGGAAGGCCAGCCCCGTCTCGGGCAATCCAATGATTCCCGCCGCTCCCGCGGCTTTCAGAAGGGAACGCCGACTTACGTTGTCCATCGCCATGTCGGTAGTGTAGCTCGACAGGGAAGCCGGACGCCGAGGCTCGGGAGAACACGCCTCGGCGTCTTGCCTTCCATTAACCGCGCTCTCTAGCGGACACTGCGAGTGAAGCTGAACAAGTCGAAGAGGTCGCTGATCGCCGGACTATTCTCCGGCACATACGGGTTGGCCGGGCTGATGGTCGGGTTGGGGAAATTGTCCCGGCTGCGGCTGGTCACGGGAGCGACATTCCAGTTCCGCTCGATGAACTTGAGGATGGAAACGTGATCCGCGTAGTCGTGCGAGATGTGTCCAGCCCGCGTGAAGGGAGAAACGACCATCAACGGAATCCGCGTCCCGTCGCCGAAGTAGTCGAGCGGTTGCACATAACCGGAATCGTAATAACCTCCGCCTTCGTCGAAGGTGATGAAGATCGCCGTTTCGCTCCACAGTAGCGGATTGGCCTGAACGGCCTCCACGATCTTCTGCATGAAGCCTTCAAACAGGTTCAGTTTGGAGGACGCCGGATGGCCGTCTACCAGCCCGCTGGGCTTCACGAAGGAAACCGCCGGCAGGGTTCCGAACTGAATATCGGAGTAAAGATTGGCCGTGTCCTGAATGTGCGCCGTGCGGACCGACGCGTTAGCCATGATCGAGGTGTCGTACTGGAACGGGTTGCAGATGTTGCAATACTCGTCGCTGGTCGAGCCCATCGCGGCATAGTTAAGCTGATAGGGGTCCGGCACATAGTTATTCCACTGATCGCCGTAATACTTCCACGAAATGTTGGCGGCGATGAGCGAGTCGCCAATGCTCGGTACTGACGAAGGCGGAATGGTGAATACGGTGTTGTTGGGGTTCGTGTCCGTGTACGCGTTGTTGCCGTTGCCGAAGTAGCCGGGGTTGTAATTGTTCAACAGGTAGTAGTGACCCGCCTGGCAGTTCGGATTGATCGGATGGGCGAGAGACTGAAGGTACGTCACGATCGGAGCCACTCCCGGCTGCGTCATATCCGAGCAATTGGTGTAGGATCCTCCACCATAGGAGGCTGCGCCATACGAACCACCGCCGTAACCGTCCTCTGTATACCAGTTGTTGCTGCCGGTCGCCGGATTGGGATTTTCTACTTCATCCACGGTGCCGGCGTTGGCCGTGCCTGCGTCTACCATAACGTTGTGCGGAGGAACGGCGGCGTTGCCTTTCCCGTCGCTGAACCAGATCGCATCGCCGTGGCCCAGCATGATATGGTTCGCGCCAGTCCCGCCGTTGACGGATTGGTGGAAATTATCGCTCATCGCGTAATTGTCGGCGAGGCTCTTGAAGTACGGCGCGTCGCCATTCTGGACGTTGTAAAAGCCCATCGCCGTCGACCCCTCACCCGTGGTCACGGCGCTGGCCGAATACGAGGTGCTGAAGTTGGCCGGCGGGGTGATGCCATTGGCGCCCGCACCCTCGGTGACTTCCACCCAGGGAAACAAGGCCGCATCGCAACCGGAAGGATTCTCATAGGTGGCATGGGCCACGCTGCAATCCAACTGCTGCCACATCTGGTAGAAACGATGGACCGGACTGGCCGCGTATGAGTTGTAGGTAAAGGTAGTGCCGTTGGTCAATTGAAACGGACCGGGCGGCAATGCATTGACGTTCGCAATGCGCGTGTCCGGTGTGGCAGACTTCAGGCCCGAGCCCCCGGAGACCAGATACTGATAGTAACTCGTAGGCAATCCGTTTTCCGATTGTTGAGCGACCGAAAGGCTGTTGCCCGCAACGTAGGAGCTCGCGGGACCGCCTACGAGCGGCGGGGGCAGAAGCTGGAAGGCCGTCTTGGGCGGACTCAGCAAAAATCCATCGGACGCCTGATCGACCGCCGCGCTCTGCATGGCCTTCGAGAAGTTCGGCCCAGGGGTGCCATCGGCGTTCACAATCCCTTCTGAAAGCAGGTTCCACACGGATTGTCCGCGTTTGGGCTCATACGTCGCAAAGACGTGGTCGAAGCTGCGGTTCTCGCCAATGATCACGATTACGTGTTTGACGGGTGTGGTGGTGGCGTTGTCCCCGGTTGTTTGGGCGATCAACGACGGGCCCACGGCCAACTGAAAAAACACAAGGGACGCTAGTCCAATGCGCGAA
>Ga0302324_100028474_pt1 | contig 10618 bp, 7 predicted proteins | sample Palsa_T0_1_FD_201949 | JGI IMG/M metagenome (GOLD analysis project Ga0302324, IMG submission 201949) | Peat permafrost microbial communities from Stordalen Mire near Abisko, Sweden - Palsa_T0_1 | ecosystem: Environmental > Terrestrial > Soil > Palsa > Peat permafrost | place: Sweden: Abisko... | reverse complement strand
GATGCCGCTCGAGAAAATCAACGATGCTTTCGACTTGATGCACAAAGGCGAGTCGATCCGCAGCGTGGTGATCTATTAATCCAATGAGGAGCTCAACATGACCGTGAAGATTCATCCCGCCGTCGACTACGGCGTCAAGGCCGGCACGCCCGGGTTTGCCGGTGGTACGTTGGTCTGCAAGTGCACCACCGATCCCGTGAAGGTATCAATCGAGGGCGACGTCCTGTTCAACCATGTCTGTGGCTGCTCACAGTGCTGGAGACCGACGGGCACGCTTTTCTCGATGATCGCGGTTGTGCCGACCCCGAAAGTCAAGGTAGTCGCCAACGGCCAGAAACTGAAAGTGGTCGATCCGACCAAGACCATTCAGCGCAACGCCTGCACGGTTTGCGGCGTGCACATGCATGGACCGATCAACAACCCGAAACATGCCTTCAACGGGCTGACCTTCGTGCATGCCGAACGTCTCGATAAGAGCGGTTGGGCGGCCCCGGGGTTTGCCGCGTTCGTCTCATCGGTGATCGAGACCGGCACTAATCCGGAAGACATGAACGCGATTCGCGCGCGCCTCAAAGAGCTCAAACTCGAGCCGTACGATGCCCTATCGCCGGCTCTGATGGATCTGCTGGCGGCCAACGCCGTGAAGGTGAACGGCGTCGCAAAAGCCGCCTCATCGTAAAGTCGACTAGCGAGAGAGGAAGGCGTGCTCGCCGCTTGAGCGCGCGGCTCGGAACTCCCCGCGCGCCCTCCGGCGCGCGGGGAACCCCCATCAGAATTTCTGGCCAATCTTGATCCAGAACGTCCTCGGCTGCACCGGCACGACATACGGCTGGTTGCACGTCGTCGGCGTGCACGCCGCAAAGCGGCCGATCTCACCCAGCGAATTGAACACGTTGTTGATCAGGAACTGGAACTGAGTGCCGTTGCGCGCGAGGCCCGACGCCAGATTGACGAGGCTGTAGGGCGGCAGCTCACCGAGGTGCTGCTGACCCGCGGGCCCGTTCTGATAGAACGACGGGAAGAGCAGCGGCACCGAGGAGTCCTGATAGACATAGGCTGCTTGACCGAACGCGTCATAGTCCCCCAGGTTGAACGTGTATCGCGCGATGAGGTTCCCCTTGAACCGCGGCACGACGGGCAGCCGGCTGCCGCGAGGTGCGTAGGGCCCGGTCACCACGGTGCCGTCCCAGTAAGGAATCGGGCTGCTATCAGAACCGCTCTGCTGCGTGGGGCAACTGGTCGCCAGATTCGTGGTTCCCGGAGCGTATCCACAAAAAGCCGAAGTGAGCTTGGCATCGATGAATGTGCCGCTGGCGGAGAGTAGCAATCCACCTAATCGCCACTCGGCGTTAGTCTCGAAGCCCTTGATCTGCGCGCTTGACGCGTTCTGAACCACGGTGACGCTGTTCGGCCCGAGGAATGTGAACTGGAAGTCGTCCCAATCATCGACGAACACCGCGCCGTTCCATCGCAGCGACTCGCCCAGCCACTGGGTCTTCCAGCCAACCTCGTAGTTGGTGAGGAAGTCCGCCTTGTACGGCGGGTATATCGAGTGGATAGACGCATCATACACGCGATTCACGCCGCCCGGCCGGAAGCCGGTCGAATAGGTGGCGTAGACCAGGTGGTCGGGATCGAATTTGTACGTGATACGGCCGAGCTGCGTATGACCGTTGGCCGTGACATCGGCGTTGAGCTCCGTGCAGGGGGCGAAGTGAAACGGTTGGTACGTGGTGTTCGGTGTGCCGTTCCACGCGTTGGCCCCGTTTGGCCCGCATGCATTCTGTCCCGAATAATATTGATAACCGGCGTTCTGGTAGACGAAGTCCTGATAGCCCGCCGAATAGCCGTAAAAGCCCTGCAGTGAATTGTCATAGCGCCATTCGCGGAACCCGGCGGTGAACTCCCACGAGGAGGTCGGTACCCAGCTGACCTGCGCGAACGCCGCTTCGTCGCGGTCGACGCGCTCCTCGTCGGTGAGCCAGATGGTGTTGCCGTTGACGCCCGGAATGGTCAGACTCGGGGCGAGGCCCTGGGGATTGGTCGTGTACGGATTGCCGTCAAGGCCCGGCATCGTGTACTGCTCCCAGATCTCGTGCACCTGGCGCTGCGCAAACACGCCGAGCGTGCCGTGTACCGGGTAATCCTGCGGCGAGGTCACGCGCAGCTCCTGACTCCACTTGCTGTAGTGGCCGCGCGTGATCACGAACTCCTGGGGCTCGTTGTAGCTGCCCGCAGGCTCGTAGGAACCGCCGGGCACTCCGAACTCGGCGTTTAAGCAATTAGTGACGGCCCCCGGATGCGTCTTCGTGTAGTTGACGCCGGCTTGCGTCTGCCACAGACACCCCGAGCCGAGATACTTGTTATAGAAATAGGAGTAGTCGGCGTAGTCCGCGATCGAATGCGTATTGCGCGTGAACCAGCCGCCGGCGTATGTGATGTCGAAATCGCTCACCCTGCCCTCGATGGTGAGCGCCGACTGCGAGAACGAGTCCTGCAGATTCTCAGGACCGTAGTGCGAGAGCTCGAGCGGCCCCATCGCCGGGTCGTAGGCGAAAAAGCCGCTGGCCGCCAGCGACTGGCCCATGAACGAGGGCGTCACGGTCCAGTTGTCGCCGATATCCTGCTTCAAGGTGATGCGGCCGCCGCGAGTTTCCACCGTGTTGTAGTCGCTGTTCGTCGAATTGGCCAGAGTTTGGCCGGTGGTGAGCGACCAGGGATCGAGAGTGCGCTGACCGTTCACGATGCCGGCATTGACATTGGTACCGGGCACGTTGCTGATATAGCCGGGGTCGTGCTCGTCCCAGGCGACGATGCGCACGGCGGCGCTGGGTGAGAGTGGGATGTTGACGAATCCCTCGGCCGCCCAGCCCTGGCCGCCGTTGTAGATCGCATCGCCGCTCACGTCGTAGCCTGCCTCGAACTTCGAGGGATCGGGCTTGTTCGTGATGATGCGGATGGTGCCCGCCTCCGAGCTCGCGCCGTAGAGAGTACCCTGGGGTCCTTCCAGCACCTCGATGCGCGCGATGTCATACACGTGGATATCGACCGTGCCGTCGATCGTGGTCACCGGCTGCTCGTCCAGGTAAGTACCCACGCTCGGCTGCGACGCCGAGTGATTGCCGTCCTGGCCGCTGACGACGCCGCGCATGTACACGTGGGTCGTGCCGATGCCGTTGCCGCCCTGCCCCAATCCCTTGACGGTGGTGACGCCCGGCAGATACTCGACATAGTCGTCGAGGTTCACGATGTTGAGCTGCTCGAGCTTCTGGTTACCGAGTGTCTCGATGCTGATGGGTACATTCTGCAGATTCTCGGTCACCTTCTGCGCGGTGACCGTTACCTCCTCGAGGGTGTCCCCGGCAGGCGCGGCGGCGTCAGCGGCGTGCACGAGCGGCGCGCCGCCCGCAAGCACTGCCGAGACGGCGGAGGCGAGCGGCAAACGGCGCAAAGCGAGGCGCGGTAAGCCGCGCGGAGGCGGCACATCGAGGCGGCGATGCCTCTGGGTCAATCGGCTGCGATTCATGATGTCCCTTGCTCCCTTCAGTATGGTTGGTCAACCTTCGATCGACGGAATTCCCATTCCACCCTCGGCCCCAATCCGAGGGTCTTCAACTCACCGAGCGAACTCCGGCGCTCCCGGATACGCATCGAGTACCGAACCGAGCGCAGCCTTGAGAGATCCGAGCCACGGCTCGAAATGCCGCCACTGATTCATTCCGTCCTTGAAAATCGGCTGGCGAACCTGTTCGGAGCTGGCGGTGCGCACCGGCCGCTCGTTCTCGTAGAAGCGTAGGCACTGCTCCTCGAAGGGCAGTCCGCAGAAGCTGAGGAGCCGGCGTACCTCGGTCTCGGTGTCCTCGATTATGTCTTCGTAGAACACTCGATGCACATGGCCCGGCAGGACGGCATCGATGTGCGCCATGAGATCGACGTAGTCCCGGTAGTAGCGGCCGATATCGATGAGATCGTAGGTGAAGCTCTGCCCGCGCGAGAAATGCTGCTTGAAGGCCGAGAAGCAGCAGCCGAGTGGATGGCGGCGCGCGTCGATGATCTTGGCGTTCGGCAATAAGATTCGAATGAGCCCGACATAAAGACAATTGTTCGGCATCTTGTCGACGAAGAACGGCGCCGCGGTCTTGCGGTGTGTGCGGGTCGTGGCCAGATAGCGCTCGCCGAGCCTCCTGATCTGCGCGGCGTCGAGCGCAGCCACGGCGTCGATAAATTTGCCCTCCCCGTCGTTGCCCGCGAGCTCGTGCGCGATCTGCGGGATGTCCGGCAGCTCGACGGTGCCCTCTACCTGGGAGTGACTGGCGAGAATCTGTTCGAGCAAGGTCGAACCGGCGCGCGGTAAGCCAACGATGAAAATGGGGTCGGGCGCCTCTGCGCCTGCGGATGCGCGCCCGGCGAAGAATTCCGTTGTGAAGAGCTGCTTCGAGCGCTGCACGAAACGCGTGTTCTCATCGGCGCTGTGGGGATGCAGCTGCTTGCGGGTCGCGTTGCCGCGGGCGTAGTGGGCGAAGGACTCCTCGTAGAGGCCGGCATCCTCGAGCGCCTTTCCGAGCGCGAACTCGAAGTGCAGCCGATCCTCATCCGCGAGATCGGAGCGGTGCAACGCGTCGCGGATCGCGGCGACCTCCGCCTCGGCGAACCTGAAGGTCTTGAGATTGGCAAGACTCCAGTACACCTCGCCCAGCGTCGGCTCCATGCCGATCGCGCGGCGGTACGCGGCGATGCTCTCCACCTGGCGTCCCGCGGTCTTCAGAGCGTGGCCTATGCTCATCCATGCTCTGGGCTGATGCGGATCCGCCCCGAGCACCGTTTCGTAGATCGCAATCGAATCCGCGTACTCTCCCTGATTGGCCAGGATCGCCGCTTTCAGGCTCAGATACGCGGTGTTGTGGGGCTCGCGGGCGAGCAGCCGGTCGATCTGCGGCAGCGCCTCCGCCGGCTTCATTTGCAGATTGAGCACGACCGCATAATTGTGGCGCGCGGCATCGAAGCTCGGAGCGAGATCGAGGCATCGCTCCAGCAATTCGCGCGCATCCGCATATCGACGCAGCCGCCCCGCTACTTCGGCCAGCATGCGCAAGGCCGCGATGTCGGTGGGATGTGCTTCGAGGTGCGCGCGCAGGCGCGTATCGGCAAGCGGCAAGTTGTTTTCTACCAACGCCTCGGCCGCCTCGCGCAGGCGGGTGTCCTGGGTCGCTGCTTTGAGGTACCGCGCACGCGCCTGGTCTGCGCCGGTCGCATCGCCTCGTGCATCGAGGCAATCAGCGAGCAACCGCCAACCGTCGGAGGATCCCGGGTTGAGCTGCACGGCGCGCCGCAGCGCAGCGAGCGCCTCGACCCCGAGGCCCGCCTCGGAGCGCGCGACGCCGAGCTCGAGGTGTACGGGGGCGGAGTGGGGAAGCTCTCGAGCCAAGGGCTCCAGTATTTCCAGCGCTGCCTGCGGCCGGCCGGCGCGCCGATGCGCAGCGCCGAGGATGAGCAGAGCGAGCGGATGACCGGGACTGACGGTCAGGATTTCGCGGGCCTGCTCCGCGGCGAGGTCGGCGTTTTTCTCGAGCAAGCGCCGCGCATGCGACACGGCGACGTCGACCGACCCAAGGCGCTGCGAGGCCACGTTCAATCCTGCACCCGGTTCATCCCCAAATCTTTATAAGCTTATAAGAAACGCCCGCGAGCGCTTTGTCAATGACTCGCGGTTGCGCGAAAGACGCGGGCGAATTCGGGGCGCGCCCATGCACGAATCGGATGCAAATGATCGCGCTGTATTTCGCGTAAGAGGCTATTGTTGTGTCGCTCCCGACGCTATTCTATGCGCCAGGTGCATCCACTCATTCAGGGTTGGGGATTGAGTCATGGGTAAGATTATTGGCCTCACGGTCGCGCTGGTTCTTCTCGCAAACGTCTCGTTGGCCGACCCGCCGCATCATCGGCATCACTATCACCACCACCATCGCGTTCACCACCCCCGGCCTCGCTGATGGGCGGGGGCCGCGCGCCCTCGGTAGCCCGCGCGCCGCTCTAGCCCCGCTCTCCGGCGCGCCCTCGCGATGCGCGGCCACACCGTCCTAACTCGCTGTTTTTGCTGGTGATCGGCGTCAGGAAAAGACGACACGAATTGACGATCTGAAATTTCGCTCCTGCATGACGGTGTTCGCACGGGCCCGCCGGGGCGAGGGCCGCGACGCGGGTCCCTTCGTCCGCCCGCTGGACAAGTACTTCGCGGGAAAGGCTGATCCCTTGTCGCTCGAGCGCCTTCTGCCTTGAGGCCGGAACGCTGGAGGCCGGGTCACTCGGCCAGGTCCAGCCTGGCGGCCGGATCCGCTCAGCGCAGCGTCGCCACTCGCCCCTGGGTGGGAAATCTCTGAAACTGCAAGGCGTCGTGCCCCGGAACGATGCGATCGGGGGAGCCGGCGAGCTCGATCATGCGTCGCTGGGCATCGAGATGGCCGGATAATCCGCCTCGGTGAACGTCGCGCTCGGCTTGTGCTCGGACAAGTTGCGGTACAAGTAGACATTGTCCGAGGCGAGCACGAAAGGCGGGCCGCCGTCCACGCGGAGATATTGGGCGGCGTAGGTATGTCGTCCCCCGGTGTAGGCACGGATTCCGGGGAAAAGCTCGACGTCGTCGCCATCCACGAGACGCACCCGGCCCTCCGTGTTCAGCTTGACGAGTTCCACGACGTCGTCCGGGTCGATGCCGTTGTGGTCGCCTCCCGGCTGCCACGCGGTTTGCGTGTAGTAGCGGTATTCTTCCTTCTGGATCCAGACCACGGCTTTGGGAAACAGGTCGATTCCCCCCAGATGATCCCAGTGGGCGTGACTGATCACGATGTCGGTCACCGCGAGAGGCTCCACGCCCACCAAGCGTACCGCATCATCCGGAGACAGGTAATCGTTCACGGTCCACTCTTTGAACCAGCGGGCGCGATGAAACCCCGAGTCGAAAAGAATGGTGCGTCCCCCGCCGCGAATGAGCCACACGGCGTACACGGTATCGACCCGTTGCTCCGGGGGCGCGCCGATGACCATTTCCGCTACCTTGTCCGCGAGAGTCGGCGGATGCGGTGGATGAATGACGAACGCGGGCACATCACGATAGATGGCGCCAATGTTGCCGATAGAGAGTGCCAATTTGACTTAGGCCAAGCTCGCGGTCTACCGTCGGGCGAGTTTTGGGAGTGTAATTGATTTCCGAGCATTTCAATCGGAAGGAGCTAATCGTGAATTTAAAAGGCAGCAAGACGGAAAAGAATCTCAAGGACGCTTTTGCGGGCGAATCGCAAGCCAACCGGCGCTATCTGTACTTTGCCGCCAAAGCGGACGTCGAGGGTTTCAATGACGTGTCCGCGGTGTTCCGCTCCACGGCCGAAGGCGAGACCGGCCATGCCCATGGGCACCTGGAATATCTCGAGGCGGTGGGCGACCCGGCCACCGGCCTGCCGATCGGCGCCACCTCCAACAATCTGAAGGCGGCGATCGCGGGCGAGACGCACGAGTACACCGACATGTATCCCGGTATGGCGAAGAGCGCTCGCGAAGAGGGTTTCGGCGAGATCGCGGATTGGTTCGAGACTCTGGCGAAAGCCGAGCGGTCACATGCCAATCGCTTTCAGAAGGCGCTGGACAACCTCTAAGAACCCGCATCTCTCCTCGTTGCGGGCGCAGCAGCCTCAAAAGCCGCTGCGGCGCTAGCGGGCTCCTCGGGGAGCCCGCTGCTTTATTGGAGATCGCAAAATGTCCGAAGGAAAAGCAGACGGCGAGGGCAGTCTCGAGGCGCCCACGCGTCATGCGCTGGCCTGGCAGGATCCCGAGTTCTATGACCCCGTCGCGCTCGACAAGGAGCTCGAACGGATCTTCGACATCTGCCACGGCTGCCGCCGCTGCTTCAATCTGTGCAACTCCTTTCCCACCCTCTTCGATTTGATCGACGAGTCGAAGACCGGCGAGCTCGACGGGGTGGACAAGAAGGAGTACGGAAAGGTCATCGAGCATTGCTACCTGTGCGACATGTGCTACATGACGAAGTGTCCGTACGTGCCGCCGCATCCCTGGAACGTGGACTTTCCGCACCTCATGCTGCGTGCGAAGGCGGTAAAGAACCGCGAGGGTCACCTCAAGTTTCGCGACAAGGTGCTGAGCTCGACCGACACCGTCGGCAACATCGCCGGGATACCCGTGGTCGCGCAAGTGGTGAATGCCGTCAACCATAGCGCGGTGGGCCGCAAGCTCCTCGATGCCGCGCTCGGCGTGGCTCCCGACGCGCCGATACCCGAATATCGGTCTCGAACGCTGCGCAAGCAGCTGCGCAAGCAGAGCGAGCCGCCCCCGGCGGCGCAGCCTGCCGGTGGAACGCGCGGCAAGGTCGCCCTTTTCGCCACTTGCTATATCAATCGCAACGAGCCCGAGATCGGTCTCGATCTGGCGGCGATTTTCCGGCACAACGGCATCGAGGTCGGCCTCGCCGAGAAGGAGAGCTGCTGCGGCATGCCCAAGTTCGAGCTGGGCGATCTTCAGGCGGTGGCGGACGCGAGAGCCAAGAACGTGCCGCAGCTCATCAGTATGATCGATCGGGGTTACGACATCGTCGCGCCGATTCCCTCCTGTGTGCTCATGTTCAAGCAGGAGCTCCCCTTGATGTTCCCCAACGACGCCGACGTCGCAAAGGTGAGGGACAACTTTTTCGATCCGTTCGAGTATCTCGCCCTGCGGCACAAGGCCGGCGCGCTGCGCACGGATTTCAAGCGGTCCCTGGGCAAGATTTCCTACCACGTCGCATGTCACCTGCGCGTGCAGAATCTGGGCCTCAAGACCCGCGACATCCTGCAGCTCGTTCCCGATACCACCGTCCTACCCATCGAGCGCTGCTCCGGGCACGACGGCACGTACGGAGTCAAGCGGGAGTTTCGCGAGACTTCGATGAAAATCGCCAAGCCCGTGATACAGCGCGTCGAGTCGAGCGGCGCGGACTTCTACTCGAGCGATTGTCCGATGGCGGGCCATCAGATCGAGAGCGGACTCGCCCGAGAATCCGCGCCCGTCCATCCCCTGACTTTGCTCAGAATGGCCTACGGCCTGTAGGAGGATCGCATGCAAAAGCTCTCACGAGAGGACTTGATGACGCTCGAGCAATATTCGGTCGAGCGCCCTCGCCTGCGCGCCGAAATCATCGCCCACAAGCAGCATCGCACCGTGCAGGTGGGGCCGAACATGACCTGGTTATTCGAGGACCGGGCGACCATTCGGTATCAGGTGCTCGAGATGCTCCGGGTGGAGCGCATATTCGAGGCCGCCGGCATCAAGGACGAGCTCGACGCCTACAATCCGCTGATCCCGAGCGGCAGCAACTGGAAGGCGACGCTGCTGCTCGAGTTTCCGGACCCCGAGGCGCGCCAAGTCGCGCTCTCGAAGCTGATCGGCGTCGAGGATCGATGCTGGATCCGGGTGAGCGAGATGGAGCGTGTGTTCGCGATCGCCGACGAGGACCTCGAGCGCGAGAACGCGGAAAAGACCTCCGCGGTACACTTCCTGCGCTTCGAGCTGTCGCCCTCCATGATCGAGGCGGCCAAGAGCGGCGCCTCGTTGAGCATCGGCGTGGATCACGAGAATTACCGCCATGCCGTCGCTCCGCTGCCGGCGGCCGTGCGCGACGCCCTCACCCTCGACCTGGACTGAACAATAGCCCGGCTCTTAGGAAAGTCCAACGAATGACAAACGAACGAGCGATTCGCCGCGAAGTCGGCACCGTCGCGTTGATGTTCACGGGCCTGGGGTCGATCATCGGCTCGGGCTGGCTCTTCGGGGCGTGGCGCGCGGCGCAGCTCGCGGGACCCGGGGCGGTGTACGCCTGGATCATCGGCGCGGTGGTGATCATGTTCGTCGCCGTCAACTATGCCGAGCTCGGCGCGATGCTGCCGGAGTCCGGCGGGTCGGTGCGCTACGGACATTACTCGCACGGCGCGCTGGTGGGCTTCGTGGCGGGATGGGCCGCGTGGATTGCGGTCGTGTCGGTCGTCCCGGTGGAGGCGGAAGCCTCCGTGCAGTACATGAGCTCCTGGCCCTGGAGCTGGGCCCAGAACCTCTATGTGCATGCCGCGAACGGCCACGGCGAGCTCGCGCTGCCCGGCCTCGCGATTTGCGCGGTGCTGGTGGTGATCTATTTTCTGGTGAATTTCTGGAGCGTGAAGGTGTTCGCGGGCACGAACAGCGCCATCACCTTCTTCAAGCTCATCGTGCCCGCCGCCACCGCCATTGCGCTCATGTGCAGAGGATTTCACCCGGGAAATTTTCAAATCGGCATCCACGGCGGCCCGCGCGTCACGGATCTTGCCGCCATTCTCACGGCCGTGGCGACCAGCGGCATCGTGTTCAGCTACAACGGATTTCAAAGTCCCGTGAATCTCGCGGGCGAGGCGCGCAATCCGGGCCGCAGCATCCCCATCGCGATCTTCGGCTCACTGGTGCTGAGCACCGCCGTGTACCTCTTGTTGCAGGTCGCGTTCTTGGGAGCGGTGCCGCCCGAGCACTTGGGCGAGGGCTGGGGGGCGCTCGAGTACAGCTCGCCGTTCGCGCAGCTCGCCCTCGCGCTGAATCTCAACTGGCTGGCACT
>Ga0302324_100028468_pt1 | contig 10619 bp, 3 predicted proteins | sample Palsa_T0_1_FD_201949 | JGI IMG/M metagenome (GOLD analysis project Ga0302324, IMG submission 201949) | Peat permafrost microbial communities from Stordalen Mire near Abisko, Sweden - Palsa_T0_1 | ecosystem: Environmental > Terrestrial > Soil > Palsa > Peat permafrost | place: Sweden: Abisko... | reverse complement strand
AAATCGGTTTGGTAGCGAAAGCCCAGGAAGAAATCTATTAACGGCGCAGGTAACACTAAGTACCCCACGCGCAAGGCTGGGAATAGCGTCTTGCTGAACGATCCGATGAAGATCACGCTGGAGTGATTATCGAGGCTTTGCAGTGCAGGCAAAGGCGGTCCCTCAAACCTGTATTCGCTGTCATAGTCATCTTCGATAACAAAAGCGCCGGCGCGTGAGGCCCAGCTAAGAAGAGCCATTCGCCGCTCCAGCGACATGGTTACCCCCAGCGGGAATTGGTGAGCCGGCGTTACGTAGGCTCCCTTCGCATCCGGACAGATATTGATTCCGGCGGAAACAGACAGCCCTTCCTCATTCACTGGCACGGCAACAAGCCTGGCTCCGACATTGTCAAACGCGATTCTGGCTCCGAAATATCCAGGATCCTCCATCCATACCGGATCGTTCTTTTTCAAAAGCAGCCGTGCCAACAGGTCCAGCGCCTGTTGAATTCCGGAAACGACGACGATTTGTTCCGCAGTGCATCGCACGCCGCGGGACGTGCGCAAATACTCGGCGATTGCATAGCGCAATGGCCGATACCCACGCCCATCGGCCTCTTTTTTTAACCATGACCTGAAATTGCGTCCTCGGTCCGCGGCAATGCGTCCCCAAACTTCGGATGGGAATTCGTTGACTGCCGGAACCCCGATCCGAAAGGGTCGGATCCCTTCAACCAAAGGTAGGCCGATCCAGGGTTGCGGCGGTTTATAGGTCGAAATGACGCCACGAATGTATGCCGGTATCGTGGCTGCCTGGCGGGCCGGTCGGGGCGCCTCCACACGATTGACCCACGTACCGAATCCGACACGGGACGTGACATACCCCTCGGCTTGTAAACGCTCCAGAACGTTGACGACGGTGCCCCGTGAGAGTTCATACTGGCTGGCGAAATCTCTGGACGCCGGTAGTCTGGCGCCTGGCGCGAGCCGGCCGTCAAGAATGGCAGAGCGCAGTTCGCCGTACAGCCAGTTGGTCAGGGTCTGGTGGCGCGACCGGCTTTTGAGAGTGAGCTCGAACGAACTGATGGCTTTTGGCATCTCAATTGGTCCAATGAAATTAGCGAAAATGGCTCTGTTCGATGTACCACTGATGCCATAGTATCAGTTCTGAAACTGAGAAGCACATGTATCGTCACTGAGCTCTTGCTTCCCAGCATTGGATTCTCTTGGAGCGACTCATGGGAAATCGACAGATGAAAATTGGAGTTTGGTTCTATGGCCTGGGCACTGTTCTCACCGGCATTCTGAATATCGCCTGGGGTGATTTCGACGCCTCTCATCAACCCATCCAGTCCCTGGGCAAAAATCTTCCTGGTCAGCACATACTGGCTTACGTCGCGGGCGTCTGGCTGGTTGCAGCGGGTCTTGCAATCTTGTGGCGGCGCAGCGAAAGGATCGGCGCGGCAGCATCCGCCATCATCTACTCGATTTTTGCGGCTCTTTGGCTAGCTCGGTACTATGCCGGAATTCATGCGCTTGGCTGGCGAATCGACGTCATATTAGGCGTCACTTTCGGGCTCGCACAACAGCTGATGCTGCTCGCTCCGGCAGCAATCGTTTACGCCTCCATCACCTCACCGGATTCCCTGTTCGAAAAGAGAGCAGCTATCGCCGCACGCTGGATGCTCGGATTGCCTCCTATCCTCTTCGGCATATTTCATCTCATCGGTATTCGTGTCTTCGCGACCATCGTTCCGCAGTGGATGCCGTTTGGATATTTTTGGGCGGGCCTGACCGGAATTGCTTTCATCCTGGCAGGAATCGCAATTTGCTCAGGAAAAATGGATGTCCTGGCCCTCAGGCTGCTTGCGTTGATGCTGTTGCTGTTTGAAGGCCTCGTAGAAGCCCCTCCAATTGTTATCCGTCTGCACGATCAGCCAACATGGGGCGCAGCTGTATACAATCTCGTCGCGATAGGGGCATGCTGGATATTCGCCGAGTTTCTCGCAAGCCGCGCAGATCGAGGGCAAATCGGCCACGCGCGGAATCTCGTCATCTCACGCCATGATTCGGCAGTTGCGTGATTAGTAACGCGTGATCATCAACGAACCGGCTCGCGTCCCATCAGTTGGAACTATTTTTGGAACGATTTCAAAAGACAGCTAGACGGTCAGCAACTCTTCAAAGAAGCCGCCAATGGGGAATCAGCTCTCATTCCGCTCTCAGCGCGTCATTCGGATTCACCGATGCGGCCCTGATTGCAGGAATGATCGCTGCCATAGCTGCGGCCAGCGCCAAAAAGCCAATCGCTATACCCGCGGAGAGCGGGTCGGTCGTGCCGGTATCAAAGAGCAAGCCTCTTATGAGGCTGGCGCCAGCCAGCGCTGTGCCAAGACCAATTGCAAGTCCCACTGCGGTGAATTGGGCAGCCTGCGATAAGACCAGGCGCAGGATATGCGCGCGATTGGCTCCCACAGCCATTCTCACTCCAATCTCCCGCGACCGCTGCGCAACGGAATAGGCCAGCACTCCGTAGATGCCGATTGCCGCCAATGCCAGCGCCACAACTGAAAAAATGCCGAGCAACGTGGCTGTCATCTGCTGCCGCGCCGTGGAGTCCGATAAAAGGGCATCGACGGTCCGCACGTGATAGATGGGCTGATTCGGGTCCAATGCGCGCACTGCATTTTTCACCATCGACTCGGCGCTCGCGGGGTCCGCGACGGTGCGTACAAGCAGCACTGCATGGAGCCCAAATCCCGGCAGATAGATCTCCGGCTGCGCCTCGCTGTCGACCCCCAGGTCATGCGCGTCCGCAACCACCCCAATCACCGGAATCTTGTCAGGATGCGCAGTCAACACGCCGAGAAGAATGTTTGTGCCCAACGGATTCCTGCCTGCCAGGTACCGCCTCGCAAAAGCCGTATTGACGACGAAGGATTTGGTGCCGTTCTCGATGTCCTTCTGCTCGAAGATTCTGCCGCTTTGGAGCGCAAGGCCAAAGGTATGAAAGAAGCCGGGACTGACGTAGCGGATTTGCGCCGCGGGGAACGTCCCCGGCGCGGTGGGCGGCGCGCCTTCAATCAGAAACCGCGTCATCACCTGCGAGGGCTTGAGGGGAACAATGTTCGTAGTAGCGGCGGACAAAACTCCCGGCGATTGCGCGATATTTTCGATAAGCTGCTCATAGAAGTGATTCGTGACCGGGCTATCGTCGCCATACTTTGGCTCCGGCAACCACATTTCAGCGCTCAGCAGATGGTCGGTTCTGAAGCCAGGATCGACAGCCAGCAGTTTCCGAAAGCTCCGCATCACCAGCGTGCTGAGAAACAACACCACGACTGCGATTGCGATCTCTCCGGCTACGAGAGCACTGCGGCTTCTGCTCCGGCGACCCGTGCTGCCGCGTTCTCCCGCGCGCAGAGTCTCAGTCAGGTGCGGCGAATTCTTGATGAGCGGGAGCAAGCTGAACAGAATCGCGGTCAGCACGCATGTGAACGACGCGAACAGCAACACAGGAACGTTGAGGCCGATGGATTGAATCATCGATGGATCGAGAGACGCCGTGTGAGCAAGAGCCATGCGCAGCAATGGCAGCACCCCGGCCGCCAACGCGATTCCGAGCGCTCCTCCCAGCAAGCAAAGAACAAGCGCCTGAGCAAGAAACTGAGAGAAAAACTGCGTTCGGCCAGCGCCCAGCGCCTTGCGAATTGCAATCTCCCGCCGCTGCGCCGTGGCGCGGACCATCAAGAGATTGGCGACATTCGCGCAAGCGATCAGCAGCACCAGCGACACTGCTCCAAGCAGGCTAAGCATTGCCGGACGCAGCGTTCCCACCAACTCTTCACGCAGCGGCCTTAGCAGCACGCCGACGTTGCGGTTGGTGGCGGGATATGCGCCAGCCAAACGCGCCGCAACCGTCTGCAGATCGGTTCTTGCTTCAGGCATCTCAACGCCCGGACGCAGGCGGCCAAGGACTCTGACGGAGTGCCATACGCGGGATGCGCGTGTCTCCTGGTCCAGCAGCGACAGCGGCAGCCAGACCTCACCTTCGGAAGGATAGGCAGCGCCAGTAGGCAAGACGCCGATGATGGTGAAGGTTGTTCCATTCAGGGTGACGCTGCGCCCCACCACGCCTGGGTCTTTGCCGAAGTAGCGATTCCACGCCGATGCACTGAGCAATGCAACATGATCGCTTCCGGGCTTGTTGTCCTGCTCGGTAATGACACGCCCAATCTGCGGCATGAGCCCGAGCACCGAAAAGAAATCACCGGAGGCAAGCACGCGATGCACCTGCGCAGCGTGGCCATCCATCACCAGCGACACGGTTTCTGGATTGAGCGTAGAGTAGGCGGCGATCTGCGTAAAACTATGTTGTTGCGCCTTCCAATCTTCATAGTCGGGATAAGTGGCCTCGATCCCGCCCGTAATTTGCGGATGAATCTCAGACAACGCGATGAGCCGGCCCGCATCTTGAAAGGGAAGCGCCTGAAGCAGAAGTGCGTAGACGCAGCTGAAGATGGCTGCGGTGGCTCCCACGCCGAGTGCCAGCGTCATGACCACTGTCACCGTGAATCCGGGGGACCGACGCAGGCTCCGAATGGCGTGGCGGATATCCCGGAAGAAAGTCCGCATCGATTCACCTCGTATGCGAATAAGACGGCAGCACGGATGAAATTGTCGCCGCTTGCGATAATAAAGCGGCGCCAGCCAAGGCTGCTCTGCGTTTGAATCTCACTTGCCGCCAACAGCCCAACGCGCTCGTCGACGCGACGCCAAAAACACTCCGGATGCAGACCGGATCGTGACCTCTTCACAAGCGAACATCCGGGAAGCAGACCCGCTGAGTCGTATTCACCGTCAGCGAGTTAGTTCAGCATTTACTAGCTTGATTCGCGATTCTTCGGGTTTCTCCGAGCCTGATCCCCGTTTTGGCGCATGACCTTTGCGCCCGGTTATTCCGTCGTATAAGTTGCTGTCGCCACGTCGCTGGTAGCGTTGCTGGTACCGGTGGCGATGGCCTGCACGGTTTCCGCCCCAGTCAACACGAGCGCCTTGGTATAAATAGGCGATTTAGTGGTTGGCGTCGATCCATCCGTGGTGTACCGGATGGTTGCTGCCGAGTCGGTATCTGTGATGGTGATCGTCTGGCCAACGGCGTAGCTCCCAGAGGCGGGGCTGATCATGGGTGTGGGATTCTGAGCGAGGATTGTATAGGCTGCCTCGGTAATTGCGGTCGGCGGATAGCCGCTGAATGTTGCGATTGCCTTGACCACTACGTAGCCTGATGAAATTGTGATTGGCCCAGAATATACCGGCGATGTTGCGCTGGGGTTGGAGCCGTCAAGCGTGTAGTGAATTGTGGCGTAGGGGGTGGGACTCGCGTCGCTCAGCATTATCGCCGTCGGGCCGACGTACTTGCCCGGAGCAGGTAAGATGATTGGCGCTTGCGTGAAGACGGTGTATGCAGCCGCCGTCATCTCACTGGTTGCCTGTCCGGTGGACGTGGCGATTGAACTGATGGTTTCAGGGCCAAGCACCGCGAGCGGTCCGTGATACCAGGTTGAAGTCGTGGATGGGGTCGATCCATTGGTCGTGTAGCGGATGGTCGCAGTGGAGTCGGCATCGGTGATGGAGACAGGTTGACCGACGGGAACGCTTCCCGAGGCGGGGTTGATCATTGGAGCGGGGGTCTGCGGAACAATGCTGTAGGCCGCCTCAACGACGGCCGTCGGTGAATACCCATCGAGGGTTGCGAATGCTCTGACGACTGCGTAGCCCGATGAGATCGTGAATGGCTCGGAATATACCAGTGATGAAACGTTGGGAGCGCCGCCATTAATCGTGTAGTAAATCGTGGCGCCGGGAGTTGGGTCGCTCAGGCTTACCTGCACGGAGCCGACGTACTTGCCTGCGCTCGGCGAAATCATTGGCGTTGCCGTGGCGATTACGTTCTCAGCTACCGTGTCATTGCTGACGGAGAAAGTGGGGCTGCCTGCGTAAAGGGCCTCAACATTGTGCGTGCCGAGTGGCAGGCTCGACGTTTTGTACACCGCTGTACCCGAGGGGCTGAGAGTTGTCCTGGCCGCATAGACACCATCCACGGTGAAGTACACGTAGCCGGTCGGCCCGCCGCCATTGCCTGTAACCGTGGCGGTGAAGGTATCCGGCATGCCGAAGGGTTGCGGGTTAATTCCGCCGGTAAGCGTGGTGGTTGTCGGAGTGGTGGTGGACGCGGACGACAGGTTCAGCTTGGCGACAAATCCGTCCCCGGTGCCACTGATCCCGGTCTGGAGAGCCCCCGGCGTTACCGGAAAATCGACTCCCGCGCTACCGGCGAGATAAACATTTCCTGCGCCATCCAGAACAATGTTGTTGGCCGAAGCTCCGCCACTGCCACCCAGGTAAGTGGAGTACAGCAGCGTAGAACCCGTCGCATCGAGCTCGGAAAGGAATGCGTCGCTTGTGCCAATCAGAGTCGGCTGGAGAGCGTTTTGCGTCACCGGAAGACCCGCTCCCGCATTGCCTGTCAGGTAGGCGTTTCCAGAGCCATCCACCGCAATGGCAATGGAGTATTCAACGGGCCCGGTCAACGGGGCGAAGTAAACCAAGCCGCTTCCGTCCGCGGTTAATTTGGTGACAGAACTGCCGCCTGTGGTGTAGGCGCTCCCGGCGTTATCCACTGCAATCGCATTGCCGCCGCCGCCGTTGTTAAGGTAGGTTGCGTAGACCAGGGCTGTGCCTGTCGGATTGAGCTTGGCCACAAATGGCAGAGAAGTGGGGAAGCACCCATTCTCGCCGTCGCATACCGGAGGGGGGGAAGTGGTAAGGTAAGCTCCCGGCGTTACCGGAAAGTTGCCGTATGTGATGCCTGTTACGAATGCGTCTCCGGCGCTGTCGACCGCAAGACTATTGGCTCCGTCGCCGGGCGGTTGGGTCTCGCCTGGGTCGTACCAGGGGATGGAAGTTCCGCCTCCTCCGAGGTAGGTGGAATAAACCAGTGCGGTGCCGGTCGCGTTCAGCCTTGTGACGAATGCGTTGGTTGCTACGAAGGCACCATTCCCCGGCTGGATGGCGTTTGCCGTAACCGGAAAATTGCCCGAGTACGCGTAGCCGGCCACAAACGCGGTCCCGTCGCTGCCCACCGCAATCGCTGAGGGGGTATCGCCTCCCCCGTCTCCGCCACCGGTGCCGCCCAGGTAAGTGGAATAGAGCAGAGCCGTACCGGTTGGATTGAGCTTGGTGACGAAAACGTTGGGATTGGTTTCGTCGCCTTTGTTCGTATTCTGGAAAGCGCCCGGCGTGACCGGAAAATCGGTGGAAAATGTTGAGCCTGCGACGTAGGCACTCCCGGAGCTATCCACTGCAATAGGACCCGCGTAGTCGCCGCAAGAATTGTAATAACCGGTGCCAATCGTGCCGTTTCCGCAGGAGACATTAACAGTTTCCGTGCCGAATTGTCCCCAGAAATACTGTCCGGTACCGCCGAGGTAGGTGGAGTAGACCAGCGCGGTGCCTTTGGCGTTCAGCTTGGCAACGAAGGCCGTCGGTTGGCCGTAAAGGTCGTTGTCGGTGGTCTGATAGGCTCCGCTGGTTACGGGATAATTGCTTGACCCTGTGGTGCCCGCTACATAGGCGTTCCCGGCGCTGTCCACAGCCAGGCCGCCGATCCCAGAGTTGCTGATCCCGCCCACGTAGGTGGAGTAAACCAGAATGGGATCGATGACGAGCGGTTGAGAGCGATCGTACCTGCCCAGCGCGAAGCCAACTGAGTTGTTGGCGAAGAGGGCAAAGCGGCCTTGCACGGGATGACGCTGGCCGTTGCCTTCCTGATAGATTTCGGGCTTGTGGAAGGCGATTTGGCCGTTCTTAGCCTGGACTCTTAGGTCGCCATTAGTGGCGAGGCTAAGCTTGCTGGCGCCGGTAAAGTGCAGCTGGATGGGTTTGGGGTCAGCGTTGGGAGCGACCACGAAATCGTATTCGAGCTGGCGCTGATTGCCGTAGTAGACGAGGTCGACTCCGTCATAAACGCTGGCATAGCGAACCTTGGCATAGGTCGGCACACCGGTGTGCCATTTCGCTGGTTCGCTGCCCGTGAAGTAGTTGGCTGTGCCGGGGAGCTGGTCTGCTCCTGAAACTTTGGCGTTTGGGTTGGCGCGGACGAGTTCCATGCGGACGACGTCTGTCTGCGTCGGCTTGCGAGCCTCGCGCGGCGCATTGTTTGGGTTGTGAACACCGGCCCGAACGTCCGTCGTCGAATCCGGTTTAGTGAGGGTGAGGACAGCGGACGAGCCGGTGAGGAACAGTGAGTAGCCACTTCCGCGTGAGGCGAATTTGACTCGCGCGTCGGTCTGGCCCTGGTTGGCCTCAAAGCTCATCGGCAGCTTGCCGTAACTTTCCTGAATGCTCGCGGCTCTTGCTGGCGGGACCGCTCGAAGGCTCGTCGCGTGCGCCGACTGGGCGGTGTCGATGGCAGGGCTGGGAGGCACATTTGACTGCGCGGCGCACACTGCGAAGGAGGCGAGACTAACGAGGCTGGAGGCAACGAAACGGTAGGAACGAGAATCAGTTCGCATGGCGTGCGGCTCCTTATTTTCATTGTGCACTGTATAAGGATTCAGGGCAGGTCCGGGGAGCGGGTTGCGGACAGCCCGCGCTGTACGGGAATTGTACGCCTGCCAAGGCATTCTGCGGACTTGACATTTTTCTGAAGAGCCACGACTGTGGGCGCTTGAACTATAGGAAAATCAAAACCTTTTCATCATTGCCCGGGAGCAGGCGAGATCGGCCAGGGGCAGGGCGACGCGGGTAAGGACTACACGTGACATTGCAATCGCCACACCTTCGCCGGTAAACTGGTGATGGCCGGAGTGGACTTATATACGGTCGGAGAACTTCTGGGGCGGCGAACGGCACAGATGACCAAACGGTACGCAGATCTCAGCTTGAATCACAAGCAGGCGGCGGTCGAGCGGGCTTCCGGGGGCGCAAGTGCCATCGAGACTGCCAGTAGCGGGCAGAAGGCTTCCAGAAGACATCGTGCGGTGTAGCAAACAAAAACGGAGAGGTGGCAGAGCCCGGTTGAATGCACCTGACTCGAAATCAGACATAGTCGCAAGGCTATCGGGGGTTCGAATCCCTCCCTCTCCGCCATAACAATGTTTTATACAGACAAATAAAGCCCACAGTCGTCCGCCAAATAGATAGACAACACTTTACAGATCTTTTTGGATTCCGTCCGCCGAACCGCGATAGCGCACCGCAAGAAGCGTGACATCGTCTGCCTGGCTTGCGCCCGCGGTAAAATTTTCGACAGCGCTCGATATGCCATCCAGAAGGGTTTTCAAGGATGAATCCTGATGCTGGCCGAAGGCTTCCTTGAGCCGCACATCTTGAAACAGGTTCCTGTCTTTGTCCTCAGCCTCGGTCACACCGTCGGTGAAAAGCAGCAGAGTGTCTCCGGGTTCGAGTTGAATACGGGAGGACGTAAAAGTCTCCCTCTCGAGCAGGCCGATGGGAAGAGATCCGGTGGAATAGAGTTCGCTCACCTCATCTCCTCGCAGTAGCAGAGGAGAGGGATGTCCGGCACGGATGAACTCGAAAGCGCCATCGGGGTCGAGCAATCCGAAGAACATGGTTGCGCATCGACCTACAGCTGCGCGTTGACAGAGAAATTGGTTCAGGTGATTGAAGACCTTAACTGGGTCGACGTCCAACGTCATCCCTGAAAGCGCGCCCTGCAGCATGGTCGTTAGCAGAGCAGCGCCGAGGCCTTTGCCGGCGACATCGGCAATCAAGATCGCGATGCGGCCGTCCGGCAGAGGGAAAACATCGAAATAATCGCCGCCCACTTCGTTGCAGGGCCGGTAAATTCCGGTGATGGAGAAATGCGGATAGTCGTGCAGCCCTTGCGGAACAAGGGCCTGCTGAATCTCGCGCGCGATGCTCAACTCTTGCTCGAGACGCTGGCGTTCCCGTTTGTGCTCGATCAGCCGGGCGTTCTCAAGAATGCTTCCGGCCTGTGCGCCCAGGGCATCCAGGATCTGGCGGTCCAGCGCGGAAAAGGTGGCGGTGCGCTTGGAATCGAGATACACAGCGCCCAGCAATTGCCGCTGGGAAGCATCTGACGAAGGATCGATCTGCCGGCGTGGAGTACCGTACAACGGAATAACGACGGATGAGCGCAGAAGTTGCATGACAACGCTCTGCGCGTTCTGCACGTTTATTTCCGCCAGGTTCAGATCTTCATTGACCACTGCGGTTTCAAGTTCAACGGCGCTGCCCAGCACGGAACGGCTGGGCTTCATCGCTTCTGGCGCAAGGCTCTCGCCATCCCGCCCACGCGCTATCTTGACCTGCAGCACACCGGCCGCATCGGGCTCGAGCAGCATCCCGCGGTCGGCGTCTGTGATGACAATGGCGTGATCGAGCATCGCGGCCAGCACGGATTCCAAGGGAAGCTGTGAATGCATGAGCGAGGTTGCCTCAAGCAAAAGCCGCAGCCCATTTAGTTCTTCGGTCGAGTCGTTTCCCAATGAGCCAAGAATGCTTCGCAGTTTCGTCTCAGCTTCTTCCTGAGCCCCTGATTCCGACGACAGGCGGAAGACAAGCTGGCATCCGTCGTCGGTGCCTAGGCGG
>Ga0302324_100028467_pt1 | contig 10619 bp, 8 predicted proteins | sample Palsa_T0_1_FD_201949 | JGI IMG/M metagenome (GOLD analysis project Ga0302324, IMG submission 201949) | Peat permafrost microbial communities from Stordalen Mire near Abisko, Sweden - Palsa_T0_1 | ecosystem: Environmental > Terrestrial > Soil > Palsa > Peat permafrost | place: Sweden: Abisko... | reverse complement strand
CGGTGAATTTGTGCGATCTGAACAGTCTCATCTCTCCGATCAAGAACTGCTCCTCGCGGTGGATGGCGAGCTTTCCGAGCGAGAAGCCGGGCCAGCCCTAGCGCATCTTGCCACGTGTTGGGCTTGCCTGGCGCGCAAACAGGAAATCGAGGCCGCCATCGGCGACTTTATGCGCCTGCACCGCGGGAACTTGGGGCGGAATATTCCGCCGCCCGAGGGTCCCCGCGCTTTGCTGAAGGCGCAACTCGCTCAACTCGCCCAGACGGAGCGGCCACCCTGGTTCCGCGGCTTCTCCTTGCGGCCTGCCTTGGCGATCGTTCTGGCGGCATTCGGGCTTGGGTTGATCGCATATCTGATTTCCGCTCCGTGGACGGTGCGACAAACCACGCGGCTGGTGGCTGTTACGGTTCCCAATCCCAGCCTCACTCCGGGCGCAACGGTACTTGTCAGCAGAGAAGAAGTATGCAGGGAGTCAAACACGAAGAACAAGGCAGTCCCGGTGGCCGTTCAACGAGCAGTTTTTGACGAATATGGAATCCGCACCGCGGAGCCGCGCGCATACGAGGTGGATTACCTGATTACGCCTGCTTTAGGCGGAGCCGATGACATCCGTAACCTGTGGCCTCAGTCTTATAAAGCAACTGACTGGAACGCCGAGGTCAAGGACGCTCTCGAGGATCATCTGCGTGACCTGGTTTGCGACGGTAAACTTGATCTGGCTACCGCCCAGCACGAAATCTCTACCAATTGGATTGAAGCCTACAAGAAGTATTTTCATACGGATCGGCCACTCAGCCGGCATCGCTAACAGTCGGATTGGCCAATCCAGTTTCAAGAAACCGTGAACAAAAGGCCGGCGAATGGAATGTCTGTATATGGAGAAGTTTGAACGAAGACGCGGAGTGTGCCCGAGCCGGTATGTATTCGCAGCCGCGTCTCTTCTGTTTGCGGCGCTGACACTGCGCGCCCAGAATCCGGACGGCGAGATTCGCTTGCAGGTGAAGGATCCCTCCGGCGCGGCAATGCAGGCCTCGGGAAAGTTGGAAAGTCTAACCCCGGGCACAGTGCGCAACTTTGAAACGGACACGCTCGGAAAGTTCACTCTTGGAAATTTACCGTACGGCCGCTACCGGCTGGAGCTTTCTAAGACAGGCTTCGCCACCCAGTCCGTGCTGATTGACGTAAAGCCGGCAAAATCCATTTCGCGCACTGTCACCTTGGCGCTCGAGTCTCAGGCTTCCAAAGTGGATGTGATCTCTGCCACTCCGCTCGCGGGAACGGATCTGTCGATAAACCAAATTGCCGGTCCGGTCCAAACGGCGACGGCAGCAGACGTCGCGAAAAGCGGCGCTCTCGATCTCGCGGACTTCATGAACCGGCGCCTCAATGGAGTGTTTATCAATGAAATGCAAAGCAACCCGTTCCAGCCCGATGTGAACTTCCGCGGCTATACGGCCTCTCCACTTCTCGGAACGCCTCAAGGGATCTCCGTTTATCTGGATGGCATGCGCCAGAATCAGCCTTTCGGAGACGTGGTGAGTTGGGATTTGATTCCCAAGATCGCAATCTCCGACGTGGAACTGGTACCGGGCTCCGATCCATTGTTCGGCTTGAACACGCTGGGAGGCGCGATCTCCATTCAAACCAAGAATGGCGTAACCAATCCGGGTCTCGACGGAACGTTGACTTACGGAAGCAGCGGGCGAAAAGCCGTTCAGGCGGAATGGGGAGGCGGCAAGGCTACGGGTTTCAACTGGTTTCTGGCCGCCAACGCGTTCCACGAATCGGGATGGCGCTTGGATTCCCCCTCCGACGTCCGCCAGGGATTTGCGCGGCTCGGATGGCGCACCCCTAAGACCGATCTCGCGCTCACAATGTCGTATGCCTACAATACTTTGATTGGCAACGGGCTGCAGGACTATCGTTTGCTTCAAAACAACTACTCGAGTGTTTATTCCATCCCAGATAGCACCGCCAATCGCGCTCCCGCGTTCAATTTCATTGCCCGGCACGCGTTTACAAACGCGCTGACCTTTTCCGGAAACGCATGGTTCCGCAACATCCGCACGGAAGGAATCGACGCCAATTTCAACACGGACGTGCTGGGCGGCCCGATTTACCAGCCGACACCGCAGGAACAGATGGTCCTCACCGCCGCCGGTTACACCGGTTTCCCGACCAGCGGCGCCGACATTACGAATACGCCCTTTCCGAAGTGGCCCTGTATCGCGGAAGCGCTAACGCCCAACGGCAATACAGACGGAACCTGCAACGGCGTCAATATCTTCTCAAAAGAGGTTCAGAACGAATACGGCTTTTCCGGCCAGATCACTTGGAACACCGCGTCCAAGATCGGACGTAACCAATTCGCCGTCGGCACGACGTTCGATCGGGGCAGTGTCGACTTCACCCAGAACACAGGATACGGCTTCGTGAACCCCAACTATTCCATCACTACGGTTCCGGCATGGCAGGACGGCGCCAGCGTCAACCTGCATGGCCGCACTCCCAACTGGAGTCTGTACTTCACGGATACGCTTACTCTTTTCAAGACCGTGAATTTGACTGTCTCGGGGCGCTACAACCACTTTCGGATCGACAATTTCGATCGCCTGGATCCTATCCCGGGACCCGGCTCGCTGGACGGCAACTATCTGTATGAGCGATTCAACCCCGCCGTCGGGCTTACCTGGAGTCCAATCCCGAGCTTGAACGCTTATGCGAGATACTCGCAAGGCAGCCGCGCCCCGACTTCCATCGAACTCGGTTGCGCCGATCCCAACAATCCCTGCGCGCTGCCAAATGCTCTGGACGCAGATCCGCCGCTCCAACAGGTGGTCACGGCGACTTGGGAGGCGGGCCTGCGCGGGAAGCCCGAGATCTCCTTCCTCCCCAATCTGAATTGGAATGTCGGGGCGTTTCGCGCGGACAATCGCAACGATATCCTCTTCGTCTCATCGGTGGTGCTGGGCACGGGGTACTTCCAGAATTTCGCCAAAACGCGAAGGGAGGGTGTCGATGCCGATGTCAATGGGCGTTTTGGTCGCGTTACCTGGGGTCTGGATTGGACTTTGCTTTCGGCCACCTACCAGAGCACGGAGACTGTCGACGGCTCGGCCAATAACACCAGCGACAGCGCGCTCTCCGGATATCCGGGACTGAGCGGTAACATCTACATTCACCCCGGAAATCGGATTCCGCTGATCCCCAAGCAGACCGGGAAGGCCTACCTGGACTATCAGGCCACCTCGAAACTCGCGTTCGATCTCAACGAAGTTGCGGTGTCGAGTTCCTATGCGCGTGGAAACGAGAACAACGCATACAAAGCGGATGGCGTCTACTATCTCGGTCCCGGTGTTTCACCCGGCTACGCGATCACCCATTTCCGCGCCCATTATGACCTGACTAAACGGCTGCAGCTAGCTCTCCAAATCGACAATCTTTTCAACTGCAAATACTACACTGCGGCGCAACTTGCGAATACGGCACTGACTAGCCAGGGCGCGTTCCAGTCCAACCCTTTCCCGGCGTATGAGAGCGGTCCCTTCGCGGGGAGTGCCCCGGTGCCGAGCGCAACGTTCTTCTCGCCGGGCGCTCCGCGCAGGGCTTGGGTGGAATTAAAGGTAAGGTTCTAATAATTTTACTGAGCCGTTTCAATACGGGCTCTTGGAAAGCGTTTCGGCTTCTGCCTCGCACTCCGTGGGCTTTGACGTGACGTGAGCGCGCAAAGCTCGGAGTTCCAAGCGAGCCGCATCTAAATCTTGTTGGAACTCTGGTGAGTCAGACTGCATTGCGAACACCGCCGTGCCAGTCATCCACCCGGCCTCGACAGCGCTGGCATTGTGGACGCCGCACACGATCCGGCTCTGTCCAAAGGCGCGCGCCCGAGCCAATATATCGCTCGCGGCTTCCGGAACCAACTCAGCCAGAATCAAACCTGTGTCCCAACTCAACGCTGTGTGTCCCGACGGATAGTCCGGGCTATGTTCCAGCCTTGCCTTACCTAGGAGCGAGACACATACGTCTCCTTCGGCAACCTGAAACGGACGCTTGTGCTGGTACCGTACCTTGATCACGTTGGCCGCCGCTCCGGCGTCGTAGTTAGCGCGGCCGATCAGCGCCGCTAACTTCGGAGCTTCGCTAGGCGTTAGCGTCAGCCCCAGCGCGCATCGAAACGCATGCAGCAGGCCCGCAATCGACAAGTTGTCGTCCGATTGCGCGAGGGTCCATCGGGGAGAGTCTTTGAGCGAACGCGTCGCGTGAAAAATGGCCATATCGGCTTGGTAGCGAAGATCACCCGCAGTGGGCGCCGGCAGCACAATGCGAACCACACCCGACGTCTGTTCTGAAGTCAAGTAACCGCGCGCTCTCCCGGACGTAGCGGCCGGTTGACTCCACAGCAGCGCGATGGATGCTAAGACTGCGGCTGAGACACGGACGATATTTTTCATCTACGGCTTCCGCGGGTTATTATCTCATTCTTACGCTAGCGTACAAACCCAAAACAAACCAAGATGAATGGCGACGATCTTTGTGAGCTCGCGAAAATCCTGGGCCAGTCGAATATCAAGACGACCGAAGTCTTTTGCAATAATGTGGTGGCCAGGGACGGAATCGAACCGCCGACGCCAGCCTTTTCAGGGCTGGCGTCGCCCGATTCAGCGGAAGGGCAGATACGCGATCTGATTCCGCCACTCTTCCGCTTGCGATGCCGCCCAGACAAGAAGCAGAGACTCGATGATCCCGCCGATGGCGCTCTGCTGTTGGGGAAGGATAAAAACACCTGGGGTTGGCTTTCCGCCATCAAGGCGATCTCGAAAGTGCCGCGTCATTGTGTTCCGGTCGTAGGTGATCAAAACGCGATCCTGCTGAACAGCGAGTTCGAGGAGCTCTGAATCGCCTGTTCCTCGCAACCCGGCGGTCTTCACATCGAGGATGTCGATAGCCGGCTCGCGAGCGCGAAGAGCCTGAATAATGTCGGTATCGAGATTCTCGTCCGCCAGAAAGCGGACGGTCACGTACGCTTCGAACCCATCTTTTCGCGTGCTGCTTCTAGGCGGGCAAACAGTTCGGGATTAGATTGACTCAGGGGCGGCGCCATTCGTTCGAGCTCACGCTGGCCCTCAGCGATGTATTCGTTGACCATCTCTTGGTTCTCAAGATAGTAGGCAACCGCGCCGTATACCTGCGACAGTTTCAGAGTCGGAAACGATTGGACGATTCTCTCCGGAGAAGCGCCCTCCTGGAAGCGAATCACCACCGAGTCGAGCGATACACGAGTCCCCTCAACGTAGAGACCACCATTGCGCTCTTCGACGTAGGGCGAAACCGGATACGCCATAACGACTCTTGCCTTCAGTCTATCATTCTCAGGCCTGACGGAGACCACATTTGAGACCGTATCGGCGGGCTGGAATTGGAACCAATTGGAACCAAAACCCGAATGCCGTGTCGGTAAGTGTTTGAAACCAAATCTATATTCCGGAGACGGTTAGACGGAAGAGCATTTTGGACATATTAGGATCTTTTAGCCTATTTTCGCCTGTTCGATTTTCCCGTACTGTTCCCGTTCTTTGGCAGCCCGATACTTGGATCAGGACTTCTGGCCGGCGCCATCAAAATCGATGCTCCACTCTAACTTGGGCCGTGTTGCTGACCCAATGTAGCCGGTAAACTTACCCCGGGCCGTCTCATTGCCGTAAGTCTCGATCGCTTGAAAACTCACGACGTCGGGCTCGCGGAAATGCTCTACCCGTGGGGCCAGCGAATAGACAGCCGCGGCGACAGTCATTGGCCCGGCCGTCATGAAGTTCGCCGGCACCCACGCAATCATTCGGAAATGGCCCGCTGGCCGCTGCCGTCCATGCCATTCGGTGTCGACGTCGGTAGCCCAAAGCACTTCGGTGCCCCACTCGTTATAAATGCTCAACACTGGAAACAAGACCAGGGATGGGTTCTCCACCTCGAGTTCCATTTCAATTCCAAACTCCTGGCTAAGTTCCACGGCAGTCAGCGTCTCGCCATCGCGCGAGCGAACCCGGACACTGCGCAGCCGCGCGACACTGTCACCGGGAGCATAGGGACCTTCCGGATAACGCCGCTCGCCCCGATTGCCCCCGCCGACGCGCAGATACGCCGCCGCCACGTCATGAACCGGACCTTGCTCGACCAACTTCCCCTGTTCGATCAGCAACGCCCGGCTACAGAGCCGTAGCACGGCTTGCATGTTGTGCGAAACGAACAGCACGGTCTGGCCATCTCTGCCCACTTGTTCGATTCGTTGCATGCATTTCTTTTGGAATTCGGCATCGCCCACAGCCAGAACTTCGTCGACGAGTAGAATTTCGGGCTCAATGTGAGCCGCTACTGAGAACGCCAGCCGCATGTACATCCCGGTGGAATAATTCTTAACTGGCTGATCGAGATACTGGCCGATCCCGGCAAAATCGACGATCTCGTCGAGTTTGCGGACAATCTCGCCATGCCGCATGCCGAGTATGGCGGCGTTCAAGAAAATGTTCTCGCGGCCCGTGAGTTCGCCATGAAACCCGGACCCCACCTCCAGCAAGCTGCCCACGCGCCCACGCAGCTCGACATGGCCCGCGCTGGGCCGCAGGATTCTGGCCAGGATTTTGAGCAACGTTGACTTGCCGGCGCCGTTGCGTCCGATGATTCCGAGGACCTCTCCAGACGACGCGTCGAAGCTGACCTCCTGCAGAGCCAGGAAGCGGCCGGCTGATTCTGTCGACGGTTCGCGCCGGCCACGGGAGAACCACTCGCGCAGGGTCCGATATTGGTGGTTGTGCCCGCCCAGCCGAAACTCCTTCGTCAGACCGTGGACCGAAACCGTTTTCACACCCGCTCCGCCAGGTCCGTCTCCAGATGGTGAAAAAGCCACGCGGCGGCGCCAGAAATCAAGACCGCCGAGAGGCCCGACATCCCGAGAAGGGTCCAGTTCAGTGGAGTTCCAAACAAGCAACCGCGGCCAACCTCAACCACACCAGCCATCGGATTCAGGTTAATGGCCCAGCGGAATCTCGCGGGCAGAAGCTGGATTGGGTACACTACCGGAGTCGCGAACATCCAAAGCTGCACAAGGAACGGAACCACATGCTTTACGTCGCGATAGAGGGCCATGAGAGAAGCCAGCGCGAGTCCAACCGCCAAAGCCAACCCGGCCGTCACCAGGGAGATGACGGGCAGCCAGAGCCACTCAACTGTCGGCCTGTAGCCTTGCCAAAGCGACATGCCCAGCAGGAAAACCCCACCAACTGTCAAATCGACGAGACACGCGGCCACCGCGGCTGCGGGGAGAATTGCGCGTGGAAAATAGACCTTGTTCAGCAAATTGTGGTTCGCGGCGAAAGTAGCGCCGGCTGTGTTTATGGCGTTCGCAAAGAACGTCCAGGGCACCAAACCGCTCAATGCGAATAGCGAATACGGAACCTTGCCGGTTTCCGGCCTTAGAACGCGAGCGAAGACCAGGGTAAAAATCACCATCGGCAATATGGGTTGCAACACCGCCCAAAGAACACCGAGGAGCGTCTGCCTGTAGCGCAACGTAATATCGCGAAGAGTAAGAAAAACGAACAGGGTGCGATACTGCCGATACTCGGCGATTTTCTGCAGCGGCGAAATTCCGGATCGGTCGATTACCGTCACGCGTGTATGCGGAGGCTGCGGGGAGGATTCGCGAATCATCGGCGTCCCACCATCCTGCCGATCCGTTTGCCTAGCAAGGAAAACGCGAAGCGGCCAAGATCCGTCAGCCGTGGAAGGTTATAGTGCAACTGAAACTGCTGAGGCAGCGTGGCCAGACGGAGGATTGACGGCATGTCTCGGCTGGCTCGCCGATGCCGTTCCCAGTTTTCCACGAAGATTTCCGAAGCGGATCGGTCGAGCTTCGAGAGCCGTCGAAAGTAGCGCTGCTCCGAGGCGTCAGTGCGGATGGCGGCGAGTTGCCCAAGCACGTCGCCGGGTATCGGGGTTGGAAACGTATCCCGCAGGAAGCTCAAAGTAGCGGCCAAAGGTATGCTCACCGAGAGGTGTCGGGACAACTTTATCAGCCGGCTCCAATCCACTTGGCTGGTCCGGAGTATGGTGAGAGCATCCGCGATCCAGCGAATGGGAACAACCTCGGTGACCGTGAAGCCATGTACACACACATGCAGAAGCTGGTCGGTGGGATTCAACGCAAGGGTAGCAATCGCGTTTAGCGAAAGCGGGACGCTGTCGTCCCAGAAGGCGCTATCCGCGCCTCGAAACGTAGAGGCGTGCAACACGTGCCAGTGGAGGTCGAAATCTCCGTGATCGGGATGAGTTAACAACGTCCCGTGGATGTGCCGGTAGAAGTAGGTGTTCTCAGGCGCCTCGGAACGATAAGCGGCGGCGGACCATCCGTCGCGCCGCAGCCTGCCGATGACATCACGAGCCAAGTCTTCAGGAACCAGTATGTCGAAGTCCGCCATCGGGCGAATCCCCTTGTCGCGGTAATGGAGGACCGAGAGCGCCGCGCCTTTGAGGACCATGGTGGGAATGCCGTTCGCCTGGAACCAGGTCAAGCGCTGCTCCAGACGACGGAACAGTTTTTGATTGTCCGCCCAGTATTGAAGATAAACCCGGCGCAGTGTATCGCGCAGTTCCGAGGGAAGCGCTTCTTTCACATTGCGATACACCAGAGGAAGCAGACGGCGCGACCCTTGTTCCAGGCACAGAAATCCCGGTCCAGCCGCGTCCTGGCAAGAGGCGAACCACTCTTCAGCGGCCTCGGCTGCCTGGGCGCCTTCCAGAAGGGCGGCTCGCAAGAGTAAGAGTTGCGGCCGCGTAGCGAACCGAAGCGGTAGCGGGCTCCGGGCATGCGACATCTCTCGATTCTAACTTTTCACACGAGACTTCAGTTAACTTTGAGTGCCTACGAATAGGGCAAGTAGTACTATGCTGGCCGGTTTGAGAACAGGGATCTATTTCACCGAAACGAATGGCCGTGGTAAAAGGGGATAACCGATGGAAGAACTGCTCCAGGCACTGTTGCTGCCCGATCCGCTGGCGCGGCGGCAGGCCTGGGAGCATTGGCGAGCCGGCATTGATATTGACGGTTTACCGCATCCCTGCCAGCTTTTCCTGCCGGCTCTGAACTCGTCACTGCGGGGCTGGATGGTGGATGACCCGGCCGCGGGCATTCTCCAAGGCATCATTCGATTGACTTGGACTCAGAATCAACTGCGCTTGCGCGACGCATGTGACGTGATGAGCGTGTTGCAGGCAGGCGGTGTCCGCAAGCCTGCTGTGGTTGGACCGCTAGCCTGGGCATTACGAACCAACTCGCCGGCCATCCGGGCAATTCCGGACAATCTGATGTTCCTGGTTTCGCGAGACGATGTCGGGAAAGCGTATCAGGCATTGCTCGGCGCCGGCTGGCAGCCCTACTCGGATGCGCCGTCGGGCGAGTGGCTGGACTGGAGCGGCTACGTTTCCTTCGCACGAGACAGTCTCCACTTGCATCTATACTGGCGCGTGCTGACGACCAGCCCCGAAGACGCGATCGACTGTGAAAACGCGTTCCTTCTCCGCCTGGAAGAGATCGAATGGAACCAAACAAATCTGCTGACTCTCTCGCCGGAAGCAAGCTTGCTGCACATTCTGCAGGGCGGTCCGGACCGGGGTGCGTTACCCTGGCAGGCCGATGTTCTACTGACCGCCACTCCGCGCATGAATTGGACCAGGTTTCGCAAACTGGCCCTGCGGTTTTCGCCCGCTGCGTTCGAAAGGCTCGCGGAGTTGCACCAATGGAATCCATTGTTGGCGCCCTCGCTCCCGCCGGAACGCCATTCGCTGCTGCGGCGAAAGTTCCGCCTGTTTTGGAGCGAATACCGCGCCTTGAGCTACAGCCGCAAGGAGCCTCCGAGTTGGCTGGGGTTTCTTCAGCATCTGCAAGCGCGTTGGAACGCCCCGTCGATCTGGCAGATGCCCTTGGCTGGCGCAAAACGCGCGTTCCATTACCGCCGGACGCTGCTGCGATAACTGTGGCGCACGCTCCTAAGCGTGCCGCGTTCACACTCGTGTGAACGCCTGTCTTTTTCGCAACTTTGTGTTCGCACGAGTGCGTGCGCTACAGGGCGTCTTCATCACCTTGCCGCGCGGCGAAGGTCCAACAGCTTTTTCAGCGAAAGCAAATTCTCCCTCCGGAGATGTTTGTGCGTGCGCGAGAAATTCGACAGATGAATTCGCCGCCGGACCAGAATGTCCGACAGCATGTGCATGTGGAGGTTCCGAAGAGTGGCGCGGCCGTACCAATCCAGAAAGTCGCCCATCTTTCGTTCCTCCGGAAAAGGCCCCACGCGCTCGAAGGAAGTGCGGCGGACCAGCATCGACCCCTGCAACAGGCCCGGAAGGACAGCGGAATTGCACTTGATCTTAGCCCGCTCTTCTTCGGTCAGTTCCAGGCTAATAAAGTTCTGCATATGGCCAAAGACCAGGTCGAGTGACGGGTTCAGCGCGAAAGCCCCAAGTTGTAGCACGAGTTTATTGGCGGTCCACAAATCGTCGGCGTCCAGGAAAGAGAGGAAGTCCCCAGTCGACGCGGCGACGCCGGCGTTTCGTGCGGCGGGATGACCGCGATG
>Ga0302324_100028466_pt1 | contig 10619 bp, 5 predicted proteins | sample Palsa_T0_1_FD_201949 | JGI IMG/M metagenome (GOLD analysis project Ga0302324, IMG submission 201949) | Peat permafrost microbial communities from Stordalen Mire near Abisko, Sweden - Palsa_T0_1 | ecosystem: Environmental > Terrestrial > Soil > Palsa > Peat permafrost | place: Sweden: Abisko... | reverse complement strand
AGTTTCCCTTCGTTGTCGTGTCCGTGCCTAGGAAGCTTGCTCCCGATCCGTTCCCCGAAGGCTGATTCACTGTCAGCGTGAAGTTCTGTGTCGCATTGGGGCTTACTCCGTTGCTCGCCGTGAACATGATCGGGTAGGTCCCTGCCGCCCCAGTTGCCGGTGTCCCGCTGAGCTGTCCCGCGTTGAACGTCACCCCGTTTGGCAAAGTCCCGGCCTCGCCCACAACAGGTACGGGATAGCCCGTCGCCGTCACCCCGAAAGTTCCCGGAGTTCCCACCGTGAACGCAGTACTGCTTGCGCTGGTGATCGCGGGAGCCGTCTGAGTGGCGCCACCGCCGAAGAATACGCCACTTACGACCGCATTCCCTCCACCCGTCAACGTGATGTTGATTCGCACATGCCCGCTGATGTTCCACGCTAAATACGTGCCCCCCGTGTAGTTCGACAGCGTCCGTAGCGTGTCCAGCGCATTCCCGTTTACGTCGGTCACCTGGACGGTTTCTGAGCGGCCGCCCTGATAATTGTCCCAGTCCACCGCATACAGCGCTACCTCGTGCGCGTTCCCGTCGGTGATGTTCACGTCAAAATAGAATGTCGTCGGACTGCTGTACCAGCACGACGCAATGCTTCCCGTCGTTGTTTGCAATGCTCTCGGATCGGCCGTGTTGGTGGCCCACGTGTAAGTCGGCGTGTTTGTCTCGACGCCGAAGGTGGCATAACTCGGAACGCTCTGGCTGTAGCTCGCTATGACGTTCCCATCGGCCCCGTAGCGCGCCTTCCAGTTTCCCTTCGTTGTCGTGTCCGTGCCTAGGAAGCTTGCTCCCGATCCGTTCCCCGAAGGCTGATTCACTGTCAGCGTGAAGTTCTGGATGGCGTTGGCTCCCACACCGTTGCTTGCCTCGAAGCTGATATTGTAGACGCCGCCCGTTCCCTGAGCCGGTGTTCCACCCAAAACGCCAGTAGTTGTATTGAACGTTACGCCGCTGGGTAAGGCCCCCGATTCAGTCAGCGCCGGCGCGGGAGTTCCCGTGACCGTCACTGTGAACATTCCCTGTGTCCCGGCGATAAATGTCGAGCTGTTTGCACTCGTAATCGAGGGAGGTTTCGGCCAACTGTTCACTAAATTATTGGCATTGATCGAGCCGATCCCGGTGGCAAAGTCCCACCCAGTGCTGGCGCCATAAGCGTGTTGATATTGCGAATTGGATTGGGAGAGCACGCCATAGGTGCCCGATGGCAGGTAGCAATCTGGTGCCGGAACAATGAGCCCCGCCTTACAGCTGATGTCCATGTCGCCTTCGGTAACGTCGTAGAAAATGCACGTGCTCTCTGCTTCGTTCCCCAAGCTGGAATTGCATGCTGAAGTGCCACTGGCACCATATTCGCCATTTGCAAGAGAGTAATAGGTGGGATTGGGGTTTCCCGCACTGCTTCCGCTCGCCTGATTTATAAGCGCCTGCGTCGCCGCCATTATGGGGGACGATACGGAGGTGCCACCGAACCCCGACCATGTATTCGGAGCGCCGGTGCACGGACTCCCTCCGCGACCCGAGCCGTTATCGGAGTAGCAGACCACGTAGTAGTGTCCCCAGGCTCCGTTCGCGGCGAAGAGTGCGACGTCAGGAATATCACGAACGCCGTCTCCCGGATTGCCAAACACCGATTGCCAGCTAGGCTTCGCATATCCGGCGCAGGTTCCACCAACCACCCCGCTGGTAGCTGGCACTCCGGTGGCACAGCCGCTCGGGCCCCCACTGCCAGCCACCGTAGTCAGAAAGAACGAGCCGGTCGAACTATTGCAAAAGCCAGACGATCCATAGGTGACCGAAAACCTGAAATAGGTCGCCAGCAGCTGGCTCGCGCAGGAGTTATTCCATGGAATTTCGGGAACATACGATTCTGCGGAACCATAGGTGGATGTATTCGATGCGGCCCAATAAATATTATTGCTCCCGGTGACCGTGTCGCCGAAATCGGTTCCCCCTACCGAGACATTGTACGGGGTAGAGGTGAATCCGCTGACGGCGATTCCATGGCTCGCATAAGAAAGGCCAGCATCGGAACTGCCCGCTCCTTCATCCCCTGAAGAAACAAATATGGAAGCTCCCTCTGCTACCGCCTGTTGGTACAGTGCGTTGACGTATGCATTGGCGGCTGTTCCGAGCTCTGGCTCGGATTCGCCGTAACTGATGCTTATGATCGCCGGGGGTGTCGTATTGAGCAGATTCTGGAGCGCAATGAAACCGCCGAAATTAGTGGTATCGGTGCAAGACGCCAGAACGATACCAGCATTCGGCGCCGCGGCGCTCGCCCATTCCGCGTCGAGGATCGCTTCGGCGTCATTCCCGTTAATGCCTGGATCGCTACAGTTATTGGTCCCGCTTGGTGGTGCCGGGTGAACCTGCGTGAATGACCCCGACGAGTAAACAGACAGGCCAAGAACGCTGCGAAACGTGGTCCAGTCCGCTGTGCTGTAAACGTCGGAATCCTCAACCACGACAACCGTTTGTCGTTGTCCTGAGACTCCCCTGGCGAATAGAGGATTAAAGTTATAGATGGTCGCTAAATCCGCAGGGACTACAGTGTAGTAACCGCCTCCGATTGTATAATTCATCCGCGGATGGTTCATCGCGTGGGGCATGAAATCGTTCATCGACACAACGCCCACTACCGCGGGCGCCAGTGCGGCGGGAAGCTGCGGATCGCTCATGTTGGCGAAGTGCCTTAAGCCACCGACCTCAAGGTTATGAATTTCGGTCCCAAAAGCTTTGCGAACTTGTTCCGCCGTGCCGGAGAAATCGATCGACCTCGGATACACCACGTTGACCGTAAAGCCGTTAGAGTGCAGCCACGACGTTATGACATCAACGTCTGCCGACGCCGGGGCAAATCGTTGTCTAAACTGGTCGGGCGTGAGCCATCTGTGGTAGCTGGGAGAGAGGGGGTTTATCAGATCGATGTTTAATTGCTCAAGATCCTGCTCCTTCTCCGCAGGAAGCTTCAACTGAAGCTGCATATGCTCCAGGCGAAAACCCACTGGGACGGGACCGCGGTCATTTGTCGCATTTGCTTCAGGCCGTGTGTTGCCAGCGAGCATAAGGCGATTGCCTTCATCAATTGGCTGTGTAATCAAGCCCCGCGTCGGTGATGGTGCTAGGAACTGGGCGTGAGCGAGGCGGCTATCGGAAGCTACCGCTGAGATCAAGATAATTGAGAAGAAGGCGAATCGAGATCGTCGACGCATGCGCCCTGCACTCCGCTGGCCCGTGAATAGAGAAGTCAGCACATGAAAGTACAGATATGCGTTTAAGTTAGTCAAGTTAAACATGTAGAACCACCCGTCGACATCGCACAGGGCCATGGATAGAAGGAAAAGCGAGCGGCATCGCATCGCTGGCACGGCACGGTTTTGGTGGGAGGATGCGGAAGGAGTCGGTCAGAAACAGACCGGCAATCTACGGAACGTGTCGGCCGGAGGAGTGTTCGTTGAAACGAGCAGTTGGCCGCCGCAGGGAGCTGAGATTGATATTAAATTCGAATTCGATCGCCCGCGAGGGGCTCCGACCGCCTCGATCACGGCGAAAGGGCGCGTAACGCGGGTGGAAATGCTCCGTCTCGATCATCAAGTTATAGGATTCGCCGTCGCGACAGGTCGAATGAACCTTCATAGGCTGGGCGGCGACTGTTAAGAACGAGTTCCATACCGAGATTCGGCCTTGTTAATGGAATCTAATGGAGCGACGCGGTACTTGGAGGTACCTTTTCAACGACGTGCCGAGGCCATTGTTAGCCACAAGCTATTTCCGTCCACGCGAAAACAGGGCCGCCACCGGCGCAACCTGAATCATGCGCACGACGACTTCTGCGCAAAGGCGCAAAAGGATGGAATAGCGTTGCCATTTGTTCCCTAAGATTTCCGGCACACATTCGCAACGCGCATGGCTCAAGACGGAACTGATTTAGCAACTCTGGCGGCGATCCTGGGTCACAATTCCATTCGCATCGTACAGCGCTACGTCCATCCCACTGCTTCTCACAAGCGGGAAGCGATGAAGAGGTATGACAAGAGCATTGCCTCTACGCGCAATCGCGCCGCTGCGGCGTCGGCTACATCCACCGAGAGCGAACCCCGAATTTGGTCCGCTTTTGGTCCGCCCCCCACCCCAAATCAGCCCCATTTTGCCCCATCCAAGACGAACGAGGACGAATTCTCAGTTTCTGCAAGTTCTGGAAAATCAGTGGAAAAGCTGGAGGCGCGGGAGGGAATCGAACCCTCGGTAAAGGTTTTGCAGACCTTTGCCTTACCACTTGGCGACCGCGCCATACTCCCCGGGCAAGCCTCTGCGAAAGCAGACCTTCCGAGCAACAGAGATCATAGCATCGCGTCCCGCACTCCTTTCCAGCATTTTTTCTTGCCGCGTGCATTTGTTTTGCGCCACCCTCGTCTTTCCGCTAAAATAGGTCGCTAAAGCGCACAAAATAAGCTCCGATTCGCACACAATTGCGTCGAAACCATTGTGGCGGCTCCTTACTTGTTACCGGCTCAGCGCACCAGGGATTCTCGAACCCACTCAGGAATGGCCGACGAACAGCAGCGAGTAGACCTTCTCTTCGATGACTCCGACGAGTACCGTCCGGAGCCTCCTCCTGCGCCCGAAATTCCTGCCTGGAAGGATGGCAGTCGGCGCATCGGAATCCACACCTCCATCGCAGGAGATATCTCCGGCGCGCTCGAAATCGCGCACGCCATAGGCGCCAACGCCCTGCAGATTTTCTCCGCCAGCCCGCGCATGTGGACGCGCGGCGCGTCCAGAATATCCGAGGCCGACGCCGCCCGCTTTCGCGCCCGCCGCAAGGAGCTTCAGCTCGGCCCTCTGGCGATTCACGACAATTATCTGATCAATCTCGCGTCGCCCAACCCAGTCCTGCGGGCCCGTTCGGTGCAGGCCTTCCATCGCGAAATCGTGCGCGCCATGGCCCTCGGCGCGGATTTTCTGGTGATCCATCCGGGCTGCAGCGGAACCGAGCCCGGCGACAGTCGCGCTGTCGACCAGGCGATCTCCGCCGTCGCGCAGGGGCTCAGGCAGGCGGCGCGCGGATTAAAGCTCGGCGACCTGCAGCTCTTGCTGGAAAATATGGCCGGCCAGGGAACCTCCATCGGCGCGAAATTCGGAGAGCTGCGCGCCATCCTTGACGCGTGCCGGGATCTCCCGCTGGGCATCTGCGTCGATACGGCGCATCTGTTTGCCGCCGGCTGGGACATTCGCACGCAAGCGGGACTCGACAAAGCGCTGCTCGATATCGATACGACCGTCGGGCTCGATCGCGTCCGCCTGATTCACGCCAACGATTCGAAAATGCCGCTCGGCTCGCGCGTCGACCGCCACGAGCATATCGGCAAGGGCAAGATCGGTCTGGACGCCTTCGCCCGCATGTTGAACCACCCTCTGCTCGCGGGCCGAGCGTTCATCGCGGAAACGCCCATCGATAAGCCCGGAGATGACCGCAGAAACGTCGCCGCCCTCTGGAAGTTGGCGGGCCGCGAGATTGTTGTCGCCAGCGAGGACGAACCGAAGCCGCGCAAGAAGACCACAAAGCCGGCAAAGGCGAAGGCAAGCAGCGCGAGTAAGAGCAAGAGCAAGCCGCGCCGCGTCAAAGCCAGGAAATAGGGCCGCGCGAAGCGCGCCCTCTGGTTGATCGTCGTCCATTGTCGTCCATCACGAACGGGAGCCAACGAGTGGCGGAATACGATCCGCAGGCAATCGAAGCGAAGTGGCAGAAGATCTGGCAGGAGCAGAACGCATTCCACGCCGAAGATGGCGACGTGTCTCGCCCCAAATATTATTTGCTCGAGATGTTGCCGTACCCCTCCGGAACGCTTCACATGGGCCACATGCGGAATTACACCATCGGCGACGCGGTCGCCCGCTTCAAGCGCATGTGCGGGTTCAACGTGCTGCACCCCATTGGATGGGATGCCTTTGGCCTTCCCGCCGAAAACGCCGCCATCAAGCGCGGCACTCCTCCTCGCGAATGGACCAACGCCAATATCGCCCAGATGAAGTCGGTCTGTAAGCGCTTCGGCTTCAGTTACGACTGGGACCGCGAAATCTCCACCTGCGAGCCGGAATACTACCGCTGGAACCAGTGGTTCTTCCTGCGCATGCTCGAAAAAGGCCTCGCCTATCGACGCCGCAGTCGCGTGAACTGGTGTCCCCAGTGCCAGACGGTGCTCGCGAACGAGCAGGTGATCGACGGCTTCTGCTGGCAGCACGACACCACTCCAGTGGAAGCCAAGGAAATCGAACAGTGGTTCCTGCGCATCACGCAATACGCCGACGCGCTGCTCGATGGAATCGCCGATCTCGAAGGTGGCTGGCCCGAGCGCGTATTGATCCAGCAGCGCAATTGGATTGGCAAGTCGCGCGGCGCGCGCGTGCGCTTCGATGTCGCCCAAGCAAAAGGCCTCGGCCTCGAAGTGTTCACCACGCGAATCGACACGATCTACGGTGTCTCGGCGCTCCTCATCGCCGCCGGCCATCCCGATCTGCCCCGGCTGCTCGCGAATGTTCCGGGCCGCGACGCCATGGAAACGCAGCTCAAGGCGATGCTGTCCAAGAGCACGCGCGCCGCGGACATCGCCACCGCAGAAAAAGAAGGCTTCTTCACTGGACGCTTCGCGGTCAATCCGTTCTCGGGCGAGTTGGTGCCCGTATGGGTGGCGAATTTTGTGCTTGCTGAATATGGCACGGGCGCGGTGATGTGCGTCCCGGCGCACGATCAGCGCGATTACGAATTCGCCGAAAAATATCACCTGCCGGTGAAGATCGTCATTCAGCCGTCGCAGGGCCCCGCGTTGCGCCCCGACCGCCTGAGCGAGGCGTTCACCGAGTATGGCCGACTGGTCGACTCCGGCCCCTACTCCGGTAGCACGTCCGAGCAGGCCCAGGAGAAAATGGCCGCCGACGCGAAGGCCAAATCCTTCGGAGAGCCGCAGACAACCTACCGTCTCAAGGACTGGGGCATTTCCCGCCAGCGTTACTGGGGAACGCCGATTCCAGTCGTTTACTGCGAAAAGGACGGCATCGTCCCCGTCCCCGATAACCAGTTGCCCGTGCGTCTCCCGGATAACGTCACCCTCACCGGCCAGGGTCAGTCGCCGCTCGCCAGCGTCCCGGAATTCGTGAACACCACATGTCCCAAATGCGGCGGTCCAGCGCGGCGCGAGAGCGACACGATGGACACCTTCATCGACTCCTCGTGGTATTTCTATCGCTACACGGACCCGCACAACGATCGCGCGCCCTTCGACAAGGCGAAAGCCGCCTATTGGTTTCAGATCGACCAGTACATCGGCGGCGTCGAGCACGCCATCCTGCACCTGATTTATTCCCGATTTTTCTGCAAGATGATGTACGACATCGGCCTGGTGAATCATCGCGAGCCGGTGAAGCGGCTGTTTTCGCAGGGCATGGTGCTCAAAGACGGCGCCAAGATGTCGAAGTCGAAAGGGAATCTCGTCGGCGCGATCGAAATGGCGGACAAGTACGGCTGCGACACCGGCCGCATGTATACGCTCTTCGCCGCTCCGCCGGAGAAGGACCTCGAATGGAGCGAGCAGGGAATTGAAGGCGCCGCACGCTTCCTCAATAAGGTCTACCGCTTGGTCGCCAAACACGCCGATCGCCTTCGCGGCATCGAAGCCAATTTCGATTCACCCATCGACCTGGCCGGCGCCACCGAAAAAGAAAAGGTCTTGGTGCGCCGCACGCATCAGACGCTCAAGCGCGTCACCAATGATTTCGAGGTGCGCTGGCATTTCAACACCTCCGTCGCGTTGATCATGGAACTCTTCAACGAATTCCAGGCGCAGGAACCCCTGGAAGTCGACGCTTCGCCCGTGATCGTGAAGCGCGCCCTGATGATCCTGGTGCTGATGCTTTCGCCCATGGTCCCGCACATCGCGGAAGAGTTGTGGGAAATGCTGGGCATTCCGGGTGGCATCGCGCGCCAGAAGTGGCCTGTCTATCGCGAGGACCTCACCCGCGAGGATCAGATCGAAATCATCGTTCAGATCAACGGCAGAGTCCGCGGCAAGATCCTTATCGACGACAGCATGACCGAAGACGAAACCAGGGAGCGCTCGCTCGCCGATCCGCGAATCAAAGCGCTGCTCGAAGGCAAAACCGCGGTAAAAGTCATCGTAGTCCCGAAGAAGCTCGTCAATATCGTGCTGAAGTAGCCGCGGGAACGTATTTGACGGAAGATGTCGAAGGAAAGTGTAGAAGGAAAAACGATGACGCAAAACGCCGCAGCCGCGCCAGGCCGAGCCGAAGAGCCGGATTCAAATCGAGGGGGTGCTATGGTTCAGACCAACACAGAATCTGCCGCGCAGGCGCAGTCGGAATCCCCCAGGCGCGCCGCAGCAAGCGCAGCGCCAACCACCCGCCACGGTATCGTGGTGCTCGACTTCGGCGGCCAATACACGCAGCTCATCGCCCGCCGCATCCGCGAGCAGGAAGTCTTTTCCGCGATTCTGCCGTGCACCGTGTCTGTCGAAGAAATCCGCAAACTGGAGCCCGCGGGAATAGTGCTGTCGGGTGGCCCCAGCTCCGTCTACGACGCCGGCGCGCCTATCTGCGATCCCAAAATTCTCGGCCTCGGCGTTCCCGTCCTCGGAATTTGCTACGGCATGCAGTGGCTCACGCACTCGCTGGGTGGCAAGGTCGAACGCGCCGAGCGCCGCGAATACGGCCCCGCCCAGCTGGATCTCGAAGGCAGTTCCGTTCTGTTCAAGGGACTTTCCGGCGGAGGAAAGGCCTGGAGCAGCCACGGAGACCACGTAGTGGCCCTGCCGGGCGGCTTCAGCGTCACGGGCCGCACCGATAACGCCGTAGCGGCCTTCGAAAATTGCGCGCAAAAAATATATGGCGTTCAGTTCCATCCCGAAGTGAATCACACCGATAGCGGCACCGAAATCCTCCGCAACTTTGCGTTCGATATCTGCGGCGCCAAAAAGAACTGGGATCGCGCCGGATTCATCTCCACCATGGTCGAATCGATCCGCGCGCAGGCCGAAGGCGCTCGCGCCATCTGCGCCCTCAGCGGCGGAGTGGATTCCGCCGTCGCCGCAGCACTGGTCCACCGCGCCATCGGCGACCGGCTCACCAACGTCTTCGTCGACAATGGCCTCCTGCGCCGCGACGAATTCGAGCACACTCTCGAACTCTTGCGCACCAGGCTGGGCCTCAACGTAATCGGCGTGGACGCTTCCGACCGCTTCCTCTCTCGCCTGAAGGGCATCGTCGACCCGGAAGAAAAGCGCAAGCGCATCGGCGCCGAATTCATCTCCGTCTTCGTCGATGAGGAAGTAAAGCTGGTAAAGTCTGCCCAGGGACTCCCCGTGAAGTTTCTGGTCCAGGGCACTCTGTATCCCGACGTCATCGAATCGGTTTCCGTAAAAGGGCCCTCCGCCGTCATCAAGTCGCACCACAACGTAGGCGGCCTGCCCGAAAACATGCCTTTCGGCCTGATCGAGCCTCTCCGCGATCTCTTCAAGGACGAAGTCCGCCGCATCGGCAGGGAACTCGGCCTGCCCGACGAGATACTGGTCAAGCATCCGTTCCCCGGCCCAGGCCTCGCGGTGCGCGTGCTGGGTGAAATCACCAAGGAGAAACTGGAGACCGTCCGCGGCGCGGACATCGTTGTGGTGGAAGAGATTCGCCGTGCGGGGCTATACGAAAAGGTCTGGCAGGCCTTCGCCGTCCTGTTGCCGGTCAGAAGCGTGGGGGTAATGGGAGATGACCGCACCTACGGGCACACGATAGCCGTCCGCGTAGTCGACTCGCAGGATGCCATGACGGCAGACTGGTCCCGCCTGCCCCTGCCCGTGCTGGAAAGAATTTCAACGCGGATCGTAAACGAAGTGCCGGGAGTAAATCGGGTAGTCTACGACATCAGCTCGAAACCCCCGAGCACCATCGAGTGGGAGTAGCGCCAGAAGGCGGCGGCAAGCAAATTGTCGGGAAACGCTCTTAGCGGGTGGCCATCTTCTGGGCCATGTAGAGAAGCAGGCGACGATCGCCTTCTTCAATACGGGCTAGCAAGCGGCGAAAACGCCCCAGATAACGAGCTTCCTTGCCGGTAGCGCCCCACGCGATATCGTCCGCGCTCTTCCGCTTCGGAAGGTTCGGCAGCTCGGGTGGTTGCTCGCCGTCGTAGAAGAGCTGGTAGAGCGGAACTTCCATAGCTCGCGCCAGTTTCTCGAGGGTCTCAATGGCCGGTACGGTATGCCCGTTCTCGACACGCGAAATGTAGCACCGTAGAAGACCCGTGCGCTTCTCGATGTCGCCCTGGGAGAGTTTCTTGGTTTCACGCAGTAAGCGAATTCTTTCTCCGATTATCATGCCCGCTATTGTTACATGGGGCAGCAATGCCCGCAAGAGCTTTATCTTAGGTAATCCTGTGCTCGGACTAAACCTTGCGTTAAAATGTGGTGCGCGTCCTCCGATTGGAATTCGTGTAATTCTGGCGTAACCTAAACAAGATGGCCAACGTCCCAAAGACTATGGTAGCCAGCGCTCAGGCCCTCTCCATTCCCCTCGAGAAACGAAGGGGGG
>Ga0302324_100028465_pt1 | contig 10619 bp, 14 predicted proteins | sample Palsa_T0_1_FD_201949 | JGI IMG/M metagenome (GOLD analysis project Ga0302324, IMG submission 201949) | Peat permafrost microbial communities from Stordalen Mire near Abisko, Sweden - Palsa_T0_1 | ecosystem: Environmental > Terrestrial > Soil > Palsa > Peat permafrost | place: Sweden: Abisko... | reverse complement strand
CTTGCCAGCTTGTGCCCGGAGTCGATTTAGTTCCTTTCTTGACGATGGCGGTTGCAAACGTCTATCGGAAATCGAATCGGATTGCAGTCACCGAAGAAGAGAATCTTGAGCAGCACCCGGCGCTAGGAGACCACAACATCTGTGAGCCGCGAATCAGATGCGCTACTACTCACGGAAAAAACTTGCGCCCCACGACTCGAAGGGTCCTTGGGGCGCTTTCGTTTAGAGCGGAAGTCTATGCAACCACGGTCTTCGCCTGCTGTTGAGTCACTTCCGACTCCGCTTGCAGCCAATCATCTACTTCGTGCCCCTCTGTTCCGCGTTGCTCGTACAGTCCGTAGGCACGAAGGCGAATTTGCTCTTGAAGGTTCGGGGGGGGCGTCACTTTTGTTGGTGTTTGATGTGGGACAGCTGCTGGGATTGTATGTTTCATTTGCAATACTCCTTTTCAATATGTTTCGTTGGGGCTTCCGTGGCGTTCTTGGCTCAGCGCGAATACTAAGCTCTGACCTGTACTGACTCCAACTCTGGGATGCACTGGGAATTCTGAAGGGATTTCAGAGTGTCTTGGGTGCCAGCTTACGGTTGGTTGTCATATGGATGGGAATCCGATCAATCCCCTGCACGTATTCGGGGGCGAGAGTGCCGCGTCGGTTCACTTTCACAACAAATTTGATGTTCTTCATATCATATTTCCTTGAACGAAAAGTTCTCGGAAGCCTGAGCCAAGCGGCGGTTCGTTTCTTTGAAGTCGAGTACACAACCGCCGTAAATGGCTTGCCACACTCCAAGCAACTTGCCTTTAATCGAGCCGTGATCGATCCGCAAGATGGGCACATCCTTTGTGATCGAAACCCAGCGACCTGTGGTTTCAGCTTGCGCATCCTGTGGAGCAGCAAGATCGTGAAGAGGACGATAAGCAGACCGAAGGAAATACTGGTTGCGTTCATAAAAGCGACCCTTCTTGGCTAGTCCCGAACGACCGAATAGACGATTCGAATGTCCGACCTTGTGCTTGCAGTGGCTGGAACCATTCTCAGCGCGAATACTAGGCTTTAGACCGGGGAGCAACAAACGGGAGGCACATAAAGCGCCTCCCATTTCTCTCGTGACTTTATCTTACGCGGCCTTGCCATGAACCTTGGCTTCGAGGGTCTTCTCGCTGCCAACATTCACCTTGATCTGCTTGGGCTTGGCTTCCGCCTTTTTAGCGAGTTTGATCTTCAGCAAGCCCTTTTCATAGTTGGCGCTCACTTGCCCCGTATCTACCGAACTGGGCAGCGTGAACGAGCGGGTGAAGCTTCCGTACTGCCGCTCGACGCGACGGAAGTTCTCCTCTTTTTCTTCCTTCTCGATCTGGCGCTCGCCGTGTACGGTGAGCGTGTTGCCCTCGACGCGGACATCAATATCTTTTTCGTCGATGCCCGGAACTTCAAGCTTCAGCGTGATGTTGTGCTCGTCTTCGTAGATGTCCACGGGCGGTGCGAAGCTGGTGGTTGTTAACGCCTCTTCCGGGGCTTCCGGGCTATACGACTCACGGAAAAGACGGTTCATGCGGTTCATGCGGTCTTGCATGGTCGAGAACTCACGGAAAGGCTCCCAACGGGTCAATAGGGTCATAACGTAGTTCCTCCTTGGAGGTAATCTAAGAGGAAAAACTTCAGATGGGCTGACTTAGTTCAGAGGACCTGAAAGAGTAAGGAGAGGTAGCTTGCTCAGTTACAAGACTAGGCTTCTGCGCAACCGTTGTCAAATTGCGGCGAGAGTGATGTCAAGCCGCTTGTGTAAAAAGCTTGAGGGTGCGTTTTTTCCATTCCACGTTGAATCTCTGGAAGATGGAGTAGATGATGCGGTCGACGCCGGCCACATTCACGAAGCAGACCATGGGCCGGGTTCTTCGTCGCACTTCCACGAAGCAGCGCTCGATCACGTTGGTGGTTCGCACTTTCTTCCACAAGTGCCGGGGCAGCGTCGAAGAACGATAGCAACTCGGGCAGATCGCGCTCCAGACGCCGCACCATGGAACCGTACTCCCGCAGCCAGCGCGCCCGGAAGCGGCGAAAGGCGGCTTGCGCCTGGGGCTGGCTTTCGGCCCGATATTGCAAGAGCTCCGGAACGGAACATAGGTGCGATCCTCCGACGCTGTGAACTCCTCGGACCCAGGGAAGGAGAGGAAATTCCTGGGTCGTCTGCGGCCCGCCAAAAGTCCGCGCAGGCGAACACCGACTGTGGAAAACGCCGTGGATTGGCTAAGGTCCTTATAGAGCCGCGCCGCCGTCGGAACGAAGCGCGGTCCGTGGCTGCGGCACGGCTTCCAGCAAAGCCGGAACGCGACCAGCAACCAGATCGGCCCGAGTGTCCTTCTTCGACGTCTTGCCCTTCAGCGGAACTAGCACCTCGCCAAAGTCGTTGGCGACGTTCCGCAGCGCGACGTCCGCGATGTGCGCATACCTTTCGGTCGTTGCCCCTTGAGTGTGTCCGAGAAGTTTGCCGACTAACGGGAGCGACCAATTGCGCGAGACCAGGTGACTCGCGAAAGTGTGCCGATTATGCCGATATCGGCATAATCGCCAGCATGCCGACTCCCCGATTATGCCGAGTCTGGCCAGGCACTCCTCTGCCACCCTTTATTTGTGGCTATGTTCCGCCCTTTGATACCCAATCGAATTCGGCATAATCCGGGCTATCTTCTCCGAATGGCTGTGAAGCCAGCAAGGAGGAGATATATGTTCGAAAGTTCTTTCCAAAACCAAAACGCAGTCAACCGCCTTCCCCAGCTACTGGTTGTGCACATTCGGAAATTCACAACTTCACTGGTAGAGGAAGGCTACGCCGACGAAACCGTGAGATTGAAACTGCAACTTGTTACGAACTTTGGGCAGTGGTTGAAACGAAATAGGCTCGCTGTCACAAAGCTCGATGAGCAGTTGGTAGAGGCATTTTTAAAACGCAAACGGCGAGTTCGCAGAGGTAGTGTAAGAACTCTTCAGCAGTTTCTCGATCATCTGCGAAAGCACAACGTGGTTCCACCTCGAGCGCTATATCGCGACAGATCACCGTTGGGTGACATTCTGAACCGCTACGAAACGTATTTGCGCACAGAGCGTGGGCTTGTCGCCCACACGATTGTGGGATACCAGGGCTTCGTTCGCCAGTTTCTGGTCCGTCGCTTCCAAGAAAGGCCGTTCTGTCTGAAGGCAGTGAAAGCTTCCGATATTTCAGACTTTGTTCTCCGGCACAGCCCCAACATGGCTGTGCGAAGAGCGCAACTGATGACAACTGCTTTCCACTCTTTCTTCCGGTTCCTGTTTCAGAAGGAAGAAATACAAACTGACTTGGCCGCCTCGGTACCCAGAGTAGCGGACTGGCGGCTAGCCGGTGTGCCCAAGTTCCTGGCGCCGAAGGAAGTCGAACGCGTGCTCAAAGCCTGCGACCGCGGCACAGCGGTCGGTCGCCGTGACTATACCATTCTTCTACTACTCGCCCGTCTTGGTCTTCGCGCCGGTGAGGTGGTCGCTCTCCAGCTCGAGGACATCAACTGGAGAGCCGGCGAAATTCTCATTCGAGGCAAGGGGCTGCTTCACGACAGGATGCCTCTGCCTGCAGATGTAGGGAAAGCCCTGGCCTCCTACTTGCGTCGGGATCGTCCTCCCTGCCCAACCCGCCGTGTGTTCGTTTGCATGAAGGCCCCGCGCCGGGGCTTTGCTGGTCCGTCCACACTGACAACCATTGTTCGCCGTGCACTCGAGCGCGCGAACTTACACCCCGCATTCAAGGGAGCCCACCTGCTTCGGCACAGCTTGGCGACTTCCATGCTGCGCGCGGGAGCAACGATGGGGGAGATCGCAGAGATCCTTCGCCACCGGACGCTAAACACAACCGAAATTTACGCCAAAGTCGACTTCGACACGCTGCGATCACTGGCTCACCCTTGGCCGATGGGAGGTGCACGATGAAACCCCTGAAACAAGCATTGCAGGACTACCTCAGCATCCGCCGCCGTCTTGGATATAGGCTCCGGGAACCGGAATGTCTGTTACGAAATTTTGTGGTGTTTCTCCACTCCCAGGGTGCCCGTTATATCACCAGGGACCTTGCGCTTCGTTGGGCAACGCAGCCCGTCAAGGCCCAACCCGCCACCTGGGCTGGGCGTTTAGGTGTAGTCCGACGCTTCGCTCTATGGCATAGCGCCATCGAGCCGCGCACCGAAATCCCTCCAGCAGGACTACTTCCTCATCGCTACCGACGCAAGCCCCCTCACATTTATAGCCATGAAGAGATTGCAAAGCTCCTTCGCCGGACACAACAACTTCCCTCTCATTCTTCTCCCAAGGGATTGCGCGCCCACACCTATACAACCCTGTTCGGTCTGTTGGTGGCGGCAGGAATGCGAGTCAACGAAGCCCTGGGTCTCGACCGACAGGATGTGGACCTCAAAGTCGGTATCCTTCACATTCGCCGGACGAAGTTCGGAAAATCGCGCTATGTGCCGGTTCATTCTTCCACCGTAGCAGCCCTGAAAAAGTACGCCGAAACCCGAGATCGATTTTTCCCCGCCCCACTCACTCCTGCCTTTTTCATCTCTGAGAAGGGCAGGCGGATCACAGAATGGATGGCGCGATACACTTTCGCCAAGGTATCCCAACAAGTCGGCCTTCGCGCAGCGGCCAAAGGGCATGGCCACGGTCCTCGGCTGCAGGACATGCGTCATCGATTTGCCGCCTACACTTTAATCCGCTGGTATCGCGCCGGACTTGATGTGGAACGAGAACTCCCCAAACTGAGCACTTACCTGGGGCACGTCCACGTCAACGACACCTATTGGTACTTGGAAGCTGTACCCGAACTCCTGCAGCTGGCTACCGACCGGCTGATTCAGCGGGAGGTGGGGCGATGATTTCCGCCGGCTTTCCCTCTCTTCTTCAATCTTTCTTTACCGATCGTCTGCTTCGCCAACGACAAGCGAGCCCGCACACCATCGCAGGATATCGCGATGGCTTTCGTCTCCTTCTGAAGTTCGCCAAACAACAACTCGGCAAAAGCTCCTGCCAGCTCCGGATCGAAGACCTCGATGCTTCCTTCATCGGTCTCTTCCTCGATCACCTGGAAAGCACTCGCAAAAACAGCGCGCGCACGCGGAATGTCCGCCTGGCAGCCATCCACTCCTTCTTCCAATATGTGGCTTTAGAGGAACCCGGCTATGCCCTACATTGCCAGCGAATCCTGGCCGTACCCAATAAACGCCACGTAACGAAGGCCGATCGAGTTTCTCAACCAGGAAGAGATCGATGCATTCCTTGGGTCTCCGAATCGTTCCAGCTGGATAGGGCGCCGTGATCGGACCCTTCTTCTGATTGCCATCCAGACCGGTCTACGGGTTTCCGAGTTGATTGGGCTGAACTGTCAAGATGTAAGGCTGGGAACCGGAGCTCACGTGCGCTGCTTGGGAAAAGGCCGCAAACAGCGGTGTACACCGCTCCGTCCAGAAACGGCAAAGATGGTTGGCGCCTGGCTACGGGAACGCCAGGGCCAGTCCGAAGATCCGGTCTTTCCCAGCATCCGCGGCAGCAGACTCAGTCGGGATGCGATCGAACGTCTCGTGACTAAATACGCCCGTCTGGCCGCACGAAGTTGCCCCACCCTCAAACGGAAGAGAATTTCCCCACATGTCTGTCGACATACCACAGCCATGGACCTTCTTCACCACGGCGTGGATCGCTCCGTGATCGCGCTCTGGCTGGGACATGAATCCGCGGAGACGACTCAGATGTATCTCCATGCGGACATGCTGCTAAAGGAGAAAGCGCTCTCGCGCACTAAGTCGCTCGGCGTTAAACCGGCGCGATACCGGCCTACTGACAAACTCTTGACCTTTCTGGAAGGCCTCTGATTATGCCGAATCAGAACACAGACCGAGCTCCTCCAGCCGCTAGATTCGATAGGAAGTCGGCATAATCGGGGAGTCGGCATGCTGCCGAAGATCATACAGGCGCACGTTCGGGCGCCATCGCGGCAGCGGCTTCCCGCGCCTTCCCATGACGTGATATTCACTCGCGAGTCCAGCCGCCCTGCACACCTGTCGCCACGCGTTCCTGAGCGTCGTGCGCGCGCAGCCCGGGTCGCGGCCCGGAAAAACGTAGATGCCGGTCCTGTGCTCCCAGATGCGCCGAAGGACCAGCAGCGCGGCCTCGTTCAACGGAAAGTGCTCGTCTTTTTTCTGCTTCAGATGGTGGGATGGCTTGTTCCAGATGCCGCGCGCAAGGTCGAACATCGGCCACTCCGCTCCGATCACCTCATCCGGGCGTGCGCCCGTAACGATCAACAGCCTGATCGCGTCGGCGGCGTCTTGCTCGGGGTAGGCGTCCAGCGCGTCCGAAAGCGCCTGCAGTTGCTCCGCGCTCAGCCAGCCTTCCCTCTTGTCCTCGTGGAAGCGCTTGACCCCGCGCGCGGGATTGTCGGCGCACATCTTCCAGTCCATCGCGCACGCGAACATCTTCGACAACAGCGCCAGCACGCGGTTCGCCTGGTACGGCGTCTTCTTCAGCGACGTGTGCAGCGACTCGATGTCGCGCCGGTCGACCACAGAGACGCGATGGCGGCCCAGCTTCGGCAAGATGATCCTGTCCAGCATGCGCCGGTCGTAGTAGACGCTCCTGTCGCGCTTGTGCGGTAGGGCGTACTCCTTGATGTAGTCCGCAGCAAGGTCGACACGAGATGGTGGGAACAACCCGCTCACGGGTAAGCTTCTTCATGAACAGGTTTAGGAGAATGGGGTTCATTGATTATCACCCAGGCGATGCCTTACAAGTCATCCGCCATTGTCTGAACCACTCATAACAATCGCCGGAACCGTTCGTAATACGGCCACTTTCTTGGAGGTGCTGGTTGCAACGAAAGGCCCGAAGCCGATCTGAGTCCCATAAAGATCTGCCCAGAGCCAGATCGTTTGGAGACACTGGAACACTGGAACTGCCATTCTGCGCGGGCACATTTTCGCGTCATCGGTGGCTCGAACTCGTAGTCGATTTGGACCCCTCGCTGCGGTGAGCCATCTTACGGAAGTGGTCAAAATTGACCAGACAAACGTTCGTCGGCTGGATAAATTTTCTGATTATGGCTGGAGACTGGAAGCGGGCTGTTTCACTCAAATAGGTCATCCGGTCGTGATGGGTTTTATTGCATTTTGCGTTTCATTTCGCCGCTCCACGTCGAGCACAAACCAGCTTGTAACTATCCACTTGTACTATCCAGAGGAGATCCGGGCCATGAATTCCCCCCTTGTGTTGTGCATCGACGACCTTCCCCCAGCCCTGGAGCTTCGCAAAGCGACTCTCGAGTCTCATGGTTATTGCGTCAAGACCGCATCGAGCGGCCACACCGCGATGAAGGTGTTGGAGGACGCACCGGTCGACGCCGTTCTGCTGGAATTCAAACAGGAAGGCATGGATGCAGAAGCTGTAGCTTGGCATATCAAGCAACGGTTTCCCAACTTGCCCATCATTCTGCTGTCAGCGTATTCCGAGATGCCCGAGCGGATCTGTGGTTGGTGGATGACTATGTGATGAAAAGCGAACTGCCGGAACGGCTGGTACCGATCCTCGAACGAGCGCACAGCCGCGCATCGCCTTCGAACGAACGATGCCAGCAAAGCAGGTCAGCAGCTTAAAGGCTCTGCCTCTTGGCCGATTCAGGCCTTTCTCTGCCTTGAGCCTGATGGGAGAAACCCTCTCATGGTCTGCTCAGCCACGGACCACTCGATTGCAGACTTGTTCAAAAAGTAAGCGATCTGAACAGACGAAGGGTTAGCCCCCGGCCCGCTTCAATATTGAGCCGAGAATAGCGGTATTTCCATCGTCCCCAAAATACAAGTACGTTCCAGAGAGAGCTCACCTTGATTTACTTCTCGAACACTTTCTCGATCTGTCCGAGCTTTTTCTCAACTTTGCCGATGTTCTTTTCGGCGCTGCCTTCGGCCTGCAAGTTAGGATTGTTCGTGACTTTGCCGGCCGTCTCTTTGACTTTGCCTTTCACTTCATGAACACTGCCTTGAATCTCATTGTGCGTACTGGGGTTCATTGTTTTCTCCTTGTCATTGATCAATATTAGGTCCACATCCTGCACGTTGCAGCCTCGCTCCCTCGCCTTTGTTTGCAGAGTTCCTTAACTGAGTTTTTGCCCGCAGTCTTGAATCGGCGCGCAGAATTTCCGTAGCCGCCGATGTCCAGGTGAGGGGCGAGGAGGGCATAGACTCGCAATTTCTTAAGAAATCCAGGATCGCCTTCAAGTCGGGTATTAATAAGGACACACGATTGGTGGGGGTCTGAGATGATCTCCTTCACCAGCCGATATCGGTGATTGCGGTCGGAGCTAGTGACTCGATACCCCAGGGCATCGGTCGCGATGCATTCAATCTCGTGGTCGAGGTCGCGCCGTTCTTCGTGAAAGAAGCCCTCGCCATCCGTGATCAGGAACTGCATATCCCTGGTCTGTCGATGATCGATTGTGGGGAAATAGATTTCGTTAAGAATTCCGTATGAAATAGTGAACCATACCCGGCTTGAGGCCGAATAAGCCGTTCCTATGCCTTCCTTCGAACTTGATGTCCACCGGGGCGGAATCCCGGGTCGGCCGAAAGCCTCGTGCAATTGATCAGTATCCTTGACAGCCACGTCGCACCTCCTGCCTATGAGATTACTTTTTGCTGTTTAGGCCGTATTGGGCAAAAGGCCCTTTGTACTCGGACCTGTCACGTCCGTCATTCCTTCACAGACCTGCGGCTGGCCTGCGAACACCAGCTTTTCGTAAAGACGATCCTGACCGGAGCCACATCATCAAGCGCCCGAAGCAGGGGCATGCGCCCACTGAAGCGAGGGCCGCGGCAGAATGCCTTTTACTTGGGCTTCTGGTCGCTGGCGGTCTCTTTCTGCTCCTCTTCAGCCTGTTGCCAACTAGAGTTGGGGTTGTATTCCTTCATGGATCTGGCCACGGCGTCAGTCTTCTTGCCGAGATCCTTCTCGTAAACTATTCCGTCCTCGTCAACGATAAATGTCATCACCCCGGACGATCTGTATTCCGCCGGATAGGCCACGAAAGCGAACCCCCCGGTCATTTTGCCGTTTACGATATAGCTTTTCGCGCCGCTAGAGCCGTCCTTCCCCTGACGAGTTAGGATGTGGAAATAGTAGCCCTGATAGGGCGTCGGAGCGCCGTCTTGGCCCTTCGCATAGCCCTTCGCCACCGCCGATGCCACCAGCGGTCCGATGGGGCTCTGCGTTTCGCCAACGGCAGCTTTCCAATAAAGGCCATTGTGCTGCCCTTCGTCACTGAAGATTTTCTCGGCGTACTCGTTGTGCTGTGCGGAGTAGTATTCCTTTTGCGCTGCCACGAGTTCCTGGCAAACGCGAATGGTCGATATTTCATTCTGGCCAATTCGCCGGTACAAAATTTCTTTCTTGCCCGCTTCGGTATCGAAATACCACGAACTCCCTTGGTTCACCAGCGGTATGGGTGTGGGCCAGTTCTCCGCTCCTATATATAAGGTGGTGGTTCCATCGGGTTCTTTCACCAGACGGTGCATTTCCTGGTATCTCTGGACGAAACTAGCGCGGTTATTGGCGTCCTCGGTTTCGTCTCCCGACCAGATGATTTGCTTGCCGTCCGCTCCAAGGATATCGAGCATCGCTTTCTCGTCGTTGCCCTGCGCTGCGGTGACCAGTGCGTGGCTCGCATCTTCCGGCGATGAGAATGTTTTCTGGCCCGGCTGCTGCGCCATGGACCGCATAGGAAAGCACACCGTCAAAAGGATCGCGACCGCGGCAAGTGTAGGAAAATCAGCCCAATGAAATTTGTCGAAACTCAGCTTTGTTCGTTGCATATGGCTTCTCTCCGTTCTAAGTCTTACAAGCTAACTGACACCCTAATAACACTTCGATTACCGATGCCCGCCGCCGCCGTGACCTCCACCACCGGCGTGCCCGCCACCACCGGAACTCCCGCGCGCGCCGCCCATGCTGGCGCTTCCGCGTTCTGAAAAGCTTCTAGTCTGTCCGCCATGCTGGTAGCCGCTAAAAGCACCCGAGCGTACGCCACTTTGCCCGCGAGGCGCGGCGTATCCTCGAGCCGCCTGCCGGTTTCCGTTGAAAGCCCTGCTGGTTGCGCTGGAACGGGTGTTCGCTTCGCCGCGCTCGCCGCTAAATCCGCCGCGAGCATTCGATCCGCCTCGGGTGCCGTTCGACCCCCGTTGCACGTTCCTGGCTACGCCGCGCTCGCCTCCTCCTCGGTAGTAGCTGTTCCGGTTGTAAAACGTATTGCTCCGGGAGTAGTATCTGCCGCCGCCGTACAGTCCGTATCCGCCACGCCAGTTGAATCCCCAGTTATTCCAGCCCCAGCCGAAACCGCCGTACCAGCCGATCCCAAACCCCATTCCGAAGGAAAGGTAAGGGCCGCCAAACCAGATTCCCGGATATGGGTACCATCCCGGCCACGCCATTACAGGCCCTCCATAAACCAGCCACGGATCGTACGCGGGAATGTAAACTTCATCGGGGTCGGCAGGCGCAATGCTGATGTCCGAGTCTTGCGTCGCTACCGTTTGCTGCGGCGTGGTTTTAAGATTGCCC
>Ga0302324_100028464_pt1 | contig 10620 bp, 9 predicted proteins | sample Palsa_T0_1_FD_201949 | JGI IMG/M metagenome (GOLD analysis project Ga0302324, IMG submission 201949) | Peat permafrost microbial communities from Stordalen Mire near Abisko, Sweden - Palsa_T0_1 | ecosystem: Environmental > Terrestrial > Soil > Palsa > Peat permafrost | place: Sweden: Abisko... | reverse complement strand
AGATCGACCAGTCGGACGGCACATCGGTCTCCCCGCTCGTCACCAGCGTCGCGACCTGCCCGCTGTACGCAGTCCCGTTGCTCTGCGCCGGGATCGAGTTCAGCAGGATCTCGGGATCCCCCGTCGCCGCCTGCGCGAACGCCGGGCACACCGCCGGGAACGCCAGCACGAACCCGATGGCAACGGCCTGCAGACCCAGTCTCCGCACGCGGAACACCCCCGCTTACCTCCTCTGTCGACGTCCCACGCGAACGCTACCACCGCGCGGACGGCAATCGGAAGTTTTCGCCCGCGGGTCTCGCCCGGTCGGCTGATACGGTGTTCGGCTGCATGGGGCGCCGGTGTGCTCTTGCCGGTTTCGCTGGTCTGCTCGCGGGATTGTCCGCGGCGGTCTTGCTCGCGGTCCCGGCGCACGCGGCGCCCGGTGCGCCGGCCTGCTCGGGCGGTTCGTGCACGGTCACGTTCGCGGAGACGGGGGCGGCGCAGACGTGGCCGGTGCCGGCGATTCCTATTCCTGCAGCGCCAGTGGTGCCGGCGCTGGTGGCGGCGGCGGCTCGAGCTACGCTGCGCCGGGAGCCGTCGCGACCTTCACGACCGCGGTGGCGGCGGTGAATGTGGCCGGGGTGGGTTCTGCTGTGGCGAGTGCCGGGGTGCTTGTGCCCGTGCCGTACGTGGCGCGGTGCCCGGCGGCGACCGGGAAGCTTTCTGGTACCCGTGTGGGATCGGTGAGGCTGGGGATGACCAAGGCGCAGGCGCGCAAGGAATTCACGCACAGCTCTAGTCGCGGTAAGCGCTACGAGGACTTCTTCTGCCTGACCCCGATCGGGATCCGGGTCGGCTACGCCTCTCCGAAGAGCCTGAAGATCCTTCCCACGAACAGGCGCGGACAGCTCTCGGCAAGGGTGATCTGGATCTCCACCTCGAGCGCCTACTACGCGATCAAGGGAGTCCGGCCCGGGGCGAGCCTCGCCGCCGCCTCGAAGGCGCCGAAGGCCGGCAAGGTGTTCCGCATCGGCCTCAACGACTGGTACTTCGCGCCCGCCGGGTCCGCCACCGCGATACTCAAGGTCCGCCGCGGGCTCGTCGAGGAGATCGGGCTGGCCGAGCACCAGCTCACCAAGACGCGCACCGCGCAGCGCACCTTCCTCACCTCATTCTCCTAGGACGCTCAGCGCCTCCCACCCACGAACGTTCCCGTGCCGCACGATGATCCGCCGGCTCGCCTTCAGTGACCTGAGTCCCGCCTCCTACTGCATCGTTCGTATCTGTGCGGCAGTTGGCGGCTTTGTGAGCGGAACATCGCTCACCGGCGGTTCCTCCGGTGCCGATCCCGCAAATGTGAAAGGTCCGGCGGCAGGCTGGCTGCTAGAGGAAGCCCCGCCGGATTCCTCGGTCGCAGCTTCGGTAATCATGTCATTGCCGCCAAGATAGTTGTTTCTTCCCAACAGCTCCTGGCCGTTCTCGAGTCCCATGAGCTGATAGTTCGCCGGATTCGTTGAATAGCAAGCAGGCACTGTGGTCGACGCTTTCGCATGACAAGAGCCGTACTCACTTGTGATCTCAGCGTTGATGTCTGCGACCGTATTAGCCAGATCGCTATACGTGATCTCCGCGGCGTACGTCTGTGTGAAGCCGGTAGCGCCGGGACCAGCGATCGTGTTATCGGATCCCGGCGCCTCAGTCGCAAACTTGGTGCCCGGGTCAAAGTTCGTTCCGACGTTCGTGAACCACTGCTTGATCAGCGTGTTGTAGAAGATGGTTGTGATCTGATCTGGAGGCGCCCCCCATGTGCTCCACTCGTTCAAGCAATATTCGAGTCGCTGATCCGTTGAGTCATCCTCCAATACCGCGCACAGATAACCCCACGCGTCGTTTGCTCCAGACACATTGTGGAGGTAGTTATAGACATAAGGCTCGTAGGTCGATTCCACGAGCAAAGCGTCGTCGGTGGCGGGCGTTTGACCCCAAGGAAGGTAGGCCGAATCTTGCCCGAACGAGACCGCGTGCTGCACACCGCACCACGCAGAGTTGCAGTCTGTCACGACGGTAGGGTCGATCCACTGCCCCCACTCGTCTCCGCTCGCCTGGCACATACCGACGCCCTGCGACAGCGCCGATGATCCCCACTGGTATGAACGGTAAGGCGTTGGCGTGGTGAAGCCCGTGTCTACCCCACCGTTGACACCCGGGCGTGCATACATGTTAGCTACCTCGTATGAATCGCAGTAATCGCCCGCAGGCTTATTCCACGGGGTCGCGGCGGTTCCGCCGCCGGATGCGGTGGTGCGGTTCGACAAGTAGTCCGGCCCGACGTCGACCGTGCCAGCGGCCGAGGACTGGCTGCCCGTGGACGTCCCCTGGTACCACACGACCGTTTGTGCGCCGCCGACAGAAGGAAGCGCCATCGCCGACAACGTGACTAGCAGACCGATGCCACGTCGAACCGCAAGCGGAATTGACCTTCGCACAGCCGCCTCCCGGCTCATAAGCTCTCCTGCAGCTCCAAGTCCCATACCGCGCCGGTGCCACGCCCCGGATCAAGAAAAGACCCGCGGGAACGTACCACTTTGCCTGAAGGGCGTCAACGGCTTCAGACGTCTGTGCGTAGCGACAGAGCAGCCGCTTTCAACCCACGAACGCCTAGCTCGCCACCAGGCATGCTTCCGCAGCCCTCTCGGTAAGGCCGATGACGTCAGCCGGATGGGACACCATCGTTACGTGACTCGACGGGACTTCTACGACCATGGACGCGCCCATGCGCGTAGCAAACATTCGCTCAGCATCGGGCGGAATCGCCTGATCGTTGCTAGACACCAAGTACCACGATGGCAGTGACTTCCAGGCGGGGACGCCCATCTTCGTGTCAAAGGCGGCCGCAGCCAGAGGCTGCTGCGTGGCGTGCATGACCTTCGCCTGGACCGGATCGACGTCGGCCGCGAAATGGTTCACGTAGTCGTCCTCGGGCAGCCAGGCGTAGCCCTGCTCGTCGATGACAAGGTTGGCTGTTGCCGGAGTCGGGGGTCCCTGGGCCAGCAGCGCCCCCAGCGATTCGCCCTCGTCAAGTCCAAAGGCCGCGATGTAAACCAACCCGGCTGCGTTTGGCGCATCTGTGCCAAGCGCCGTCATGATCTGACCTCCATACGATTGACCGGCGACGATCGTCGGGCCGCTTTGGAGCGCAAGCACCTCGCGCAGACGGGCGACATCATCCTCCAGCGCCGCCATCGGAAACTGCGGCGCCGTCACGTTGTAGCCGTCGGCTTGAAGGCCCTTGATGACGGCGCTCCAGCTTGATCCGTCGGCCCACGCGCCGTGAACGAGGACGATGTTGGGCATAGCGTTCATTTCAGCGGCTCCTTCGTAGCCGTGGGCAAGCCACGGCCGGCCAGTTTGCTCTCCGGACGCACGACCACTTGGGACCCAGACGCCCAACTCTGCTTCTGTTGTCCTTTACTTGATGGGGTAATCGCGCAGCGCTTGTGCTGGGAGGCATCACATGTTCATGTGATATCTACCTGTCGAGCGACCCGCGAGGCGCTCGTTGGGCGATCGGGATCGTGGGCGGTGAGCTGGCGACGACCGGTCCACGGCCGATGATCTGGACGGTTTCGCCCGGCCGGCAGAGATCGATCTCGTGCGCTTCGCGCCGCAGCATGATCCGGAGCTGCACGAAGGCGACCGCTCCGAGTGCGGCGGGGATCCATAGCTCGATCACTCGGTAAACGAGGACCGCGGCCGTTGCGATGACGGCGGGGAGACCGTATAGGACGAGGGCCCCGATCAGTCCCAGCTCGACACCGCCGATGCCGCCCGGGAGGGGAACGAGGTTGCCGAGCTGACCGATGACGTAGGCGATCCAGATGATCGGGAGCTGTGGTGTGGATCCGAGCGCCCGGAAGCTTGCCCACAGCGTGAGGATGTCGAACACCATGTATCCGAAGAGCCCGAGCAGAAGCAGCGGAGTCGCCCGTCGCAGCTGTTTGAGGGCCTCGTCGACGCCGTCGGCTGCGGCGAGCAAGGCAGGAGCCACGCGCGCGAGTCGAAAGCGCCGGCTCTGGCCCCTCATTTGGGCTTCGATTCGGCGGGCGAGACGGCCTAGCGCGAGTGTCGCCGCGATCGCGGCGATCGCCACGGCAGCGGGCACGATGGTCAAGACAAGGCTTGCGTGACCGGGGAGCGCGCCGGTCGCCAGCCCGATACCGACAAGCCCTAGAGTCGCGACGTTGGGAACGCTGGTGAGCAGGAAGAACGCGACGGTCTTGCGCGCGATCTCGGCTGCGGGCATACCGCCGCGTCCTAGCGCCCAGGCTCCCAACGCAAGGCCGCCGGCGCCTCCGACCGGAAGGACGGAGTCGGCTGCTTCTTCGGCCATCGCGATCTTGTAGCTCGTTCTCCAGCTCATGCGGTTGCAAAACACCACCCGAAAGGCGGGCACATACGACAGCGCCGAGAGCACCTCGAACGCACAGGCGATCGCGATCCACACCGCACGGGCGTGCGCAAACCGCTCGCGCAAGGATCCCAGGCCCGGAACCAGCGTGACGGCCACCACCGCGATCACGACGAGCGCTACGAGCCTGATCAGCGCACGCCTCACCCGCCTCGGGGAGACCTCGTTCGGAAGCGGCGCCGCGTCGACAAGAGCCGGCGACGGAGTGCCCGCCGACGTCACTCCCCCGGCGCTGACTTCTGCCATCGCATCAGCCGCCGTTCGGCAAGCACCTGGAGTCTCGTAAACGCGGGTGGCGGAGCGCGATCCGCGGCTCGCAAAGCCCGACGCGAGGGGTCACTAATCATGTACGCGCTCACCACCCCAGCAATGGCTCAACGCTGCGAGTAGCCAGCTCTCCGACGGCACGCCTGAGAGCGCGTAGCGCCCGTCGAGCACGAAGAACGGCACACTGGTGACTCCGAGTTCCGCCGCTCGCTCGCGGTCTTCGAGCACCGAGTCGATGAACGCGTCGCCGCGCGCCACCGGGCCGGCCTCGACAGCATCGATGCCGACGTCGGCGAGAAGCGTCACGAGGGTGTCCGGATCGTCGATCTGCGTGCCGCCCGCGAAGTACGCCTCCTGGATCCGCTTCACCGCGGCGCTGGACAGTCCGTGCGTTCCGGCCAGGTGCACCATGCGGTGGGCCGCGAGCGTGTCGACCGGCCCGGCGAGTTCCGGGTTGTAGAGGAGACTTTCGCGGGCCGCCACCGCTCTGAGTCGGCGATGAACGTCGATCACTAGGTCCTTGGCCGCTGCAAGGCTCATCCGGTGATGGCGCATCACACGGGCCACGAGCACATCATCAAAGGAGCACGCGCCCATCGGATCCAGCTGCAGTCCGCGCCACACCACCTCCATCTCCGCTCCATGCCCGAACCGCGCGAGCGCTCGACCAAGCCGGCCGAGCGCGATGTAGCACCGCGGACAGATCAAGTCCATGAATACCTCAATCTCCATCGAACTCACGGCCGGCCGCTCCGCTGTGATCTCCCGGACCCTCTGTGAGTCCGACGCCATGTCTCACTTAGGCCGGTAGGCGGCGCAACCGAGCGTTATGCCGCCGAACACGTCCGTTGTCGACCGGCCACGAGTTTGGCGACGGCGCCGAGTGCTACGGCTTCGTCAACGCAGACGGACGCGGAGCATTCCTCTGGCAGTGCCACTGAGCAGCGAGTCTCAGCTCGCGGTGTTCTCGAGCACGAGCGCGACGCCCTGACCGGACCCGACGCACACGCCGAGGACGCCGTAACGAGCTCGGCGCTCGCGCAGCTCGGTCGCGAGCGTGAGCACATAGCGGGTGCCGGATGAGCCGAACGGATGGCCGATCGCGACCGCCCCGCCGTTCGGGTTCAGCTTCTCGTCGGGGACGTGGAAGCCGTCGAGCTGGTTTGGTAGCTCGCGTAGGATCGCCAGCGCGACCGAGGCGTACGCCTCATGGACCTCCCAGACGTCGATCTGCCCCGGGGTCAGACCGGCCCGCTGGATCGCCGTCGGGATCGCGAACGCCGGCGCGATCCCCATGATCTGCGGATCGAGTGCGTAGGTCGCCGACGCGACCACGCGCGCGAGCGGCTCTACTTCGAGCTCGCTCGCCGCCTCGGCGCTCGCCAGGACAACCGCGCTCGCGCCGTCGTTCAGCGGTGACGAGTTGCCGGCGGTCATCTGACTGGTGTTTGGCTGCGGGCCGAGCGCAGCAAGCTTCTCGGCCGTCGTGTCGTCGCGAATGCTCTCGTCGTGCTCGAACATTCGCGCGGGCTCCCTTCGCGTCGCCGGGATTTCAACCGGATGGATCTCGAGCGCAAGCCGGCCCGACTCGCGGGCGGCGGCCGCATGCTGGTGCGAGCGCAGTGCGAACGCATCGATCTCCTCGCGCGAGAGCTCGTAACGATCGGCCACGTTCTGCGCCGTCTGCATCATGTCGACGTAGGCGTTGCGAGCCAGCAGGTTCGGATTCGGTGGGCCGCCGGCGCCTGACCACATCGTGTCGAGTAGCAGCTGCGGTCCACGCGGCATGAACGGCGCGTCGCCCTTCATGTACGCCCACCCGGAACGCGACATCGACTCGACGCCGCCCGCCAGCCCGACCCCCAGCTCGCCGGCACGAATGGCGTGCGCGATCTGGATCGTGCACGTGAGGGAGGACGCGCAGAAGCGGTTGACGGTCGCGGCCGGCACCGAATCCGGAAACCCCGCGGCCAGCGCAGCCCAGCGACCGATGTCGCCCATCCCTTCGTGCGCGACGTTCACGCAGCCCGCGGCGATGTCCTCGATCCGGTCCAGGTCCACCCCCACGCGCTCACAGGCCCAGACCATCGTTTGCCCGAGCAGGTCGTCGGTGCGGATGTGAGCCAGTGAACCGCCGTAGCGACCGACCGGCGTTCGTACGCCACCGAGAACGAAAGCATCTGTCATTACGGGTGCTCCTGGATCGGAAGTCTGTTTGGAAAGGCGATGTAGCGCAACATTGTGGTGTAGGGACAGCGCCGGCGACTCGTTTCATGGATCCGTGCCGCACGGATAAGAGGCGCCCGCACCGACTCAGCTCGTCTGGTGGCTGCTGCTCGGAGCCTTCGACCTGGCGATAATCGCCGTGCTGGCGATGCCCGAGCCCGGAACCGTAGGGCCGTCGCTCGCGGCTGAGCTTCTCCGCTCGTCTGCTCCCGGTCGGCACCACGGTGGCCGGCCTCGGCTGGGGAACAGGCTGGAGTCGCGACGCTGTCCGCGGCCGCCGCGGGTATCTTGCTGCTCCAGCGCGGTCGCGCGGCCAGCGGGCCGACGCCGGCGACGGCTTATCCCACACCGCCGCCATGCCCGGGCACCGTTCCGCCCACCAGCTGATGGTCCGGCGTTTGTGATCAGGGATTTCCTCGTGACTGCGCTGGTCTGGGACCCTCATCCCAAGAACGCATTGACGAGCGCCGCGAAATCCTCCGCCCATTGGAACAGGAAGCCGTGACCGGCGTCCGGGTAGATCCGGACGCGCGCATTGGGTAGATGCTCGCCGAGGATGTGACTGTTGATCGCAGGGATCATCGCGTCGCAGTCGCCGTTCGCCACCAGGGTCGCCTGGCAGATGCCGGCGAGCCGGGCGAGCTTGCCGGTGTCGGGGATCCCCCACTCGACCACGGCGTCGTACTGCGCTTTCGCGACCTCCATCCCGTTCGGCTGGTCGTGCCCGTCAGTGCGGCCGCTGATCCTGCCAAGGAACTTCATTCCGCTCTGCCTGCTTGTCTCTGTCGGCGCGAAGAAGATCTTCAACAGTTCCTCGGCGCCGTTGTCGTCCTTCAGGCACAGTCGCCTGATGTCGAAGATCCATCCGTGCATCCCCTGTCCACCTCCGCGGGGGCCCGTGGCGGCGAGCACCAGCCGTCTGACCTGGTGCGGTCGCAGGAGCACGAGGTCCTGAGCGACCATCCCACCGATCGAGTAACCGAGCACGTCGATCTCCGTGAGGCCGAGCGCGTCGAGGAAGTCGATCGCGTCCCGTGTCATCGCCTCGACGCTGCGAGACACGGTCCCGGTCGAGCCGCCGACGCCGCTGAGATCGACGAGCACGACCTCCGTCTCTTTCGCCAGCGCGTCGATGAGAAGCGGATCCCAGGTGTCGAGGTTCCCCCGGAAGTGGTTGAGCATGAGCAGAGGCGGGCGCCCGCGACCCGATTCGCCGATGACGCGGTAGGCATAGGTCACGCCGTTGATCGCCTCGACAGACTGCGTGTTCGCTTTGGTCGCGCTCTCGCTCATCACCATCGCTCCCGTGGCCTTGAGGCGTAATTCTCCCAACGTCCGGGGGTCGCAACACCACACGATCATGGGATATCTACGGCTGATCAGCCGCCGCCGTCCTGGCGGCGCGCCCGGGGTACCTTTCCCGGTCAACCCACCCGATTTGAAAAATCGCCTGAACGTGGGATGCGGGCCTGGACGCGGCTCGAGGATGCTGTCGTGCGATGCCGGCTCTCGCGCAAGCCGGCCTCGTGGCGGCTAACACCGGTAGCTGCGACACCAACCAGGAGGAGAACCCAGAATGCCGATGATCGATGTTTACGCGACCGAGGGCACCTTCGCCGACCCGCACCGGCTCGCGACTGATCTGGCCTCGACGTTGATGGGCATCGAGCAGGTCCCGAATCTCCCGATGTTCCGCAACAACACTGCCGCGTTCGTCCACCCGCTCCCCTCCGGCGCCATCTCGAACGTCGAAGGCGAAAGCGACTACGTTCGCGTCCAAGTGCTCACCAACTCCGGCGCGCTGGATCGCGACAAGCAGCTGGCGGTCGTTGAGCAATTCACCGACCTCGTGGCGAGCGCGGCCGCCAAGCCCGAGCTGAAGGATCGCATCTGGGTGCTGCTCACCGAGGCACCGGACGGCGGCTGGGGCCTTTGGGGTCATGCCCATACCAACGCTGAGCTCGTCGGAGCAGCTCGGGCCGAAGCGGCAAGGTTGGCCGACGGCGCGGGGGGATGACCAAGGGTCGCTCACAAGCTTCGATCCTCGGCGTGGGATCTACGTAATCGTCACCACCATTTGTGCTCGAGTGCCGCTCCGGTTCCACCTGACCGATCGAGCTCGTCGAGGCTGTCCATGTCACTGCCGGAGAGCTCGAAGTCGAACACCTGCGCGTTCTCCGCGATGCGATCGCGATGCGTCGACTTGGTGATCACCGGGATGCCACGCTGGACACACCAGCGCAGCAGCACCTGGGCCGGGGTTCGCCCGATCCGGTCGGCGATGCCCACAACCACGGCGTCGGTCAACTGTGTGCCGGTACCCAGTGGGCTATACGCCTCCAGCGCGATGCCCCGCTCGGCGCACGCGCCGAGGAGCGCCTTACGATGGGCCGCGGGGTTGAACAGCACTTGGTCGACCAGCGGGGCCACGGCAGCAGCAGCGATGAGCTGATCGAGCTCGTCGGCGTCGAAGTTTGAAACGCCGATCGCGCGCGCGTAGCTGCGCTCGCGGGCGGCCTCCATTCCGGGCCAGGCCCAGGTGGCCCCACCTCCCGGCCAGTGGACCAGGTACAGGTCCACGTAGTCGAAGCCAAGCTGTTCGGCGCTGTAGGCGGACTCTCGGAGGGGGTCGCGCCTCCCGGGGTGGAACTTCGTGGTGATGAACACCTCGTCGCGTGCGACGCCGCTCTCGAGTAGTGCCTGGCCGACGCTCGACTCGTTTCCGTAGGCCTGCGCGGTGTCGATGTGGCGGTACCCCAGCTCCAGCGCCGCGCGCACAGCGTGCACGCATAGTGGTCCATCCGGCACCTGCCAAACCCCGAGGCCGAGGAGCGGCATCACCGTGCCGTCGGCGAGGATCCGGCCGCGTCCGTCAGGCGTCAACAGCACCGATCGGCCGCAGTGGCGCATGCTTCAGTGGCCACGCGACAGGGCCGCGTGGGCGTGGATGAAGGCGACGTTGTCGGCGAAGGTCCCGGAATGGACGTCGACCGTATGCACCAGCAGACTGTTCCAGTCGCCACCGTGTCCGGCATCGCACGGTCGTGCGATCCCTTTGCGCGGCGAACGCGTCGGGGATCCGGGGGACAGATCGCATGATCGTGCGATACGGGATTGAGGCCGCTCCGCCACCATCGGTGAATTCAACCGCCGACGCAGCGGGCCAGCAGTCTCCCACGTCCGACGATCGTCGCCGCCGACGGAGCATCCGCCGGTGGGCGCGCCCACGGCCCGGGCACGCCCAAGCGGTGCAGCGACACGGGCACGTTTGAGCGCCATAGACTCCCTGGTCTGGACCAGGCGACCTCTCCGGCTCCCGTTGTTCGCGGTCGGGACGCTGAACTCGCGTCAATCGGCGTGCAGCTGCGCCGGGTCAGCTCGGGCGCGGGCGCAGTGGTGCTCGTCGAGGGAGAGCCGGGGATGGGCAAGACCCGTCTCCTGGCGGAGGCGGCCCGGATCGCGCGACGGCTCGGGCTCCGGGTCGGCGGCGGAGCGGCCGAGCCCGGCGCCGGGGTTGTCGAGCTCGCTCCGTTGATGACCGCGCTCTTCGACGGCCCGCGTCCGCTGCTCGATCGATCTGGGTTGCGGGACATTCACTCGCTCCCCGAGCAGCGGTACTGGCTGCTGCAGGACCTGCAGGCGATGCTCGAACGCTCTGCCCTCGGTGGGCCGATGCT
>Ga0302324_100028463_pt1 | contig 10620 bp, 11 predicted proteins | sample Palsa_T0_1_FD_201949 | JGI IMG/M metagenome (GOLD analysis project Ga0302324, IMG submission 201949) | Peat permafrost microbial communities from Stordalen Mire near Abisko, Sweden - Palsa_T0_1 | ecosystem: Environmental > Terrestrial > Soil > Palsa > Peat permafrost | place: Sweden: Abisko... | reverse complement strand
TAAAGGTAAAGGGCGCATCATCTCTGCGGACCTCTTCTGCCAGCAGAATACACCGAACCAGAATCCGAGGTTCACTTCAAGAATGAGCGGGTACCCCACCCTCGGAGCGTCTTTGTTTTTGCGACTATAGCGGTTCCACAAGTGGCGTACCTCGTAGCAATCGTTCTCAAGTGGCTTTTTCCTCAAGAAAAAGCCACCTTCAACCAGGCTGGTATGGCCATGGGAATTGTGGAACCGCTCTAGGGTCGGAGGCCATCTCGCCCAATCCGCCCACACCTCACGCCCATTCCAACGTCTGCAGCGACTCCGCCGGCAACTCCACATCCAGCACACTCGTCCCCATCACCAGCTGCACGCGCCGTTCCGCTCCGCGATTCGCCACCACAGCCACAAAGCTTCCATCCGGATTCCGCGCCGCCGTCACCGTCACGCCGTTCTCATCCCCGCCCACTCCATTCGCCGCAATCACCCGCGCCCCGCGCTTGATGTGCCGCGCGTAGTGCGCAAACGCCCAATACTGTCCGCTCCGCGTCACCTTGTGGCTGCCGCTCTCCACCGTAATCACGCCGCCGCACGAGAACGGCCCCACGTTCGGCTTACCCTTCTCGTCCAGCACCACATTCCACGCCGTGATTGACCGCGCCCAGTTGCCGAGGACCCCGTTGAACGTCTCGCCCCATTTCGCGTAGTCCGTCTGGTAATCCGGCGCGTTCACGTCCGGCCCTCCCTCGGTCCAGTAAGCATTCTTCTTCGGAAACGCCTCATGCACCCGCGTCATCGCCGAGGGCTCGCCTACATATCCGTGCCACGCAATCCCGTCGATGTACTCCGCAGCCTCCGCATTGCTCAGCTCGCCAATCGCCCGACCCCACAGGTTGTAGTTGTGATCCAGCACCCAGATCTTCGTCGCCGCGCCAGCCTTTCTTAGCGCCGGCCCCAGAAACTTCGCCACAAACTCAATCTCATGCTCCTGTGCCCAAAGACACGCCGGCATCCGTCCGTTCTGCTCCGCGTCGGTCTCGTTCTGCACCGTCACGGCATCAATCGCAACGCCCTCCGCTTTGTATCCATCCAAAAATCTCAGGAAATACCTTGCATACGCCTCGAAGTTCCCGCTCCTCATCGCTCCGCCCAGCATCGACTTGTTCGCTTTCATCCATCCCGGCGGGCTCCATGGCGACGAAAACAGAAATAGCTCTTTGTTCGCCTTCCTCGCTTCGCGAAGCACGGGCAGAATGTATTCCTTGTCGTGATCGATCGAGAAATGCTTCATCTCCGGATCGGGCTCCGCGCTCTCGTCAAAGCTGTACACAGTCCGCGAGTAGTCGCTCGCCCCCACGCACGTCCGGCAAACGTTGAAGCCCATCTCTTCCGGCGCAAACAGGCGTGCATAATCGCCCCGCGCTCGGCCTCCGTCAGTTGGCTCAGCAAGTAGCACGATGCGTCCGTCATCGCCCCGCCAAATCCCAGAATCTCCTGCTTCACCGTCCCCGCATCGAGCACAATCGCATCCGCTGCAATCGCTCCGCCCGTCTTCCAACTCAGCCCTTCGCCCTCCGCGTGCCGCTTCTCGCGAAAGCTGCTCCACACCCGCACCCGATCCACCGACATACCCGCCCACGCCGGCATCCGTCCCACCAGCGCCACCGCTCCCACCGTCGCCGATGCCGCCTTCAAAAAACCTCTCCGCGAACCGTTCGCCATTCCCGCTCCTTCCAACCTTCATTCAAATCAACGCCGAATCATAGCAGGCGATGGTTGCGCTGCGGCACGGCGAGTGCCCTCATACGATTGGGTGCCCCACATCTCGATTCTGAGATGTGGGAATCCATGAAGTCAGATTCCCCGCACCGCAGCCTCACCCTCGCCGCTTGCGCAGCACCCAAGTCGTCATGCAGCGATAATCCTGCACAATCGTCGTCTTGATCGGATCCACGAGCACCGCGTTCAACTCCACGGTCAGGTCCGACAGCATCTGCTCATCTACCAGGAACCACTCCGAGCCGTCGCCGATGCGGTAAATGTTCCCCCGTAGCCGCTCAAAGTCCATCCCGATCCGCGATCCAAGCCGGCAGAAGAACAGCCCGCCTGGCTTCAGCACCCGCCACATCTCCTTCAGCATCGCCCGGAACTGTTTCTCATCGCGCGCAAAGTGCAACACCGCACTCGAAAGCACCACATCAGCAATCCCATCCGCAAACGGCATCCGCTCGATCGAGCCAACCTGAAAGTTCTCCGTCGGCAATCGCGCCCCCAGCGATGCCGCCAGCTTGCGCACATGCTCGACTCCAGCTGCATCCTGGTCGATCGCATACACCTTGCATCCCTGCCGCAGCAGATGCACCAGGTTGCGCCCGTAACCGCACCCCGCATCCACCACGCACGTCCCGTCCTCGATGTTCCCGCGCAGAATCTGATCGAACACATAGATGTCGATCTGCCCGAACTGCTCTTGAATGCTTAACGCCAACGCGGCTCCATTCTTGCCTTCACCGGGCCATTTGAAATTGATAAGTGAATGTCATCCTGAGCGAAGCGCAGCGGAGTCGAAGGATCTGCGGTTGACTTTCGGCGCTCTTTAGTAAACTGCAACCTACGAGCCCGCCTCAATCGCCGCCAATATTTGCGGAGCCAACTGGCTGACGCTCCCCGCACCCAGCGTTAGAATCAGGTCCCCCTCTTTCGCCGCACCCTTCACCGCCGATACCGCCTCGCCAAAGTCCGCAACATAAACCACCTTCGGCCCTTCAATCTTTTCCGCCAACTTCTCCGCCGTCACGCCCGGAATCGGCTCTTCGCTCGCCGCATAAATCGGCAACACCACCACAGTGTCCGCATCCTTGAAGGCGCCGCCAAACTCGTCCATCAAATCATGCGTACGCGTGTACCGGTGCGGCTGAAAGATCACATGAATCCTTGTGTGCCCGCACTCCCGCGCCGCCGCCAGCGTCGCCCGAATCTCTGTCGGATGATGCCCATAGTCGTCCACCACCGTCACGCCGCGCGCCGAGCCCCGCACCTGGAATCGCCTGTCGACCCCCCGAAAATTCCTCAGACCCTCGGCAATCTTCTCCGCCGGCACTTCGAGCTGCCGCGCAATCGCCACCGCCGCTGTCGCGTTCAACACGTTATGCCGCCCCGGCTTGTGCAGTTCGAATGGCCCCATCGACCCTTGCGCGTGGTGGACCATGAACCGCGAAACCAGGCCGCTCGGATGTCCCTGCGGCCCCACGCCCTTGCCGAACTCCAGAAACTCCAGCCGGAAATCCGCCTCTGCCGCCGTTCCATAGGTAATCACCCGCCGCCGCGCCTGCGGCAAAATCGACTTCAGCAGCGCATTGTCGATGCACGCCGTCACCGCGCCATAAAACGGCACCTTATCCATGAACGCCAGAAACGCCCGCTCCACATCGGCCATGTCCTTGTAGCAGTCCATGTGCTCGCGATCCAGATTGGTCACCACCGCCAATATTGGCGAGAGCTTCAGGAAGGACCTATCGCTCTCATCCGCCTCGGCCACCAGGTACTGCGTCGTCCCCAGCCGCGCGTTCGATCCCAGCGCATCCACGCGCCCACCCACCACCACCGTCGGGTCCAACCCTCCGGCCGTCAGCACCGACGCCACAATCGATGTCGTTGTCGTCTTGCCATGCATGCCGGCGATGGCGATGCCATACTTCAGCCGCATCAACTCGGCAAGCATCTCCGCTCGCTGTATCACCGGAACTTTGCGCGCCTGCGCCTCCAGCACCTCGGGATTCATCGGGCTGACGGCCGAGCTTGTCACCACCACTGTCGCGCCCGCCACGTGCGCAGCTTCGTGCCCTTCGTAGATCGTCGCCCCCAGTTGCGCCAGCCTGTCCGTCACTGGCCCCCGCCGCAGGTCCGACCCCGACACCTTCATCCCCAGGCTCAGCAATATCTCGGCAATGCCGCTCATGCCGATCCCGCCAATCCCGATGAAGTGCGCGTGCTGTGCGGTTGTAAACATTTGGTCCAAGCGTCAAGGTTAGCATTCGAGTGTTCAACGACACCGATGCAGCAGAGCATTTGGTTTTACTGCTTAAAGAACCGTTCGTCGAAGACAAATGCCCTGATTTGGCCCTTTTGAATCCGCCCAAAATCTCCGTGCAACGGGTTGAGTATGTAATTCCACTCCAATTTGTTCACTGCAATGCTGGGAACTCGAAGAACAGCCGTTCTTGAGGCCTTGGCCCAGACATCCCCAAATCTCTGGGATTCCGGGATCTCCCGCCACTCAGCGCTCTCAATCGCAACATCGTCGGGAATCCGAATCTCGGTCAACTGGCGATTTGAAATCCTGCCCTCTGAAGCGTGAATCAGCGTTTCCAGCGCCGCCAGGCTCACATGCTCAGCTCCGTAAATCACGCGTGTCCCCGCTGTGTGCCAGCGGCCATCGCCCAGAAATGATCCCGTCGAATCAAGCGCATCGAACCCCGCGCGATGCATCCGATAAACGATCATCAGACAGGGAACCCATACTCAAGCGCTACCAGCACATTCATCACCGCATGGCCGCCGGCTTCTGTCCGCAGCATCGAATACGGCGTTGCGCCACCGAGTTCCATATGTGGCCTGTTCATCCAATCGGCCGCTTCCTTCTCACTGCCCCATACCTTTTCCGCAAAGGCAAACACGCGGCTCAGCCGGGCAGCGGTCTGGCTCGCTTGTGGACCAAGTACCTTGCCCGCTCGCTTCCAGCTTGAATCCGGAATTAGTTCCGCCCTAACCTTCCCACGTGGCATGGAGCTTCCAGCCGCAACCCTTTCAATAATGGATTCCGCTTCTGCTTTCGGTATTCCCCGCTCCGCACGGCGCGCCATTGTCACAAGATTGCTAAGCTCGCTTGCCTTCCTTTGGTGGCCTGCAATCTGGGGGGTTGTTGCCTTTCGCCTCACCACCCCTTCGCGTTGCCCTCTGCGTGAAACCGTTGCTGTGTTCCCCTCGGCCATAGCCACCTCCATTTAGTCTCACTATACACCATATTCTAGGTTCACTTGAGCCCCACCCGTCGATGCCATTCCAATATCTGCCGCGCTCCCTTACACCTCTCCCAGCAAAAAAGTTGCGCACATTTATTTCGCTCCTTACCCCGCAACCTTTTGCCTGAGGAGTGTTTGCACTGTACGTAACCGGCGCCGTGGAGGCAGTAAAAAATAAGCCTCCCAACGGAAACCAGCCGGGCCGGTATCAAGCCATCGAGCCGGCTGAATCGGAGGATTTATGACAAGCCTGAAGAAATTGATGTTGGCAGCAGCTCTCGCAGTCGGCGGATTAGGCCTCGGAGCCACCACCGCTCAGGCCGCACAGATTCGCGTCGCCATTGGCGCGCCGGGCTACGTTCCTGCCTGCCCTGGCCCCGGCTACGTCTGGGTAGCCGGCTACTACGACGGTGGATACTGGGTTCCGGGTTACTGGAACTTTGTCGGTGCGGTCCGTGGCCCGGTTGTCCGATTCGGCGTCGGTCCGGTGGTCATCGGCCACTTCGGTCGCGGTTGGGACCGCGGCTATGCCCACTTCCGCCGCTAATCTCGGCCATGCGCATGGACGTCCCATCCTTTCCGCGGTTTTGCGAGGAAAAAGCGCGGAAAGGGCGGAATCCAAACGCTAATCTCGCCAATTTTCACAGGTGCGGCCTCTCCGTTGCAGAGGGGCCGCTTTGCATTCGGCCCCGAAACTTTCAGCTAATCTCGAAACCCCCAAATGTCTTTCGTTGCCTGCAGTGCTTTCAATCAGGCGGCAGAGGCCAGAGACTGCGCCAAATCGCGCGTCCTCTTCTCCGCAAATGCCGTCGACTTCGCAATAACCGTAAGTTCCATCTTGCCATCCGCATGAACAACCAAGTACCCTCCAGAAACATCGGTACAATCTCCTGAAACCGGAGCCCAAACAGGTGATTCCGAATTCCCCCCAAGGAGTGTTCATGCCAACGCCACGATCCTGCCTACAGTTCTCTCTGGTTTCCCTGCTGTTCGGCCTGCTACTCGCCGCATCAGCCCCCACAGCCCTTGCCGAGCCCGGAACGCAGCCTGCAGTGCGGATCACAGGCCCCATCGACGAGACCAATCTTGTGACGCTCCCGGACAATCCGCCGCCTCCGGCTCTGGCGCGATCAGATGCGGGCGCGGTCAGCGACGACATGCCATTCGAACACATGTACCTGCTCCTTCAGCGGAGCCCCGAACAGCAGGCGCAGCTCAACAGCTTGCTCGCCGAATTGCAGGACAGGAATTCAGCCAACTATCATCACTGGCTCACCGCCGATCAACTCCGGGATTACGGTCCGGCACAGCAGGACATTGACACAGTTACAGACTGGCTGACTTCGCACGGCATCCAGGTGAACAGTGTCTCGAAGAGCGGACTCACGCTCGATATTTCGGCCACGGCCGGGCAGTTGCGTGAAGCATTTCATACCGAGATGCACAATTACACAACCAACGGAGAGAAGCACATTGCGAACGCGAGCAACCCGCGCGTCCCCGCCACCCTGTCGGCGGTGATGACCGGCTTCAACTCGATGCACGATGTGATGCCCAAATCCGCATTGATCAAACCCAAAGCGGGCTTTTCGTTCCTGTGCGATTCCACCTGCCCCCCCGGATTCGCCGGCTATGAGCAATACGACGAAGCACCCGCGGATTTCGCCACCATCTACAACGTAACTCCGCTGTATACGGCAAAGGCGCCGATCACGGGCAAAGGTCAGACAATTGCGGTACTCGAGGTAACTGACATTAAACCCGAGGATGTGACGACTTTCCGGTCTGCGTTCGGGTTGAGCAAATATTCGGGGAAATTTGCGCAGGTCCATCCGGGCTCTGGGTGCACCGACCCGGGCAAGAATGACGCGGAAGGCGAAGCGGCGCTGGATTCGGAGTGGGCGGGAGCGGTTGCGCCCGATGCGAACGTGGAACTGGCTTCGTGCGCCAACACCAACACGAACTTCGGAGGGTTTATCGCCGCGCAGAACCTGCTCGATGAGAAAACCCCTCCGCAGATCATGAGCCTGAGCTACATCGGCTGCGAAGCGAAACAGGGGCCGGGAGGGGAAGCCTATATCGGCAACCTGTGGTTTCAGGCGGCAGTGGAGGGAGTCTCCGTCTTCGTGGCCGCGGGGGACGGCGGCCCGGCAGGCTGCGACGACTTCGACACCGCCAGTTATGCGGAGAACGGGATTGCGGCCAATGGTCTCGCGTCTACTCCCTTCAACGTGGCAACGGGCGGGACAGATTTTCTTGATACGGCGGAGAACGAGAACAGCGTTTACTGGACTACCACCAACAGCCCAACAGGAAAGTCGGCGCTGTCGTATGTTCCGGAAACACCGTGGAACGATTCGTGCGCCAGTCCGCTGCTGAATGCATATGCCGGATCCACGAATCCGCTGGAATTCTGCAATAGTTCGATCGGCGCCGGCTTCCTTGACATCGTAGCGGGATCGGGCGCGCCCAGCTTCGTTTGGGCGAAGCCCGCCTGGCAGAATGTGTACGGGAATCCGAACGACGGCGTGCGCGACCTGCCCGATATCTCTCTGTTAGCCGCCAACGGCTTCTGGTTCCACGCGATCTTGTTTTGCATGTCGGATGCGTCCGAGGGCGGAGCGCCTTGCGTCTATTCGACTCCACTGGACGCGTTAAATAACAGCGGGGGCGGAACCTCGTTCACGGCGCCGCAGTTCGCCAGCATTCAGGCTTTGATCAATCAGAAAGCGGGCGGCGCTCAGGGTAATCCGGCGCCGGAGTACTACGAGCTCGCCGTGAAGGATTATGGCACTTCCGCCAAGCCAAACAATGGGGGACTCAATGCTTGCAATTCCTCCCTGGGGAACGGTGTGAATAGTAGCTGCTCGTTCTACGACACCACCTTCGGCGGGAACGTTGTGCCGTGCTACGGCACCAATGACTGCTACGGTTCGGCGGGGCTGAGTTACGGAATCCTTTCGACTTCGGACGCCACATTTGATCCGGCCTACCTGACTGGCGCGGGATGGGATTTCTCCACCGGTCTGGGCTCGGTGAATGTAACCAACATCGTCAACCGGTGGCCTTAAAGCGGGGCGAGCCGGTCATCTCAGCCTGTCGGAGTCAGGCATCCTGCGGCAAAAATCGCCGCCCTGAGCGAGTCGATCGAGGCAGTCTCCTGGTGCTCCGTTCTTTGGGCCGAGGGCTTGACGGCCTCGATGACTCCGACCATGGCGGGTGCTCCCGGGAAGGCTTCGGCCTTTCACACCCGGAAACTACGCCGCTCTTGCAACTTCCCGCAATATGGACGATTCTTGATCCAGACACCGCAACTTTTCCCCGAGATTGTTGTTCTAACAGGTGTAAGCCGGATGGGAGACGAACCCCGAAAGGCCGGCCGGTGCTGAAGCTGAAGGTCAGCTCCCGACCCGAGTCGAACCGGGCGGGCAATGCACCAAGGAGAAATGTCATGCGGAAAATCTACCCGATTCTGATTGCGTTGGTTTTGGCCCTGCCCCTGGCGGCAACGGCAAATGCCCAGGTTGCGGTGGGAGTCGGAGTCGGCCCTGCGGTCGCTTACCCCGCCGATGTCTACGGTCCCCCGGTCTGTGACTGGGGCTATTACCCTTATTACCCCTACGCTTGCGCGCCGTACGGCTATTACGGACCTTCGTGGTTCGCAGGTGGGGTCTTCATCGGCGTCGGTCCCTGGTACGGTTGGGGCTGGGGCAGAGGCTTCTACGGTCGCGGCTACGGTTATGGCGGATACGGCTATAGGGGCGGATACGGCTACCGCGGCGGCGCTGTTGCCGGATATCGCGGCGGTGCAGTCGCTGGGTACCGCGGCGGCGTAGCGGCTCGTGGCGGAGTAGCAGCTGGAGCCCGCGGCGGATTCGCCGGTGGTGGCGCTCGCGGCGGCTTCTCTGGCGGCGGCCACGGTGGTGGCGGCGGACACCGGTAAATCTGGACATCGGTAACTCCCAACGTCTCCCCAGATCTTTCGGAGTTACCCTCGAAAGGCCCTCCTGACCCCAATCAGGAGGGCCTTTCCATTTGCCTCGAAACCCTCCGCCGCCAAGTCTGCCGGGTGCCCCACCCTAAACGCGTTCTCAGCGTTTAGGTGGGAGCGAAATCTACGGGGTGGAAGTACACACTCGCCATTTCTATCCAGCCCGGTGCCGGGTGCCCCATTCTAAACGCGTCTCTTAGCATTTAGGGTGGGAGCGAAATCTACGGGGTGGGAGTACGCACTCGCCATTTCTATCCAGCCGGGTGCCCCATCCTAAACGGCGTCTCTTAGCGTTTAGGGTGGGAGTCCACAATCTCCATTTCTATCTGGCTAATCTCGCCAATTCCGCAAGCCGATCCGCAATCCGCTCCGCCGCATCCGGATGCGCCTGAAGCCGCGCCGCCGCCCCCATCGCCTCCAGCCGTTCTGGATCTCTCAGCAGCACGCTAAGCGTCTCAAGCAGCTTGCCCGTCTGCGCTAACTCCGGTTCCTCCAGCATCACCGCCGCTCCCGCTGCCACCATCGCCTCGGCATTCCGCTTCTGGTGTGCGTCCGCCGCTGCCGCGAACGGCACCAGCAGGCTTGGCTTTCCCGCTGCTGCCAGCTCAGCCACAGTTGAAGCCCCGCTCCGCGCCATCACCAGGCTCGCCTCGGCAAACCGTGCCGGCATGTCATCAATGAACGGCAGCACCTCGATCCGCGCCAGATCCGCCCCGCTCGCCGCATACGCCGCCTGCGTCGCCTCCAGATTCTTTCCTCCGCTCTGGTGCAGAATCGTCAGCCCCGGCACGGCGTTCAGCAGCCCCGCCGCAACCTTCGGCACATTTGTATTCAGGATCCGCGCCCCTTGCGACCCGCCAAACACCAGCAGCCTCGGCCGCGCACTCGCAGCCGCATCTCTCACCGCAAAAAACTCCGGCCGCACCGGAATCCCAGTCACTTCGCAGTTCCTGAACCACTTCGCCGCATCCGGAAAGTTCACCGCCGCCGCCTGCACCCGCTTGCCCACCAGCCGGTTCGCCATCCCCGGCATCGCATTCGGCTCAAACGCCATCGTCGGCACGCCCAGCCACAGCGCCGCCGCCATCGCCGGCCCCGAAGCGTAACCTCCCACTCCGAAGACAACCCCTGGCCGGAGCTCCTTGATCATTGCCCTGCAGTCAAACAGGCTCTTCGGCAGCCCCAGCACCGTCCGCACCCGCGTCGCCAGCGACACGTTTTTCAGCTGTCCCACTTCAATCAGCCGCAGCTCGAAATCGGCCTCCGGAACCAGCCGCGTCTCCAATCCCCGCGCCGTCCCCACAAACACCACTTCCGCCCCGTGCCGCTTCTTCAGCTCACGCGCCACCGCCAGCGCCGGAATAATATGCCCGCCCGTTCCCCCGCCCGCGATCAATACGCGTAGATTCGCCAATCAGTTTCCTTTTCTTTTGGCTTCTTCCAACCCGCGCATCGCCCCAGCCCCAGTCCCGCAGTCCCTAAATCCTATTGCCTAGTCCCTAGAACCCTACACCCCAGACCTAGACCCCAGACCCTACGTTCCATCAGCTTTCCGGCTTATATTCAACAGCACCCCAATCGACGCCAGCGTGCAGAACAAGCTCGTTCCCCCCGAAGAAATCAGCG
>Ga0302324_100028460_pt1 | contig 10620 bp, 11 predicted proteins | sample Palsa_T0_1_FD_201949 | JGI IMG/M metagenome (GOLD analysis project Ga0302324, IMG submission 201949) | Peat permafrost microbial communities from Stordalen Mire near Abisko, Sweden - Palsa_T0_1 | ecosystem: Environmental > Terrestrial > Soil > Palsa > Peat permafrost | place: Sweden: Abisko... | reverse complement strand
TTTTCTCCAAAAAGGCGCGAGAAAAAAGGGAGAGATGCCTGCCCAGCCGCTTGCCCGAGAATGGCAATGGGAACGGCGAAGAGACGCTTGGCGTAGTTAAGGCGCGCAATGTCGCCGATTCCGCTGGAGGCAAAATAGCGAAGAATCCAATCGTCGGCGGTGACGAGCGATACGCCGAGCATCAGCGGGATCGAGAGTCTCACCCACTCGCGGAAAGCCTGATTTTTCAAGTCGAATGAGGGACGGTAGCCGGTGCCGATCTTGGCGGCGCCGATGGCATTGATAAGAAAGGGTCCGGCGATGCTGCCGGCGAGGGCTCCATAGGCCAGGGACGCGATGCCCATCTGGCGTCCGGCAATCACTCCTCCGACGATGATGAAGACGTTGTAAATCAGCGGGCCGAATGCGGGCAGCAGAAACAGGCGGTGAGAGAGTAAGACCGCCGAAACTACTCCTCCAACGTAGAAAAAAATCTGCGCCGGCAGCAAGATACGCGTGAGATGAACGCAGAGCTGCATTTGTTCGGGCGTGAAGCCGTGGAACATCCAACTGGCGAACTGAGGCGTGAAAATCTCGGCGACCAGCGTGCCGGCGAGGAGCACGGTGGTCATCACGGTAATGATGATGGAGAAAGTTTTCTGCGCGTCCCGCTCGCGCTTTTCGGCGACAAACCTCGTGTAGATAGAAATGAACGTGATCGACGCAGTCCCGCCGGCCACGATGTAGTTGAGCCAGTCCGGCAGAGTGAAAGCGGCCACATAGGCGTCGGTCTGCTGTCCGGCACCGAAAGCGTAAGCGATGTAAGCTTCGCGAAGGTATCCGATCACGCGCGAGAGCATGATGGCCGTCATCAACAGAAGCGTGGCGGATAAGGCCGTGTGCTGGTGCGACGGGCGGAAGAAGCGGATCAGACGCATCCTTCGCAGAGTAACGCATCCGGCACGCGGGTGGAGAGTTATCGCTAGACTGGAATCGAAAAGGGCAATTGGAGGTTTCGGGGTAGGCTTCCTCCGTGCCCCTTTGTGTTCCTATGTGGCTCAAGGTTCTAAACCAAGCCTCCACCATAGGGACATAGAAGGGGTACGCACACGCAATCCGGAAGCTCTCGACAGCTTTGACACGCTTGGCCTTCGACGAGCCATAATCCGCGTGTGACTTCGTCTGCAGACTTTCCAGGTTCAAGATCAGGCCGCCAATCCATCGAGTGCCCGGCCGAGATCCTCCCTCAGGTCGTTAACATCCTCCAGCCCGATGTTCAGCCGCACGATGCGGTGCCCATAATCGGGACGTCCGTGCGTGGAATGAAAATCGTAAGCTACTGCCAGGCTCGTCACTCCCGCCCAGCTGTATCCGATCTCAAAGAGTTCCAGCTGGTCGACGAATCGCTCGATCCGCGCTTTGCTGAAACGCGGCTGAAACACAATCGAGAACACGCCCGTCGATCCCGTGAAGTCGCGCTTCCAGAATTCATGCCCGGGGCAAGAAGGAAGCGCCGGATGCAGCACGAGTTCAATCTCCGGACGCTCGCTCAGCCACCGCGCCAAAGTGAGCGCCGCGTCTTCGATTGCTTTCAGCCGCACCGCCAGCGTCTTCAGTCCACGCAGCGCCAGACTGCAATCGTCCGGAGAAGCGGCGCATCCGACCACTTGATGCGTGGCACCCAGTCGCCGCCACGCGGCTTCGTTGCGCACAGTGATCGACCCCAACAATAAGTCGCTGTGCCCGCCGGCATATTTCGTGAGCGCTTGCATGGTCACATCCACGCCATGCGCGAAGGCGTCAAAGTAAACGCCCGCCGACCAGGTGTTATCCGTCACAACCATCGCGCCAGCATCATGGGCTGTCTCAGCGATAGCCGGCACATCCTGCACTTCCAGCGTGATCGATCCGGGACTCTCACACCAAACCACTCGCGTATTCTTGCGAAATAAACTCCGAATCGCAGCGCCCGCTTCCGGAGGGTAGAAGTCTACCTCCACCCCGAACTTTCGCAAAACCTGCACCGCAAATTTGCGACTCGGCGTATAGATGCTCTCGGGAAGCAAAACGTGATCGCCCGCCTGTAAGAACGCAAAATTGATCAGTGAAATCGCGCACTGCCCGCCCGGAGTAATCAGGGTGCGGAAGCCGCCCTCCAACTCGCAAATGCGCGCCGCCAGTTCGAGCGTGGTCGGAGTTCCATAAAGCCCGTAGGTGTAGCCGACCTCATATTGATCCCAGTGGTCCTCGACCGACGCCGCATCCTTAAACAACACCGTCGATGCGCGTTGCACCCCTACCGACAGCGAACGGAATCCCTCCGGAATCTTCGCGTCCGAGTGGATCAGCTTCGTCTTCCAGTTTTTGCCCATACTCCAGAGTTTAGCGAACTGGTTGGCCCATCCCCAACGTCGTGCTCTTCGACGTTAGGGGTGGGGTGAGCGGCGCAAAGGCCGTCGCCTCAGTCTGAGACAATAGGAAAGCCGGGCAATCTCCCCATTAAAATAAACCCATGCAGAACGCGACGCTCGGAGACTTCGCAGTCCTTGTGCTGGAGCTTATTCCCGCCGGATTCTTCGGATTTGCCGGCGACCGAGTCGGGCGAGCGTGCGCCCGCTGGCCCTCGACTTTACGCATTGCTTTGCCTGCACTTTGCACTCTCCCTTACGTCCTGATTTCGTGGTCGCACCAGATCTTTGCTTGGGAATGGTGCGCCCTATATGCCGCGCTCCCGGTGGCGATCGCCTGGTTGCTCGAGCAGGCCGCAAACGCCGATCCCGAACAACGCAGCGACTGGAGAGACGGTCTTGTCCTTCTCACCCTTGGACTGGCGGTGGATCTGCGCTGGTTCGAACGAGCGTGGCCCAACGGTCTTGCGGGCTTGGGAAAACTCCTCCTCGTCGATGCGGGCCTATACGGATTCCTGGCAATCCGCCAACTTACCGGAACCGGCTTTGACTTCCACTTCCGCTGGAGCGACTGGAAAACCGGTCTGCGAGAACTGGCCTTCTTCGCTCCCCTGGTTCTGGGTCTGGGGCTGGCGCTCGGTTTTCTCCATCCCCACAGCCACGCCTTGCGGCTGTCGATGATTCCGACCTGGATCTATGTCTTTACTTTTATTGCCGTGCCCGAAGAGCTCTTCTTCCGCGCCTGGGTGCAGAATCTGCTCGAACGACGGGTCGGACGAAGAACTGCGCTCGCCATTACAGCGGTATTATTCGGACTCTCGCACTTCAACAAGCGATCGACGCACTTCAACTGGCGCTACGTCATCTTGGCAAGCATCGCGGGTATCTTCTACGGCCGGGCGTGGCGCGAGCAACGCCGCGTGCCAGCCTCGGCCATTACTCACGCCAGCGTAGACGCCATCTGGTCGTTCTGGTTCTAAAGGTTCGTGTAGGGACAGCCGCCCCGGCCGTCGAGCTAAGCGAAGCTCGGCAGTTGCCGGCGGTCCAACCCAAACCAGGGAGTAACCCAACTCGAAATAGCCGTTGCCTGAACGCGACATAGAATTGAAAAAAATGAAATTTAAAAAATCAAATCTGAACTTTAAAGACAAGCAAAATGGCAGCTGAACCGAAAACTTTGTCCGCGGCAAGGTCCACAACGCCTGCGGTCCGCGACGTCAACTTCCCAGGCGTCACGATTGCGACCGGCCTCCGCCGCCACCTCGTCTGGGCCGAGATCATCATTGTATTCGTACTACTGGAGCTTGCTCTTTGGGCGCCGACCCACAAAATCCGCAACCGCTGGGCCGCCATCTCCGCGCTCACGATTCTGGCAGTCACCGTGATCGATATGCTGCTCGACCGTCAGTCGCTGCAGCGCCTCGGACTCGGACTGCCGAAACTATTTGGCACAAGCGTCGTGCTCCTGTCCGGCGTGGCAACCTCAGCCTTCCTCATCACTCTGGTGAGTCGAGCCGGCGCCCAGGTTCCCGCCAACCCGACTTGGTTCCCGACTTTGCAGTCAACCTGGGGATACGTGCTCTGGGCGCTGATTCAGGAATTCATACTGCAATCGTTCTTTTTCAACCGTTGGGAAGAACTCTATGGAAGCTCCGCGGCTGTGTGGATAGCCTCCGCGCTCTTTGCCGCGGTTCACCTGCCCAGTCCCGTGCTGACGGTCGGCACGCTGATCGGCGCGCTCTTTTTTTGCGAAATGTTTCGCCGCTATCGCAGCATCTATCCACTCGCCATAGTCCACGCCATGATGGGAGTCACCCTAGCCTTGATCACGCCCGACAGCCTGCTGCACCACATGAGGGTAGGGCTAGGATATCTGCGCTATTAGTGGAGAGCCGGGCGTCCTCGCCCGGCCACCTCAAGATTGGACGGGTGAGACGCCCGTGGCTTCGCCAATTATGAATTTGAACCTAGCTGACAGCCTTGCCTTTGAACTGTCGCAGACCCACAGCCAAAAAAAGCACATCGAACGCCGTCAAAACAATCAGCACCGCCGGCACCGGAAGGTGCGGAAACTGAGGAACGAGCGTTCCCCGCAGTCCTTCGCTGGCATAAACGAGAGGATTGATGAGCACAATTTTCTGCAAGATAGGAAAGTGTCCGAGCGCGCTCCAGGGATAATAAGTGCAGCCAAAGAAAATCATCGGAGTCAAAACCATGCTGAACATCAGTCCGATGTGAGTCTGATTGACGGTGCAGCCAAGCGCCAGCCCGCCGCAGGCCGAAAAAAGCGCCACCAGCAGCGTAACGCAGGCAAAGCGCAGTGGAGAATCAAGATTAAACTCCACTCCCGGACGCAGCAACAGCCATGCCATCGGGATCACCACCAGCCCGGCCACCAGGGCTTGCATCGTGCCAAAGAATACTTTCTCGATCGCCAGCCACGAGATTTCGATCGGCGCCAGCAGCCGGTCTTCGATTTCACGCGTAAATTGAAACTCCGCAATCAGAGGCATCGCAACCGCCCAAACGCCGGTGAATATCATGCTGATGGCCATGATCCCCGGCAGCAGCAAACTCTTGTAAGCGGCCGGCATGTAGCCGCTCGACACCATCACTCGTCCGAAGATAAACACGAACATCATCGGCTGCAAAAAAGTCTGCAGCAGCAACGGCACAACGTTGCGGCGAGCAACATGAGCATCGCGCCCGAGCAGCGCCAGAAAAGTCGTCCAGTTCAATCGCGCAAGCTCCTTCCCGTGTGATGCAAAAAGAGATTTTCCAGGCTGGGCTCCGAGATGTGCACGTCGCACAATTCGACCGAGGATCCGGAAGCAAGATTGGCAATCTCAGAAACCAGCGAGCCTCCGCGGTCGGCGTACACGTCGGCAGAGTTGTTGCCATTCGCACCAGCGTTCGCCTCGTTGTTCCTGTCCGGCGACGCTCGGACCTCTATCACGCCCGCCAGGCTTTGCAGCCGCTGCAACAATTCCGTAGAGTGCCGGCCGAAGCGCAACCGCAGCAGATACCCACCCGGAACCGACGCCTTCAATTCAGCCGGAGTGCCCAACGCGATATTTTTTCCATGATCGATGATCGCCAGGCGCTGGCACAAAGCGTCCGCCTCCTCCATATTGTGCGTGGTCAAGAGAATCGTTTTGCCGCTCTGGTTGTAGTCGCGGATGATTTCCCAGAGAAGCAGCCGTGTCTGAGGATCGAGTCCTGCGCTCGGCTCGTCGAGGAATAGCACCTGGGGGTCGTGCATCATCGCCCGGGCAATCGACAGGCGCTGCATCATGCCGCCGGAAAATCCGCGCACCATTTGGTCGGCGCGGTCAGTGAGTTTGAAGCGATCAAGAAGCTTTTCCGCCCGCTCGGCTCGTGCTCGCGAATCGATGCCAAAATATGCGCCGTGGAAGAGCAGAATTTCGCGGGCGGTAAGCGAAAAATCAAGATTCGGACGCTGTTGCACTACGCCGATCAGCCGCTTGACTGCAACCTGTTCCGCCCACACGTCATGCTGGCCGATCCACGCTTGCCCGCCGGTCGGACGCACGCGAGTGGTGAGAACTCCGACCGTCGTCGATTTCCCCGCGCCGTTTGGTCCGAGCAGGCCAAAGATTTCTCCCGGCGAGATTTCAAGCGATATGCCATCGAGAGCGACGATCTGCGGCTTCGGTTGTTTCTTGCCTTTACCCCGCGCTGCGCCAAACCCAAACCCGCCACCTGAAGCAAGAGGAGGCGGAGACGTATAAATCTTGCGCAAGTCGCGAGTTCGAATGCCAGCCAGCATGTCGATTCCGCTGAACGCGGGAGTCTGAATAGCCCAGGAAGGTTCTGAGTAGGATACCAAATCGCGCAACCGTGCGCTGCGTTTGTTAAGCTCGTTAGTCTCTTGGTAGCGGATAAGTTCTGCGTGAATCAGGAATACGACGTCATCATTCTCGGAGCCGGCGCTGCCGGCCTGATGTGTGCCATCGAAGCTGGCAAACGCCGTCCAAGGGTCCTGGTGCTCGAACGCGCAGATCGAATCGGCAAGAAGATCCTGATCTCGGGTGGCGGCCGCTGCAATTTTACTAACCTAGACACCAGCCCAGAAAATTTTCTCTCCGCCAATCGCCACTTCGCCAAGTCGGCGCTCGCCCGCTACACCCCTGCCGACTTCGTGCAACTCGTCGAAAAGCATGGCATCCCTTATCACGAAAAAAAACTCGGCCAGTTATTCTGCGATCGAACGGCGGGCGACATCACGTCGATGCTGGAGCAGGAATGCCGTGACGCGCGAGTGGAAATCCAACTCAACGTCAAAATACACGATGTTCAGAAGAATGACGGTTTCACCATACGAGCCGAGAACGTGATCTTGGCCGCGCCCTGCCTGGTGATTGCAACCGGAGGTTTGTCCATCGCGAAAATCGGCGCCACATCGTTTGGTTACGATCTCGCCCGCCAGTTCGGCCTGAGGATCCAGCCGCCGCGTCCCGCCCTGGTTCCGCTCGTCTTCAGCGACCGCGACCGCAAGCGCTGGAGCGATCTGGCAGGGGTTTCCACTGAAGTGGTCGCTTCCACCCCCAAGTCAAAGCAGGCTTTCCGCGAAAACATGCTCTTTACTCATCACGGCATCAGCGGGCCGGCTATTCTCCAGATCTCTTCTTATTGGGACGGACAGGAACCCCTCCATCTCGACCTCGCGCCCGATCGCAACTTCTTCGCCGAGCTCGGAAATCGCGGTCATCGCGACCAGTCAAGCTGGAAACTGTTGTTGCGAGAGGTCCTGCCCCGCCGCTTCGCGGACCGCTGGCTCGAAATGCATCCTCTCATCAGCATCTCCGACCATGCCTTCCGGAATGCCGAGAAGCAATTGCATGCGTGGGCATTGCATCCGGCGGCGACGGAGGGCTACGGGAAAGCTGAAGTGACCGCGGGCGGCGTCGATACCGCCGAACTTTCCGCCAGGACCATGGAAGTCCAAAAGGTGCCCGGCCTTTTTTTCATCGGAGAAGTGGTCGATGTCACGGGCCAACTCGGCGGCTTCAATTTCCAGTGGGCCTGGGCGTCCGGTTTTTGCGCCGGACAGGCAATGGGAGGCAATGTGTAATTTGTAGTGGGTAATTGAAGCCCGATGGCTCAACGGTCTGAAATTACCAATTACCAATTTCCAATTTTAGATCTCTGCGCCGGCCTGCATGAACCGCATAGAGGCGACAATCCCCGCGGCCAGTTCGAGTTGCTTCAAGTCTTCGCTGGTAAAGTCTGCGCCCGCTCCCGCAGCGTCCAGGCCTTTGCGCGAGATCTGCACTACGCCGATCACCTCTCCCCCGGGTTCTATTACGGGAACCGACATGATCTTCTGAATCGGCATCTGTTCCAGGTTTCGATCTCCTTCATCGGCGCCCAGTTTGACCGCCTCAAACAGGCTGGCGTGTTTCACGCGCATGAAGGTGTTGGACAGAAGTGAAGTGCGTGTCGCCGCCGTGCGCGCCGCAACCGCAGATCCACTCAGCGGCAGTACGCCGGCGGATCGCAACTCTGGTGGAAAGATGAATCGCAGACTGCCCTTCTCTGATCTGAGCAGCGCCACCTCGCCGCGTCGCACGCGAAAGATCTGGGCCAGCTTCACGCACACCCGGTCCGGACTCGGCGACGCCGAAATCATGGTTTGCAATTCGCCGACGACGGCCTTGGCGGCCTTGGCTCCAGACGCTTGCGTGCCGGTCGATGACATAGTGGTGGTTTTGAAGGCCTCGCATATATCCTGCAAGGCCGAGAAATTTTGGACAAGTTACCGGAGTAAGTGCCGGATGCTCCCCAAACTGAACAACATTGTGGAAGTGGGTCAACATCGTAGGAGAACCAACATGGCAGGCTTCATCGCAGTTAAGACGACGGTGATTGGTGAGATTTTCGATGCATTCGCCGCGGCGAAGAAAGTCGCCGCCGTACCAGCAGTGAAGGGCCAAAAGTCTTACGCGACTGTCTTCGATTGACTGTGGTATTCATCTCTTCCACGTGATCTGTCCGTAAACGCTTCTCTTGACTCCCACGTTCGGACCGGGATCGCCTGTGAACTCCACATGCTGCGGCTGGAAAAGATTCTGGCCGACCGCCGAAAATTCGAGATGGAACGTCGATTGCCACGCCAAGCGGGCGTCCATAGTCCGGTAACCCCGAACATTGCGATAGCTCAAGGCACTCGCATAGCGATACACCTGATCGAATTGGAACCTCTTCGGAAGATTGATTTTCGAGAGAATCTCCAATCCGTGGTTTGGTGTTGACCCCTCGTCGGAAAGCACTGTGCCCATATCTGTGATGCCGGGCTGATCCCGCAGCGATAGATGAATGTAAGAGTAAGAACCCTTCAAGTCCCACCATTTAGTTGGTTGCCAGTCCGGTAGGATCTCCACCCCCAGCGTGTGGCCTTCAATGCCGTTTACGAAACCGACGTTAAACTCCGGGATGGGAGGAAGGGGAGGCTGTGCGATGCCGGGAGTGATGGTGCCATAGCTTTCGAGGTCTCTGTACTGGTTGTAATAGCTTGCAACAGCGAGATAAAAATTGTGAGCAATAAGCTGACGGTATCCGAGTTCTGATGACAGCAGCACCTCTGCACGAAAATGCGGATTCCCGTTGAGTGTGACATACGCTGGTCCGGGATCGACCACGGTGTGGTCAACATCTTGGTCGATTCGGGACGGAGTTCGCACCGCCCGCGTTTCCGCCGCCCAGATAGTTATGCGGTTTTTCGGTGTCCACAGAATTCTGCCGCTCGGCTGAGAAATCACTCATCAGTTTCTTGACGCTGACGAGGAGCAGAAACAGGACGAGCGAGGCTCCCACGCCGACGGACGCACCTTGCTCTAAGCCTTGCATATGCGCGTCGGCCCTGGCTTGCAGCGCGGCAGTCGCGGCAGTCTGCATCTGCTGTTGGAGCGTCGTTATCTTTTGTTGGTCATCGGCAATCTGCTGTTGCAGAGGCGCGGTAGCTGCCTGCTCTTGATGTTGGACGTACTGTTGATTCCACTGCTGAATAGCCTGCTCGTAATTCCTCCACGAGTCCGCACACGGCCCCGTTTTGAATAGCAAGTGACAGGTTGGTTTCAGCGGAGCGGGTGAGAGTGGAGCGGTTGCATCGGCCTGCATAGCGTCCCCTTCCAGACATGCAAGGCAAGTTTCCCGCGTCCGGTGATCACGGGGCAAGGTCACGGGGGTAATAATGGCAAGCTACTGCGGAGTGAAACCATCTAGCATTTCGGGCGGCGCATTTCCGTGCTGCTCACGCGTCGGACTTCGGGCACGAGGTTTATCTTGGAGTTCGTGGCCTCCCCGCGCTGCGTAGCAGACATACGGGCTTCCCTGTATGGCAACACTCCCAAGTTCTTTTTATCGTCAAGGTAGGCGGCCCGGCTTTCGAGGTGCCGCGCTTCGGTGGGAACATGACCATAGCGCAGAAGATCAAACTCTACCTGGAATCCGACGTGGGTATGTCGTATTGCGACGATTGCCTGCTGCAGCACTCAGCACGAGTCGAACTCGCATCTATGTTTGATTCAGAGGGGCAGTTCAATCGAGGCGTTGGATATGTTGTAAGTGCGGGGAAGAAAAGACGGTGACTTGCGTCCCGATTTAGCCACGTTCCGGGTCTCTTTAAGACTTCGTGGACTACAGGGAATGTTCGAAGAGGCGGATATTAGGCTACTCAGCGCACGCGACATCTCTGCTGCCAATCGAAGGCACGACGAAATGCTTGGGCCAGTCCGTGGTTTAGGGATGTGGCAGCGCCACGGCCGTCTGCCGAACGGAGTCTCCCGCACTCCGGCTAGATTCATCCACACATCCGGTTGATGTCGCGATTCTCGAGGACAGGTTTGGGAAAACCTCGCTTGGTTACGCTCAGCATGGCGCGACCTACGCATTCAGTCGTTGTCACGTGGTTCGGGAAAAGCATCTTCCACAACGGATAGAGAGGTCTCATCAAAGCGTAAGCCACCGCATACCATCTGGTCTTTGTGCGAACTCCATGAAGCGGCTGAATGTACGCCGGGCGAAACAGGAACACAGCCTTGAACGGCATCTGCAATAGCGCGTTTTCTGTTCTGCCTTTGACCCTTGCCCACATACTTCGCCCGCGCTCCGTGCCGTCAGTTCCCGCCCCAGACACGTAGACGAAGGTCATTGCCGGGTTGAGCTTGGCTAAGCTTTTAGCCACCGAGACGGTCAGATCGTATGTCAAGCG
>Ga0302324_100028458_pt1 | contig 10620 bp, 8 predicted proteins | sample Palsa_T0_1_FD_201949 | JGI IMG/M metagenome (GOLD analysis project Ga0302324, IMG submission 201949) | Peat permafrost microbial communities from Stordalen Mire near Abisko, Sweden - Palsa_T0_1 | ecosystem: Environmental > Terrestrial > Soil > Palsa > Peat permafrost | place: Sweden: Abisko... | reverse complement strand
GCCGCCTTGTTTGGAACGCTGAATTCGCTGATCGGAATCGGCATGATCGCCGGCACGCAATCGCTGCATCGCTTCGCCCGCAAAGTTCCGCAACAGTTTCTGGTAATCTACGGCCTCGGCGGAATGGGCGCCGGTATCTTTGTCACGGCGTTGTTCAGCAGGATAAGCGCGGCCGCCGTCGGCATGCTGGCATTGGGCTTCTTTGCCGCGTTCATCATGGTCCCTTCGCAGACCCTGCTGCAACAGGAAACGCCCCACGAGCTGCTGGGACGCGTCAGCAGCAGTCTGATGTCTCTGCTGGCGATGTCGCAGGTGCTGGCCATGTTCGTAGCCGGCCCGGTGGCGCAGCAGGCGGGTATCCGCAATCTCTATTTCGCCAGCGCGGCAATGCTGGCCGCTATCAGCGCCGGCGGATACTTCAGGTTAAGAAAGCCCGAGAAAGCCGCCGCGACGGGCGCTTGATTCGCTAATGCATGTGGAACGGTGCCAACACTTCTACCATAGGCAAATCTACGGGTACGTCGCGACACGGCCACATGGACCTCCGGGTGTGCGACAGACGACCTTCGAAATCGCTGTATATCGAGACCGGGATGAAGTCATAAACGGTGGCGTCGTCCAGAATCCTGCGATCGCGATATGGCCCTCGCTGAGAGTAAACTCGTGTTGAGGGCAACAGGCCAAGGTGCCCCCAGTGAATCTTAGCGATGAAGTGATTGTGAAAGACCTCGATATTCTCGGCGGAACCCCAGTCTTCCGCGGCACTCGCGTTCCTTTTCAGGCGCTATTGGACTACTTGGAGGGCGGTGAAACCCTGAACGAATTCATCGACGACTTTCCCACTGTGAGCCGTGAAGCAGCGATCTCCGCGTTGGAACTTGCCAAGTCAGTACTCGTCGGCCAGCTAGAATGAGATGAGGATTCTCCCCGACGAGTGCATCCCGCGAAGCAGGCCTTTCGGGCACGAAGAACGGCACCTTGCTCAATCTCGCGGAGAGCGCCGGCTTCGAGATCTTCGTGACCATGGATAAGGAACTGGAATACGCGCAGAATCTTGCGGGCAGGAGCATCGCGATTCTGATCCTTCGCGCCAAGTCAAATCGGCTTGCGGATCTCCTTCCCTTGCTGCCTGGCCTCCTGAGAATCATGAATCTGGCGCGGAAGGGCGAGATCTACCGTATCAGAAGCGGCGATCCGCCATCCTGAGTCTCGGTGACGAAGGCACATAGAGGTCGAATGATGCTCGGGACTCGCCCGGTTCGGAGCAGTAATGGCATCAAGATCTCAATCCAAGGAGAAGAGATATAGGTTCCCAACGCTCGCCGAAAAGGGCCGCTGTTTACGCCAGGTGCGAGCGCCGACCAGAATAGCGAACTGCAACTCCGCGAAGTCCAGGACTACGCCAAATCATATGGCCGATAAGTCGCCGTTCATACAAGTATGAAACGGCCCGGCAGAGATGGTATCCACCTTTGTTGGGAAGGTGCCCTGAACGCCCGGACCGTGAAGCTGCATAGCGATGCACAGGAACCGCGGCCTAATCAAATACGTACGCACGACCCGTAGAGCGGCATCATGAGCTGCATGTCCCGCAATCCGCAGCCTTCTGATTTGGCCGGCTTCCTTCGAGGTCACCTACAGCTGGCAATGCCTAAGCAAAATCAACTCCACCTTGCGGGTGTTTGTTCGTATTACGACGCCGGACGGGCAAACCGTCTTTCAGCAGGATCACTGGCCGCTTGGCGGGCATCTGCTTACACCCTGGTTCGATCCGGTGAACGGCCAGCGTCTTCCCATCGTCGTCGGCGGAGCATCCGACGAGCAGGATCGCGCAACCGTGGCAGAGTTAGAGGTCCAACGAAGACCGGCCCCGGGTTGGTTCAGTGCTGAATAAAGAGTGAGCTTACTCGTACCGGAGCACTTCGGCCGGAGCGATGCGCGTGGCGCTGCGCGCCGGATAGATCGTCGCCAGGAAGCTCACCAGGATGGCCGCTGCTGCTACCCACACACCATCCACCCAGCGTAGCTCGAAAGGCACGAAGCTCAGCGCGTAGACCGTTTCGTCAAGGCGGATCCACCGATAGCGATCGGCGAAATAGCAGAGCGCATATCCGATTACCAGCCCAATAATGGTGCCCACCACTCCGATCAGCACGCCTTGCAGCATGAAGATACGGCGGATCTGCGCGCGCCGGGCCCCCATGGACATCAGCACGGCGATGTCCCGATACTTCTCCATCACCATCATCACCAGCGTGATGAGTATGTTCAGCGCCGCTACCAGCTCGATCAAGCCGATGGTTACGACTGTCACTGACTTCTCCATTTTCAACGCGTTCAGCAATGGGCGATTGCGCTCCATCCAAGTCACTGTGGCGTACTTCGGCCCCACGATCTGTTCCACAGCCTTGGCCACCTCGGGAGCGCGGTTTAGATCGTCCAGCTTTAATTCGACCTGATTGACTACGTCTTCGAGCGACAGCGCATGCTGGGTCGCCTCCAGCGAAGTGTAGGTCCAGTTATCGTCAATGTCGTAGAAGCCCGATTCGAAGATCCCCACCACGCGGAAGTATCGAACACTGGGGCGCAGGCCCATAGGCGTCATCTCGCCCTGTGGGTTCAGCATGGTTACCCTGCTATTGAGCTGCATGCCAATGTCTTCGGCCAGGCGCGCGCCCAGAATGATGCCCGGCAGGCCGCCGTCAGGAGCGGCGCGCAGCCGGTCCAGCGACCCGGCTTTCAAATGGCGCAGCGTGTCGCTGATCTGCAATTCCGTCGCTATGTCGACACCCTTCAGAACGCCGCCTTTGGACCTGACCGGACCGGAGAAGAAGACTTCGCTGTAGAGCGCCGGCCCGGCGGCCGTGACATGGGGCACCTGAAGAATCCGGCGAATGAGCGTTCCCCAGTTTTGGATGCCGTTCTGCGGCTCCTTCTCTTGAATGTTGACGTCGGCCATGGCGCCCAGCAGGTTGCGCTGCAGTGTGTCGCGGAGGCCGCTGGTCACAGCCAGCGCCACGATCAGCGCCATCACGCCGGCGGCCACGCCCAGGACGGAGATGGCGGTGATCACCGAGATGACCGCCTCTTTGCGGCGGGCCTTCAGGTAGCGCCGCGCAACGAACAGCTCGAAGGAGGCCGCCATCGCTCAGCGTCCGTCCAACTCGCGCAGGCGCGCCACCAGGTCGATAGGTCCCTCCGGACGGAGCAGCGGAAACAGGATCACATCGCGTATGGAGCGCGAGCCGGTCAGGATCATGACCATCCGGTCGATGCCGATGCCTTCCCCACCGGCCGGCGGCATGCCGTAGCTCAAGGCCCGCACGTAGTCTTCATCCATGCGGTGGGCCTCCTGGTCGCCGCGTTCGCGCATGGCGATCTGCGCGTCGAAGCGCCGCCGCTGCTCCTGCGGATCGTTCAGCTCGGTATAGCCATTGGCCACTTCCATGCCGGCGATATAGATCTCGAAGCGTTCCACGAATTGCGGATCGTCCGGCTTCTTCTTGGAGAGCGGCGAAGTCTCCACGGGATAGTCGTAGATAATGGTCGGCTGGATAAGCTGATGCTCCACCATGCGTTCGAAGATGTCCGCCAGCGCCTCGCCCGGAGTAGTTTTTCCTGAGCGACCCAGCAGCCATTCAGGGTCGCGCACCTGCTCGGGTGTGGGCCGATCGGCGCCCTGCCAATATTCCATGATCGCCTCGCGCATGGTGAAGCGCTCCAGGCGTCCGAAGTTCAGTTTGTGGTCCAGATACTCCACTTCAGTGGCGCCGGTCGCGTCGCGCGCCACCTGTTCGAACAGCTCGGCCGAAAGGTCGATCATGCCCCGATAGTCCGTGTAAGCCTGGTAGAACTCCAGCATGGTGAACTCGGGATTGTGCTGCGTGGAGAGCCCTTCGTTGCGGAAATTGCGATTGATTTCGTAGACCCGCTCGAGACCGCCCACCAGCAGCCGCTTGAGGTATAGCTCCGGCGCGATGCGCAGGTACAGATCCATATCCAGGGTGTTGTGATGCGTGACAAACGGACGGGCGGCCGCGCCCCCATAGAGCGGCTGCATCATGGGTGTTTCCACTTCGATGAAGCCGTGGCTCTCCAGTTGCCGCCGCAGCGAAGCGATGATGCGGCTGCGCGTGAGGAAGACCTTGCGGACCTCCGGATTGGCAATCAGATCCAGATAGCGCTGCCGGTAGCGCGTTTCCACGTCTTCCAGGCCGTGCCATTTCTCGGGCATCGAGAGCAGCGTCTTGGCCAGGTATTCGAGGCGCTCCACATGTACGCTCAGCTCGCCCGTGCGCGTGCGGAACAGATAGCCTTCCACGCCGATAATGTCGCCCAGATCGAGGCATTGGTAGATGGCGAAATCGCTCTCGGGGATGGCGTCTTTCTTGATGTAAATCTGGAGGCGCTCGCCGTCCTGCGCCAGGTGCGCGAAGCCTGCCTTACCCATGCGCCGCAGCGTTTGCACCCGTCCGGCAATGCGGACACGTACGGGCGGCGCGAGCTCTTCGGCGGTCTTCGAGCCGTACTCGGCCAGGATGCCTGGGATGGTGTGAGTGAACTCGAAGCGTTGGCCATAGGGCCGGAATCCCAGCGCTTCGATCTCGCGAATCCGCGCGAGGCGCTGCTGCAACAGATCGTCTTCCAGCGACAAATCGTTCTCCTAGGGGAATTGGCTATTATAGGTCACGAGGCCCATGTCACACTGCCATTGACCCGATCAATCTCCATTATCATTCCTGCCTACAACGAAGAGAAGCGCCTGCCTGGCACCCTGCGGCAGATAATCCGATACCTGGAGCGCGGCGTATGGTTGTTCACCGAGGTGCTGGTAGTCGATGACGGCTCAACCGATGGCACCGTGCAGGCTGCCGGGCTGCTCGAAAGCGAATATGCCGGCCTGCGGGTGTTGCGCAATCCGGGCAATCGCGGCAAGGGCTACGCCGTGCGGCACGGCATGCTGGAGTGCCGCGGGGAATGGGCACTGTTCACCGACGCCGACCTTTCCGCGCCCATTGAAGAACTGGAAAAACTCTGGCAGGAGGCCGAACGCACCCGCGCACAAATAGCGGTGGGCTCGCGCGCGCTCGACCGCGGGCTGATCGGGGTACACCAATCGTGGTTCCGCGAAAACGCCGGGCGGCTCTTCAACCTGGTGATGCGGCTGGTCACGGGGCTGCCCCTGCGCGACACGCAATGCGGCTTCAAGCTTTTCGAGGCCAAGGCGGCGCGCGAGATTTTCCGGCGCCAGTTACTGGAAGGCTTCGGGTTCGACGTCGAAGTTCTCTTCATAGCGCGCCGGCTGGGCTATCGCACCGCGGAAGTGCCGGTAAAGTGGAATGACGTGCAGGGCACCAAAGTCAGCGCGCTGCGGGGCCTGGCGGCCTTTCTGGATCCGCTGCTGGTGCGATGGCATCAGATCCGCGGACGATACGATTGACAAGGTTTCCGGGTCCTCGGTTCAGTTACCCGGGTCGGATAGTTTCGATCCCTATATCAAAAATGCCTCCGGAAGGAATAGCGACAGCGAATGTTCTCTTTATCGTGGAATTATGCAAAAAAGCTTCCAAATTCCTGTTACTCAAGGCGATTTAATGGCGGCTGTTTTACCGGCAGCCTACTCGTGCCGGAGAGCTTCCATGGGATCCACGCGAGCCGCGCGGCGCGCCGGCAGATATGCCGCTACCAGCGCGATCGCGATCATCGCTACGGCACCGAAGACGATTGGGACATTGCTCGATACCGGCAGGTCCTGGATTAAACTCGCGGCCAGTGTCTTGCCCCGGTAGGCGATGGGCGCTCCGACCGCCAGGCCCGCGCAGACCATCCCCAGCGCATCACCCAGCACCATCCGGGTGACATGGCTTCGCGTGGCGCCCAGCGCCATGCGGATACCGATCTCGTTGATACGCCGCGCCACCGTGTAGGCCAGCAGTCCGTAAAGCCCGACGGCCGCCAGGACCGACCCGAGCGCGCCGAACAATCCCGAAAGCAGCGCGATGAGCCGTTCGGGAACGATGGATGCATCCACCTGGTCGGCCAGCGTGGTGACACGCAGCACCGGTACCGTCTTCAGCAATTCCCGTACCGTGCGGCGTACCGCGGGGACTATGACAACAGGGCTCACGCTGGTCCGCAGGCTGAAATGCGAGCCCACCGGGGCCGCCTGGAACGCATTGAGGTAGATCGTGCGCCACGTCTTTTCCCTTATCTCCTCGTACTTCGCATCGCCCACCACACCCACGATCTCGTAAGACCGTTCGTCGCCGTCGAAGCTCACATGCATTCCCAGAGGTGAGCGGTCGCGAAAGTAGTAGCGAGCCATCAGCTGATTGATGATGGCTAACAGCGGGCCGCCCTGATCCTGTGGGCTGAAGTCGCGCCCGGCGAGGAGCGGCGTGCCGAGAGTCTCGAAGTATTTCGGCGCGACCCAGTTTTCCGGGATCAAGCGGATTTCCCCAGGCTGGTCCTGGTAGCCTTCGACCGTTACGTTCCGTGCGGCCCCGGCGCCTGAAATCGGAGTCACGGCGCTGAGCGTGGCCGAGCGCACGCCCGGAATCCCCGCCAGGCGTACGAGCAGCTCCTGGTAGGCGTGGGACAGTCGCTCCCCGTCATATCCGCTGCGCGCCGGATCGAGAGTCGCCAGCAGGACGTGGTCGCGATGGAAGCCCAGGTCCAGGTTCTCGAGATTCGAGAGGTAGCGGACAAAGAGTCCGGCGGCGCTCAAGAGCACTACCGATAAGGCCACCTGCGCCACTACCAGGCCCTTTCCGAAGACCCGCCGGAAGCGCTCGGGAGAGCTCCCCGCTGCGCGCAGGGAAGATACAGGGGCGGAGGAGGAGGCGCGCAACGCGGGCGCCAGGCCGAACAGCAAGCCGGTCAACAGGCCGGCCCCGGCGGTGAATAGCAGCACGGGCGCTTCGGGCCTCACCTGAAACTCGATCAATCGCGGTCCGGACGTTATGATGCGCGCCAGCACGCTGGTCCCTAAATATGCCAGGAGAATCCCGAGCAGGCTGCCCGCCGCGGACAGTAGCACGGACTCGGTCAACACCTGGCGCAGCAGGCGAAACCGGCCCGCGCCGAGCGAGACGCGCAAGGCCATTTCGCGCTCCCTTTCAGCGCCGCGCGCGAGCAGGAGACTCGCCACGTTGATGCACGCGATGAGCAGCAGCAAGGCCACCACGGCCATCATCACCATCAGCGGCTTGGCGTACTGCTCACGCAGGGGCGACGTCAGACCGGCGCCGGCGGGCTCCAGGTCGAGCACAACCTCGCGGGTAAAAGGATTGGTGCTGGTCTTGGCTTGTTCCAAAACAATGCGCTTGTCCAGAACCGCCAGCTCCGCTTGGGCCTGTTCGAGGGATACGCCGGGCTTTAACCGCCCCACCAACTGCACGTCGATGTTGCGCGGCATGGGTGCCGTCGCGATGGGGAGCCAGATGTCTTGCCTCCTGCCCGACTGCCATCCAACGAATCCGCGCGGCGCTACTCCGACAATGGTTACTGGCACGTCGGTCAGAAAGACGCGCTTGCCCAGAACTGCCGGGTCGGCATGGAACCTGCTGTTCCAATAGGACCAGCTCACCACCGCCACTGCCGAAGCAGCGGCGCCTGTGCGGTCGTCTTCCGGACCGATCAGCCGGCCGCTGGCGGCCCGCATGCCCAGCACCGGAAAGAAGTTCCCGTCTACGTAGTCGCCATCCACTTTCTCCAGATCCAGCCCATCCCCGCGCAGGTAAAAGCTGGAAGGCGAAGCGGCAATCAGGGCAGCCAGCACATGGTTGTGGTCACGCAAGTCCTGCCAGGCTTGCCAAGAGAAGCTGTTCCCCCGGTGGCCTTCCCTCGGTAACCTGTGCAACAGTTCAACGAGCTGCTCGGCATGCTCGACCGGCAGCAAACGCAGCATCACGGTGTACATCAGGCTGAAGATCGCGGTGTTGGCCCCGATGCCGAGAGCCAGCGATAGCAATGCGATAGCGGTGAAGCCGGGACTACGCCGCATCAGCCGCAGGGCATAGCGAAGGTCCTGCGAAAGTTGTTCAATTGAATTCCATGCCCACATAGCGTGTGTTACCCGCCCTAGTGTACTAGTGTATTACTACGCCAGTGAAGTAATATTAAACTTTCATGCTTTCTGAACGAAGGAAGCCAGTTTCATAATGTTTTCTTTATGCGACGCCAAGAGCTCATCAAATCAGGCGCACCTGAGAGGGCTCTGCAGATCCCGGATTGGCTGGCCGAACGGCTTAACGAACAGGCCGGTCGTCGCCGTTCCCCTAATGCCGGTCTCGCAAATGTGGACGAAGAATCAGCGGGACCCGAGACACCCAGTTGAATCGTACGTCCGGAGGTGCTTGACGCAGGCGCGTTGAATCACGTGGATGTATCGCTGCCTTACCGGGAACTCTTGTCGGAGGGGAAGCGCACAGCCAACAGGCCGGCACCCGAATCTTTTTCGAATTCCGATATCCGGACGGAATTCTTCCGGAGCAGTTCCTCGATAATGCGAAGGGGGAAATCACATTCCTCAAGGTGGATTACCTTCGGCGGCCATCCCAGCCGTTGGCTCATCCCCGCAAAATCGGCGTCCGTAGTTACAATTGTGTAGCTCCTACCTGCCCAGTCCCAGATGGCATCATCGGAAGCCTGCTTCAAACCGACGTCCCGAACGTGGATCATGCCTGGAAAAAGCGATGAGAGTCGCTGGAGGAGACGTGGAGAGAGGTTTTCGTCCAGTAACAGGCTCACCCGACCTTCGCTCTACGGCCCGTCTCAGCGGCGAACTGGTACACGGCGGGGAAGTCATCCTTCTCAAGGTCGGGATGTTCATCGAGAATTTGTGCCTCGGTCATTCCGGCACCCAGCCACCCGAGGATGTCCCATACCGTGATTCGCAATCCTCGAACACACGGCTTACCGCCACGCTTGCCGGGCTCAATCGTGATCCTTGCTACCGCTGCCGACATGTCCTATCGGTATCAGTATGACACGTCAGGTATCAGTGTTCCACGGTTCGGCGCGGTGTGTTGGTGCCACAAGAGCGAAACTTCTAACGAAGAGAATATGAGCCACCGTCAGTTCGCCAGGGATTGTTTACACCGGCCGGGTATACAATTGGTCGTTATGGAACCCAACCGCAGAGCATTCCTGCAAGGCCTGGCAGCGGCGCCGCTATTCATTCCGAGCGCCGCCCGCGGCGCGAATGACCGTCCGACGTTCGGCATCATCGGGGTAGGTAACCGCGGCCAATGGCTGCATCAGACCTTCCAGAAATTGGGCGCGCAGTGTGTGGCCGTATGCGACGTGTATGCGCCAACCCTGGACCGGGCGCGCTCGCAATCGCCGAAAGACGCCAGGGGCTACGTGAATTATCACGATATGCTGGCGCAGCCCGGCATCGATTTTGTGGTGATCGCCACGCCGGACCACCAGCATCAACCGAACCTGCTGGCCGCGCTGGCGGCGGGCAAAGACGTCTACCAGGAGAAGCCGCTTTCGCTGAACCTCAGGCAGAGCGGCGAAATGGTCACGGCGGTGCGCAAGACCAAGCAGATCGTGCAGATCGGCATGCAGCGCCGCAGCATGCCTTTTATCCGCAAAGCCAAGCAACTCGTGGATGACGGTGCGCTAGGCCGTATCTCCATGGTCAAGCCCATGTGGAACTGGCATTTCACAGAGTGGCTGGACACCTCGCCGCTGCCCGGCAAGCTCGATTGGGAATTGTTTCTGGGCTCGGCGCCACAGCGGCCGCTCGAACCCAAACGCTTCCGCTGGTGGCGCGGATTCTGGGATTACTCGGGCGGCAACATGACCGACCAGGGCACCCACCTGATGGACGTCGTTCAATGGATGACTAACTCGGGGCCGCCGCGCTCGGCTGTATGCCAGGGCCAGGTGACCGGGAACCCGGAGGCCGAAGCGCCCGATGTGTTCACGGCGGTCTTCGAATATCCGGAATTTCTGGCGCAGTGGACGTTGAATTACTGCAGCACCTACGATTGGGACTGGTCCGTCACTTTCCAGGGCGACAAGGCGTCCATGGTGCTCGACCGGACGGGCTATCGCATTTACAAGGACCCCGGCGCTTCGTCCGAGCCCTGGACCCAGAAGGGCAAGCCGGAAATGATTGCGCAGGAGCTGGACCGCGACAGCGCTACTCTGCACCAGCAGAATTTTCTGGATTGCATCCGCACGCGCGCAGAGCCCAACTGCCCGATCGAAGTGGCCGCGGCCGCGGTGGCCGGCCCGCACATGGCGAACCTGGCATATCGGGAGGACCGCAAGGTCAAGGCATGAGCCGGTTGTATTTTCCCAAGACCTGCCGCAGCCGGTCGTGCGGCAGCGCGATTACCGTGTGACCCTGGAAGCCGGTCATGGTCTCGGCGCCCACCATGGCGTTGACGATGGCCTCCTCGGTAGCCTGCGCGGTGGCTTCGAAAATCGGGTTCATTTCGTCATTCGGCAGCATGGCGACGTTCACCAGGCCCGCAGTCTGGCCGGCGTGGGCGTTGGCCGTCGAGAAGGCGACGAAGATGTCGCCGGAGCCGTTGCCGGAGGTCGATCCGGTCCGTGCGAGGCCCAGCGACGCGCGGCGCGCCAGGCGCTTCATCTGGTGTG
>Ga0302324_100028457_pt1 | contig 10620 bp, 8 predicted proteins | sample Palsa_T0_1_FD_201949 | JGI IMG/M metagenome (GOLD analysis project Ga0302324, IMG submission 201949) | Peat permafrost microbial communities from Stordalen Mire near Abisko, Sweden - Palsa_T0_1 | ecosystem: Environmental > Terrestrial > Soil > Palsa > Peat permafrost | place: Sweden: Abisko... | reverse complement strand
TCGTTCAAACATTCGAGAATCTCGCGGTTGAGAACAACTACGAGATTCTGCTGACTTCGACCGTGCATGATCCAAAGCGGATGGAATCATCGGTCCGGCGGATGATCGAACGCCGGGTCGATGGTGTGGCCATCTTGACGTTTGGCATGGAGGACACTCTCCTCGATCATCTTCGTTTTCGGAAAGTGCCATTGGTGTTTGTCGATGTTGGACCAAATGCGCCAGGAGTCATCAATATTCGGATCAACTATTTGAACGGGATTCGCCAGGCGGTGCAGCATCTGGCCGCACTTCGGCATTCCCGGATCGCGTTTATTGCCGGTCCGCACAATCTGAAATCGGCGACGGCGAGAAAAGCGGCTTTCGAGACGTCCATGAGGGAAATCGGCCTCTCTCCCGACTTGATTGTGGAGGGAAATCATCGGATGGAAGGCGGGATGCTGGCTCTGGTGGAATTTAATAAGTTGAGTTCCCGGCCGACCGCGATCTTGTGTTCGAACGACATGACCGCGATCGGCGTCATGCGGGAAGCATACGATCAAGGCATCAAGATACCGAACGAGCTCTCGGTAGTCGGTTTTGATGACGTCCGCATAGCTGAGTTCACGACACCACCGCTGACAACGGTGCGTATGTCGCAAATGGAATTGGCGAAAATTGCATTTGAAGCCCTTCTGAACAAAGTGCACGGCGAATCGCCGCTAAACGAGCGCAGCGAATACGAGATGAATACCAATCTCGTCCTCCGACGCTCCACCGCCTTGGCCCCTCCACAAAAGAACCCGGCGGTGTTGCGCAAGACGAACCCTGCGCGCAGGATATCGTAGGAATTGCCGCCTCGTTTGCGCCTCCCGGAGACCGCGGAAAGAACCTGCATGCCCCGCTACCCTCAAAGAAGACCCCCCGCGGGTTACATTTAACATGGCTCGATTGGCTCGATTTGGCTCGATACGGAAGGTTGCAATTGAAAAGACATAAGCATAATCTACTGTACTTGTTGGATTTGAGTAAACGATTACTCTGATTTTGATTTCCGATACAGCGGGGCCGGTGATAAGAGAGGTAATAAGAAAGAAATTATGCTGCAGCGCCTGCGTGAACAGGTTTTAGAGGCCAACCTCGAACTGGTGCGAAAAGGCCTGGTTCTATATACCTTTGGGAATGTGAGCGGAATTTCGCGTGAAGAGTCTCTGGTGGTGATCAAGCCGAGCGGTGTCCCCTACGAGCAGATGACGCCGGAACATCTGGTGGTAGCCGATCTGTCGGGCAACATCGTGGAAGGAAACCTGCGGCCTTCGTCCGATTTGCCGACTCATCTGGTACTTTACAAGGCGTTCTCCGAGATCGGGGGGATTGCTCACACGCATTCCGAATACGCGACCTCTTGGGCCCAAGCGCGCCAGTCGATTCCATGTCTGGGCACCACGCACGCGGACTACTTCCACGGCTCGGTGCCGGTAACCGACGCGTTGACCAATGCCGAGATCACACGGGATTACGAAGAGAATACGGGCCACGCCATTGTTCGCAGTCTGCAGCAAACGGATCCGTTGGCAACGCCCGGTGTGTTAGTCGCCAACCATGGTCCCTTCACTTGGGGTAAGGATGCTGGAAACGCCGCTCATAACGCTGTCATTCTCGAGGCTCTGGCGCGGATGGCATACTTGACGCTGGTCATCGATCCAGCGGCACAACCTGCTGAAAGCGCGTTGCACGACAAACACTACTACAGGAAACATGGTAAGAACGCCTACTACGGGCAGAACGCAGAACAACGATAAGAGCTAGGTGCGGCAAGCAATGACGTCACTGTTAGCAGCGGAAGTGCCAACCCGTCTGGTGCATCTGTCCCCTGTCGACGTTGTCATCGTCGTTTTTTATTTTGCCCTGGTCCTCTCCATCGGCTGGTACTTAAGGGGGCGGGCCAACACCGGCGAGGACTTCTTCATGGCAGGGCGGGAGATGACGGCATGGGTAGCCGGTCTCAGTTTTCTCTCGGCCAATCTCGGCGCACTGGAGTTGATGGGCTGGGCGGGCTCGGCCTACCAGTATGGCATTCTGGCGACGCACTGGTATTGGATCGGCGCCATCCCGGCAATGTTGTTCCTGGCGCTGGTCATGATGCCGTTCTATTACATTTCCAAAACGCATTCGGTGCCGGGATATCTGAAGTTGCGTTTCGGTGAGCCGAGCCGCGCCCTATCCGCAGTTTCCTTTGCCTTCATGACCGTCCTCATGAGCGGCGTCAATATGTTCGCCATGGCCAAGGTCATGCAGATTGTGCTCGGCTGGGATATCAATTTCAGCATCTGGGTGTCATCGATCACCGTCGCCATTTATGTGACGCTCGGCGGCTTGCGTTCGGCGATCTTTAACGAAGTGCTGCAGTTTTTCCTTATCTGGGCGGGCGCCTTGCTGATACCGATCCTCGGTTTGTACGAGGCCGGCGGTTGGAGCAATCTCAAACTTCAGATTGCGCAGAGGGCCTCTGAACAGTACGTCCATCTCTGGTCCGGGTTGGGGTCTTTCACCACCAATCCCATGGGAATTCATTGGACCGGCATTGTCTTCGGACTGGGCGCGGTTATCTCGATGGGTTACTGGACCACGGACTTTCTGGTGGTGCAGCGCATTCTTGCGGCAAAAGATATTCGCAGCGCGGAAATGGCGCCGATTATCGGCGCCGGATTCAAGATGATGGTCCCCTTCATCGTGATTCTGCCCGGGCTGCTGGGATTGGCAGTACTACCGGAGAAGTTAGTTCCAGAGTCAATCGCTGCAGTAACTGGAGGTCATAGTTATAACGACGTTTTGCCGCTCATGCTGGCGCGCTACTGCGGCCCCGGTTTGCTCGGCCTGGGGGTTACCGCGCTTATTGCCGGCTTCATGTCTGGAATGGCAGGCAATGTAAGCGCATTTACAACGGTCTGGACGTATGACATCTATCGGCCGTTGATCAACAACAAAAGCAGCGACCATCATTACGTCAACATGGGTCGCTGGACAACGATCATCGGTGTGCTGATCAGCGTCGGAACGGCATATCTGGTGATGCAGTTTGCCAGCATCATGGATTACGTGCAGGCATTATTCAGCTTTTTCATTGCTCCGCTTTTCGGTACAGTCCTGCTCGGGATGCTCTGGAAGCGGGCGACCGGCGCGGGAGGATTTTTTGGACTGTTATGCGGAACCCTCTCTTCAATCGGTATGTGGGCGTGGGTGAAGGTCGATCCGACTGCGTTGCGATATGTGGCGCTCTCTCCTCATGCCAAAGGCCTGGCCCAGGATATGTATCAGGCGCTCTGGTCCTTTATAGTTTGTGTCGTAGTTACTGTGGCGGTTAGTCTCGCGACAAAACCAATGGCAGAAGTCGAATTGACTGGCCTGGTGTACGGACTAACGACTGTTCCTTCCATTGGAGACGTTCCGCTGTATCAGAAGCCGCTTTTCTGGGCGGCGATTGTCGTTGTCGTTTTCTTTATTCTAAACATTGTTTTCTGGTAGGTGATTTTTCGGGGTGGAGGTTCGCGGAGTGATTTCAATCTGGTTTTTTATTGGCATTTCGCTGGCCGTGAACGGCGCGCTGATTCTTTCTGCCGGAATTTACCAGTTGGTCAATCCTCCGCTGCATCCGGGCGTTGTTCTCTTCAATTTGCACGCTGGCGTGTGGTGGGGAGCGGTGTTGCTGGTGCTTGGCCTTGTTTATTGTTTTAAGTTCGCGCCGACGCGGCGCTCCTAGCGGCACTTCTGGAGAGAGATTTATGCCGGTGAAAAAGATGACGATGGGCCTGATCGTGGGCAACCGGGGTTTCTTTCCTGATCATTTGGCCAAAACCGGGCGGGAGGAAATGCTTCGCGTGCTGCAGGACGCTGGCGTCGAGGTAGTCGCGCTCACTCCCGAAGAGAGCAAGTATGGAGCGGTCGAGACACGCGAAGAATCGCGACGTTGCGCCGAACTTTTCAAGCGTAACCGCGACCGCATCGACGGAATCATCGTGACCCTGCCCAATTTTGGGGAAGAGCGAGCCATTGCCGACACGCTGCGGCTGGCTGATTTGCGCGTGCCGGTGCTGATTCAGGCGACGCCCGATGATCCGCCGAAAATGACTATCGCTTCTCGGCGCGACAGCTTCTGCGGAAAAATGTCGGCCTGTAATAATCTTCGCCAGTACGGCATCCCGTATTCGATCACGACGTTGCACACCGAGAGCCCCGACTCGCCTGAGTTCGCCAACGATCTCGCATGGTTTGCCGGAGTCTGCCGCGTGCTGAACGGCTTTCGTAATCTGCGGGTTGGCGCGATCGGTGCGCGCCCGGCCGCTTTCAACACCGTGCGCTACAGCGAAAAGATTCTCGAGGCACAGGGCATCTCCGTCGAAACCCTCGATCTTTCCGAAGTGCTCGGTCGCATCGATCGTATGAAAGACCACGACGATCATGCCCAGGCAAAACTGGCTGCGATCACCGAGTATGTCGATGCGAGCAACGTGCCGCGGGCAGCTTTGTTGAAGATGGCAAAACTTGGGGCGGTGGTCGATCAGTGGATGGCGGCCACCGAAGTCACCATCAGCGCCGTGCAGTGCTGGACCTCGATCGAAGAAAATCTGGGCGTCGTGCCCTGCACGGTTATGAGCATGATGAGCAACGAACTGTTGTCCAGCGCGTGCGAAGTGGATATCTGCGGCGTGCTCGGAATGCACGCTCTACAACTGGCGTCGGGAACTCCATCCGCTCTTCTCGACTGGAATAACAACTACGGATCGGATCCGAACAAAGCGGTTTGTTTCCATTGCTCCAACTTGCCCAAAGAATTCTTCCGCTCGGCAAAGATGGATTTTCAGCAGATCATAGCCGGCACCGTGGGCAAAGAGAACACCTTCGGCACCTGCGTTGGCTTGATCAGGCCGGAGAAGATGAGTTTCGCGCGTTTTTCGACCGACGACACCTCGGGCAAGATGCGCGGGTACGTTGGCGATGGAAGGTTTACAGACGACCCGCTGAATACCTTCGGCGGCGCCGGCGTGGTTGAGATTGCGCACCTGCAGAAGTTGCTGCGCTACATCTGCGAGAACGGATTTGAGCACCATGTCGCCGCTAACCTTTCTACGGTGGCCTCGGCAGTGCATGAGGCTACCACCCGCTATCTGGGCTGGGATATGTACTGGCACGGGCGAGATAACGGAGCCTGCTGATGGCGATCGTCGCAGGCGTCGATTTCGGAACGCTCAGCGTTCGCGTCTCGCTCGTCGACAGCGAGCGCGGTCTTCTTGAATCTGCCATCGCCGAATACCCGCTCCACCGCAAGCGCGAAGATCCGGAATACGCGACTCAATCCCACAACGATCACATGCGTGCGCTCGCTGCCGCGATGCGCGAAGCCCTGAAAAAAGCGGGCGTGGCCGGAGATCAGGTGCAGGCCATCGCGCTCGATACCACGGGCTCATCCGTGATTCCAGTCGACAAGAGCATGCAACCGCTCGGCGAGTATTACCTCTGGTGCGATCATCGCGCCAAGGGCGAGGCGGCCGAGATTACTGAGGCGGCTCACCGCGAGGGACTGGAAGCGATCCAATGGTGCGGCGGCGTGTACTCCTCGGAGTGGGGATTTTCCAAGCTGTTGCACTGGCTCCGGCACAACCCGGATAAGCGAGAACAGTTTGCCTCCGCCTTCGAGCACTGTGACATGGTCGCGGCCACGCTCTGTGGCATCACCGATCCTCGAAAAGTAAAGCGCAGCATTTGCGCCATCGGACACAAGTGGCTATGGAACCGGCAACTGGGCGGGCTCCCGCCGGAAAGTTTTCTGGTCAACGTTGATCCTTTGTTGAAGGGAGTCAGGGACAAACTTGATGGCGAATGCGCGACCTCCGATCAAATCGCGGGCAAGCTTTCGCCGTCGTGGGCTGAAAAGCTCGGCCTGAAACCAGGGATACCGATTCCGGTGGGAGCCTTCGACGCGCATTGGGACGCCATCGGCGCGGGTTGCCGAACCAACGACATGGTGAATGTCATTGGCACATCGACGTGCATCATTGGCATCACTCCGTCGGTGAATCTGGTGCCGGGAGTTTGCGGCGTTGTCCAGGGCAGCGTGCATCCGCAGCGAACCGGAATCGAAGCCGGGCTTTCCGCGGTGGGCGACATTTTTAGCGCCATTGCCTCACGAGCGAATACCGACGTAAAAACATTGAGCGTCGGTCTCGAGAACTATCGCGCCGGACAAACCGGCCTGCTGCGTATGACCTGGGACAATGGCGATCGCACCGTTCTGGTCAATCCCAATCTGCGGGGCGTAACCTTGGGATGGAATCTGCAAAGCACGGCGCAGGATGAACTCTTCGCCGCGATCGAAGGGACGGCATTCCATACGCGCGTGATCCTGGATCGCATGGCTGGAAATGGCGTGCATATCAAACGCGTGATCAACGCCGGAGGTATCCCGCAAAAAAACGTCGTCCTGAATCGAGTCTATGCCGACGTGCTGGGGCGACCGGTGCTGGTACCGGGCAAGAGCGTAGTCAGTCTGGGGTCTGCGATCTTCGCTTTTCTGGCTGCGGGGACGTTCAAGACGATTGAGGAAGCGCAGGATAAGATCTGTCCTCCGCTCGAGACTTTTCTGCCGGAGGAATCGGCGCAACGCACGTACGCCAATCTGTATCCTTTATATAGCAAGTTATACTTCACTTTGGGCCAAAGAGGAACTAACGGTCTGGGAGACGTTCTTCCAAAGTTGATCGAAATAGCGCAATCGGTAGCCGCCCCAACCACGCATTAAGAACTGGAAACGAGGCATAGGAATGAAAGTCCGGAAAGTTCTCGGAGCAGTCGCGATCAGCAGCTTGTGGTTGGCGATTGTTCTCACCGCGGAGGCGAAGACAAAAGTGACCAGCCAGCCTTTTGGCAAGTTGCCGGATGGAACTCCGGTCGAAATTTATACGTTGGCGGACGGCCAATATGAAGCTCGCATCGCGACCTACGGAGGCGTTGTGGTCTCTCTGAAGGCTCCGGACCGGAAGGGCAAGCCGGCGGACGTGGTCCTCGGATTCGATGACGTCGACGGCTATGTGGCCAACTTTAACGGCCCCTCCGACGCATTCTTCGGGGCACTCATTGGCCGTTATGCCAATCGAATCGCGCACGGCAGTTTCACATTGGATGGCCAGAAGTACTCTCTGCCGCTGAATAATGGCGAGAACACTTTGCATGGCGGTCCGCATGGCTTTAACAACCAGGTCTGGAAGGCGAAGCCGATCGCCGACGGAGTCGAACTGACTTACCTAAGCAAAGATGGCGAGGCCGGGTTTCCTGGCAGCCTGACGGCCACCGTGCGATACAGCTTGGTAAAAGGCAATCTGCGGATTGAGTATTCCGCCACCACCGATAAAAACACCGTAGTCAATTTGACGAATCACTCTTATTTCAATCTTGCCGGGGAAGGTGACATTCTGAAGCAGGAACTGACTCTGCATGCCTCGAGATTCACGCCGGTCGATGCCGGACTTATTCCCACCGGCGAACTGAAGTCTGTCGAATCCACGCCCTTCGATTTTCGTAAAGGCACAGCCGTTGGGGCGCGGATCAACGCCAATGATGAACAGCTTCGTCTCGGTCGCGGCTACGACCACAACTGGGTGCTCGACAGCGGCGGCGGTAAATTGACGGAAGCCGCCGAAGTTTACGATCCAGGCAGCGGGCGTGTGCTGAAAGTCTTGACCGATCAGCCGGGAATCCAGTTCTACAGTGGCAACTTCCTCGACGGTTCCGTCAAGGGCAAGGGCGGCAAGCCCTACGAGCTACGCTCAGCGCTCTGCCTGGAAACGCAGCACTTCCCCGACTCTCCGAACCATCCGGCTTTCCCGACCACGAAACTGAAGCCCGGGGATCGATATCACACTGTAACCATCTACCGCTTTTCCACTCGCTGAAGAACATTTGAATCCGCTTTCGGGCGGGAAATCTGTGCGTGCAAATCAAGATTCGCGAATACGGCAGATCATTCATTTGCGTAGCCTTTCTTTCATCATCTTTCCTTTCCTGATGACGCTGCCTTGCTGGCCGCAACCGCCATCGGGGAGCGTGATCATTCAGGTGCAGGCGGACGAGCCAGAGGGTCCGATGCCCCCCGTATGGAACTACTTCGGATACGACGAACCCAACTACACCTATGCTCCAAATGGTCGGAGGCTGCTCGGCGAATTGGCTGCACTGGGGTCGGGGCCGGTATACGTGCGAGTCCATAATCTGCTGACCACAGGTGACGGGACCGCATCCCTGAAGTGGGGATCGACAAACGTCTATTCCGAGGATGCATCAGGACAGGCAGTCTATAGTTGGACGATTCTTGACAAAATCTTCGACGCCTTTCACGAATCTGGAGTCAAGCCTCTGGTTGAGATTGGTTTCATGCCGAAGGCGCTGTCTGTTCATCCCGAACCTTATCGTCACGACTTTCCACGGACACCGGTGGGAGAAATCTATACCGGCTGGGCCTATCCCCCGAAAGATTATAAGAAGTGGTCTGAACTCGTTTTCCGATTCGTCGACCATTTGCGGCAACGTTATGGCGACGCCGAGGTGAAGACCTGGCTGTGGGAAGTATGGAACGAACCCGACATCGGCTACTGGAAAGGAACCCGTGAAGAATATTTCAAGCTCTATGACTTCAGTGCAGAGGGCGTGCTCCGCGCGATTCCGGGTGCGCGAATCGGAGGACCGGAGACCACTGGCCCGAGCAATACAAAGGCAGCGGAGTTCCTGCAGTCGTTTCTGGACCATTGCGCCCATCAGCAGAATTACGCGAATGGCAAGATCGGAACGAGTCTCGACTTTATCAGCTTCCATCCGAAAGGTTCTCCCACCTGGCAAGTCGACCACGTTCAAATGGGCATAAACCGGCAACTTGCCGCGATTGAACAAGGATTCAAGATCGTGCGATCCTTTCCGGAGTGGCAGCGGACGCCGATCATCCTCGGAGAATCAGATCCTGAGGGATGCGCTGGCTGTTCTGCGCAGGACCATCCGCAAAATCTATATCGTAATGGACCGCTTTATGGCGCCTACACCGTCGACGTTCTCAATAATATTTTGCAGTTGGCGCGCCGCGAGCACGTCAATTTGGTTGGAGCCGTGACTTGGGCCTTTGAATTTGAAGATCAGCCGCCCTTTGCGGGCTTTCGGGAGTTGGCTACCAACGGTGTGGACAAGGCGGTCCTCAACGCCTTTCGGATGCTGGGATTGTTGGGAAACGATCAGGTGAAAGCCAGCAGTTCGGGAGCCTTGCCCGGCGACCAGATCGTGCGAGCCGGAGTTCGCGCGCAACCCGACATCAATGTGATTGCCACGCGCAAGGATCCAGCGAGAGACAATGATCAGAGCCGCGAAATAGAAATTCTCATCTGGAACTACCACGACGACGATATTCCTTTCCGAGACGCGCCTATAGACCTGGTAGTCAACGGTCTACCCGCGAACGCAAAGCGTCTCCTGCTTGAACATTTCCGCGTCGATTCCAACCACAGTAATGCATTCGCCGCATGGAAGTTGATGGGTTCGCCGCAATCGCTCTCGGCAAGCCAGTTGGAATCGCTTGAGAGCACAGGCCAATTGCAGCTACTGAACTCGCCTGCATGGACGACAATTCATGAGACTAGTGTCCGGCTGCAGTTCATGCTGCCGCGGCAAGGTATATCGCTGCTGCGCTTGGCTTGGTAAGGGATTTGGCAGCCTAAATTTCGTGCTGTGATGATCGACCGAGTGACGTCCGCTTTCACAGATTTCAAGGTCAGTTCGACTTCGCTTCCCTGCTTCCCTAAAGCGCCCCTGAATCACCGTATAGGAGCGCGCCAGTACCTCGAATTTTTTTCGACCTCCGCGCATCTCTGGTGTGGAGAGAAGCTGGTGAACCACTTTCTGCGGTGCCGAAACGGTGTTTATCGCTTCGAGATCTTCGCCGGTCAGCACCGAGGCGAAATTCACGTGGCCAGGAACCGGGCTCACCGGTCCGCGCAAGTCCCAGGAATAAGCATGCGAGTCGGCCAGCGCGCCAAAAAGAGGGCCAATGCGCTTGCCCGGCGGCTCGAATCCCTGATGAAAATGCCTCCCAGGCGTGAATGGTTCTTGGGGTGTGGATGCGAAGAAGCGACTCTCAGAGGCGGTGCGCTGCGGAGCGCTGTTTAGCGCCGACGCCCCTCGCCTTTCGTAACTCTTACTACGTCCCTTTGACAGCTAGAATCGAAGAAGTTGCGGGGGATAGCTGTCGGGTATGGATCAGGCATTCCAGGAGGTTAACCAGAATAGTCCCGAGGCCATTCCGACCCGAATGCGCCGGATCGAAGGCCGGGAATGGTGGCTGTGGGGATTCGCCGTAGCCATTACTCTGGCGCTCACTTTAGGGATCATCTCGTTTACCTTCCCCTGGCTTAATCGGGGAGACACCGATGTCTCGTACTGGTTTGATCTGAAGGAGTGGGTGCGCGGGCTGGCGGCCCTGGTGCTGCTCTTCGATCTCTACGCGATCTATCAGCATTTGCAGTTGCATCGCGTTCGACGGCAACTGGCGGAACGGGATCAGCTTTTTTCACTGATCAGCGAAAACGCCGCCGATATGATCGCACTCGTCGA
>Ga0302324_100028456_pt1 | contig 10621 bp, 4 predicted proteins | sample Palsa_T0_1_FD_201949 | JGI IMG/M metagenome (GOLD analysis project Ga0302324, IMG submission 201949) | Peat permafrost microbial communities from Stordalen Mire near Abisko, Sweden - Palsa_T0_1 | ecosystem: Environmental > Terrestrial > Soil > Palsa > Peat permafrost | place: Sweden: Abisko... | reverse complement strand
CCCATCGCGGCGAACGCGCCCTTGCGTCCCTTCCACATCAACAGGCGCTCGGCATCGTCGCGCGGCTCGCGAACTTCGAGCGCTCCGCTGCGGCGCGCAAGGTCGCTCGCAAGCTGCGCGGTGTGCTCGACCTCGGCCCGCGGGCCGTCGACGTCGACCAAGAGTGCGGCACCGGCATCGAGCGGCCAATCGACGCCCGTCGCTTTCACGATCGCCTCGATGGCGAGTTGATCCATCATCTCGATCGCCGCGGGAACGATGCCTCGCGCGACGATTGCCGCAACGCACGCGCCGGCTTCATCGGTCGAGGGGAAGGTCGCGAAAAACGTGCGCGTGGTTTCCGGAGCGCGCAGGATGCGCACGACGGCCTCCGTGACGATGCCCAGCATGCCTTCGCTGCCGACCAGCACCGACATCAAGTCGTAGCCGAGCGCATCGCTGTCGCCCGAACCGAGTTGCACGATGCGGCCATCGGCCAAAACGACGGTTGCCGCGACGACGTGGTTGACGGTGAACCCGTATTTCAAGCAGTGGGCGCCGCCCGAGTTCTCGGCGATATTTCCGCCGATCGAACAGACGCTCTGCGAACTGGGGTCGGGCGCGTAATAATAGCCGTAGGGCGCGATGGCCTTCGTGACGTCGAGGTTGATGACGCCGGGCTGCACCCGCATGCGGAGATTTTCGAAATCGACCTCGAGGATGCTCGTCATGCGAGCCAAGCCGACGACGATCCCGTCGGCCGCCGGCAGCGCTCCGCCGGAGAGCCCGGTGCCCGCGCCTCGCGGGACGACCGGAATGCCGTAGCGATGCGCGATTTCGACGCAGGCGGCCACTTCGGCGGTCGTCGCGGGCAACGCAACCGCGAGCGGACGCACGCGCATCCCGGTCAATCCGTCGCACTCGTACGTGCGCAAATCCGCGGGCGCCGTCAGAAAGTACTTTCCTCCTACGACCGCCGCTAGTTCGTCGAGCGCGTTCGCGCGTTCCGCCGTCTGCAAGGTCCCGTTCACGTTCGGGACGAGCCTGGATTTTACTGTGCCCGGCAGACCCGCTTCAGTCGGCAGTCCAGTCGAGCATGGGCTCCCATTCGCCCGGCGCGAACGCCGTCTTGGTCTTGATCGCGTCGACGTAGCGGCGCTTCCCGGCGCGGTTGCCTTTGCCGATCATCACGACGCCCGCGAGCTTGTTTTCCCAGAAGAAGAGCGCCCGGTAATGCTTCTTCTCGCGATCGATCTTGCGCACCATTTCGAGCCCGTCGCGATATTCGGGCGAGATGCCGAACTGCGTGATCGTTTGATCGGTGAACAGTTTCGACGAATACTCGGGCACGTCGTGGTAGCGCTGGTCGCCGCCGGCCATGTTGATCGCAGCGACCTTGCCGTGCGCGCCCGCGTTGTTCCAGGTTCCGAGCCGATAGTTCATTTCGGCGACCGGATCGTAGAATTCGGCGGCATCCCCGCCGGCGAAAATGCCTTTGACGTTCGTTTCGAGCCGGTCGTCGCAGACGATCCCGGTTTTCGTTTCGATGCCGGTGCCCGCGAGCAACTCCGTGTTGATCGTCAAGCCCAGGCCGATGCCCACGCAGTCCGCCGGAAGCTCGAGCCCGCCGGTCGTCACGACCTTCGTCACCGCGCCGTTCGAGCGCGTCAACTCGCGCACTTCCTCGCCGTAGTGAACGTGCACGCCGTCCTGACGCGCCGCGTCGTCGATCATTTCGCCCGCGATCTCGTCGAGCATGCGCCGCAGAAAGCGCGGGCCACGCAGCAGCCAGTGCGTCTCGGCGCCACGCGAAGCGAACGCTTCGGCCAGCTCGTAGGCGATGAACGAACCGCCGATCGCGACCGCCGACTTCGCACTCTCGAGCTGGTGCGAGATCGCTTTGGTATCGTCCATGTATTGGAAGTTGAAAACGTTCTCTGCGCCCGCCGCGCCCGGCGCCTCGCTCGGATTCGGCCGGCCGCCCGTCGCCACCAGCAGCGCATCGAACGGATATCCGGTCTGGCCGGCATAGGCCACTTTTTCGACCGCGTCGATCCGGTCGATACGAGTCTCCAAGTGGAGCGCGATCGCCATTTTCTCGTGCCAGGCCGCATCCCGCATGATGACCTTCTGCTCGGTGACCTGTTTACGCAGGAGCGGGGGCAGCGCGATCCGGTTGTAGAGCGGGTAGGACTCGTCAGTGAACAGCGCGATGCTGCAGGCCGGGTCCGCCTTGCGCAACTGCTCGGCGGCGGTCGTGCCCGCAAATCCATTTCCGACGATGACGTACTTGCGTTCGCTCACAGTCCTCAACAACTCCCCAAAGTCCCGCCCCGGCGGTGGGGAAGGGGCCCGGGTTCATGGAAAAAACGGCTGGCGATGGAAGTGCGCCTCGTCCAGCTCCTAGGGTCATTCATCACGACGTCGAGCGCGTATACCTTGGCGCGCCTCGAGTTTGCCATGCGCCACCCCGAAACGTCCGCGCCGCCGCTCATCCGGCGTTTATCGGATGCTTCCGAGGCCACCTTGCGGGACGAATGGGAGGAGGTCGAGCGGCAGGTCGACTCGGCACGCCGCTACGTGCGGGAGCAGGATGACTCACGCGGAAAACGAGCCGTATACGACCCGTCCTTTGGGTGGCTGCAGCGAACGACCCGGGAGCTCGAGCAGTATGCGCGAGCAGTCCGCTGGGTTCTGACGGTGAACGACGGACGGCCGGGAGAGATTTGATGAACAACGATTTCAACGAGACCGTCGAACAGCTGCTGGCGCAGGGTCGCGAATTCCAGAAACAGATGGCCGAGGCGCTCAATCGCACCGCCGAGGACGTCAAGCCGCACCTGAACGAGGCGGTACGCCAGGCTCAGGAACTGCAGGCGACCCTCGGTAAGCATGCCGTCGAAACGGGTGCCATGGCCTCGGCGCAAGCCCAGACGGCGCTGGGCCACCTCAATGAGTTCGTGACCATCGGCGCCAGCGCGGCCCGCGAATCGGCGGAGCAGGCGCGCGTGACCGCGGCCAAGATGGCCGATCAAGCCAAGCGGATGGTCGAAGCCGCTGCGGCGGCCGCCTCGGCGGAGGCCAAGAAGCCGCAGTAACCGGCCGCGCCCGCGGCCCGCTCCTCAGCGCGAAAGTGATTCCGTTCGGGCGGCGGTGGCGACGGGTTCCGGCAACGCGAGTTCCGGGCTAAGCTTCACGAAGCCCTCGAGCGCGCGCGGCCAATCGGCGAGCAATTCGAGCGCACGCGACGAACCGGTCGCCTCGGCGTAGCGTTCCAAAAGGTCCCGCAAACGCGCCACGTCGGGGTCGTCGGGCCGGCAGGCGCTCGGGTGACAGGGCGTCGGTCCGAGCGACAGCTTGGGTTCGGCCGGGTCGAAGCTGCCCTCACCGGTCGCAACGAAAACCACGCCGCCGCTCATGCCGCTTGCAAAGTTTTTGCCGACCGGCCCCAGCAGCGTGACGAAGCCGGCCGTCATGTACTCGCAGCAGTGATCGCCGGCGCCTTCGGCAACCAGTTCCGCGCCGCTGTTGCGCACGCCGAAGCGCTCGCCCACACTTCCGCGTACGAAGCCCTCGCCGCCGCGCGCGCCGTAGAAGCAGGCGTTGCCCGCAATCGGTTCGACTCGCTCGCCGAAACCACGCACCACGATGCGGCCGCCTTCCATGCTCTTGCCGACGTAGTCGTTAGCATCGCCGTCGAGATCGAGCGTCATGCCGCCGGTAAGAAACGCGCCGAAACTTTGCCCGGCCGAGCCGCGATAACGCACCTCGAAAGTGGAGTCGGGTTCGCCTTCGCTGCGGCGCACGACGACTTCGTGCGCGATGCGCGCACCGACGGCGCGATCGGCCGGACGGATGGGTAGGACGGCTCCCGCGCGGGACTGCTCCGTGACCCACGGGCGCGCGACGAGATCGTCGAGGTGCGTCGGTTCGAGCACCGGGCGGCGCGGAGTTTCGGCGCGTTCGGGGAGGCGCAAGATCGCGCTGAGGTCGACCTCTTCGAGCCGCGGATCGTCGAGCACGCGCCGGCGCAAGAGGTCGGAGCGCCCGTGCAGCTCGTCGAGCGAACGAGCACCGAGTTCGGCCATGCGGCGCCTCACGTCACGCGCGACGAACTCGAGGAACGCGACCGCTTCTTCGACGGTCCCCGCGAATTTGGCGCGCAGCACCGGATCTTGGCTGGCGATTCCGACCGGACACGTATTCTTGTGGCACTGCCGGGCGTAGATGCATCCGAGTGCGACGAGCAGCGCGCTGCCGAAACCGCAGGCGTCCGCACCGAGCAGCGTTGCGATGATGACGTCGCGTCCGCTCTTGAAACCGCCGTCGACGCGCAGTTTGACTCGCGAGCGCAGTCCGTTGGCGAGCAGCGCGTGGTGCGTTTCGACGAGACCGATTTCCCACGGCAAGCCGGCGTGTTTGATCGACGAGAGCGGCGATGCGCCGGTTCCTCCGTCGTGACCGCTGATGTGAATGACGTCGGCGTCGGCTTTCGCGACCCCGCTCGCAACGTAACCGATGCCGGATTGCGCCACGAGTTTTACGGCGATGCGCGCCTGCGGCGCCGCTCGACGCAAATCGTAGATCAGTTCGGCCAGATCTTCGATCGAATAGATATCGTGGTGCGGGGGCGGCGAGATCAACGCCTGGCCCTCGGAAGCACCGCGCAATGCCGCGATCTCGGCAGTTACCTTGAAGCCCGGAATCTGGCCGCCTTCGCCCGGCTTCGAGCCCTGCGCGATCTTGATTTCGACTTCGTCGGCGCTGGCCAAGTACGTCGCGCCGACGCCGAAGCGCGCGGAGGCGACTTGCTTGATGCGGCTGCGCCCGCGCTCGACCTCGCGGCTGTAGCGCGACGGATCTTCGCCGCCTTCCCCTGAGTTGCTGCGTGCCCCGATTTTGTTGGTCGCGCGCGCGATCACCGCGTGCACTTCGGAGGCGAGCGCGCCGTGCGACATCGCGGCGGTGACGAAACGCTCCACGATCGCGGAAATCGGTTCGACTTCCTCAAGCGGAATCGGGTCGCGCAATTGGACCGGCGCCAAAAGGTCGCGCAGCGTCACCGGCGCGCGGCGTTCCATCGCATCCGAAAGCTTTTCGAAGGCTTCGTAATCGCCGTTCATCGCGCTCGCGCGCAGCGTCTTGATCGCGTTTGGGTCGAAGGCGTGGCGCACGCCCTCGCGCCTGAAGCGGAAGAGTCCGCGGTCGGGCAGCGGATGCGCCGGCAGACGCGACTCGGCAAACCAGGCGCGAACGTCGTCTTCGATGTCCGCGAAGCCGACGGCCGGAACGTGCGCCGCCATGCCCGGGAAGCAGAGCTCGACGATGTCCTGACTAAGGCCGACCGATTCGAAGGTTTGCGCGCCGACGTACGAGCGAAGCGTGCAGATGCCGAGCTTGGCGAGAATCTTGAGCAGCCCGGCGCGCAGGCCGGTGAGGAAGGCGGTTCCGCTGCCGGAGCGCACGGCGGCGCGCAAGCTAAGCCACGGCGTTACGACGTTGGCGCCGGCGCCGATCAAGGCCGCGACCGCGTGCGCGTCGCGCGCGTATCCATCTGCGACGGCGATCGAGGCTTGCATGCGCAACCCGCGCTGCACGAGGCGCTGATGAATGGCTCCCGCCGCGAGCAAACCGGGAACTGCCGGCGCGTCGCGCCGATCGTCGAGAACGAGCAGCGACATCCCGTCGCGGACCGCGTGTTCGGCTTCGTCGCAGAGCTTCAAAAGCCGGCCGTGGAGCGAAAGGTCACCGAGTTCGAGCGCGAGCGCTTGCTGCCGGAGACGCGCGTCGAAACGGAGCGCGTCGAAGTCGAGCTCTGAAAGAATCGCGCTCTCGAGTTTGACGGCGGAGTACGCGCCGGGCACGTCGCCGTTGATGTCGCCCGATCCGACCCAGGCGCGCATGTCGAAGACGAGCGCTTCGCGGAGCGGATCGATCGGCGGGTTCGTCACTTGCGCGAAGCGCTCGCGCAGATACTCCGCCACCGGGGCGCGCCGCTCGAAGAAAGCCGGCGTCGCGTCGTCGCCCATCGAGAGGGTGGGCTCCGCTGCGGCGGCCAGCACGCCGACGATGTCTTTGAGTTCTTCGCGCGACGCCCCGAAACGGTGCAAGGGCGCGTCCAGATCCTCGTCCGGTCCGGCCTCGACGCGATCGTGCAGCGGGAAGCTCCAGGTTTCTACGACGTCGCGGAAGTCGGCTTGCGCGCGCCGCTCGCTGCGAAACTGCTCGGTCTCGACGACTTCACCCGAGGCGAAGCGCACGATGAGCCGTCCGCCGGGGCCGAGGCGGCCGCGGCGCACGATCGGGTCGTCGCCGAAATCGACGATGCCCGCTTCCGACGCGACGAGGACTTTATTTCCCGCGGTGCGGCACCAGCGCAACGGACGCAAGCCCGCTCGGTCGAGCGCGGCACCGATCGTATCGCCGTCGGCGAAGACGATCGCCGCCGGACCGTCCCACGGTTCCACCGTCGGTACGTGAGCGTCGTAGTACGCGCGCAGACGGCTGTCGCCGCGTTCGATCGCCGGGGCCAACAGCAAGTCGACCGCTTCGTCAACGCGATAGCCCGCCCCGACCATGGCATCGACCGAGGTATTGAAATCGTACGAGTCGCTCGCACCTTTGAGCGTCTTGATGCCGCGCGCCTCGAGCCAAGCGCGGTTGCCGGTGATCGTGTTGATCTCACCGTTGTGCGCGATGTGACGGAACGGTTGCACGAGCCGCCACGACGGGGACGTGTTCGTCGAGAAGCGCTGATGGAAGAGCGCGAAGCGCGAAGCGAACAGTTCGTCGCGCAAATCGTCGAAGTACGCGCCGAGCTCGTCGGATGAGAGCAGGGCTTTGTAAACGACCGACGTCGAGGAGCACGACAGCAGCGAAACGCTTGGACCGAACTCGCGCAGTTGCTTCTCGATCGAGCGGGCTGCCGCGCGCATGCGCTCGCGTACGTTGCCTGGGCCCATGTCGACGATCAGCTGCTCGAACGAGGGACGCATCGCCAGTGCCTGGACGCCGAGAATCTCGTCGTGCACCGGCGGCGTCCGCCAGCGCAGCGGCGTCACGTCGACCGCATGAACGCGCGCCTCGATCGCCGCCCGCGCCGAAGCCGCGGCGTCCGGTTCGCGCGGCAAGAACAGACAGATTGCCGCGAGATGCCGCGAGGCCGCATGCAGGCTGACCTTGGAGAGTTCGCGAGCCAGCAAGTTGCGCGGCGTCTCGCACAGGATGCCGGCGCCGTCGCCGGTGCGCCCGTCGGCCGCGCGCGCACCGCGGTGCATCATCGAGCCGGCCGCTTCGAGCGCAAGCCGAACCGTTCCGTGGGAAGCCGGACCGCCGAGGTCGGCAAGGAAGCCGACGCCGCAGGCGTCGTGCTCCTCGAGCAGAGGCCACATTGAAGCTCTATGGTAAGCCCAATGCGCCGCCGGGTCATTCGCCATTCGCTGCACGCTCTTGGACATTGGTTGAACGAACCGGGTGACTTTTGTCCCTTTGACGCAAGCTCCGGAGCTTAGCGCCGGGACCAGCTGCACGTTGCGGAGGTTTCTTGCCTACGCGGATCACTCTCTTCAATTCTCGAGCAACGCAAGGTCGACCGGCCGGCGGAGCCCACCCCTCAATAATATTAACGCACTTCACGCGCAATTAAAGGCGGCTTAACGGTTTTCTTGTTAGCGTTTGCGCGAGAACGCCCGTCTCAATTTCGCTACGCACTACGCACCTGCGGAGAAAGCTCTTGGCTGCAAACCACGGTGTATTTCGCTATGTCTTGAGCTACGCGTTCGCCGCGGCGACCGTCGCCGCCAACGCGCTCGGTGTCGCCGCCCAGGATGCCGGGCCGACTCCGCCGCCCGGGCCCTCGATCAGTGGAGTCGTCAACGGCGAGCGCGGCCCAATCCCCGGCGCGACAGTCTCGATTACCGGGCCCGTCTCGCGCACGGAAACGACCTCGAACCTAGGGGCCTTCGCCTTCACGGGCATTCCGGCCGGAACGTATCGGCTGTCCGCCTCCGCGGCAGCGCATATTTCGATCAAGAATCAAGTCGTCTCGACGGACGCTTCGAATCCCGCAACGCTGACGGTGACCCTCGGCACGCAGTCGCTGACGACGTTGCGCACGATCGGCAGTACCTCGACGACGGGCCGCGGCACCATTACCATCAATACCTCGGGCAACGCTCAGTCGACGCTCACCTATCAAGACTTCATCTATCGCGGTGAAGACCAGGTGCAGAACATGCTCGAGGAGCTGCCGGGCGTTGAGCTGACGCGCGCTTCTTCGGGCGGGGCGCCGGGCGCGAACACCGATATCGCGTTGCGTGGTGCGTCGCCATATGAAACGCAAACGCTCATCGATGGGCATCCGGTGACTGGCGGCCGTTACGGCGAATACCTCGTGCAATTCATCAACCCGCTCGTTCTCGGCGACATCGAGGTCGATCAAGGTCCCGCCGTCTTCGGAACGACGATTCAGAACGCGGTCAACGGAACCGTTAACTTCCGAACCCCGCCGATCACGAGCCGGCTTACGGGCAATTTCACCGCCGGCTACGATTCGTTCAACGGCAGCACGTATTCGGGACGTATTTCCGACACAATCGGCAAATTCGGCTTTCTCGCCGCGTACGGATTCTTGGGTACGCCCGGCTACTTCACGGGCAATATTTTGTCCGTGAACTCCATTACCGGAGCGCAGGCCGGCGTCGTTCCGGACGCCGTCGTGAATCAGGAAGTTCCCTCCGGTGAGACGTTCAATAATCGCTCGCAAGTGTTCAAGCTCGGCTACAACTTCTCACCGACCACATCGCTGACGCTGGCCTCGATCGGCTCGCAATCGTACGTCGATTACACCGCAACGCTTACGACGGTGGAGCCCGTTACGATCGTGCCGTGCCTCCAAGCTACCGCGTCGTCCCCGTGTACGGGTTACAACAACCCGGCTTACAACGGCTTGATCGGCCAGACGGTTTTGGCCGCGACGCAGTTCGACAACCTGTATCAGGGCAACTTCGAAACGGACAACGAACCGATCTTCACCGCGGACTTGCGCACCTCGATTGGGCCCGGCAGCTTCCTCGCTCGCTACTATACGGGTTCGATAACGCGCGAGATCAACGACCCAGGTGAGGCCGGACAGATCACGGGCTTCCCGCCACCGCCGGGAACGCCGCCGACCACGTACGGCACCGGATATTATCAAAGCGAAATCGATCGGCTGCAAGGCTCGGACTATCAGTTCACCGTCCCATGGGCGCGCAATACGAACGACTTTATTACGGCATCGTTCGACGAGCACACGGATAAGGCGCTGGCATGCAGCGGAACAACTCCGGACTTCGCCCTCGTCGACGACTGCGCCGTGAACAACTTGAATATGTACTCGAGCACGATTTCGTTGCGCGCTTTTGCCGACGTAGCTCCGAAGCTGCACGTCGCCTTCGGAAATTACTGGTCGAACACAAGCTTCGTTGGGACGCGCTACGATCCGCGCGCGACGCTGGTCTGGACTCCGCAGAAGAACGAAGCCTTCCGCTTCGCGGTCGGCACGGCGTACGTCGCGCCTCCCTCGGGTTTCGTCGCACCGCAAGCCGGTTCGAACAAGGCGGTCATCCAAAACACCTTAAACGTCAACGACGCGCTGCAACCCGAGACTTCGGCCGGCGTCGACATCGGAACCGACATCGGCGTACACGGCGACTCCAAATTCACGCTCGACCTCTACGAGACGGCGCTGACGAACCGGTTCTCCACGATCACGATCGAGCCGGGCTATCCGATCGGCACGAACCCGTTCGGCTACTACAACGGCGTGCCGTTCAACAAGATCAGCGAGCTGTACAACGCCTCGGACTCCAATCAAGAAGGAATCGAATTCGGCTACGTCCGCGATCCGCGCGTCGGCTTCGGCGGGAAAGCATATTTCGATTTACTCCGTGCCTACAACTACAACACAGTTATCCCGCAGCTCACGCCGGGCGTTGCGGTCAACGGCTCGCAGACCGATACAATCAGCGGCGACGGCTTCGAGACGCCGGGCTATCAAATTCCCGGTTATCCGTACTCGCACGGACGACTCGAGCTGACGTACCGGTTCGCAAGTACAGCCCGCATCGCGTTCGGGCAGACCATTTACGGCGCGAACAACTCTTTCGGTGAGCCCGGCTTCTCGCTATTCGATTTCAACATCAACGCGCCGCTCAATTACGGACTGCGCTTTAATCTCTCGGGAACCAATATTTTCAACCACGACGACTACCGGTCGCTCGGGCAATACGGTTACGGCTATCTGCCGCCCGGCGAGTCAACGCCGTACTCTCTCTTCTTCGCGCCGCTACGCAGGTTTAAACTCACCCTCATCTATCCCATCGGAGGGGCCATACGGTGAATCGCCGCCACTACGGATTCCTAGCGCTTTGCGCCCTCGGACTCGGGCTCGCCGCCTGCAGCACGAGCGGAAACAGCTCGAACAATAACCCGTTAGGGGGCGTCACGATCATACAACCGGCGGCGCCCACGCCGACGCCGGTCCCTACTCCGTCGCCGACGCCCGCGCCGAGCTCGACGGACGTGCTGACAGATTCCGGTTTCGAGAGCGGCGGCTTCGCCGCCGGCTGGTCGAAGTGCAGTATTCCGCGCGTTGTAGTCG
>Ga0302324_100028453_pt1 | contig 10621 bp, 11 predicted proteins | sample Palsa_T0_1_FD_201949 | JGI IMG/M metagenome (GOLD analysis project Ga0302324, IMG submission 201949) | Peat permafrost microbial communities from Stordalen Mire near Abisko, Sweden - Palsa_T0_1 | ecosystem: Environmental > Terrestrial > Soil > Palsa > Peat permafrost | place: Sweden: Abisko... | reverse complement strand
CGGCGGGGCTGTGCGCGACGCGGTGGTCGAGACCGCCGCGGACGAGCGCCACATCGCCAGGGGTGAGTTCGAATGCCGCTTGTGGGTCGTCGAGCCACAGCCAGGCATGGCCCCGGACGACGGCGTGCACGGCAAGTTGAATTGTGCCGGGCAGGCATACCCCCCAAGGGGGTCGTGCTACTGACCGAGCGAAGACGCCGCCGGACGCTCGCGCGCGGATGAGGTGTTCTTGGAGCACGTCCACCCTTTGAGAGTATCGCGTAGTGATCTGAGCGTTAGACACATTGATACGCTCGTTCTTGCGATAGAAGATGGTCCTATGACAGAGACAAGGAACATGACCCTCGTGCTCGGCGGCACAGGAAAGACCGGGGCACGCGTCGCCAGCAAGTTGACCGGGCTCGGTCTTCCGGTCCGCACCGCCGCCCGCCACGGCGCCGATGTGCGGTTCGACTGGGACGATCCGGCTACGCACCGCGACGCCGTCCGAGGTGCGGATCGCGTCTACCTGATCGCTCCGGTCATGCGCGCCCGCTTCGCCCCGCAGGTGTCAGCATTTCTGGATCTCGCGGAAGCCGTGGGTGTCCGGCACGTCACGTGCCTCAGCGCCTACGGCATCGAGCTCGCTCCGCCCGAGGTTGCCTTGAGAGCCGTCGAGCTGGACCTCATCGGCCACTCCACGCTGACGCACTCGATCGTGCGGCCAGCCTGGTTCATGCAGAACTTCAGTGAGACTTTCTTGATGCCAGTTGACGGTGCCATCGTTGTGCCGACTGGGAACGGCGGCGAAGCCTTCGTCGACGCCGAGGACATAGCAGCCGTGGTGGCGGCGACTCTCGCCGATCCGGAAGGTCATGCGGGCGCCGAGTACGCCCCAACGGGCCCGGGCATCCTGACGGTGAGCGAGGCCGCCGACATCATCGGCGACGTGACCGGGCGACCGGTCCGGCACGTGGACATCGACCGACGCGCTTGGGTTGACGGCGTGATCGCGTCGGGGGTGCCCGCCGAGTACGGCGAGATGCTCCAGCTCCTCACCGAGACCATCGCCTCCGGCCGCGGCTCTTGGCCCAACGACGACGTCGAGAAGGTGACTGGAGCGCCGCCCGGGGACTTCACAGACTTCGCCAGAAGTACCGCCGCGGCATGGACCGGAGATTTAGCGCCGTGACCGCCATCAACGACCTGGACAACTTCGCAGCGCTCGATCCCTTCTTCCGCATCATCGAAGAGGGCCTGAGCGCTCTCGCCGAGGAGGGGCACTTCTTCGACCTCCTCGCCGATGATGTCGTCTTCGACTACGTCATCACTGTTCCCGGCTACCCACGCCAAGTCGTCGGTCGCTCGGCAGTAGCGGAGTTGTACCGGCCCTATGGCAGCACCTTCGTGCTCTACCGATGCTTCGACCTGGCTGTTCACCACGACCGAGAAGCCGGTGTGGTCGTTCTTGAGTACGCCTCCGAGGGTCGTGTCGTCGCGACCGGGGCTGCCTACGCAAACCGCTATATCTCGGTACTCACGATCGTCGACCGCAAGGTCACCCGATGGCGCGACTACCTTGACCCGATCGCGGTCTTCGAAGCGGTCGGGTGGCCGCCTCACGCCTGACCTAGCGACCCAGGAGGAGCCCGGCGGTTCGCCGGGTCTCTCCCGACACGTGAAGGAGGCGACGGTGGTGTCATCCTTGCCAACGAGAGGGATGGGGCTGGGGGGCTACTTCGTGGAGAGCCCATTGGAGGAGACGTGGAGCTTCGGGGCGGCGCCCGAGCATTTACGACGCAAACACCAGCCGTTCCGGGTTCGCTACGCCCGCAAGACGCTTTCGGGCTGGCTCAACGACGTCGTCGCGGCTGGTGTGGTCCTCGAGGCAATCTGCGAGCCGCACGCGGACAAAGCCACTGCTGAGGCGCACCCCGAGGTGGCGGACACCAGGATCGCGCCCTTCTTCCTTATTGTCAGGGTCCGGCGACCGTAAAACAGATCGCCTCGTCCGAACGGGGACAGCCCGATCTACGGCCATGTCAGACAACTGACCCGACTAGCATCACACGGCGTCCCGGGTTGCAACATGCAACCATGGTTGTGTGCCGAGCCCCAGCACCGCGACGGTCCGACCGGCGCGGACCTCTGATCACCAGGAGATCATCAACCTTCTCGGACTCCTCACCACAGCCGGCCGAGAGGTGCTCGGAGCATGGACATCACGTTCGGAGGGGTTACCGGTCGCGACTGCTGTGGTCGCCGAGAGCGCCGGCGAGACCGTCGGGGCCGGGTTGGCAGTCGACCTGGGGCGCCGTTCCTTCCGCCTGGCCGTTCGCGCCGACCGACGCGGCTGCGGCGTGGGCAGCCAGCTGCTGGCACAGGTGGCTGGAGCGGGCCCGGTGACGACGGCGGTGCTCGTCTGGGATGCCTCCAGCCTTGAGTGGGCGCAGCGCCGGGGTTACGACAGACATGGCCAGGTGAACCAGCGCCGGGAAGCCATCCTCGCCGCCAGTACCGCTGAGTACCAAGACAGAGCGTTGGCAGCGGCAACCAAAGTGGGGACCTACGTTGAACGCTGGGCGCCGACCGGCCCCGATAAGCGCGAGGAGCTGCGGCAACTGTACGAACGGACGAAGCTCGGCCTGCCCAATGACACGCCGGCGGGCGCCACATTGGCAGAGGTGGACTACTTGTTCCCGCCGGTGGCCGAAGTCCTACTCGCCCACGATGGAGAGGTCCCGGTAGGCATCGCCTCCATTGCTCCGAGCGTGCCCGGGTCTTGGTACAACTGGTACGTAGGCGTGGTGCCCGAAGCACGTCGCCACGGTGTCGCCCGGGCACTGAAGGTTGCCGGCTTCGCCGTGGCCAGTGAAGCGGGCGCCGTGCGCCTGGTTACCCACAATCATGCCGCTAATGATGCGATGATCGCCCTCAACGAGTCGTTGGGCTACCGGCACGTTCCTCAAGGAGATCTTCAGTACCTCCGACCGGTAGCCTTCGCCGAGGCCTGACCGTCCGCAGCTCGACGCGGCCGGCAATCAAGCGGAAGGGCGAGAGCCGTCGGACGAGCAGCGAGGCTCGCATGTTGGTCGCACGGGTACGCCGCCCTCCGGGAACCACACTGAGCTACTTACCATATGTAGATATTCTCTTTACTTGAACGACCGGTTGGGGGGTCGCTAAGTCCGCCGGTCGGCTTCGTCAATGTCTTTCCGCATGGCCACTCTGCTGGCCGGGTCGAGGCCGTGGGAGGCTTCCGTTGCCATCACGGCACGCAGGCCCGGACCTATCTCTTCAGCAGTGAGCACCCGGAAACCCAGGTGTTCGTAAAGGGGCCTGTTCCAGGGCACGTAGTTGAAGGTGGTGAGGGTAAGCGCGGACAAACCGTTCTTGTCAGCCCAACGCCTTACTTGGTCGATCAGCGCCCGCCCCACGCCCTGACCCTCGTGGGCAGGGACGACGCTAACCTGCTCGATGTGCGCCGCACCGTCGACCATGTCGACAATGACGAAGCCGACCACGTGAGAGCTGGGGGCCACGGCGACCCATGCCCTGCCGGCGGCCGCATACGCCTCGAACACGGTGGCCGGAGGGGGCTCGTCATCGGCAATGGCGTCGAGACCAACCTCCCTGAAGCGCTGGCCCGAAGTGATCTCTACCTGGCGCATGAGCGGGGCATCAGCCCGGACAGCTGCTCTGGTCCTCACCGTCACGAAACAAGGTTCGCGCGATGAAGGGCTGCACGCCGGCCGCCAACAATCCGGGAATGACGGGACGAAAAATGGCGCAGACGAGGGCACTGCTGCTCAGCTCGCGCGCTTGGCTAGGAGGGCGAGCTTTCGAGAATGCGCCAGACCGCTGAGCTGCCCGCCGTGGTCCGCTTTTAGGTCTGAGGTAGTAACTACCGTCACCCGTCAGTGCTCACCACACTGTCGGTTGCCACCAGAAACTGCCCAATGGCGGCCAACAGGAGCGTCCGCCAAAGGACCACATACGGTGGTGACTCTCTTAACAGCACCCGAGCGTGAGAGGTTCCTCCCTGCCGATTTTGCGTGCTGACGCCTCGCCCGCCGCGCTGACATTCTGTGCGCCTGCGAAGCGGCGCGGAAGAAGTGGTTGACTGTTCGGTCGTGACGACCGCGCCCCTACTCAGCATGCTGTGGGAGTCAGCTGACGCCGCAGACGCCCTGACCAAACGCTTCGGCTTCGCCGATGCTGTTTCCGCGGTCGGCTGGATGGGTGACGCCCTTTGGGACACCTGGGCCATCGCGGTTGATGACTGCGACCGCATCGTCATGAGCGCCGGGAACCTGCTGGCCTGGATCACGACCGATGGTAGGCGCCTAATCGCAAAATGGTCCGTCTCCCCGTGGCTGTTCCAGCGTCTGGCCGATACGGCAACTCTCACCATGTGGCTTCATGCCAGCGGCATCCCCGTCGCTGCCCCAACTCCGGCGAAAGACGGTCGGCTTCGAGTTGAGTTGGATAACGTCTCGCTCGGCGTCTATCCCGTCATCGACGGCGATCTCCTCGACGTCGGCGATCCGGCACAAGTCACCGAGGCGGGCCGAATGCTGGCGACGCTTCACGAAGCACTGGCGGCCTACCCCCACGGCATCGACGGCGGCCGGCCGGCCCGACACGAGCAGCTTGTCCAGAACGACTTTCGTTCCGCCAACATCCTCCACGACGACACGAGTATCACCGCAGTCCTGGATTTCGAGGAGGCGACCTACCGCACAAGGGTCGCGGACCTTGCCAAGGCGACGGTTCTGCTCGGCACTCGCTACCACAACTGGGGCCCGACGAGCCAGCGTGTCCGTGAAGCGTTCGTGGCGGCATATCACGACCAGGCCCCGCTGACCAGCGCCGAAAGGAACGAACTGCAGCTCGGCGTCACCACAGTCCTGAAGCACTTCGGTTGGACGTAGGAGGTATTGGACCACCTATCAACCTCGAGCCAAAACGACGGGCCGTCCGACGGCGTGGTGATTGCGGCCCCGGCGGGTCGACCTCCTCTCCACCGTTCATCATTGCTCGACTGACTTCTTGGTGGCGCCGAGAGGCCTGAACGGTCGCGACACACCGACCCGCGACGGCATCGTTGATAGAACGTCTGTATCGAGGACGGGACCAATGCACGAGGCGTGTGGGGTTGTCGGGGGTTCTTGAGGTTCTGGACGGCGTCAACGGTCTCGGGGTTCGGCACCTACATCACGACGCTCGCCGTGCAGATCCTGGTGGTCGTGACATTGCACCAGCAGGCGGCCGGGGTGGGCCTGGTCAGCGCTGCCCGCTGGTTGCCCTACATGCTCTTCGGGGTGGTCGCCGGAGTGCTGGTCGATCGTTCTCGCCGACGACCGATCCTGATCATCACCGACCTCGGCCGCGGGGCACTGCTGATAGCCATTCCCCTGCTGGCCTTTAGCCACCATCTCTCCTTGGTCGTCCTGATCGTCTTCATGGCCGTCTTCGGGCTGATGTCGCTTTTCAACGACGCCGCTTTCCAGTCGTTCCTTCCCCGACTGGTCCCCCCATCGCTGCTCACCTCGGCCAACGCCCGACTGAACCAAAGTGACGCCGTCGCCCAGACCTCGGGACCGGCCCTGGCCGGCGGCCTCGTCTCCTTGCTCACGGCGCCCTGGGCGGTACTCATCGACGCCGCCACCTATTTCATCTCCGGTCTGCTGCTACTACGCAGTCCAGTAATCGAACCCCCGCCAACTGCGAAGTCGACTCGCAAGATCCGAGCTGACGCAGTCGAAGGTATCCGATGGGTCTACACCCACCCGATGCTGCGACCGCTCGCTTTGAGCACCCATGGATGGTTCTTGTGCTCTGCGGTGACCAGCGCCGTGTTAGTGCCCTTCGCGTTGCGGACACTCGGGCTCAACGCCTTCGGGCTAGGTCTGTCCCTCGCTGCCGGCGGCCTCGGAGGACTGGTTGGCAGTCTCTCCGCGACCAGGCTCGGAACTCGCTTCGCTGCCGGACGAGTGGTAATCGCCTGCCGCGCCCTCGCGGCCCTCTCCTGGGCGGTGGTGGCTCTAAGCACGAATGACTGGGGCGGTTGGGTGCTCTTCGGCTTCGGCCAGTTTCTGTTTGGTCTGTCGATGGGGGCGGAGAACGCCAACGAGATGAGCTACTGGCAGGCGGTCACCCCGGACCGGCTCCAGGGACGGATGAATGCCACTAGGCGCTCGATCAACCGGTCCATGCTCGTCATCGGTGCGCCACTCGGTGGACTACTAGCTGACACGATCGGCTACCGGCCGATGCTGTGGGCGGCCGCTGCGGGCTTCCTGACCGCCGCTACCGCCCTCCGACTCTCCCGGTTCCGCAACGCCCGGCTAGACGAAACCCCCACCGCCTCTACGTAATCTTGCACCGGTTCATCGGGGTGGGCACTCGGGTTCTCGCAGTGATTGCAAGAGCCACCTGCCCGTTCATAGAAACCACGTCAATTTCTGAGGCCATGAGCCACCCACAGTCTGTCCTCACTACCCCCAATCCAGCAGAGCCGCCACAGTTCGGCTTCTCCCGGCCGGCCATTTGCACCCGGGTTCTCAGCTTGGCCGATGGGTGTCGTCGGGTGATGCCGGCGATCGGTCGTCAGGTGCGTGCGCCGCTGCCAGCCGGCCTGGGCCCGGTGTAGCTAACCGAGAAACCCTCGGGGCTGAACGCCGATGGCGTCGAAACCTGTTGCCCGCCCTGCATCATGAGCATGCGCCAAAGCGATGTCTGACGGCCCCCAGCCATCCCCATGGCGCTGAAACTGACAGAGGGCGAGTAGGCGGCGAGCTTCAAGGGAAGGCAGGACAGCGCGTTGCAGTTCGACGGCCTCTCCACCACCCATTCGGCGCTCACCCCCGGGCCGGCGTAAGGCTCGGGAGGCATCGTGAAGGCGAGCCCGTTGGTGTCGTCTGCGACCTGCATCTTCCACTGGTCCGGCCCCGCCTCCCAGACGGTCACCGTGACCATGTCACCAGCCTTGACGGCGAGGCCGGTTATCGTGCTCAGGGGCGCTGGGAAGGATTCCCCCCAGGGCTGCACGTCGTAGCCATCTGGGCTGCGCGGGTCGGGCGTCTCGTAGACTCCTGCCTGAATGACCCCAGTGCCTGGCGCGGGAGGGTAGACAAAGACGCCCGAGCTCGTGAGGCCGTCGACGCCGACCCACTCGGACACGGACGCGCCGCGCGGGGTACCAGGACCCAATGCCGGGACGGTGAAAGTACCTCTGACGGCACTGTAGGGCCCGCCGACCGCGACGTAACCGGACCAAATTGGGTTCTTGATGTCTTTGACGGGGAGCGAAGGCGCCCCAGCGGGGAGCACGGGGGTCGGCGCCACCGCTTGGTAGCCCGACACGAGGTGCACGTAGAACCGGCCGCTGGACATGGAGGTGGCGCTGCGGGCGACCAGAGCCAGTTCGACAGTACGGCCCACCGAGGCGAGGTTGGCGCCGAAGGTGACCTGAGCGCTGAAGTTGCCACCGCCGCAGGGTGTCGAACTGCGAGAGTACCCCACGGGAATTGCATAGCTCGAGAGCAGTTCCAGCTGGCAGGAGCTGGCGTTCTTGACGCGCCCGGTGACGTTCACGAAGCCCCCGCTGGCAGGCAGTACCCAGGGCACAGCCCGGGCCGACAGGACTAGGGCCGGCCCCGCCGGGGGCGCAGTGCCCGCTGCCGGGCTGGCGGGGGCCACCAGGGTCACAGCGAGCACAGCCGTCATGCCAAACGCCCGCAGCACAGAACACCTGCCAGTCATAGTTTGCCGACCACCCTATATTGCTCGACGTTCGGCGTCGACGGCGCGTATCTGATCCGCCGAGTCGTTGAGTTGGCGATGCGCAACGGGGCTCACTTGTCCTTGCAGAGCGAGCCTGCGGATGGGGCGCCGCTCGCACAGGCCTATTGTCTGGAGCCGAGCCGAACCTAACCCTGGGCTCCAGCCCCGCCTGCTTGCCCTCCCCAGCGCGGTCCAGGAACATCGTTGAACTTACGCCCTGCGGAACTCACCACGCTGGCACCGTCGAGGGCCAGCTGTTCAGCAAACAGAGAACCTAAACTAACCCATGAGTAACCTTGAAGTGGTACCCCAGCGAGCGGCCATTTACTGCCGGATCAGCGACGATAGAGAGGGCCGAGGGCTTGGTGTAGCGAGGCAGGAAGCGGACTGCCAGTGCTCGTCGGCATGAGCAAGTTGTCCGTAACACTGTCAATTGAGCAACTTCGAGGGCTCAAATGCAACGAGGCAGATCAGATGGGTAATGGAAGGTGCTCACCATATCCAACTTATTAAGCAAGTTGTATGTATTGACCCGGATGTTGCTCATTTGTCCGGTTCACAGGGAGGTGTCATTGGCCGGACGACGCCGCTTCTCGTTACCCATTTGGTTGTCCGGCATACGGGCGCGGCGGCTCACCTTGGGCACGCAGGCAGTTTTGGCCCGGAGTTGGAGGTAAGAAGTCCCCAAAGAGATGATCCTTGTAGTACTAAGGAGCTTGGCAGGTGACATGGTTGTTCTGTGATCACGTCGTGTAGGGGTATAGAAATCACCGTTCGACTAGTGTCTATAAGTAATACGACCTCGATATCGTCGGCGCGCAGTACGTAAGCAGTAAACGGCCGATGGATGGGACCGTTGCGCAGGAGGACTTTTTGTGCTGGTAGCCAAGTGGTGCTACTAAAGAGAAGAGCGCACAGCATCCCAATAACGAAGATGCAATACGGAATTAGTAGGGCAATAGACGGTTGGGATGGTGGACGGCGCTTTCGGGCAGTATGTGGCCTGAGCCAGGTTAGAAAAGGAAGTACGGGGAGCCGGGGAAATAGCCGATAAATGAAGACGTGCAAGATAGCCACGGTCCCACACAGAAGGATAACGCCAATCAGCCAGTAGACCAGGACGGTTGTGAGGTAGACCGTAAGAATGAGAACGGTTCCCCAGATGGCTAAGTTTTCCCAATTGCGACGCGTCATAACCCGGTCTTTAGTATAGGCAATTAGGCATGACGAAAGGCCGAACCACGATGCAAAAGAAGCTATCGTGACGAGGAAAGGAAACATAAGCAGCAATGAGCCCAGAACGATCGTCCATTGATTGCTCGTACTGAGGATCTCTTGCGCAATGGTCAAGTTGCCGTGCGCCACAGCCAGAACCTTGGTCGCCACAGCAAGGACCAAAAGGACCGCACCGACGGAGGCAGATATGAGGTGACGTGGGTCAGGTTCGGCGGGATCGACGGTGGATCTTCCAACCGGATCAGATACCGGGGTATTCGTTTCGCTCGACAACTTGTGCCTCGCTTACCCCATGGGGCTGTTAGGAATACCCAGGCCCAGGGCTTCGAGGGCTGTCACTATCTGCTCCCGGTGAGGCATGAGGTACTGCGGCGTCTTTCGCTGTTGTGGCACACGTTCGAGCAACCCCAACTTCACGAGGTGGGTTGGCGTGGGCGCAACCCGCGCTGGCTCGCCCCATTCGTCTAGCTTTCTGGACGCGTGCCGGGCCATGAAGGTGTCCCAACCGTGCTCCCCGAAGTCTCGTGCTACGGCGCAGTATGCCCGGAGGGACGGGGTGTAATGCGGTTCCTCGCGGACCAGGCGCTCTACAACTTCAGCTATGGACGCTTGCTCGGGCATAGCAGAGGTTACACCTCTGTGATTCGTCGTCTTCCGCGCCCGGTTTGCAGTCTCGGGTCTGGATCGCATGGGGGCCCCCGCCGGGGGGGTTACGCGGACAACGGTCACTGGCACTGGCTAGCGTTTGGCGCGATGGCCAACGCCTCATCCCGCCAGAGGGATGTGACACTCGGTAGCGACGTGGTGGGGCCTGACGATGCCGTATCCCATGAGAACCGCGCTCACCTGTGGGCCCATACCCCCAACCATGTCGGTCAGCCACACCTCCTGGCCGACCACCTCCGGGCCACGTCACAACTAGCGGCACGCCGCGCAGACGCCTTTGGGTGCGCTGGGCTGGCCGCGGATATCGGGCTCGTGCACGACCTTGGCAAGGCCGGGGGTTGTTTCCAGGACTACCTGAGGGCTTGCCGAGACGACGGCGACATCATGGCTCGCCAGCGCTACCCATCCCGCGACCACAAATCGGCGGGGGCTCGGCTGCTTATGGGCCACGTCCTCGGGACGGGTGCCCTCAAACAACGCCGCCATGAGGTCGGGGGCGTCCTGGTTCGCCCACCACACGAGCGCCACCTCGTCGTGGAAGCGGCGGTGCTGGTCCGAGGCGATGAGGGCGTTCAACCGCTGCGGAGCAAGCCGCTGGCCGGTGCAACCGGGAAGGTCGCCTACGCCAAGGCGACACCGTCGTCGTAGACCTTGTCGGGGACCACCTACCGCCTGATGACTCATACGTCGCCGGTGTCCCCATCACCAGGGCACTGTTAGCGGACCGGGTTGCGTCCCTCGGTGAGCCTGCATTATCCCGAGCTTGGTTCGAGCGCCTCTTGTCCGACCCGGCGGTGCGTACCGACCGCGACGGCGTCCAGGCAGCCCGGTGCCGCCTCGACTACCCCGAGGTCGACAGGCTGGTGCGCCTGGTCGACGACGAAGGAGTGGGCGTCCTGGTGCCGTGGCCCGATAACGACCCGCGTGCAGCCACGCTGGGCGAGTTCCGTAC
>Ga0302324_100028451_pt1 | contig 10622 bp, 12 predicted proteins | sample Palsa_T0_1_FD_201949 | JGI IMG/M metagenome (GOLD analysis project Ga0302324, IMG submission 201949) | Peat permafrost microbial communities from Stordalen Mire near Abisko, Sweden - Palsa_T0_1 | ecosystem: Environmental > Terrestrial > Soil > Palsa > Peat permafrost | place: Sweden: Abisko... | reverse complement strand
ATAGCCGGAAGTCGACTTGGGATCCACGAATGCAAACCGTTTCCCCTTCAGGTCCGCCAACGAGTTCAGGCCGCTGTCCTTACGGACCACGATGGCGCCGCGATACGTGCTGGCGCCGTCAATGAGAGATTGACCAATGATCCGAATTTTCCCACCCCGGGCGGCATCCACGTAGGCGAATGGGGAAAAGCTTCCGATGTCCACCGACCCGGCTTCCATCTGGGTACGGAGGTCACCGTAGTCCTTCGCGACGTACAGAACAACCTTCTGCCCGATCGAGTCTGAAAGGTAGGTCATAAGGGGTTCGTACTCGCCCTGCATATCCGCTTCGCTCAGGAACGGGGTGAACCCGAACTTCAGCTCTCGCCCGGCGGCCGGACGAGTCGCGAGTCCCGCGATGAGAATGGCAAGAACCAACCACGCTGCATGATGGCGACGCATTGTCCACCTCCTGTTGCACCTTGACGGGTCGCTCTTCAACATATTGTCAATCTTTCGAGTAGACTCCGAATTTCGGCCTTCCCGCCAGCAGAAGTTATTATCGGGGAAATGGGACCGGGTTGCAATCGGGAAATCGGGGAGAACGCCCTACCAGCGCTTGTATTGGCACCGCACCGGGTGTATGAGAACGTGCACACACCATGAAGGGGCCGCAGGGAAAACGCATCGCGTTGTTGGGGCTATTGCTCCTGTTTTTGTTGCTGCCTCGCAGTCATGGCGTTTTATTCGTTTCCACGGGGAATCCGTTGTTCAATACGACCGCGCCGACCGGGTCGCTGACCGATAGCGGGTGGCAATTCGAAGGTCAGTGGAACGAATTTCTCGGGACGCCGATTGCCACAAATTTGTTTCTCGCGGCGAAACACGTCAACGGGAGCATCGGCGATGCGTTCGTCTTGAACGGCGTCACCTATCATACCGTGGCATTCTTCGACGAGCCGAATACGGACCTGAGAATCTGGCAGGTGGCGGAGACGTTCCCCGATTACGCGCCGCTCTACACGAAAACGGGCGAGGTGGGGAAACGCTTCGTTGTCTTCGGTCGCGGCACGGACCGCGGCCCTGCCGTCGTCGTCGACGGCGTCACCAAAGGCTGGCAATGGGGCGACACCAACAACGTCGAGCGTTGGGGGGAAAACGTCGTTGCGAGCGTGTCCACCAATGGCGGGATGGGGCCGTTGCTCATCGGAAATTTCAACAAGAGTGGGCCTCCCAACGAATGCGGCCTGTCGTACAACGATTCCAGCGGCGGGATGTTCATCGAGGACGGAACAACGTGGAAGCTGGCCGGAATCAATTATTCCGTGAGTGGACCCTTCAGCCTCGACGGCACCGCCAACACGCAATTCGATGCCGCGCTCACGGACACACGAGGCATCTACTACCTGAGCAGCACCAATGGTGGCGTCGATACCTGGACGCCGATTCCGGCCAACTATCCTATCGCACTGCCGTCTTCATTTGCCATGAGCCGCATCTCGGCGAACATTTCCTGGATCACCAGCATCCTCAATTTCGTGCCGCCCGGTGAGCTGCAGATTACCTCGCCGCCAACCGCGACGAACGCCCTCGTCACCGTCGGCGGCACCGCGCTCGTGAGGCCGGGCGATACGGTGGGGTTTTCGGTCACCTCGTTGTCGACAAACGTGTATCCGACGGGTTGTACATGGATCTTCGATGATGGCGGCGGCAGTACGGACTGCGATCCGTCGCATGTATTCACCAACTGCGGGGCGTACACGGTATCAGTGACTGTCACGGACGCCGTTGCCTCGGTCACAACGGGCCTGACCGTTGCGGTTGTTTGTCCCATGGGCATCAACAGTCTCAGGCTGCACGCGAACTTCAACCGGCCTGGTTCGGATAGCTGTGCGGTCAGCGGCTCGCTGTCCAACCTCCCGTCGGGTTTTTCTTTCACCAACGCGGCGGCCACACTGGACGTGGGTGGCGCGGTGGTTACGATCCCGTTGACGCCCAGGGGCTCCGGGGCCAACCGAGATGGGGCCGTTAGGTTCTCTTACAACAAGCACACGGCCGTGTGGACATTCACCGGCAGGCTCACGGGAAACCTGCACGATGCCTGGGCGGCGTACGGTGTGACAAACGCGATCACGATTGATAGCCAGATCACACTTCCGATTCTCCTGTTGATCAAGGCGGGGACAACCGCCTCGTTCGAAGTTGATCCCCCGCTGGGTTACTCGAACAGGTCCGGCACTTCTGGCACAGCGACGTACCCGCCAGCGCGGTAGTCACGCGACGTCGACACATTACGTCTTCGACGAGCTCACGCTTCGTGGCTGTGATGACAATCGTCGAACCAACGCTCGGACCTCAACATCCGCCACCGACAACGCTTCTTCCGCCGTCATGATATGCAAGTCGCCGACGTGCCAGTACTCGATCCGATTCGCCCAATCTGGGAACCACCTTTCCATGTACGGGCGGTGTTCTTGTTCGTCGAGCGCGATGACCAGATCGGTTTGCTCGAAATCCCGAGTCTGCACTTGAATGGGAGAACGATGATGATCGCCAACGCCGACACCCCGGCGCCGCAGCCCGTTGACGGTGTTCTCTGAAATAACGCCGGTATTCCCAGCGCCCAAACTGGTGACGATGCCACGAGAATCGGCCGCCCAGTTCAGTTGATGCTGGACCGCCAGATGGTTGAACAATATCTCGGCAAATCGACTGCGGTAATAATTGGCGGTGCAGAGGAAGAGCAACTTGGGCATGGTGGGATGGTAGCGGTTGCTAAAGTGGTTGGCAACGTCGTCCTCGGCGAAGCTGAGAACTCCGACATGGTGCGGATCGCAGTCATCATTGAACCGGGACAACTCGCCAAAGTTGATCTGCAGCATGGCCGGAAGCAGCGCGACCTTATCGATAGGCTGGTCGATCAAATCAGGATTTCGAGCCGCATCCTGAGTTCGGAGGCGTGAAGTTTCCCGCGGGTAGTGCGGGGGAGAGTGAGGGCGAGCAGCCAGATTTTGGGAAGCTTCCATGCGGGCCGGGATTGCAGTAATTCTTGTTCGATGTCGGCGCGGGCGCGCCGGGTTTCGACGGCGGTGGCGAGGCAGTCGTTGCCGCGTTTGTCTTTGAGCACGGTGACCCAGGCATCGGTGACGCCGCGTAATTCGCGGAGGGCGCGCTCAATTTCGGCGGGGGCGACTTTTTTGCCGCCGATGTTGGCGACTTCGCCGACGCGACCGAGCAGGCGGAGTTCGCCGTACCGATTCCATTCGCCGAGATCGGGGAGCGTGGCGCTGCCGGCGCGGCCGCGAACGGAGACGCAACCGTCGCGGCGAATGCGGATGGTGACGCCATGGAGCGGCTTGCCGACGCTGCGTCCGCTGAGCGTGGCGGCGCCGGTGCGGTCGTAGCAGATGCCGCCGGTTTCAGAAGAACCGTAGAAGTTGTGGATCTTGATGCCGTACCGCCCGTGGAATTGTTGTGCGATTTCGGCGGCGAGCGGCGCGCCGGCGGAGATCACCAAACGAAGGCGGCGGGGGAAGGACGCACCTTTCAATTGGCCGAGTGCGCGCAGGATTGCGGGAACGGTTGGGAGGACGGTGACTTCATGTTTCTCAATCAACTGCAGAATCTCGCGGGGGACGAATGTTTGGGCGCAAACGACCGATGTACCCTGCAAGAGCAGGGGCATGACGAGGTTACCCAGTCCGTAGGAATGACCGAGTGGAATAATGGCGAGATTGCGGTCAGAGGGGCGGATTCCCATGGTGCGGATGATGTGTTCGCCGTCGGCGTGCAGGTTGGCGGCGGAGCAATAAACGGGTTTCAGGTCGCCAGTGGTACCCGAGGTGAGCTTGATACAGCAGGAACGCACGGGCAAACCCCTGGAGGCGCGGTGCACTATTTTCTCTTCTGCCTCCGATGGTAATGATGGTTCAAGCGGGAGTGCGGCGGCGCGAATTTTCTGGATGGCGAGAAAGGAGGCCAGCCAGAGGGCGCGGTTGGGTTGGCAAATGGAAATAACACGGCCATTGAGTGTGGAAGCGATGCGTTCGGCCAGGTCTGTCAATTCATGACATGTCCACGCGTGGGCGGTGTCGGCGTCGATGATGGCGATATGGTTGGGGTGCCGCGCCGCCGTGGACTGCCACAAATTCCAAAGCGAAATCATACGTCGGCGTGCAACTCGTATTTGTATCCGATCTTTCTGAAGTAGTAGCGCATGAACGGCGCGGTGACCACGGTGCTGACAATGGCCATCAATACAAGCATCGTGAACACATTCGGCGGGATCACGCCAAGGTCGAAGCCGACGTTGATGACGACGAGTTCCATCAACGCGCGGGTATTCATCATGATGCCGAGACAGCCCGCTTCGGCCCAACTGAGGCCGCAGAAGCGCGCGGCGAACGTGCAGCCGAAAAACTTGCCGAATGTCGCCGCGGCGATGATGGCCGCGCACCAACCCCAGAGGGCAAGCGAATCCAAGCCGTGAACATTGGTGCGCAGGCCGGTGAACGTGAAGAAGATGGGCAGAAAGAAGACGGTGACGAAATGGGAGACGGTTTTCTTCCAGGCGTCCACGAACCGGCGATGCTCGTGGAGCATGACACCCGCGACGAATCCACCGAAGATGACGAAGACACCGAGTTTGTAGGTGATCAGTCCCGAAACGAAGATGAGGATGATAATGATCGCCATCAGATCATGCGGCAGGTGGTCATCGCTGGGCAGAAGCGCGTCAACCATGCGGCGTAACAACGGTCGGACGAGGAAATGACAAATCGCCAGGTAGGTGAGCAACAGACCCACCTGGGTCGCGAACGTCGTGGCGGAGAATTCGGCGGTGGCCAGCGCGCTGACGATGGCCAACAGCGTCCAGCCCGTGACATCGTCGAGAGCGGCGGCGGTGATGGCGATGGCGCCAATCGGCAGCTTGTTGATGCCCAACTCCATCATGATCCGGCCGAGTATCGGAATGGCAGTGATGGAGAGCGCGACTCCAATGAACAAGCGGTAGGCGCGGAGATTGATGTCGGAAGCCAGAAAGGGGTGGGACCAGGTTCCGATAAGCCAGCCCAGAACGAAGGGGACGATGATGCCCGCCGCGGAGATCATAACGACCGCTTTGCGATACTTTGGCTCTTTGAGATGACTGAAATCGAATTCCAGGCCGATTTGAAACATCAGCAGCGCCAGTCCCACCTGGCTGAGGATCACAATCGGCGTGGCTGGGATCGACTTGAATACGTAATTGAACTGATTGGGGAACAGTCGTCCGAACAACGATGGTCCCATGATCAGGCCACCGACGATCTCACCGACGACGCGAGGCTGCCCCAACAGGCGAGCGATTTTTCCAGCGATGCGCGCGGACGCAAGGATGGTGATCAATTGGACCAACGTGAAGAATACCAGCCGTTCCGTGTCAGAGACGGCAGAAGTCGCGGCACCAAGGAGGAAGATCATTTACGAGGCCGCTTCCGCGGACAGACCGTTACGCAGGTGTTCCGCCATGCTGACACGGCTGGGCTGGCAGCCCGCCTGCTCGATGGCCGAAAGCACACGCTCTTCATTCATGATCACACGGGCACGCCTGTAAATCGGGTAATCGGTGCGGACGCGGTCCGGTGTCAGGTTGATGGTGGTAAGATTTGCGCCTGCTTGCAGGGCGCGCGGGTAGCCATCATGGGACACCAGTTTCATGGCGCTGACAGCGGGAATGATCCGGTGCGGCGATGCCAGTCGCATCCACGCCACACAATTCAGGGTGAGATCGATGGAGCCGATGGGCGCGCTGGCGAACGGCGTTTGTTCGCCGGCCACAAACGGGCTTACGCTACAGCCCGCCAGCGGCAATTCGGTCAGCAATCGCAGGGATTGCTGGATATGCTCCTGCGTTTGACCCGGAAGCCCGACAATCAATCCCGACGACACTTTCCAACCCGTACGGGCCAGATAATGGATGGCGTCAACGCGTTGGGCCAGCGTGCCGGGAGCTTCAATCTGGCGGTAATGGTTCGCGTCACCGGTTTCAATTTTCAGCACATAATAGTCCGCGCCGGCTTCCCGGAGTTCGTCGTACTCGCGGGGCGACAGAGTGCCCAGGCAGAGGGTGATGCCGAGATCGGTGTGACGACGCAGCTCGCGCACGAGCGGCAACACGACGTCGCGGATGGCGACCGGGTCTTCACCGGCCTGGATGTCGATATCGGTGATCGACGGCGGACGGTGGTGAATGAGCAATTCAGTGAGTTCATCCACGGCGAGCCGGTATCGGAGCAAATCGCGGTTGTCCCGCCGCATGGCGCAGTACCGGCAGTTTTGGCGGCAATAATTGGAAACCTCGACGACGCCCCGGACAAATACGCGCTTTCCGAACACGGCGTCGCGGGTCGCGGCGGCGCGCGCATGAAACGCGTGCTGCGCGTCACCCGCGCCATCCAGTTGCAAAAAATCTTGCCTCGCCCGACCCATGAGTAAGGGCATGATAGCGAATGGACGACGAAACACAACCCCGTCTTCACTGTCGATGGGGCGCGTGCATCTTTGGTACAGCCATCAACAGGAGGGCGGTTTTTTTGCAGCCGCGAAACCTTTTCGCGGGCAGAAAGATCTGCGAATAAGATTCGCGGCTACAATCCAGTGGCGGCGTCAAGAGGTACCCTGCGAGGAGGGCGGGATTTTTCTTCGCCTGTCTCACGGACCCAGCTTTGCCGCGAGTGCGCACTTTCGATCCCGCCCAATAACCGTCAAGCGGGCTTGAGAACGTGACGGAGCTCTTCTTCAGCCAGCAGAACGACCCAACACTCATCCGGAGCATACCATTCCAGCTTCAACAGCGTGCTCTCTGGTATTTCACCCTGTTTGGGAAACCGGAATCGAGAATCAGGCTGCGAAGGTTTTATCCCCAATCCGAGGGCCTTACCTAGGAACGAACAGATCGACTCCACCCTCGACCGCCTGTCACTTATTGTCCCGCGTTGAACATGTTGGCGATAGCTTTCCATGGACATGGCACAAGGGGTGTTCTTCGGCAGGGATGCCTTCGCGATGCCGGCCGTCCTGTAGTCACTTACCAGATCGATGAGAGCCCCTTTGCTCACAGCATCTTTAATCGATTGGACATTGATAATTGTCATAAAGACAGCTCCTCGTTCAACTCGCTATGGCATGGATCTTCACTCTCGTAAGCGCCGCCGGTGCCTGCATTGCGCGGCGGTAGCAGGAGAGAGGCCGCCTTCTGGGGCCTTCTGCAACGTAAGCCCGATTCCAGAATAAGCCAGTTATATCGCGGACTATATTTGCCGGAACGGACGAATGTTGTCCAAGCGTGGGTCGCCACAACCGCGTCGCCTGATATCCCTATTGAGTGAAAAACGACAAGGGTTCCGCGGACGACCACATGTGGGAACGTCCCGGCCGTCGGCTCGCTGAGGCCCGCACCCCGCGTGAAGGGCGCACGCCCTGATCACTATGATCCTCCGCAGCTTGACGGAAAGGCTTCACAGGCCCGGGCTGCGAGCGTTCGGTAAAAAGCACACACTTTCCATCACGCCCGAAGATCCATCCTTCATACAACCACCCCAGAAATCTTCCACCGTACGCATAGACCCCGCTCTCGCACAGCCATGCCACGGGCGTCCCGTCCCGCATGTAAATCGACTCTTTATCGTCGTCCACGTATGCGACGGCGTGACCGTGTTTGTCCCAAAGATCGGTTGTCATAAGCCAGTCCTGGCAAGGGCAGGTTCGCGTTTCAGTACGCGAGCTTCAGCTCATAGCGCAGAATGTTGTGGCAATGGACGGTGTCGATCGTGGTCTTGTTTTGCCAGCCTTGGCAGGCCAACTCGCCGGTGACGACGGTGCGTTTTTTGGCAACCGCGCCGGCAAGTTCCTTGGTCAGGTCAAAATCCCCCCGGATACATTCATCGTTGGGACATCGAAAGCGAAACACGGACTTCGCGCTATCGAGGTTGACCATGTACTTGAGTTGACTGTTTGGGGCAAGGCCCTTTGGGTTGTAGTACCCAATGTTTACGATCAGAGACTTCAACTTCTGGAATTTATCCGCAAGGCTCGGCGAGGCCTTCACCCGCTCGCCTTCTTGATCGCGGTATTCCGCTCGGAGACCTATTCGTTGTCGATACATAATAATAGCAACCTTCCAGAGTGAGTCTGGTGCCAACGGAAGTTCCAAGCCAAATGAAGAGTCGAGGAACGAACGCGGCAACGCAGCCGCAGCCCACTTGGTGAAACAACCTACGCCCAATCAGCAGAATAGCAACTCATTCCTGCCTATCGCAGCATACGGTGTTTACCCCATAGCGGTCATGGCGGGACGAAGCCTATGTTGTGGCAGCATCGCAGGCATGGGTCTTCACACCGGTTTGGCCGGCCGTATGCGGCGATGCGAAAGCCTGGACGGACTACATATGTCGCTGAAAAGCATGGGCGGTTTTACCAATCAGAGAGATCTGGCGACTTTGGGAGTGTTTGCCGCCTCGTTCGCGGCGTTGCTCCTGTTCCACATGAACGGGTGGGGCATCCTTGTCGTTTCGGCGCTGTTTATCGGTTATCTTTCCTGGGCGTCCACCGCGTTTCTCGTAAGGCAGAACACGTTCAGCGGCAGAAGCATGACGGTGTGGGCCTTGCCGGTGGGCATCGCGATACTCAAAGTCTCGTTCTGTTTGGGCCTGGTCTGGCTGGTTGTCTGGTCCGCCCGCCGCTTGTTTGGATTTTAGTGGCAGTATTGAACCAAATCCGGCTGGACTGCATCTAATGAAAGGAAGTGGTCGCGGTTACCGTGCATGGTCAATCGACGCACGGGTACTGCACCCACTGAAAGAACGTTTATGGTTACTGACCGATATAACGAGAACGGCGACTCCCTCCAACTGTATATGCAGGAGATTGGAAAAACGCCGCTATTGACGCGCGAGGAGGAGATCAAGCTAGCCTCGCGGATCAAGCGGGGCGACAAACGCGCGCGCGAACGGATGATCAACGCCAATCTGCGTCTTGTCGTAAAAATCTCCTACGACTACGCCAATTTCGGGATGCCGCTGCTGGACTTGATCAATGAGGGCAACATCGGCCTGATGAAAGCCGTCGAGCGGTTCAATCCCAAGAAAGGGGCCAAGCTTTCCACCTACGCCGCGTTGTGGATCCGGCAGTCCATCCGCCGGGCCCTATCGAACCAATCCAAGACGATCCGGTTGCCCGTTCACATTGTGGATAAAGTCCACAAATTGCATCGCGCGAGCATTGAGCTTACCGAGAAACTTGGCCGCGAGCCGAGTGATGCCGAGTTGGCCAAGCGCCTGGGTATGGCACCGGCCAAAGTCACGCAGCTTCGCACGTACGGTGTAACTCCCGCGAGCCTTGACGCCCCGATCGGGGACGAGGACGACAGCCGATTCAGCGACATCGTCCAGGACGAGGGAGCGATGACGCCGTACGAACTGCTTCGCGTGAAGACGATGCGGCAGGAAATCCGCCAGCACCTCAAGTTCCTGGCGCCCCGCGAGGCGGAAATCCTGACCATGCGTTACGGCCTGGACGGCAAGGAACCGCGCACGTTGGACGACGTGGGCAAGAAGTTCAAGGTGACCCGCGAACGCATCCGCCAGATCCAGGAAATCGCGCTTGCCAAGCTGCGCCACCGCGTCGAGACACTCGACAATGGCGCGCTCGTTGGCAAGTCCTGACCGCCCCGGACGGGGGCGGTGATTCCGGACCCCGTGTCACTTGCCAAACGGGATGATGATCCTCACGCCCACATACGGCCTGCTGCCCTGCCACATGTCGAGGTCGAGTTTCACGCGCGGGCTAATCCGCGGCCTTTCGAGAGAAGTTACCTGCGTGCGGTGCAGGCTGCCCTGATCAAAACAGAAGTCAGCCTGGTCCTGGACATTCTTGACGAAACGATCGAGGGCAAACGCGGCCGTGTCGAGACCGTATTTGGCGGTTTCGATCTGGCGTTTGACGGGCGACGGAGATTTTTGCGGCGGGCTGTAGTCTGCTTCGAACCGCTCCCAGGCCTCGGCGTCCGTCGGCTTGCCGTGGGGCACCAGCACCGGCTGGAACTCCCGAACGGCAAGGTCCTGGCGGTTGGTCCGGATGGACGCCGGCGCAGGCGGAGACATCGACAAGGAGGCCATCAAGAATGGGGACTCGGATTGTTGCGCAGTGGCGGACGGAATGGCTGACCAGCAGGAAACACACGTGACACTTCCCAACAAAGTCAGGCGGCAAAGGCTGCGGATACCACGTTCGCTACAACTGCTCATGGTATAACGATAAGCCCGGAAGCCCCGCGGGCGCTATGGGGTGTTGACCCCACCGGATTTTAACTGGGAGTGTCTCTGGCCGATGCAATACGGGCGTCAGCGGTGTTCGCGTGCCGGAAAGTACTTATGCCTGTCAGTGACAGGCATCATCGAATGTCTGGGCGACCGGTTGCGGATGTGTTTTGGAGCCGGGCGGGACTCATTCAGATCGAGGAAACATAGAGACTTGACCACACACAAGACGCAGCCATATCCTGCCTGCATGAAGCCCGGGCTTTTGTCGTGTTTGTTGGCGATTGGTGTCCTGTGCGTGGCTGTATAACCGACTACGTTTGGAGCCTTGAGGAAATCACCACA
>Ga0302324_100028445_pt1 | contig 10622 bp, 7 predicted proteins | sample Palsa_T0_1_FD_201949 | JGI IMG/M metagenome (GOLD analysis project Ga0302324, IMG submission 201949) | Peat permafrost microbial communities from Stordalen Mire near Abisko, Sweden - Palsa_T0_1 | ecosystem: Environmental > Terrestrial > Soil > Palsa > Peat permafrost | place: Sweden: Abisko... | reverse complement strand
CTTCCCGGCTGTACCTGTAGCCTCGCGAATATGCCCCGTCGGCGTCTCGCTCGAAGGTCGTCGTGAGATAGATGGGTTCTGCGATCGCACCGGTTGCTGCATCGGGCGCGTGCGCGGCACGCACGCATCGGGTATTTAGCCTGGGCTGGCGCATAGCAATTGCTCCGATCGGCCGTTGCGGACTCTTGCGCAGCCGCGACCGCGCTGCCTGCTTGTGCACCACGATCATATCATCGGGTCGAATTCGGGGTTAAAGTTGCGCGCGCCGCGACCGCGTCAATGATCCGCCGCTCTCGGGCTTTCACGATACGAGGCATGGAGGAAGGAAGATATGGCCAAACCCGGGCGGTGCAGGAGCTTCGATGCCGTCATTTTTTTGTTTGCGGTCGCGTGTGTCGCCACGGCAGGCGATGAGCAGCAGGCGCAAATCCTGGGTAATTGGCTGACCGAGTCCAAGGACGGCATCATTCAAATCAGTCAAAGCGCAGACGCGAACTACGAGGGGCGCATTGTCGGAGGCAGCCATCCGGGGCGCCTTGACGACAGGAATCCCGATGCGACCCAGCGCAGCAAGCCCCTACGGGGCCAAGTCATCTTGCGCAATCTGCATTACGACGGCGCAGGCAAGTGGTCCGGCGGAGCGATTTACGAGCCTGACAGTGGACGCACCTACAGCTGTCTCGTCGAACTCATCGCACCCGATAGCCTCAAGGTGCGCGGTTTTATCGGGATATCGCTGCTGGGCAAGTCACAGATCTGGACGCGCTACGTGGGAACATCAATGGATCTTCCGAGCATACGGTGAGTACCGAGCGCGCTCGATACAGCGTGTGACGAGTAATCTTGGCTTTTCTTTGCACGCACGAAGCATGAGCTTGTACGATGGCTGCGCAATGTCTATCTCGCGTCGGCACGGCGGCTAGGTCGCGCGTTAGTATCTCGTCAGGATTGCGAAGGTACGAACATGGGACTTAAAGAACTGATTGCGACTGCATCCTCGCTACGGGCAAGCGATTTGCATTTGGAAGCCGGAACGCCTCTCGTTGTGCGTGTCAAGGGCGAGCTCGTCACCGTCGGTGAATCCATCCCGGGCGCGCATCTCATTGAAATCGGCAAGGAGCTGCTGGGCCCGGACGCTTGGAATCATTTTATAGCTCGCGGCTCTGCGGATGTGTCGAGCAGGGTCGCCGGTGTGCAGTGCCGCATCAATCTATTCCGCACGGTTCGCGGAATGGCGATGGCCGTGCGATTGTTGACGTCTTCGGTCGATAGTCTGCGTGCGTGTAATCTGCATCCGGACTTGCGCAAGCTCATCGAAGCGCGCACCGGTCTTATCGTCGTTTCCGGTCCGACCGGGAGCGGTAAGTCGACGACTCTGGCCGCGTTGATCGGCGAGCTCAATTCCTCGTTAGCCCGAAACATCATCACGATTGAAAGTCCTCTGGAGTACCTGTTTACGAACCGCCGCTCCTATATCCGGCAGCGCGAGATCCCGACACACTCGCCGAGTTTTGAGCAGGCGATCATCGACGCGCTGCGCGAGAATCCGGACGTGCTCGTCATCACTGAGATGCGCACTCCGGAGGTCATGAGACTTACGCTGAATGCCGCGGAGACCGGGCAGCTTGTGCTGGCCACGCTGCATTCATCGACCTGCGCGGAGGCGCTCAGTCGAATCGCGATGGCATTCTCTGCGGAAATCCAAGGCAGCATATTGGCACAGCTCGCCGATTGTCTGGTCGGCGTGATCTGCCAGCGCCTGGATTTCCTTCCGGACTTTCAAATGCGAGTGCCACGCTGCGAAGTGCTGATGGCAAGTTCCGCCGCCAAGGGCACGATTCGGGCCGGACAATTCAGCCAGATTGCGACTGTCATACAGTCGGGGGCCGAGCACGGAATGTGGAGCTTCGATCGCTACCAGCGCTGGATGGCGCAGAAGAAGGACTGGGAGCGTCCGTCACTTGCGGCACCGATTCCGGAGGAGCGTACGCCGGCCGCGATTCCCGCAGCGCCCGCGCCTGTTGCAAAGGCCAAAGCACCTCCGAAGGATGCGTCGTTCGAAATCTCGATCGACGAAGAGGAGATTGACCTCGCGGAGCTTGCGAAGAAAATTGACGCCAAGACCCGTTGACGGCGGTGTACTATTGAACGATCGATAAATAGCTGCGCGATTGCCGCTATTAACGCTCGTGTTCCAAAATAAGTCGTGATTCTAACTTACCGCTATCGTCTGCTGCCGCTCAAAAGCCAGTACCGTGCGCTGGAGAGGCTCTGCGCGGCACAGCGCAAGTTATACAACGCAGCGCTTGAGGAGCGTATCGACTGTTATCGCAAAACGGGCAAGGCACGCACGTATATTCAGCAATGCAAGGCGTTGACGGAGTGCCGGCACGAATTGGACGACATGGGCGAGCTGCCGGTGTATTTGCAGCGCTGGACCCTGAAACGGCTGGATGAGGCGTTTCACGGATTTTTCCGCCGCCTGAAGGCGCGTAGTGGAAAGGTAGGCTTCCCCCGATTCCGTGGCGAGGGCCGCTGGGAAGCCTTCGGCTTCGCCGAGTTTCGCGGTATTCGATTTGACGGTAAACGACTGCGTTTTGCCGGAATGCCTGGAGGGCTCAAGGTACATCTGCATCGGGGCTTGCCCGAGGGTGTGGAGGTTCGCTCCTGCGTATTTCGTCAGGACGGTGCAGGATGGTTCGTCTGCCTGCAAGTCGCCGTTCCTACTCCTCAGAAGCGCGCCATAACGTCTGTGATCGGCGTGGATCTAGGACTTGAGGTATTCGCCTATTGCAGCGACAACGTGCCGATCCCAAATCCGCGCATTGCAAGACGAGCCGAAACGGAACTTCGCCGAGTGCAACGTGCGCTCTCCCGCTGCCAGCGAGGCAGTCATCGCCGCCACAAAGTGCGTACGCAAGTGGCAAGGGTGCACCGAAAGATCACGAATACCCGTAATAGCTGGCTTCATACGGAGTCCGCTGGGCTCGTCAAGCGAGCCGATCTCATCATCGTAGAGGATTTGAAAGTCGCGAACATGATTCGTCATCCGATCTTGGCGCGTTCGATTGCGGATGCGTCATGGTCACGGTTTGTCTCGAAGCTGGCCTACAAAGTTGAAAAGACTGGTGGTCATCTCACTCGAGTCGATCCGAGAAATACCAGTCAGGAATGCTCACGCTGCCATAGACTCGTACCGAAGTCGCTCGCTGTGCGCACACATAAGTGTCCGTTCTGCAGCCTCGTCATGCACAGGGATTACAATGGGAGCTTGAACGTTCGCCGCGCCGGGATTGGCGCAGGGGCGCTTAACGTGATCGGTTTGCGATGAGCGTGCGCCCGGAAACATGTGCTGACTCCCACGAGGGAGCGAAGCATGTAAATCCCCGGAATCCCAGGTTTGATGTTCTCTTTGAGCCGGTGCGCATTGGGCCCGTGACGGCTCCGAATCGCTTTTATGCCGTGCCGCACGCGAGCGGCATGACCAATACGATGCCGCGCATGCGCGCCGGGTTTCGTGGCATGAAGGCTGAGGGCGGGTGGGGCGTGGTTTGCACGGGCTACGTCTCGGTGCACCCATCCTCAGACGACACGCCCTTACCTTACGCGTCGCTCTGGGACGAGAACGACGTGCGCGCGCACGCGCTCATGACGGACGCGGTCCACGCACACGGCTCCCTTGCCGGCATCGAACTCTGGCACGGCGGTGGCTCGGTCTCGAACAAGACGAGTCGGATGCCGCCCCTGTCCCCGTCGGGGATCTCGTGGATGGCGACGCACGTGGGCTTCATGGCCAATCAGCGCTCCAAGATCATGGACCGCGCTGACATCGCGGATCTGCTGCACTGGCAGGCAGAAGCGGCGCGCAAGGCAAGGCGCGCAGGCTTCGACATCATCTATGTGTATGCCGGCATGGGCTACTTACCATACGAATTCCTGCTGCCGGAATGGAATCGACGCACGGACGCATACGGCGGTTCGGTCGCGAACCGCGTGCGCATCGTCCGCGAGCTCCTCGAGGTCACTAAAGAGGCGGTGGGCGACACCTGCGCGGTTGCGCTGCGAATCAGCCTCGAGGAGCTGCGGGCGCGGCCGAGCGACCGTGCGTTCTCAGAGGCGCATGAAGTGGTTGAGCTCTTAGCCGAAGTCCCCGACCTGTGGGATGTCAAGATGGACTCCAGTCCCACCGACTGCGCGCCTTCGCGCTTTACGCCTGAAGGCAGCCATGAGCCCGTCATTGACTTCGTCAAGCGCCTCACGACCCGCCCCGTCGTCGGCGTGGGCCGCTTTACCTCTCCGGATACGATGGTGTCGCAGATCAGGCGGGGCGTGCTTGACCTCATCGGCGCTGCGCGTCCCTCCATCGCAGATCCCTTCCTGCCGAGCAAGATCGACGCGGGCCAGGAGCAGGATATCCGCGAGTGCATCGGCTGCAATATCTGCATCGCGAGCTGGCATGACAGCGTCCCGGTGCGCTGCACGCAGAATCCGACTATTGGCGAGGAGTGGCGGCGCGGTTGGCACCCCGAGCGTTTCGCCACTCGCGGCAGCGATTCGGCAGTACTTGTCGTCGGCGGCGGTCCGGCAGGCCTGGAGTGCGCCTTGAGTGTTGCACGGCGAGGCTATTCGGTATCGCTCGCCGAAGCTGCAAATGCCTTCGGCGGCCGGCTGCGTTTCGAAACTCGCTTGCCTGGGCTTGCCACCTGGGGCAGGGTACTTGACTGGCGACTGGGTCAGCTTGAACGCCTGAGTAATGTGAACCTTTACATGGGTAATGAGCTATCGGTGGATGACGTGCTGGGGCTTGAGCATGCGCGCGTGGTGATCGCTACGGGAGCGCGCTGGACGCGATCGCTGTATTCAACACTCGAACTGCCGGCCGGCGAGCTCACAGGACCCGGCGTTTATACGCCGGATGATATTGCCGCGGGTGTCGTGCCCGACGGACCGGTCGTGGTGTTTGATTTCGACAACTACTACATGGGTAGCGCAGTGGCAGAACAGCTGGCGCGAAGCGCAGATAGCGTGACCTACGTGACACCCGCCGGACATGCGTCCGCCTGGACGATCATGACTAATGAGCAGCCCCAAATCCACCGCGCTCTCGCAGCTGCGGGAATCTCCTTACTGACGCTGTCTTGCATCAGCGCTTTTGCCGACGGCGAGGCCATCGTGGCCAATCTATTCACCGGTGTAGAGCAGCGCCTGCCGTGCCGTTCGCTCGTGATCGTCGGGCTGAGGCGCGCGAGCGACGCGCTGTACCAGGGTCTGTGCGCTCGTCAGGAGGAGTTCGCGGCGGCGGGAATCACCTCTGTGGACCGAATTGGAGATGCGCTCGCCCCCGGGGCCATCGTTCACGCCGTGCATAGCGGTCATCGCTATGCGCGCGAGCTCGACAGCGCACCGCGCAGCGCGGCCTATTTGCGCGACAGTCCCCTCCTATCGACGCCTCCGCTCCTGTACGACGATGGCCTTCAGAAAGGGAGCTCACCATGAACGCGGAGACATCCGACGCGGCTCTCGAAGGCCTCGAACCGACGTTGCCATCCAGCTGGTACTACTCCGAGGATACGTTTCAGCTGGAGAAGGAGCGGATTTTCTGCCGCGAATGGTTCTGTGCCGCACGTGAGGAGCAGCTGCCGAAACCTGGGGACTACATGGTCCTCGATATAGTCGGCGAGAGCATCCTCATTGTCCGCAACCGTCACGGCGTGTTGCACGCGTTCTACAACGTATGCCGCCATCGAGGCTCGCGGCTGTGTCGCAGCGACAATTCTCATATGCCGGGAGCTGCCGTGCAGGGCGGCGTGATCGCGGGGCGTTCCATTCTCTGTCCTTATCATCAGTGGTCATACGATCTCGACGGACATCTCATCGCGGCGCCGCACCTCGGGAGCGTCGCGGGATTCGACAAGAGCGCCATCAGTCTCTACCCGGTCGGAGTGGAATGCTGGGGCGGGTTTGTCTTTTTGCACCTCACGCCCGCAGAGGCGCGACCGTTTGCGGCGCAACTGGGAGGCATTCCTGCGCGCATCGAGCGCTATCCGCTCGCCGATCTTGTCATTGGCCATACGATTACCTACGAGGTCGCTGCCAACTGGAAGGCGATCTGTGAGAACTACAACGAGTGCTATCACTGCGGCGGCGTTCACCCGGAGCTGTGCGCTGTCGTACCGGCATTTCGCGAGGCAGGCGGCGCCGGGCTCGACTGGACGCGCGGCGTGCCGCACCGCTCAGGCGCTTATACCTTTACACGCAGTGGCGCGACTGCGCGCCGAGCGTTTCCCGCACTCAATGAGGATGAGCGCGAGCGCCACAAGGGCGAACTCATCTATCCAAACCTCTTCATCAGTCTCGCGTGCGATCACGCAGCGGTATTCATATTGCTGCCGCGCGCGGCGGAGCGCACGGACATTGTGTGCCATTTTCTCTTTGAATCGCTCGAGCGGGCGAAGGCTGACTTCGATCCTTCCGACGCGGTGGATTTCTGGGACATCGTGAATCGCCAGGATTGGGCAATCTGCGAGTCGGTACAAAAGGGCATGAGGAGCCGTGTGCATAACCATGGCTATTACGCGCCGATGGAAGACTTCAGCCTTGACATTCGGCGCTACGTGACCGAGCGGCTCGCGTTGAATTCACATAGCCCGCGCCCCGCGACATGATTCCTGACGGCCCGACGCCGGCGTATGCGCTGGCGCACCGGATCCGTTGGCGCATCCTCAGCCTTCTTTTGGGCTTTGGCTATGTCGCCTATCTTCAGCAGAAGAGCCTCACGGTCGCGGCCGAGCGGATGATGCCGGATCTGGGTCTCACCCAGATGCAGATCGGCTGGCTCGAGTGGGCGTTCGTCCTGGGGTACGCTTCTTTTCAGCTGCCCGGCGGAGTGATCGGCCAGCGCCTTGGGGCGCGCCGCATGTTCACGGCGATCAGTTTGGTCGCGTTCTTTGCGACCATTCTCACGCCTCTCGCACCGGTGGCGCTCGCGGGAAGCGCGCTCCTCGTCGCGCTACTTTCGCTGCAGCTTGTACTCGGGCTCGCGCAGGGGCCGATATTTCCCGTGAGCTCTGGCGTGATGGAGGCGTGGTTTCGCCCGGAGCGGTGGGCGCTGGTGCAGGGCCTGCAGTCGATGGCGCTGCAGTTCGCCGCCGCCCTGACACCGCCGCTGGTCGCTTATTTGATGGCGGCGTTCGGCTGGCAATATGCGCTCTTCTGGCCGGAGCTGCCGGTGCTCGCCTTCATTGGCGTGTGGATTTGGTACGGTCGAAACACTCCCGCCGAGCATCCGCGCGTCACCTCGGAGGAGCTTGCCGAGCTCGGCGAGAATTCGCTCGCGACGACCCAGACGGCCATTACCTGGCGACGTTTGGGCCGGCTCCTCGCCAATCGATCGATTGTGCTCCTGAGTCTTTCCTACATCTGCATGAACTACGTCTTTTACCTGATCGCCAACTGGTGTTTCCTGTATCTCGTGCAGGAGCGCCATTTCAACATTCTCGAAGGCGGCTGGTTGGCCGCGGCACCGCCGCTTGCGGCGGCGGCGGGCGCCGGAGTGGGCGGCTCGCTTGCGGCTGCCCTGTGCGCGCGTTTCGGGTTTCGCTGGGGATTTAGGCTCACCCCGCTGATGGCGCTGACTGCGGCCGGTGCATTGCTGTGGGTGACGGTGAACTTGAGCAATCCCTATGGCGCCGTGATCACGCTCGCACTGTGCTACGGCGTCATCGAGCTCACGGAAGGGTCGTACTGGGCCGCAACCATGTTCGTCGCCCGTGCGGACACCATGACCGCCACCGGCATCCTCAATACCGGCGGCAACATCGGCGGCCTGATCGGCATCCCGATCGTTGCGTATCTCTCCGGACACGGTGCGTGGACCGCAGCATTCCTCATCGGAACGCTATTCGCACTCGTCGGAGCCGCCTGCTGGTTCGGCGTCGATGCAACGCGCCCATTTGCTGCGGGTGAAGCGGCTGCGCCAGCGCTCTGACACGAGGCTGCAGTCGAGCGCTAATGCTTCGCCAATACGTCGGCAATCGCCGGTGCGGCTTTCGGCACGGCATGACGATAGTCCTTACCCAGTAAACCCGCCAGCGTGGCTGCAATTTGCGCCTGCGTGACCGGAGCAATGTGAGCGCGCTCGCCAAGAGGCGCCGTGTCGGGGCCGATCACCGCGATCCACACATTCTCGGATCCTTTTTCCTCTACGCCGTGTTCCTTCCATTCTTCAGGGCCGCTGCCGCGACCGTGGTCCGCCGTAATGATGAAGGTCGTACTGCCGCGGTACTGCGGCATCGCCTGCATGGTGTTCCACAACTCGGCGACGAATCCATCCATGCGCTGGGCGCTGTCGAGCACCAGATCGTAGCGCCCCTGGTGTCCCCAATTGTCCGTTTCGCCGTAACCCACGAACAGCACGCGCGCGGCGCCGCTGCGGACGTAATCGAGGAGCGGAACCTGCACGAAGGAATTGAAGGTGTCCTCCTCATCGAAACGCGTCGTGGTGTTGAAGAGCTTGGCGAGCAAAGCATCCTTCGATGCATCTCCCGTGGGTTGCGGTGTACTCCATCCGGTCTGCATCACGAGGTGGCTGCGCGTCTTGTTGAAGATATCGTCGAAGATAGCCCAGGTCCCATAGACGGCGACATGGCCTGAGAATTCCGGCAATTTGTTGAGCCACTCGAATACGGTCATATTGGGATTCGGCCCGAACTCATTGCGGTCAATGTGCGAATCGGGAAATCCAACGGTCATCTCATTGTAGCCGGGATAGGAAAAAGCGAGCCCGTTGGTGACGTGCGCAATACTGCCCTTCAGCTGATTGCCAAAAATCTGGCCCTCCTTAGCGACTGTTCCCCAGATGAACGGAAACAGGATTTGCCTCCGCTCTTCAACGTCATCGCGCCAGAACTTATGCTTCAGTGCGTCGTCCTCCATCCAGTTGCCGCCGTTCTTCGAATCAAGCAGCAACGGATCGGCGCCCGTGAACACCTCCTGCCAGCGCAGGCCATCGCTCACGATCAATACGACGGTCTTGGTCTTCTGCGCATAGGCGGTCGGCGCGAGGCAAAGGATGAGAGCGATGCCGAACGCGGCGGTGATGAATCTGCGCATGGTGACTCCCCTAGGATTATGAGCAAGCTCGCACAGTCTGCAGGGGCGGGAGACGCTTGACTAGCCGATTTAGCTTGTTGTACAACCGTTTAACAAGTGGGGCCGGCAGGAAATCGGCGGGTCACTTGGTGCATATCTTGAGGAAGGGGGCGCATCGTGCCGACGCAGAGCTCAGTAGCCGGATTCGACGCGGCCAACCGCGCTTACAGCGCGCTTGCCGGCATCCATGGGCGCTAGGCTGCGGCCGTTCTGGCCGGCGCTTGGCATCCTGTTATGCGTAAGCGCCGCGGAAAGTCGCGTTCACCCGGATGGGCCAAGCGCGGCGCCGCCAGTCGGTTCAACGCTCAAAGTGGGTACTCTGGTGTTGGAGCGTTGCCGCACGGCGAACGCGTGGTGCGGCACGCTCGTTCGCGCGCTTGATCCGGCCAATCCCGCACGAGAGAGCATCTCGATCCACTTCGAGTACTACGCGCATGCTCTTCCTGGCAAGTCCCTGGGAACGCTGGTCGCCACCGAAGGGGGTCCGGGGTATCCCGCCACAGAGTCCCGCGACGAATACCTTGGACTTTATCGACCGCTTCTTGCGCAGCGCGATCTCGTCATCATGGACAATCGCGGCACGGGCCAATCCGGAGCCATTAACTGCGCCGCCTTACAGAGCGCTGCCACCATCACCATCGAAAACCTAGGTGCATGTGGCCGCCAGCTCGGTGCGCAAGCGGCTCTTTACTCGACGGCCTTTGCCGCTGACGACCTTGCGGCGATTCTTGATGCGCTCGGCTCCGGACCCGTCGATCTCTATGGTGATTCATACGGGACGTATTTCTCGCAGGTGTTTGCTCTACGACATCCCGCAAAACTGCGCTCCATAGTGCTCGATGGCGCCTATGCGCTCGACGGTCCTGATTATGCGTGGTATCCCACGTACGCGCCCGCGATGCGCGAGAAATTCAATATTGCCTGCCGGCGTGACGCGGCCTGCTCAAAGCTTCCGGGCACGTCGCTGGAACACATTGCGCCGGCCTTGGCCCTGTTGCGCACTCACCCCGCCAAGGCGCAGGCGTATGACGCCGACGGCAGGCTGCGCAGCTTCACGGCTGATGCGCCGCATCTTGCGACGGTCATGTTCGCAAGTGCTCCCACCTATGCGAGCGTTCGCGAGGTCGACGCGGCGGCACGCGCCTACGTCGCAGGTGACACGGCGCCCCTGCTGCGGCTCATGGCTGAGACAATTGCCGGCGTCGACTCGCGCGATGATACTCAATCGCCCGTGAAGTTCAGCGCCGGCCTCGCGGCGGCGGTGACGTGTCACGACCCGCCGCAGATCTTCAATATGAGCCTCGCGCCCGAACAGCGATTGGCTGACCGCGATCGAGTGGTCGCACGCCGCAAACTCGTCGCTGCGGACACCTATGCGCCGTTTACCATCGACGAATATCGGGGCATGCCGCTCGACTACACTTTCATCGATGAGTGCGTGCTGTGGCCCGTCGCGCCATCCGAGTATCCCG
>Ga0302324_100028444_pt1 | contig 10623 bp, 11 predicted proteins | sample Palsa_T0_1_FD_201949 | JGI IMG/M metagenome (GOLD analysis project Ga0302324, IMG submission 201949) | Peat permafrost microbial communities from Stordalen Mire near Abisko, Sweden - Palsa_T0_1 | ecosystem: Environmental > Terrestrial > Soil > Palsa > Peat permafrost | place: Sweden: Abisko... | reverse complement strand
GCCCACGTAAAGCGGAACCGTTCCACCGATGGTGGAAATTGCCAGGCCGAGTGCCATCATCACGGCGCCAATGGCGATGACGGCCCGAATTCCGATCCTGTCCGCCAGCCAACCCATTGGGATGCCGCCGAGACCGGTACCGAGCCAGACCAACGCGCCGGCCAGAGCAATCACTGAGCGATCAGTACCCAGGTCTGCCTGGATTGGCTTCAATCCAACAACGACCAGTAACGGCGAGCCATAGGAAACCGACAGGATCGCCAGAGTGACCGAGGCCGCGACCCAGGAGGCGCGCCCCTCGATGCTCGGAGGGCGGTCTGACATGAACGTGGTCCTTCCTAAAGCCGTCGCCCGCAGGCGTTGACCCGGATCGTGGCGATAATTTCGTGCCGCCAGATTTCCTTACCCCAATTTCCTTAGCCGGGCATCGCGAATTAGGATAGGTGCTCCAACCCTCGATCGGCAAGCTGGAGAAATGCATGACCAACCCCGCAGGCAACGTGCCCTCTGGACCATTGCCCACTGGACCTCTGAAGGGGTTGCGCGTGTTCGACCTCACCCGTGTTCTCGCCGGGCCCACCTGCGCGCAGATGCTCGGAGACCTGGGTGCTGACGTAATCAAGATCGAACGGCCGGGCGCGGGTGACGACACAAGAGGCTTCGCGCCGCCCTTCATGCCGGGAACGAAGGAGAGCGCTTATTTCGTCGGCGTGAACCGTAACAAGATGTCGGTAACGCTCGATATAAGCAAGCCGGAAGGTCAGGAAATCGCACTTCGGCTCATCGGTGAGTCGGATATTCTGGTGGAAAATTTCAAGACCGGGGCGTTGGAGAAGTACGGCCTTGGGTATGAACAACTGCACGCGAAGTTCCCTCGGTTGGTGTACTGCTCGATCACCGGGTTCGGGCAAACCGGGCCTTACGCGCCGCGGCCAGGATATGACAGCCTGATCCAGGGTATGGGCGGGGTCATGAGCTTGACCGGCGAGCCCGACGGATTGCCGCAAAAAGTTGGTGTCCCTGTCGCTGACCTGTTTGCCGGGCTTTACGGCTGCATCGGCATTCTGGCGGCGATCCGGCATCGGGATCTGACAGGGCAGGGGCAGCAGATCGATATCGGCATGCTGGATACACACGTGGCATGGTTGGCGAACCAAGGCATGAACTATCTCGCCACGGGGGAAAATCCGGCGCGACTCGGCAATCAGCATCCGAACATCGTGCCATACCAGGTATTTCCGACGCAGGACGGATACATGGTACTGTCGATCGGCAACGATCCCACGTTTAAACGGTTCTGTGAGGCGTTCGCTCTGACCCATCTGCTGGAGGATGAGCGTTTCGCGACCAATTCTGCGCGCGTGCAAAACCGGCAACTGGTGACGGATACGCTGACGCCGGTGATGCGGCAGCACCCGACCGGCTGGTGGGTGGACAAACTGGAGGCTTTGAAGATCGGCTGCGGCCCGATCAACAAACTGTCGGAAGTCTTCGCCGATCCGCATGTCGTGGCACGCGGAATGGTGATGGAGATGGAGCACGCGACCGGCGGCAAGATGAAAATGATCGCCAACCCGGTGAAACTGTCGGAGACGCCGGCGGATTACCGTCTGCCGCCGCCGGTGTTGGGGCAGCACACGGAGCATGTTCTGTCGTCGAGACTTGGGTTGGCTGCGGCGGATCTGACGGCGTTGCGAGAGAAGGGGATCATCTGATGGCGGATGCCTCGCCCGATCTGTTCGAGATCATGCGCACGACGCGTTCGATGCGGCGGTTGAAACCCGATCCAGTGCCGGCCGCGTTGCTGAACCAGGTGTTGGAAGCAGGAACGTTCGCCGCGAATGGCGGCAACATGCAGTCCTGGCGGTTTCTGGTGATACAAGATCCAGCCATTAAAAGCACCGCGGCGCTGTATTACCAAAAAGCGTGGCATGAGGTCGTGGGACCAAGATATCGTTCCGGCGGTCCGGCACCTGGCACCACACCGGAACGTTTCGCTCGCATGCTCTCGGCGGCGGAATATCTGGCCGATCATTTTCATGAGGCGCCGGTGTGGATCGTGCCATGCCTGTCGGGACCGCGCGGCTCGGGATCGTCCATTTTTCCGGCGGTGCAGAACATGCTTCTCGCGGCGCGGGCGCTTGGGTTGGGGGCGACGCTGACGACGTTGTACCTGATGCACGAAAAGGAGACTGAGGCTGCCATGGGCTTGCCCGAGGACGTGCACTCTTATGCGATTCTGCCGGTCGGAATTCCGATGGGGAAGTTTGGACCCGTCCGGCGGGCACCGCTGCCGGAGGTGGTGTTTGACGATAAGTGGGGGCAGGCGTGGACCAGGTGAATTTTTAAGCCCGAGTTAAGCCGCATCCTCGAGAATGTCTGTGATCACTCGCTCAAGGTGCCGCAACGTATTGCATACGGTCACCAGATTGCAGAACGGCGCGTAGCGATACATGTCGGAATCCCCGGTTCCCCACGCCGAACGATATTCCGGATTCAACCAGATGATCCGCTTGCATCGTTGCGATAAGCGCCCAACCACGTCCGTCCGCGGATCGGTTCGGTTCCCCCGTCCATCCCCCAGGATAATGACGGTCGTCTTATTGTTAACAAATTGCATCCACCCATCCTCGAAATCCGCCAGACTGTTGCCGTAGTTCGAGGACCCATAACCGATCGTCTGCATGATCTTGCTGATCGCCTGCTCAACCGGTTCCTTTTCCAGAATATCGCTCACCTCCATCAAAGATCCGGCGAACGCGAACGATCGAATGTCGGATAGCGACTCGTTCAGCGCGTACAGGAACATAAGCAAAAACCCCGACATCGCGGCCACCGAGCCGGAGACGTCGCACAGAACCATCACTCGAGGTTTCTCGATGCGCTTTTGCTTCCAGACGGTGATGAATGGAATGCCGCCCCAGCCCATGTTCCGCCGCAGCGTCCGGCGCGTATCCAACTGCCCGCGCAATCGCCGCCGCCGTGTCTTCGCATATCGCGCGGCGAGTTTCTTCGCCATTTGCCGGACCAGCACCCTCATCCGGTCCAGATCGCGTCGTTCGAGGTTCGACAGCCGGGCTGATTTCAGCAGCTCCTCACGGAACTTCTCGGTCTCTCCCTTCGCGTAAAGCAACAGAGACCGTTCGACGAAATCGCGCACCGCGTCGCGCAGCTGATCGACCTTGCCCTCAAGTACCTGCGCGCGGCCCAGATTTTCGGGCGTGCCCGTCTGCCGCATCGCCTCCATATCGCGTTCCAGCGCGCGCAATCCCATGCGGTCGAGGATCCGTCGCGCATAGAGATTCTTTTGGGTGAAGAAGCGGATGTTCTCCACGCCTGCCTCGCGCGCCGCCTTTTCCATTTCGGCCGCGAGCGCCGCGCGGTCATCGCTCTCCAGCAGCTGGCCCAGAGCCTGGCCGCCAGTCCCGCCCATTCCGTCGCCGCCCGCCTGGGGACCTCGGTTGGGCATTGCGCCCTCCGAGGGCTCCTCGGATTCAGCTTCAGCCTTTCCGGCGAACTCGTCGCGTTTGAAGTAGAGTTCGAACGCTTCGTCGTAGAGTTGCTTTTCCTCGGGTGTCTTCGCCAGGATAAGGCCAAGCGTGTCTTTCAGCAGTGTCCGGTCCTTGAAGCCAACAATGTCCACGGCACGCGCCGCGTCGATTCCTTCGGCCGCCGAGACGCGCAATCCCGCGCCGCGTGCGACCTGGAAAAACCGGCGCAGAGGCTCACTCGGCGATGGTGCACCCGCGACGAACCCGGACATCAGGCCGGCACACCAGCGTCCTGGCGCGCCTTATACGTCAGTCCCGCGATCTGCTTATTCGCGGCCTCGATATCTGCCTCGAACTTCAGCAGCACGTTTAGCGTGTCTCGCACCAGGTCAACTTCCAGCACTGAAGTGTGCAGAAGTACCATCACCCGAGCCCAGTCGATCGTTTCACTGACGGAGGGAACCTTTTTTAGATCCAGCGCACGCAGCTGTTGCACGAAACTGACGAGTTGCTTCAGCAGCCGTGTATCGATTCCCGGAACGCGAGACGCGATGATCCGCTGCTCCAGCTTCTCATCCGGAAATCCGATATGCAGATGCAGACAGCGTCGTTTCAACGCGTCGCCCAGATCGCGTGTGCTGTTGGAGGTGAGCAGAACGATCGGGGGCACCGTCGCACTGATGGTGCCAAGTTCGGGAAGCGTCACCTGATAGTCGGACAGGATTTCCAGTAAGAATGCCTCGAACTCCTGATCCGATTTGTCGACTTCATCGATGAGCAAAACCGCACCGCCCGGCTGCTCCAATGCGCGCAGCAGCGGACGGGGCTCGAGGAATTCATGGGAAAAGAAGATGTCGCCGAAATCGTGCAGCTTGTTCAATGCCTCAGCAAGGTTGTCGTTCTCGCCAATGACCGAGTTGATCTTGTCCTTTAAAATTTGGGTGTACAGAAGCTGCTTGCCGTATTTCCACTCATACAGCGCCTTTGACTCATCGAGGCCCTCGTAGCACTGCATCCGGATCAGCGGCAGCTTCATCCAGGTCGCGACAGACTTCGCCAGTTCGGTTTTACCGACACCCGCGGGTCCCTCGACCAAAATAGGTTTTTGCAGATGATGAGCGAGATAAATGGCGGTGGAAATCTGTCGGCTGGCAATATACCCCGCTGCCCCTAACCCCAAATCCACCGCCTCGATCGACTCCAGCGGTGACTGGGCCGGTAGCGCGTCGTTCACGTTCTGGTGCTCCTACTGATCAGTAGGAACCCGTAGCATCGGTGTTGCCGTGGTGCAAACGCGGAATGGGTAACCGCTATTCCGCTGGCAGCGCGGCTGGCATGCGCCGCTCCGGCGGAAAAATCAGCGCGCCCAGTACGATCAGCAGACAAAATCCTCCGAACATCCGCAGCATCATCCCAAACCCGCCCGTATCGTGCAGCCACGCGACCAGGCCGACCGAGAATCCAGCGGCCGTGAACCCCAGGAAATACCGGACGGCGAACGCTCGGCCGCGCCACTGATCGCTGGTATATTTCCCGACCATCGCGTCGTTGACCGTCACCAGCCCGAAAATCGCCGCGATGATGCCGATCGAGACCACTATGAACAGCAACCCGCTCAATCCAGCGGCCAGATAAAGCAACGGCGGGAAGGCGAGGGCGATCGGCAGAAACACCGTTTTCAACGAGTGCCGGTCAACGAGATTCCCAACCGTGTACTGTGTCAGGGCTCCGAACACATACACCCCCGACAAGATCAGTCCGATCAGAGCCGGGCTGGTCGTGACCATCGTCAGCCGCTCGGCGAACAGTTTTGGCAACGCGACGGTGATCGCATTAAACGTGGTCGAGCTGGCGACAATGGTCACGACCAATGCCAGCACGACGCGCCACATCATGTCCTTTGATACGCGAGCGCCCGCTGCCGCCTGTTTGTGGCCGGTCCGAACCTCGTGCCGAACCCTGCTCATGAATGCGATGCCGAGGGCGATAGAGACCAACCCCGGCAAAATGAACGCGGAACGCCAGCCCAGGTATTGCGCGACCGCGCCGGTCACGACGGCGGACGAGGCGACTCCCAGATTGCCCCACAATCCATTGATCCCAATCTGGCGGCCCAGTTTGTCAGCGTAGGAAATCAGCATTGCTGTGCCGACCGGATGATATATCGAGGCGAAAAGCCCGACCGCCAACAACGTCGCTCCAAGTTCCAGCGGTGTCCGCGCCAGTCCCACCGCGATCATCGAGGCGCCGATGCCCAGGAAGAAAATCGCCATCATATGGCGGCGGCTCCAGCGGTCGCCGAGCCAGCCGGTCAGCAGCGAACCCGCGCCGAACGCGACGAAGCCGGGTGTCGCGTAGGGCAGCACCTCCCCATAGCTCATCCCAAGCGCGGGACCCATCACGATGACCGCGGCCGCGAACACCAGCATGGCGTAGTGGTCGATGAAATGACCGGCATTGATGAAGCCGGTCACGGTTGCTGGACGGTTCATGGGTACGGTTTCCTTGTCCTCTCGAGGCTGAAGGTGTTATAGACTGGCCTTTCCTCGACGTGTGGCCAACTTACATCGTGGATACGCCAAATTTGTCTGATTCCAGATTTTCTCTGGCCGGTCGAGGTGTCGCCGCCCTGCCCGGGTTTCAGGGCCGCGGCACCCAAATCGGCCTGCACGCGCACCGCGAGGCGCAACTGCTGTTCGCCTCAAGTGGCGTCATGCAAGTAACGACGCCGCAGGGCCGCTGGCTGGTGCCGCCGCGTCGCGCGGTCTGGTTACCTCCGCGGCTGGAGCATGGGATCGACATGCTGACCGATCTTCAGATGCGCTCGGTTTACCTGTCACCCGCATGGCTTGCGTCGCACCCTGAGGAGCCAAGACTGAATCGGACGTTCGTTGTCGCGGTTGGCACGCTGTTGCGAGAACTGGTGCTGGCGATGTTCGTGGAAGGCACGGACCAGCGGCGGATGGATCTCCTGGCCCGGCTGGCCTTGTTCGAACTGGTCGAAGCAGAGAACCCGACGACTTTCATGCCGATGCCAGCCGACCCGCGAGCGCGCCGCGTCGCCGAAATGGTGCTGGCCGAGCCTTCCGGAGCGCGTGAACTCGGGGATCTCGCTCGCGCCGCCGGAGCATCGCAACGGACGATCACGCGACTGTTTCCCGCGGAGACCGACCTGACGTTCAAGGAGTGGCGGCAGCGGGCGCGGATCCTGGCATCGGTTGAGATGCTGGATAGCGGGCGCGCGTCAATCACGTCGGTGGCGCGTCAGCTTGGCTTTTCCAGCGCAGCGGCGTTTGGCCATGCGTTCCGGCAGGTATTGGGGGTCGCGCCGAGCGAATTCATGAGCCGCCATTGACCCCGCTGGACAGCTGTTGGACCGCCAGGGGTAGGCCGATCCGCGAACGGACCGGCCCGCCGCCCCTATCGCGTCTCTATGGTGATCTTGACTTTTCGGAAAAGAATCACCACGATCAGCAACAGGAGGAGAAGATGGTACGTCATCTTGTTCTCCGTTCTGGTTGGCCGGCGGGGTCGCTCCCGCCGGTCATTGAATTTTAAGCCCCAGACGTGAACAAGCCGTTAAGCCGTGTCGCCCAACTGCCCAGCTATATCCTGAATACATTGCCAGGCGACCCGACCGGACCGAGCGCCGCGTGTCACCGACCATTCCACCGCTTTCGCCCGTAAATCCTCAACTGAAATCGGCAATTTCATGCTCGCGGCGTAACCCTCCACCATCGCGAAATACGTTTCCTGATCGCAATTATGGAACCCCAGCCAGATACCGAAACGATCTGACAAAGAAACCTTCTCCTCGGTCGCCTCGGACGGGTTGATCGCCGTCGAGCGTTCGTTTTCAATCATGTCCCGTGGCATCAAATGCCGACGGTTCGAGGTCGCGTAAAACAGCACATTGTCAGGTCGTCCCTCGATTCCGCCATCCAGTACGGATTTCAGCGCTTTATAGTCGGAATCCTGCTTCTCGAACGACAGATCGTCGCACAGGATCAGGCAGCGCCGCGCCCTGCCCCGCAGCAGGTTCAACAGTGACGGCAGCGAGCGGACCTCCTCACGGTGGATCTCGATCAGCACCATGCAGCCCGGGTGCCGCGCGTTCACCTCCGCGTGCACGGCTTTGACCAACGAGGACTTGCCCATCCCGCGCGCGCCCCAGAGCATCGCATTGTTCGCGGGCAGACCTCGAACGAAGCGCAACGTGTTCGCCAGCAGGATGGCCTTCTGCTGTTCCACGCCTTTCAACAGGCCAATGTCAACACGCGACACGTGTTCCACAGGCGCAAGTTGGGCGGGCGACGGATGCCAGACAAACGCCTCGGCCGCGTAAAGGTCGACCGGCGGGGCAGGGGCGGGAGCGATCCGCTCCAGCGCCTCCGTCAAACGGGCCAGCAAGCCGAGAGTGCGGTCATCCATCACGAATTCCAGACAACTTGACGAAAGGGGCGCGGAAAGTATGGTCCCGGTCCGTTCACCGCAAGGACCCCGGTAATGCTTATCACCTCCGCCTATGCCCAGGGTTTGGGCGATATGTTCAGTGGCGCGGGCGGGGTGGCGCAGTTCCTGCCCCTGCTTCTGATCTTCGGAGTGTTCTACTTCCTGCTGATCAGGCCTCAACAGCAGAAGCAAAAGGAACTGCGGAACATGATCTCGGCTGTCCGCCGCGGCGACCGCGTCGTCACCGGCGGAGGCATTCTCGGCACGGTGCAGCGTGTGCCGATGGTGCAGGATAAGGATGGCAAGCAGGTTCCCTCACAGGAGATCGAGGTGGAGATCGCCAAAGACATCCGCGTCACGGTGCTGCGGGACACCATCACGACGGTGCTCAAGCCGGTCGCGGCGAACGATGCCAAAGCGACAAAGGACAAGGCAAGCTGATTGCCGAGGCTCTGTGTGTCCGGTCCGCGCGCCCGTGCGCGCAAGTAACATCACTCATGCCACCAAAAGGGGAGGTTCAATATGAATGACTTCACGGAAACGCTCGGCCTGCGCGACTATCCGCTCGCGCGGCGCGGGCTCATGATGTCCGGTCTGATCAGCGGCTTCACATTGGCCGTCGAGCGGGTCGAGGCACAGACAATCACCACCGATACCAATGGGCTGGATGCCGGTGAAGCCAAAATCCCGACCTCGGATGGCGAACTCCCCGCCTATTACGCCCGTCCCGCCAAGGGCACGCATTTTCCGATCGTGATCGTGAACGAAGAGATCTTCGGCGTGCACGAGCACATCAAGGATTTGTGCCGTCGCCTCGCGAAAGTTGGCTACCTTGCCGTGGCGACCGAGTATTACGCGCGAATTGGCGATCTTTCCAAGATGACCGACATCCCGACAATCATCAAAGACGTGATCTCCAAGGCCCCTGACGCCCAATACCTCTCCGATGCCGACTCCACCATTACCTGGGCCGGCAAGAACAAGGGCGACGTCAATCATGTGGCAGTGACAGGCTTTTGCCGCGGCGGGCGCCAGACCTGGTTGATCGCGGAGAACAACAAGCGTGTGAAGGCGGCGGTCGCCTGGTATGGGCCGGTCCTGAACCCGACGTCCGACATCCAGCCAAAGACCGCCACCGATGGCGCCGACCAGTTGAAATGTCCGCTGCTCGGGCTGTACGGCGGCCAGGATGCGAGCATCAAAGTGGACGACGTCCACGCCGCCGAAGCCAAGGCGAAAGCGGCCCACAAGATCGTCGAGATCGTCGTCTACCCCGATGCCCCGCACGGTTTTAACGCTGACTACCGGCCCAGTTATCGCAAGGACGCGGCTGAGGACGGGTGGAAGCGCATGCTAGCCTGGTTCGCGGCGCATGGCGTGAAACCCGCGAAAGTCTGACCCCGCGAGGGAGCAAAACATGACACTCAACGGCAAGGTCGCGCTGGTCACCGGTGCGGCGTCCGGAATTGGCAAAGCATGCGCCCTGGCTCTGGCTGAGGCGGGCGCTCAGGTGGTCGTCGCTGATATCAATGCGGCGGGTGCGCAGGCCACGGTCGATGCGATCGCCGCATTCCAGCGTCGCGCCGCCGCGGTGCCGACGGACGTGGGTGATCTCGGCCAGATCGACAACATGGTGAAGCAGGCGCTGGCGGCGTTCGGCCAGATCGATATCCTGGTGAACAACGCCGGCGTCACACGGCGCGCCGACATCATGGAGCTGACCGAAGCGGACTGGGACCGGATCCATCGAGTGAACGCCAAAGGCGTGTTCTTCTGCCTGCAGCGTGTGGCGCGAGAGATGATCCCGAAACGATCGGGCCGGATCATCAACATCGCCTCAATCGCGGGGAAAGGCTATGCCGGCACCTCCAACGCCGCTTATGCCGCGAGCAAGGGGGCGGTGATCAGTCTGACCCGGACGGCATCCCAGCAACTCGCGAAATACGACATCAACGTGAATTCGATTTGCCCAGGTGTAACACGGACGGCACTGTCGAACGACAATCTGGCGGTGCGGGCGAGGGAAGCGGGGGTCACCGTCGAGGAAATGGAACGTCTCCGAGTGGCGGATATTCCGTTGCGGCGCGCAAACGAGCCGGAGGATATCGCCGCGATGGCGGTGTTCCTCGCATCCCCGGGGGCGAGGAACATTACCGGACAAAACTACAATGTGGATGGCGGGATCATTCCGGAATAACGGGGTATCGGCGACCTTGCTGGTGTGTCGTCAAACCTTGATGACGAGATCGCTGTAAGCCGCCACTTTGGCATCGTGGGTTACCAATCGCAGCGGCACTGCCAAAGCCTGGGCCACCAGAATACGGTCGAATGGATCACCGTGCAGGGGCGGCAAGGTTTCGAGAGCAGCCGCATGCGTGGAGGAAATGTCCAGCGGTTCAAAGCCCGCCTCACGAAAGTACCCAATGGCTTCCTGCGCGGATATGGGCATGTCGCCCGGAGACCCTCTCGCGAGGCCATGCTTTATGGCGATCTCCCAGATGGTGGCCGTGCTGATGACGATCTGATTTTCAGGATCTTCGATCAGGTCTCGGGCCTGGGTAGACAATCGAGCCGAGCCGAGAATCGCCCATAGTGCGACGTGGGTGTCGAGCAGCAGCCTCACCGGACCTTGCCAGTGAACAGATCCTCGATCATCGAATTATCGGAGTCTATGTCGTCA
>Ga0302324_100028440_pt1 | contig 10624 bp, 7 predicted proteins | sample Palsa_T0_1_FD_201949 | JGI IMG/M metagenome (GOLD analysis project Ga0302324, IMG submission 201949) | Peat permafrost microbial communities from Stordalen Mire near Abisko, Sweden - Palsa_T0_1 | ecosystem: Environmental > Terrestrial > Soil > Palsa > Peat permafrost | place: Sweden: Abisko... | reverse complement strand
ACAAGCTCCCGCCGGAAGTGCTGTCACCCGGCACCACCATCAGGAAGCTGATCGAGCTGAGCGCCGCCCGCGGCAATCACCCAGACCGGTCCGTGGACGACCTCGTTTCCGAGATTGTGGCGCTGCTGAACAGCGACGTCGTAGCCAATTCCAGGCGCCTGCTGCCCGATGGCCGGATCATTGCGCTGTCGTTTCAGCCGATGCCTGGGGGCGGCGCGGTGGTCATCTTTGAGGATGTGACGGAACACAAGAAAGCCGAGGAGCGCGCTCAGTTCCTCGCGACCCATGACGACCTCACTGGACTGCCAAACCGCTGGATGTTTGCTGAGGCGGTCAACGACGCGGTCAAGGCGGGACATCGCTACGGTCATCTGTTCGCCGTCATGTTCATGGACCTCGACCGCTTCAAAAACATCAATGACACGCTCGGCCACGCGGCGGGAGATGTCTTGCTTATTGAAACCGCCAAACGGCTGAAGGAATGTGTGCGCAGGAGCGACGTGATAGCCCGCATCGGCGGCGACGAGTTCGTCATTCTGTTGCGCGAGTTATCGGATCAATCGCAGGTCGCCAGGATAGCGCAAAAAATCCTCACCGCCGTCGTCGAACCCTTAGCGATTCACGGCCATGAATGCCGGATCACTGGGAGCATCGGCGTCTCGATGTTTCCAACTGACGCGCTGGACGAAGAAACGCTGATCAGGAATGCCGATGCGGCGATGTATGTTGTCAAGGAAGAGGGCCGCAATGGCTTCGGCTTCCATTTCCGGGACATCACGAGCCAATCCATTGAACGGTTGACGCTTGAGGCCAGTTTGCGGGGCGCGCTTGAGCGCGACGAGCTGTTGCTTCACTACCAGCCCAAGCAAGACCTCCGCGACGGCGGCATCACGGGCGTCGAGGCCTTGTTGCGGTGGCAACATCCCGATCTCGGCCTGTTGCCGCCCAGCCGCTTCATTGCGCTCGCTGAGGAGAGTGGGCTGATCGTGCCAATCGGTAAATGGGTCATCGAGACCGCCTGTGCGCAAAATGTGGCTTGGCAGCGTCAAGGCCTGTCGGCGATGCGCATCGCGGTAAACCTGTCGCCTCGACAGTTCGCCGACCCTGCCCTCCTCAGTGACATGGAGGCCGCCTTGAAAAAGTCAGGCATGGCGCCCGAACTCCTTGAGCTAGAGATCACCGAGAGTATGGTGATGCAGAACGTTGAGCGAGCCATGCGCGTGCTCAAGGCAATCAAAGGCCTCGGTGTGATGCTCGCCATTGACGATTTTGGCACCGGTTATTCGTCGATGTCGCTATTAAAGAAATTTCCGATCGACGTTCTCAAGATCGACCGCTCTTTCGTGCGGGAGATTACCAGCAATAGCGAGGACAAGGCGATCGCCGACGCCATAATTGCGCTCGGCCGGGCGCTTAATCTCACCATTGTGGCCGAGGGCGTCGAGACTCCCGAGCAGGAAAACTTCCTGCGCGCGCACCACTGTGACCAGGTCCAAGGCTATCTGATCAGCAAGCCGGTGCCGGCCGACGAATTCGCCGCGTTCATGGCCGACCATATCCTGGCCGAGTTGAAGACGCAGGTGGCCAAGGCTGCACCGCGCCCTGAGGTTCGTCGGACTGGCACACAACGTTAGTCGCGACGCCGCTGACCGGGCAATTCGCGCTATCTTCAATCAGCGGCATGTCTGCTTACGCCCCAATAGCGACCATCGAGCCGCCATTCCCAAACCGCGCAAAAAGAAAGACCGCCTCGCTCGCGGCGGCCTCTCCGAAATCCGATGATGGGTTTTGATTAGGCGGCGAGAGTAGCAGCGGAGTTCTTTTTCATTCCGCGATAAGCAAACAAACCGAGACCGACAAAGCCAGCAATCAGCATTGTCCACGTGGATGGCAAGGGAATGACACGGGCGTCTACGGAAACGTTGTCGATATCGTTATAAGCATTATCCGAATAACCTTGTAACGTTAAAGTATCAGATCCGGTGTGGATTCAACATACCAACCAGACTCGCTGCCTGGACAAACTGATTCAGGATCAGAGAGGCTCACTAGTGACTAGGCCCGGAGCATCGCGGCCAATGTCGCCAAGCTGTCGGAGCTCTTGCGGGCGGGTTAGCTGCTGGACAGGACGGCCCAGCCAGTAGCTATTTGCAGCCCGACGGTGTCATTGTTTTTCCAGGTGGGCACGCTGGCTTTACCGATGGCCTTAGCGGCGGCGGGGGCGGGGGCGTTTTAGCCGAAGCTGCCACGGCCGGTTTTGCGGGCGGTGGAGGAGGTGACGGCTTTATTGCTGCCGCGGGCGCCGGTTGCGGTGGTGGGTTTGGTTTCACGGCTTGCGACGGTGGGGTGGTCGCAAGCGGCTTAGCTTCGATAGTCGATGACTTCGGAAGGCTTCCAGTATTTTGCTTCGCTTGGTCGTTGGCAGGCTCTTTCTTGTCCAGTGTTCTAGAGCCGGCATGATCGGCGCCGGGTTCGACGGCCCCATCTGGCTTCGTATTTGGCAGCTTAGCCAGCCCCGGCGACGGATTGGGTTTGACGGCCTGAGGTGATGGGCTGGCAGGATTCTTGTCAATCGCTGCGGCACCCGCTGGTTTCACACTCGGGAGCGTGTGACTGGGCGTTACCTCCCTCGCAGCCACGACGCCCTTGCCGGTGAACTCACCCGGCTTGGAGGTCGCGGCAATTGCAGGGTGGCCATGATTTTCGGAGGCCAGGAGAGCTGTGTTGGCGCTTGCGGTTCGCTCGTGCTGAAGTTGCGCAGGAATGGCCGCTACGTGTTGCTCGTGCGCCGCAGCCTCTTCCTCTGGCGTTGTTGGCCGGACCGCTGTTCCGCCGCTGCCGCCATTGAAGCTGACTCTTGCCCCGCCCGGGTCGACGATGACGGTCTTCTCGTAAACATTAGTGATCGTCACGCTTCCAAAATTATTGACAGTCCGATTGTAGGCAAACACGCCATTTACCCAACGCCCACCTTCGTAGCCGACGCCGCCATAGCCGAAGCCGTAGTCGACTCCGCCGTAGAAGCCGATGTGTGGTCCCCAGTAGCCAGCGGTCCAAACATAGATGCCATCCCGCCAGCCCCAATAACCAGGGGTCCACAGTAAGCCAACTGACGGTGGCTGGACCCAGGTGCCCGGCACCCAGAAATAGCCATTGGGACCACTACCCCAATAGCCCGGCGACCACAGGTAGCCAGATGCAGGAATCGGCGGTTGTTCGTAGACCGGCAATTCCGGCGGCGGACTAACATTGCTGATGCAAATGACCTGCGCCTGCGAGGCCACAGGGAGGACCAGGGCAAATAAAAGCAAGATAGCCGAGCACAGGTTCCGCATGTCCATCCCAATTTCGTAGCTTGACTCTTAATCAACACACTCGCCGTGGAATGCCGCTAGATTAAGGCGCTCCATCCACGGAATTGATGTCCAGCAGATGTTCCATCATAGAGCGTCCAAATAGTGGACCGGCAATCACCAATTCCTAATCTTCTGTGGCCGGTTTCCTCTGTTCGTGCCGGCAAATAGGGGGCCCCAGCGTACCACGCGCTGGGGCTTCTCCTTTGTGGGCGAAGTGCCGTTCGGGTGTTCAGTAGGCCCAGCAGCGGTGCCGGCCGGGGTGCCAACGAAGTCCGGGGCCGCAGACCACTGGCGGCCCTACCACCACCGCGCCTGGCACGACCACCACCCCATTCGGTCGGCAATCGCCAAAACGGTCACGGTGCGCCCCGGGGCCGCAACCTCCGGCGGCATGAGCGTCGAAACTTGCGAAACAGAGAAATGCAGCGAATGCTGCAACCGAAAACACTTTTTTGCTCATCTGCGTTGGTTCCCTTGGTTGTTTTTTGTCAGGTCACCAAAGCAAAAGGCCACATACCGGATGTACAGATGCTGAAGGGAGCATTCGCCTTCGGTTAAGAATTGTCGCGGCCATCTGCGGGAGACTTCAAGAGCGGTGCACGAGCGTTACGCTCGCCCTGGTCGCAATCGGGCGGCAAACCGCATTTACCCTGTTTGTTTAGGTTTATTCCTATTTAAAATTCATTCGCGCAATTTTGCCATGTGGCGCGCTCCGTTTGCGGGGCATAGTGGATCCAGTAATGGACTCCGGCATAGCTGGTCGTGGCGCAATTGGTTGCGTATGGATCACTACAACAAACTGCTGCTATTTTTGAGTGGGATGCGGCTAGCACCCCACATTTTATTGATGCTTTTCAGCTCAAACCGGGAAATGATTTGGGCGGACTTGGATAGATGGAGCGAGGCTTTGCATCTTCCAAAGCCATCGCATGACTCGATCGGGCGTATCTTCTTCTTTGTCCGGATCATGTCTTTTTTTCCCGAATACCGGAACGTCTTCTACATGAGGGCAGCTCGTTACGGGCCCCTCTTTAAAATTCTCTGTCGCCCAATCGCCGATCTATTCATACGCGCTGATAGCATTGGGCCCGGACTTTTTGTCCAACACGGCTACGGCACATCCGTTTGGGCTGCCACAATCGGCAAGAACTTCTGGGTTAACCAGCTCGTCACCGTCGGTTACACGAACGAGACCGATCATCCAACAATCGGTGACAACGTCACGATAAATACGGGAGCCACTGTAGTTGGCAACGTATGCATCGGCAACAATTCAAAGGTTGCCGCGAACTCCCTAGTCATTGACAACGTCCCTCCCGGCGCCACCGTAATAGGCGTTCCGGCCAAAATCGTTTGGAGGGGTTGAGGAGCTACATTGCGGATTGTCGACTTCTCGGCCGGCCGCCGTCCTCGAGGTCTGCGCCTCGGTAGCGCGAATTGCCGCCGCTTCCTTCTCGGCGGCCGCGGCATGCCGCGCCTCCATCGTGCGACGATCGAATCCATCACCGGATCGTCGCCGAATTACCCGCCATGTCAACGTCCGCTTGCCCGCCAAAAGCGGACTCGGAGCTGCTTTCTTGGCGGGACTATTGCGGGCGGGCGCCGCGTGCATCTCAACCTCGGGCAGTTGTCCGATTGCACCCAGACCGCTAAAAGCCCCGCAAATGGCGGGGCTTAATCGGCACTGTCATTTCCTTTTCGACAACGAATTTCAGCCACGCGTGTCGAGCGACAATCCCATGCTAAATGCCTTCTGCCGCGTCGCACCTTCGGTTCGCTTCAGCGTTTTCGCGATTTTTCCCGCAGGCTTCTTTTGCTTCGCGAGAACTTTCAAGGTGCGAATATGCTCTGTCGTCCATGCCTTGCGTTTAGATGGTTTCTTTGCCATTCAATGACTCCAGGTTCGAAGACGAGCGTCCTATCCGCTCAAATGAACAAAGTAAAGCTCTTATTAGTTGTTCCTGAACGAAACACATCCCCGGATCCAGCCGAAGGAATTTAGTGAGAACCCGCGAATAGCGGACACGTTGTTATTGAGCGGGTTGGTATTTGTTCGATTGTATTCGGGCCATTCATTGCGTAACACTGCGCCTCCGAACGCCGTTTCAGGTCAGTGATACCTCACAAACGTTCGCTGGGCTTGTTCGTATTGCCGGTGAGCTGACGGATCGGGGCTTCCTGACTCCGCGCAACGTGCGTGGAATACCACTCGGTAGTGCGCCTCTGGGGCGGTTCGGCCGCACTCGAAGGATAGAATGGTCGGCCAATTGCGGCGCCTGTACGCCACTAGGCAGTCCCAACGTCGTCGGTACGAATAAACTCACCAGGCAAAATACCAAGAGCTTTTATTAAATCACCGCTCACCGGACCGCCGTCTTCAAGTTGATCAGTTGAAGCCCCTAGCTTGCTCCGTAGTAGCTCGATCGCTTTAGCAGCATCAGAGACCGCTACAAGGTAGCCAATCGCGTTCTCATCTCCCCGATAGCCAGTGACCCGGATTAGTCTGCCAAATTCCCTTCTCGGCGCAGACCTTAAGGTTCTTTGCGACAATACCCGGCGCATCGTTGTCAAACATCGTTAGCTGCCGCGCTTGAGTGCGCGAGGGTCGCTAAGACGGCGCATTAACCACGGAAGGCGCCGTTTCCACGAAAGCACGAGCCGGCGCGCGGTTAAACTGCTAGCTGGGATTAAGGTTGATGCTGGCGCTTCCGCCGCCTTGATAAGAAAAGCTTTTTCATCCAGGCGCTCTATTACGAAGTCGTTCGCTTCAACTTAGGCCCCTAAATGTCGCGGTTAGCCGCGACGGTACTTCGGCCTATTGGGGCGGGCTAGATGTCACCTAGCCGCGTTCCGCAGCGCCCGGAAGGCGGACGACAAGCAAAAAGACACAGCTTTGAGTCAATCGGCTCACTTTCGCGGCGTCCGCGTCATGTCTGGTTCATCCCGAACAACAGACCACCGCTTCTCGCGGGAGCGATGGGCCAGAATGAGAAATTCCCGGTGACCCGGAGCACATGAATTAGGTCACAGAATTCGGTTTTGAGGCGTGATATCCTTCTCCATATTTCGGCGGGCAGAAACTCGCCGCTGCGCTACGGGATTGTGGCGGAACGCATGGCCGAGACCCGGAAACTCGCTGCCATTCTGGCTGCGGATGTGGTCGGATATAGCAGGCTTGCTGGCTCCGACGAGGATCGGACGTTGGCGCGGCTGCGGGCTCTCCGTAGCGATCTGATCGATCCCACCATCGCTGTGCATTACGGGCGGGTGGTAAAGCGCACCGGCGACGGAATCCTCGTGGAGTTCCGCAGTGTAGTTGAGGCCGTGCGTTGCGCCATCGAGGTGCAGAACGGCATGATAGAGCGAAACGCCGGCCTGCCAGCCGAACGCCGCATCGAATTCCGGGTCGGGATCCATCTAGGCGACGTAGTTGAGGAGAACGACGGTGATCTAATGGGCAATGGCGTGAACATCGCGGCGCGGCTTGAAGGCGTTGCAAAGCCTGGCACCATCTGTCTTTCCGAGGACGCGTATCGTCAGGTGAGAGCAAGGCTCAATCTCGCAGTCAACGATCTCGGCGAGACCCGCCTTAAAAATATCGCCGAACCGATTCGGATCTATTCACTACAAGTTGGACTCCCACCCCAAGCCAAGCCCGCAACGCCCGAGCGCGCCGCGTCAGAAAAGCCCCCAGAGCTACTCGCGCTATCACAAACCGCCGCGCATAAGCTTTGGCCCAGCGACGTAGTGAGGTATTTCGCAGCCCCTCTGGCGGTGCTTCTTGTCGCTCATCATGTCATCGTCAATTCGTTTGACCTCGATACCGCATATTTGTGGATTGCGTGCGCACTCGTGCCATTCGCGTTCGGCTTTGCGCTTTCTTGGCTGGGCTGCCGCGGTTCCGGTACCGCCTTTGCGTTCGCGATCGCGCTCGGCGTTGTCGGCGTCGTCGGAATGACTCTCTCGCAAAGCTTGAAATCTGGCGATCAGATCATGCCGCAAACGCGGTATGAATGGTGGGACAACGTCAACTTCGCAACAGTCATCGCCCTAAGCTTTATCGTTAGCCATTCGCTAGCCCGCGGATTAAGGGTGCTGCAAATCCGCAAATTGCTAAAACCTTAGGCTGTGCCGGATCAGAGCATTCCGAACAGGTGCCGTAACCACGTCCATGAAATGCGGTTGCACCTCGTGGCATCATTGGCGGCGCGAACTCCAGGCGCTGGGCCAAACCCTTCGCTTTGAATGATCATATTCCGCACTGCGACCGATGATCAACAGCGAGCGTTAATTCGCCGTTTTAGTGTTTGCCGAATTTTCGGCTTCGCGCTGCTTTCAACGCACGGGCCAGAGCATAACCGGCGAGAAAGCTCAGCGCGATGCCCACCATGAATTGGATGTTGTCGCGCCACTCGTAGCGGTTCTGGGGTAAAACTGGATCGCCGGAGTTCAAGGTCTGCGACACTGTCATACCGACAGCAGCGGTGACGCCCAGCGCGGTCGCGAAGGCGAGGGCCGCGCCCGCTTCTCCGCCACTCGCGCGGAAAAAAAGAAAGCCGAAAATGAATGGCACGACCGCGGACGCCATCCACAAATACGCAACGTTCATGTCGAAGGCGTTTATGACGATGTGGTGAGCGACAAGAATTAGCACCAATGGTGTTGAGAGATACGACAACACGTATCTGAGCCAAATCCTTGGCGGGGAGCTCTCCCGCCCGGCAGCCACCGTCCGCGAACGGGGAATCGTACTGCCTGCGTCGCCGGTCACTGCGCGCTCGATGGCAGCAATTAAGCGATCCGTCTGGTTGCGAAACTCACGGCCGCTCGCGACTTCGGCGGCGTTTAGATAGGCGAAATTGCCGAACTCCGCGGGAAGATCGGTACTGTCCGGCATCTTGGCGCCGTCAACCAGCACTGGGATGATTGGCATTCGCCGGGCAATTGCGGTTTCGATCTCAAACCTGACCGGGTCCGTCGGCTCACACATCCGGGTGCCCCCGCCGGGACTAACGCCGAGCCAATTTGCGCCGATGATCGCAAGGACGACATCAGTGCGTTGCAATATCTGTTGGATGTGGGCGTGAAAATCAATGCCAAAAGGAATATTATCGATATCCAGGAATACCGATTCCTCGCCGTAGTGCGCGATCAGGCGATCGAAGATGCGCCCGGCAATTGCTGAAGAATCGGTTCGGCGGTACGAGATAACGATCGTCGGCATTAGGAGCGAACGCCTTATTTGGCCACCTGGAAGCTCAATTCGGTTCCGCCGATACGACCATCCTTATCTTTCAATTCGATCCAAAATTGGTGCTTACCGGGCGGGACCTCGGCCTGCGAAATATTGATGCCGTCCGCGCTGATGAACGGAGTGATGCGTTGGGTCATGTCGATGGCTGGGTCTTTGAGATACGTCACCACCACGGAATTCAGGTCAATCGCGGCGCCGCCGAACGCGTGGAACTGTAATTTCAAGTCCAAGGGTGAATGCTGCAGGCCCGCGGCGGGTCGCGGCGATATGACGACGACATTCGGCCGTCGCGTCGGACTGCCGCGCAGCTGAAAGTCGGGAACTGGACCGGCTGGTAATGCGGCTTCCTCCGGAGTGATCAGTTGAAAGGCATCGGCTGGCATTGCCGCAGCGAACCAGCCGACGAGACATACGACCCCGGCTAGAATCACCTTTTTGCACGGCGACATAGGCTGAAGCAGCGAGAGCGACGTCATGCACTCGCCGCGATCTGCTTTCGGCCGATCAGATCCCGCCGCCATCTCCGATCACCGAATAGGGGGCCCAGAAGAGCGGATGCGCATAAGTGAAGACCGTATGACCCGCGCCATCGACCAAGCCCGGCCCGTCGAGCAATGTCATCATTGCCTGCCGCAAGGCTTCAGCGCGCGACAGAGCTGGATCCGCGCCTTGGCGGCGGAACAAATCCGTGGTCAATTCGCGTGCCGACGCTGAATGTACCGACCAGTTCGTGACCAATAAAGCGCGTGTGCCGGCGTAGAAAAAGGCGCTGCCGAGGCCCGACGCCGCTTCCGCACCCGCGCCCGCCCCCGCCGCGGTATTGCACGCCGAGAGCACGACCCAATCGGCATCAAGCTTTAGCGCGAGAATCTTCTCCATGGTGAGAAGACCATCGCCTTTTGTTCCGGCGACTTGCGGCGCGCTCAGCGCCAGAGCCGGCTGGGTCAGCCCGTCGAGATCGCCAGGGACGAGCCCGTGGGTTGCGAATGCAACGATGCTGAAGCGCGAAAGATCAATAGTCTCAACGTTTTGCTCGTTGGCGGCTCTGCCAAGATAGAGGGCCTTGGCGGGATCGACTCCCAGCGCTTCGGCCATTTCGGTCAATTCGAGCCGGGTATCCGGCAGCCGCGGCAGCATCGCGAGCTCCGCCGCGTCGACGTCTTCGGTGTGCGGCGAAGCGCGGCGCTTGAGCGGGAGCCCGCGCGTCACCGCGTCCGCCCCGGCACCGTCTGCGGCCGCAACGAGCTGCGTCGTGTCTGTCGCATCCGGAGTTTCCGCTTCGACGGCTTCCTGCTCGTTGAAATAGGGATCGCCGAATCCGATCAGCTTCTCGCGCTGAGGCGAGCCTGGCGGCAGGTGGCGCAAAGTGACAAGGGCGGAGGCCGACGGGATCACGGTCACCGCATGGCTGCGCGCGAGCCATGGAATGTTGCGGTATCCCGCGAACATGGGTTTGGCCTGCGCGTCGACTTGCGACGGCGCGGTCGGCAACAGACCGAGCGGCAATTCGCCAAGCGCGCCATTGGTCACCACGATCAGGCTCTTCGCTGGCCTCCATGCGCCTTCGACGGGCTTGAGCAACATTCCGTAGAGGTCGTAAGCGAGCGGCAGATCGAACGGCGGAATTTCGCTTACCATGGTGATCTGCGGCTCGAGCGCCCGCCGCAGTCTCTGAACCTTGGCTTCGAGATCAATCGCCGTTGCCGGCACGGCCGCGAAGGCGACCGCGCCTTCCTTGGGGACGGCCCACACAAAGCTGGTGTCGTGGCCGAAATAAAACGAGAGCAACGCTTCGCCGGGTCGTAGCGTCGCCTTGATCACATCGACCGATGGCGGCTTTGGATCGACCAAGTCGGCGTAGGATCGGAAGCGCCGGTTGATCTCCAACCGCGCGGCTTTGCGATCGTCACGCAGCTTTTCGATCGCAGCGGTGATCGCGGCTACGTTGCCGTCGTCGCGTTCTCCAGACGGTAGGGCGAGGAGATTGTTGAGTGCGCCGAGTTGAGCGCTGATT
>Ga0302324_100028439_pt1 | contig 10624 bp, 12 predicted proteins | sample Palsa_T0_1_FD_201949 | JGI IMG/M metagenome (GOLD analysis project Ga0302324, IMG submission 201949) | Peat permafrost microbial communities from Stordalen Mire near Abisko, Sweden - Palsa_T0_1 | ecosystem: Environmental > Terrestrial > Soil > Palsa > Peat permafrost | place: Sweden: Abisko... | reverse complement strand
CCAGACCACCGCCTGCGATCCGTACTCCGCCATGCTCCAGTCATTGTCCACCACGTGGTGCAGATAGACCTCACGAGATGCGCCGTCCTTGCCGGTCCCCTTCACCCAGGTGCCGGCGCAGGTCAGACCATGCATCCGTCCGCCGATTCCTGCCGGATCGGGGAGGCAGGCGGCAACGACGTCCCGCGGCGCGACACGGGAGCTGCCCACGGAGACATCGCTCGTCGAATCGAGCCCGAGCATGTGAAGCGTCTTGAGGACCTGAATGAATTCGTCGCCGAGGCCGTACTTGAAGGTGACCCGGCCGGCATCGATCCACCGTGGGATGAGGAGGACCTCTTCGTGTTCCACGTTCACGCATTCGACCGGCCCGATGCCGGCGGGGAAGATGAACGTCTCGGGCTCGCTGAACGGCTCGGTCGTGAACCACCCACGCGCTTTCTCCCATATGACGGGCGGGTTCAGACATTCTTCGATGGTCGTCCAGATAGAGAAGGTCGGGCAGAAGTCGTAGCCTTCGACAACGAGGTTCGCCCCGTCCCGGACACCGACCTCGTCGACCGAGGAGAACAGCTCGTCCGCCGCGTACCGGGCGAAGATGTCGGACAAGCCCGGCTCGACGCCCATTCCGACGAGAGCGAGGAGGCCACGCTCCTCCCATTCCGTGCTGTACCCGAACTGCTCGTCACCGAGTTTGACACCGGTCTTCGCGTAGGGATCCTCGGGGTGGGGGCGCGAGAGCGACATCGCCATGTCCACATAGGTCGTGCCCGCAGCGAGCGCCGCCCGGAACACAGGCATCACGAAACGTGGATCGACCGCGTTGAGGACGGCGTCACAGGACTCGGACCGGAGAAGTTCCGTGATGGCCGATTCGTCCGAGGCGTCCAGCTGCACGCCCGAGAAGTGATCCGCCGCTGACCGGGCGGCCCGCTCGGCGCGCCCGCTGTCATAGTCGGCAATGACGACCTTCTCGAAGGAGTCGCGCTGCGCCGCAATACGGGCGAACGCACTCCCGACCCCCCCGGCCCCGACTACCAGCACCTTCACTCGCATTGCCTCCCCGGGGAACTCCCCTCGGCCTGACCTTATCGGCGGCGCGCGCATGGTGAACGGTGCGCCGGCACATTGGACGGGGGGAACCGGCTCTGGCTCCCTGGTGCGCGGCGGGGTGGCCGGTGAGAGGCTGGGGCGGTGCACACCATTCACGAACTCGAAGAGGGACACTGGGAGCAGTGGCAGCCGCTGTGGAAGGGCTACCTCGAGTTTTATCGAGCTGAGCTGCCAGAGGAGACAACCCGCACCACCTTCGCCCGCCTGGTTGGAAGCGACGACGCCATGTTCGGTCTGTTGGCCGTGAGCGAGCGGGGCGACGGCATCGGGCTGACCCACTGCGTCGTGCACCCGACCACCTGGTCGGATGCACCTTCCTGCTACCTCGAAGACCTCTTCGTGGCGCCGGCCGCGAGGGGATCGGGTCTCGGTCGGGACCTCCTGGAGAAGGCCAAGCGGGCGTCCGTCCAGCGCGCCGCCGGACGCCTGTACTGGCACACCCAGTCCTACAACGGCCGGGCGCGTTCGCTCTACGACCTGGTGGCCCGACCAACCTCGTTCATCGTCTACGAAATGTAGGGGCCGCTCCTCTTCGGACGCACGGCGCCACCGGGTGGGCGTGGAAGGATGCTGGGGTGCCAAACCTGCGCACGATGGTGACCGAACTCGGTACGGGGCTGGGCATGCTCGGTGACGACGATCTCGATGAGGTCCTGCAGGCGCGATCGCCGGTCATGCGGAGTCTGTCGCCCGACGACTGGGACCGTCTCAGTTCGGTGCGGGCGGGCGGGGCCTATGACGCCGAGTTTCACGCCGCCTGGCTCAACGGACGCTCCTTTCTGACCGCTCGTGATGGGCTGAGGGGCCGGCGGCCCGAGGTGGTCGAGTGGAAGGGGGCGTTGAGGGGCAGCGGGGACGAGGCGGCCCCCGTCGATCTGCGCGTCGATTACGTCTACTTGGTCAGTTGCAAGTACACGTCGAAAATTCTCTTCAACGCCTCCCCTACGCACGTGTTCGACTCCCTGTTGGTCGGTGGGCCGGCCCGGCCCGGACGCGGATTGGGGGGCGACTGGTACGCCGAGGTCGCCCCGGTGCAGTACCAGCACCTCTACGAGGTGGTCCGCGGGGCCGTACGAGACGGCGACACGGGCGGGTCCGCTCTCTCCCCGGTGGCTCGCGGCACGCTCGAGCCCGACACCGTGGCGCTCCCGGGCTTCGAAGGGGCCGCGCCGGGTGGCCGCACCGGCGCAGTCGCACGTCACTCGGCGGCCGCGCTCGGTGACCTCCCGGATCGGGCCGCCGATCTGTCCTCGGCCCACCGGGCCGCCCTCGGCGAACATTTGAGATCCGGATGGCCCGCGGACGCCGGGGAGGCCTACCGGGAGCTCTCCGACGAGGTGGCACGCGCCTCGGTTTCCCGGTGGCATGCCGCCCTTGCGGTGGGTGCCAGCGCAGGTGAAGCCATGCTGTGGCGACTGTTGCGGATGGGCAGCGCCCCCTACTTCGTCCTGGGCTCGAGCGCCACGCGGTCGTTGCGCCTGCGCATCGCGACCCCATGGGACTGGAAACAGCTCTTCCGGCTGGCCCGCTTCGAAGTCTTCGCCCAAGAAGGTGGGCAACCTCGGGTGGGCTGGCTGGCCACGGTACGCGAACGCGCCTCGGGACAACTCCACGAGGTTGCGGGACACGTCGAAGTGCGGTGGAGTCACGGACGGTTTGGCGGGCTCCCTGAGGCGAAGGGCTACCTCGATACGCACCATCACCTCGTGCCGGGCTACTTTCCCCTTCAGTGACGCCATTCGACCTGTCCGTCTTCGCGGCGCCGTTGACGCTGCCCGAGCTGCGGAACGGACCGATCCTCTTGCGAGGTTTCGCCCTGTCTGACCTCCCTCTCATCCGTCAGGCGGCCGAGGATCCCTACATACCCAGCATCACCTCGGTGCCCGCCATCTACAGCGACGACAGCGGACGCGCCTTCATCGAACGGCAGCGTGGGCTGGCGTCCGAGGGACATGGCTATCCCTTCGTCATATGTGAAGCGTCGGACCCTCACCAGGGTTTGGGCGCGCTGGGACTGTGGTTGCGCGAAATCGAGAACGGCCGAGCATCCATCGGGTATTGGGTCGTTCCTTCCGCGCGGGGCAGACACGTGGCAGGAGTGGCCTTACGGGCAGCTGTCTTCTACGCCTTCGAGGTGTTGGCCATACCCCGCCTCCAGCTCTTCATCGAGCCGTGGAACGCCGCCTCACGACGAACAGCAGAGTATGGCGGGTTCACCCAGGAGGCGCTTCTGCGCGGCTGGGAACGGATCGACGGCGCGCAACACGACGCCTACTGCTATGCGCTGCTGCAGCAGAACTGGAACGCACCCGGCTCAGTCGAGCACCTCGATGCGCTCGACTGAGCCACACCGTCACGCGGGTCGGCTGCGGCGATGCGCCGTCATCGCGTCGGTCGCCTCCCTCTGCGCCTTGCTGCTGTGGCTGTTGGCCGTACCGAGCACGCCGGCCCAAGGTGCGAGGCCCGTGGTCTTGGCCGCCCATGCCGGGCGCGCCGAGGCGTCGGGGGCCGCGTCGGCACACGACACGGGGCACAGCCGCCGTCACAAGGAGGGGCCGGTGGCGGTGATCGTCTCCGTCATCGGGGTCATCGCCGTGGTCGTCTTCGTCGTCGGTCTCGGATCTCTCTCCGTCCGGCGGCGAACACGCGACGCACCGCCGACACGGGGCGGACCTCCCGGAAGCGGGCGTGGACTCTTCGATCAATGGTTCCGAACCCGTGAGTGACATCGACCCGACCCTGTGGGCCGACCCTGCGGCCACCTACGACAAGGTGGCATCGGCATACGCGGCCACCTTCCTCCACGAGTTGGACCACAAGCCCTTCGACCGCGAGATCCTGACCAGGTTCGCGGCAGCGACGCGACGGGGCTCTCACGAGGGCCACCCCGTCTGCGACCTCGGATGCGGTCCGGGGCACATCGGCGCCTTCTTGGCCGCCAACGGTGTCGACGCGGTGGGCATAGACCTCTCGGCCGGCATGGTCGAACAAGCCCGCCTGGCGTATCCCGCTCTCTCTTTTAGCCAGGGGAACATGGCCGCCCTGGCCCTTCCGGACAACACTTTCACCGGCATCGTCTGTTTCTACGCGCTGATCCACGTACCCCGTTCGCTGGTCCCGACTGCCCTCTGGGAGATGTCGCGGGTCCTGGTGCGCGGTGGCGCTCTGCTGGTGGCCGTCCATGGCGGCCAGGGCACGCTGCACGCTGACCAAATGGTGGGTCAGCCGGCCGATCTCGACGCCACCCTGTTCTCGCTCGCCGAACTGTCCGAACTCATCCAGCGGGCCGGATTCGCCGTCGTCGAGGCGCACGAACGCGCCCCCTACGAGGTGGAACACCCGACCCAGCGTCTCTACGTCTGGGCCACCGCGGGCACCTAGCGGGGCATGGGAAAGATGAGCTCGGTTGATGCCATGGCATCGATCGCACCTTGTCGCTCCGACGCACTCAACGGCGTGGCGCGGTCCGCCGCATTGAGCACGCGGGGCAAGAGGTCGATATCGCCGGGGGTGCAGAATCCGTGCACGCCTGATGTGTCGAGTGCAAAACGCACGCCACGCGCAATGTCCTCGTCGGATGCCGCCGGCTCGTACCATGAGGTCGCCCAGCGCCCACTTGTGGTTGGATCGTCGCCAGCGACATCGGCCAACGGGCGCCCGTCGGCCCACGGGCGATGCGCCACCGCCTTGATGGCCATCACGCCGATGTCTCGTTGTCCGCACAGGGCCAGCAGCTCCTCGGCGGGCTCCCGGTAGCCGGGAAGCCGCCACAGCGCGGGGTAGACCGGGAACATGACCGTGTCGAGGTCAAAGCGTCGCAGGGCCTCTAAGAAGACCACCGGCACGTCCAGATCGTGGCCGGTGATCCCGGCGAAACGCGTCTGGCCCCGCTCGCGGAGCTGGACAATCCGCTCCAGCGCCCCGGAACGGCGGTCGAGCTCCTCCAAGGTCGTGACGCCATGAGCCTGGTAAAGATCCAGCACTTCCGCGTGGAGCAGTCCTCGGGTGGTGTCGAACTGCTCTTGCACCCCGTCAGGGTTTTTCCGCAAGGTCTTGCCCGCCACGAACATTTCCGCCCGACACGCAGCCAGATGCGGTCCCACCACGGCCTCGGCCCGCCCGTATTGGGGGGCGATGTCCAGGTGGTTGACCCCCCGGTGGCGCGCCAACGTGAACCACGCTCCGGCCTCTTCGGGAGTGGCGGCCCAACATGCCGCCCCCCCGAGGATGGCCACACTGCTGTAGTGACCCGTCCGGCCCAACCGGCGCCGATCCACGCTAGGGCTCCAACTCCATCGGCTCCATGAGACGATCCTCCCGCCGTTCTGGTGGTCTTGAAAGCTCGACGGTACCCGATCTGGGGCCGCATGGCCTCGTCCGGACTGCCTACGATGCCAGCTATGTCATTCGTAGAGGTCACCACGCCCCAGCCCCATGTCGCCCTGGTCACCCTGAACCGACCGGAACGGATGAATGCGATGGCGTTCGACGTCATGATCCCGTTCCGGGACCGCTTACGGGAGATCGGCTCTGACAACGACGTCCGCGTGGTCGTCATCACCGGTGCAGGCCATGGATTCTGCTCGGGGGCCGATCTCGAGAATCCCGGGACGATTCCCAACGTGGAGGGATTGACCGTGCCCACGCTGGCCCTGCGCGCCATGGAGCTCTTGGACGACGTGATCACCACCATTCGCCGCCTGCATCAGCCGGTGATCGCTGCCATCAACGGACCGGCCATCGGTGGGGGCTTCTGTCTCGCCCTGTCGGCGGACATCCGGATCGCGGCAGAGTCCGCCTATTTCCGGGCCGCGGGCATCAACAACGGCCTGACGGCGGCCGAGTTGGGGATCAGCTTCCTCCTCCCGAGAAGCGTCGGGCAGTCGCGGGCATCGGAGATCATGCTCACCGGTCGCGACGTGTCCGCCGAGGAAGCTGATCGGATCGGCCTCGTGTCCAGCGTCGTCACCGGCGACGCGCTGCTCGAAACCTGCTACGAGACCGCGGGGCGGATCATCGGCTGGAGCCGGCCAGGCATTGAGCTGACGAAGAGGCAGCTCTGGAACAGTCTGGACGCCTCCAGTCTGCAGACCCACATGGACGCCGAAGGAACGGCGCAGCTCTTCGTGCGCATCACGACCCAAAATTTTGAAGAGTCGATCCGCGCCCGCAGGGAGAAGCGCCCCCCGGTGTTCCTCGACTGACGAACGTTACGATCACCACTAGTGCCGCCGCGCGTAAATCATTGTGACTTACGCGACTCGTAGGGGCTTGCCGTCATAGGTCCACCGGAACGGCGCCGCTCGTCTGTTGTAGTCCTTGATGAAGGCGATGATGCGATCAGCCAGTTCGTCGACCGAGGCGAACTCGCCGCGGCGAAGCAGTCGGCGTTCGAGGATGGAGAAGAAAAGCTCGACCTGGTTGAGCCAGCTGGCGTGGGTAGGGGTGTAGTGGATGTGCACATGGGGGTTCTCCTCCAAGAAGGTAGCAACGCCTCCGGTCTTGTGCGCGCTCAGGTTGTCGGCGATGCAGTGCAGGTCGAGTCCCTTGGGTGTCTGGCGCACCAGATCGGTCAAGAAGTCCACGAAGTTCTCTGAGCGCGTGGAATCGGTGACCCAGCCGGCGATGCCCCCGTCGTGGACGTCGAGGGCGGCGAAGAGGACGGCGGTGCCGTTGCGCTTGTACTCGAACTCCCTTCGCACGGGCTTGCCCGGGATGGCCGGCTTGGTCGGGTTGATGCGGGACTTGGCCTGCATGCCCGACTTCTCATCCACGCTCCACACCACGGCGTTCTGAGGTGGGTTCAGGTACAGACCGCAGACATCGGAGGCCTTGGCCCAAAAGTCCGGGTCGTGGCTGGTCATCCAGGACTCCACCTGCCAGGGCTTGAGGTCCAAGGACTTACAGATCCTCCAGGCTTGCGAGGCCGAGATGGCGACGCCGTGATCGGCCATCGCTTGCGCCAGAGCCTCCATGGTCCAGCGGGTTGCCCCCTCGGGAGGATCCTCGGTCACCAGTTTGACCAAGAGCAACACATCGTCGTGGTCGTAGACCACCGGACGCCCCGGACGCTCTTCGTCCTCGAGACCGGCCAGACCGAACTCCTCGTAGCGTTTTCGCCAGATGCCGACCTGGTTGTAGTGCAGATCGACCAGCGCCCCGATCGTCCGATTCGACTCGCCGTCGGCCATGAGCAAGATCATGCGCGCCCGCTTGGCCGCCCGCGCCTCGATTGTGCTGGACCGCACACGAGCCTCGAGCTCGGCCCGGTCACCTCGACGGAGTTTGAGGGGAGGAAGTCGCATCCCTCCATGAAATCACATCAGTGTTATTACCGCGAGGATGCACTAGGGAGCGTTGACCAACGAATGGGCCGCCATGTCGAAGTAGGCCCCAAGCTCTTCGGCATCCGATGGCGCCAGACGGCCGGCCTCGACCATACGGTCGGCGGCGCTGCGCATGTGCCGTAGCCAGGCGTCACGCTCCGCTGGTCCAACGACGAAGGGCGCGTGCCGCATGCGCAGCCTGGGGTGGCCCCGCTGCTCGTTGTACGTCGTGGGACCACCCCAGTACTGCATCAGGAAGAGGGCCAGATGGCTACGTGACTCGGTCAGGTCGTCCGGATAGAGCGGTCGTAACAAGGGATCCCCGGCCACGCCCAGGTAGAAGTGGTCGACCAGGTCGACGAAGAATTGTTCACCCCCCACCCGGGCAAAGAGTGCGTCCACGGAGACGACGGTAGACGTTCTAGACTGCCCTCCAATCCGCGGCCGTAGTTCAATGGTAGAACCTCAGCCTTCCAAGCTGATCATGCCGGTTCGATCCCGGTCGGCCGCTCTCTCACAGAATCCCAGATCAAGAGGGGTTTTTCGGCTTGCGGAACGGCCGCTCTCAGAGCCCGAAGACGCCGTCGTGCAACAAACGTGCAACAGCGTGCAATTTCGGGCGATTTGCGTACTCAGCTATTGGCCTGAGTATGAAGACTAATGCTGGGCCAATTTTTGGCCTCGTGCAACAGCGAGCAGCTTGGGGCGCATTCGGTACTCAGCTTTTTGGCTTGAGTATGAACGCTAATTCGGGGTCGCCCGCACTTTATGAGATTCACAACATCGCCCGTCCCCACTGCGAAGAACCCGGGAGGGACAACAATTTCGCCCCCGAACCAGGCGGAGTGGCCGGACATCACGCCCACGCCCTCCCTGAAGGGGACAACATCGCGTGTAGGCCGGCCCCAAAGGTCCGGCCTTGTCCATCATGTCTTGTCGGTGTACTTCCGGTACGTCAAGGGCCGCTGCGGGACTTCGCTTCGCTTCGTGTCCTCGCTCGGCCGCTGGCCGACCCTTGACGCGCCTCGACCTCCGGCAGTTGCGCCCGCAACACCGATCCGTTCGCCCCCTTCAACATCTGATCTCCCGAGAGGTGATCGGACCACCCGTCCAACCGCAAACGCAGGCATGGAAAGTCCTCCGATGAGAGTGAGAGAAGGATGGTGTTCGGGATAAGGCAGGACGATCGTCCGGGCGGCCCGGCGACGCGTCCTAATGCGCTGCTAGCGCTTTGCCCTCATCGGAAACCAACGTCGAACACGTCACCATCGTAATCACAGATCCTCAACTCCCGAATTCGCCTTATTCCCAGCGTCGTCTTCGGACCCGTCGTCTCTGACACCATCGTCTTTGGGAAGCACGAGCCCGCTAAGCACCTGCGCAATGGCCTGGTCTCGGTCGACGGTGGCGTGCTGGTATCGCAGCGCCGCTGCCGCCGAGGCGTGACCCAGCCGGGCCATCAGCTCCTTGGTGCTCGCACCGGTCGCCGCTGCGAGTGTGGCTCCCGTGTGCCGCAGGTCGTGGAAGCGCAAATCGTCCAAGCCGGTCGCCTTCGTCGCCCTCAGCCATGCAGCATAGAACGAGACTCGGCGGAGCGGTCCGCCTTTTTTGCCGACAAATACCAACCCGTCCCGACCGGGTCCCGAAAAGACACGAAGATGCTCCTCGAGCAACGGGATCACGTGCGGCGGCACTGAAACGGTGCGCACGCCTGCCTTGGTTTTCGGGGGGCCGATGATGCGTTGTCCATTCTGGAGCTGCGATTCGGCCTTGGTGATCCGAACGGTTCCCGCTTTGAGATCGACGTCGCGGCGCGTCAATGCCAGGACTTCACCGAGCCGGGGACTGCACCACGCCGCCAGGAGCACCATCGCCTTGTAGCGGTCCTCCATCGCCTCGTAGAGCTGCTCGACTTGGGCCACCGTGGCCACCGGTCGCTCGGCTGCATGCTCGGTGGATGCTCCCTTCACCTTGCACGGGTTGCGGGGGATCATCTCGTCGTTCACGGCGGTCTCGCAGATCGTCCGCAGCAGACGGTACGCCTTGGCCACGGTGGGCCGACCGGGGTGAGCAGACTTGCACAGCTGGGCGTGCCACGCCCGGACATCTCGCGGCGACAGGTCGCACAATTTGATCCGGCCGAGCACCGGGATGATGTGGAGCCTGAGGAGCCCTCGGTACAGCTCGGCCGATCTCGGGGCGAGTATCCGTTCCTCCATCCACAAGGTGGCGTACTCCTCCAGGGTCACCGCTCCGAGTGACGGATCTATCCACGAACCCCGCTCCAGATCCGCCTGGGTGTTGGCCGACCATCGGTCGGCATCCCCCCTCGTGGGAAAGGTGCTGGGGGCGGTGATGAACTGGTTCGACTGGGGGTGGCGGTACTTGGCCTGCCAGCGTCCCGACGGCAGCTGTCGCACGGCCCCAAAATCACGCTTCTTCATTGCTCGCGCCCCTTGGACTGGTGGCGCACCCGGGCGCCGGCGTAGGAAGGAGGCACCTACACGCCAGGACCCTTGGTGCGACAACAACCTGAGGCGGGACCTGCGGGGGCTGCTCCGAGCGGGGCGAACAGTCCGAACGGGCGAGCGACATCAGCTTACAAGCCACCATGACGGGCCGCCCGTTTCTCGTAGACGCCAACGCGCTGCTGATCGAGCCACGTCGCCACCTCGTCCGGGTCGAAGCGGACGAACTTGCCGATTTTCAGGAAAGGGATACGGCGCTCGGCCACCACCCGACGCACGAAGGCGATCTCCACCCCCAGCCAGGCGGCCAGTGCCCCGATGCCGATCAGTTCAGTGCGGGCTGCCCGGGCCGAAAACTCTCTGAAAGAACTTCCGATATTCCCGGATTCGCCGGGTCCCCTTTTCAACGAACATGCCGCTCGCGTGTCGACCGGAAGTCGCATTGTTCCTCCATTGCATTTGTGAGGAAGGCACTTCCTCCCTACTTATGAATGGGGATTCTCAGATGCCCGTTTTGGACACGGTCCAGCTCAGGGGCCCTGCACCGTCACTCCGCTCTACGTCTCGACGACACCGCTCTCGGCCCTCCGACGATGCGGGTCGCCAGCAGCTGGTCACTTCGGCCTCGGATGTTGGTGTTCGGCACCCGCCTCAGCGGTTCTTGCCACCTTGCGCCTGGCTTGCGGGACCGGCGATGTCCCGATGATCCAAGAGCAC